>C688J18823_10000140_pt1 | contig 38380 bp, 44 predicted proteins | sample HopSoiMetagenom1_FD_18823 | JGI IMG/M metagenome (IMG submission 18823) | reverse complement strand
CAGCTCGTCCTGGACCGCGAGCACGCCGAGTGCGCGGACCGCGAGCAACGACTGGTAGATCAGCGTGAGCTCGCCGAACGTCAGCTTCAGGTCGTATGTCGTTTTCCGTGTCATGGCGTGACCCCCATTCGAGGCAAGTGCGGGGGCGTCCGAGTTGGACGCCCCCGCGCACCTTCTCTCTGGCCGACATTCCTACGCAATGAGCAGCCCGTCTACGAAGAGCTCGGTGGCACCGGGCGCGAGGCCGGCAGCGCTGACGGCATCGCTGCCGGCGAGCGTGTTCACCTCGAGCCGGTCGTTCGCGACCTCCGAGTGGAGGATCTCCGTTGTTGCGGCGAGACCGCTGACCTTCGCGGCCGCCGCGTCCCCGCTGACGTCGATCGTGTCATTGCCGTTCGTGCCGTTGACGACGACGCGATCAGCCTGACCGTCGCCTGTCGCGCCGCCGAGCGTCGCTGCGAGGTCGATGATCACTCGCTTGACGCCGGTTCCGGTCAGGTCGTTGACTGTGACGGCGTCGGCGCCGCCGAGGGCGTTGAAATCGACGCGCTCGACACCCGCGGTATCCATCGTGATGTTGCCGGGGTTGCGGAAGAACGTGAGCCGCCTTCCGTTCGCCGAGACGGTGACCTGCTCGGCGGCGCCGGCCCCGTTGAACAGCATCGTGTCGGCGCCGGCCTGACCCTCGACGGTGTCACTACCGTCGCCCGGATCCCAGACGAAGGTGTCGTTTCCGCTGCCGAGCAGCCCCAGGTCGTTGCCGCCGTTGCCGTCGACCGAGTCGTTTCCACGACCGCCGACCAACGTCTCGATGCCTTTGCCGCCGGCGATCGTGTCATTGCCGTTTCCACCGTCGATCGTCGTCGCAATCGTGTCGGTGAACGCGCCGTTGGCCTCGTCGATCCGTACGGCGTCGTTGCCGCCGCGCGCATTGACGGCGATCTTCGCGACGTCGCTCCGTTCGACGCTGAAGTCAGCCGAACCGTCGTCACCCACGTCGACTTCGATGATCCCGGAGTCGCCTGCCTTCAGACGGATCGTGATCTTCTCGCCGGCATTCGTCCCGTTGATCGTCAGGACGCCGTGCTTCACCTGCGGCTGCTTGAACTTCGCCGCCTTCGGGGGGTACGACGGTTTCCCGCGGCCGGCAGCAGGCGCAGCAGTCACCGGTCCGGCGACGACGCCGCCAAGGGCGATCACAGCGGCTGCCGGAACCAGCAGCCGAACGCGCGTCGTCGCGCGTGCCGCGTTGAGTCGGGTGAGGTTCTTCATGTGTTCACGTTCCTTTCGTGTTCGCCGCGAACGGCTCGGGATTCACGTGTCGCTAGCGATGGTGGAGGCGCGAGACGTTGGTTCGCACCGTGGCGACCCCCCGGTCTTTCACGTTTCGTGGACCGCGTCGCGCGTCTAGCGGAACGACCGCGCGTCGTCTCGATATTTCGCCGCGAACGCTACGCCGGGGCTGGAGCGCCGTCCGACAAGGCGGCCGCAAGGCCGTCGCGCGACGTGATTTGCAGCTTGCGGAAGACGCTCGTCAAATGACCTTCGACCGTGCGTGCCGTGACGAACAGTGATTGCGCGATCTCGCGGTTCGTAAGACCGTGGCTCGCGAGCTCGCAGACGCGGAGCTCGCTGGCCGTCAATGAGTCGAGCCCGGTGAGCACGACCCGCCGCGGGCGGGCACCGGTCGCGCGGAGCTCGGTTTCGGCGCGGGCGGCGAGCGGCGTCGCGCCCAGTCGGTGCGCGACGTCGAGCGCGTCGCGCAGCAGCTCGCGCGCTTCGGTCCTTCGGTTTCGCCGGCGAAGCATCGCCCCGAGGTCGACGAGCGCTCGCGCCCGTTCGAATCTCGCCTCGCCCTGATCGAACGCATCGACGGCCTCGCGGAGCAACGCCTCACCACGGTCACCGCCGGCCACGATGCCGGCCGCACGCGTGGCCACACCGACGACTCGCGGAGCGCCGAACGCTCGGGCAAGCTCGAGCTCTTCGCCCGCGAGTCGTTCAGCGGCTTCACGATCGCCGAGCGTCAAGTGCGCAAGCGCAGCCTCCGAGCGCCAGGGAAGGAAGCTCGGGGAGAAAACCATCGCCCGTGTCAGGTCGACCCCAACGCCCAGGAAGTCGTCGAGCGCTCCGGCGATTTCCCCCTGTGCGATCCGGAGTGCACCGCGGGCTAGCCGAAGCGTTCCGGCCGAGATGAATCCGGTCTCTGCGTCGGACGCGATCGGGGCGAGCGTCTTCTCGGCTTCGTCGAGCTTGCCCTGATCGACGAGCGCCTTGACGAGGACACCGTCGTTCATGACGCGATACATCGGCGGCGCAGGGAGCGCGGTCGCGGCAAGCGCTGTTCGGGCATCACCTTCGGCGCCACCGAGATCGCCGCGTCGAAGCGCGAGCCAGCCGCGGATCGCCAGGGACACGGCGAGCCGCCCGCCGTCGCCGGTCGCGCGCGCGTGCGCAACCGAGGCAGCGACGAGCGGCCGAATCTCCGCGTACCGCTCCGCGCAGAGCAGCACGAGCGTTGCCCGAGCAAACGTCGGCGCGCCGAACCACGGCGTACCATCCGCACCCGGGGGCCCATCGCCGCCGTCCTGAAGCGCCCGAATCGCAAGATCGGCGCAGACCTCGGCGGGCTCGTTGCCCGACATGGCGATGATCGCGGCCGCAGCCAACACCTCAGGCGGCGCCGCGACATCGTCGCCCCGCTTGCGCAACGCCTCGCGGCGACCGCCCACCGAGGCCGCCGTGGCGGGATCTGTCATTCCCGCGACGACAGCCGCAGCCTCGAGCCGGAGCGCGAGCTCGCCGTCGCGGGGACCGAGCGCAGCCGCGGCGCGATCGAGAACCTCGACCGCCTCTGCGTAGCGCTGGCCACGGGTGAGCGCACGTCCCATCACACTCGCTGCGCCCGCTGCCGCGAGCGAGTTCGGCGCCGCGTCCACTGCTCGTTGCAAGTGCTCGTGCCAATCGGGGAGCCCGGCGCTCGCCTCCGCCGTTCCGAGGTCCAACAGCAGCGCCGATCGGTCAGCAGCGGGCGGCGGCTCGTCGAGCACGCGGCGCAGGAAAACGGCTGCCGATTCGGGCGCGCCGTTGCGGATCGCTGCGCGGGCCGCCTCGACGAGCTTCTCGATCACCCAGGCGTCGGCCGCCGGCTCGCTCATCATCAGATGCTTCACGACGCGGTCGTCCGTGCCCGGTTCCTCGTCGAGCAGGCAAGCGGCGCGGCGGTGAGCTTGCATCCGGTCCGACGCCGTGAGCTCCGAGTAGACGCCGCCGCGGATGATCGGGTGAGCGAACGTCAGCGGCCGGCCGGCTGCAAATATGCCCGCGGTGGTCAGTAGGTCGGCGGCTTCGGCAGCCTCCGATTCCTCGAGCCCGGCAAGTTGCGACGCCTGGAGAAGCTCGCTCTGCTCGAGGACGGCGAGCGCCCGAGCGAGCCGCGCAGCATGCTCGGGCAGTCGGCGAAGCCGGAGGGAAATCGAGCGACCGACCGCTCGGGCGCCGATTCTCTCGACGTGGCGCGCCGCGTCGGCGTTCGGCGCGATTTTTCCTTCGCGCAATGCCTCCACGAGCTCGTGCATCAGGAACGGCACGCCCCGCGTCGCCCGCACGCACGCTTCGACGAAGGCCGGATCAGGCGCTCGGCCGAGCCTTGCCTCGACAAGCTGCACAACTGCTGCTCGCGTCAGCGGGGGCAGACGGACGACCTCTGCGGTGTCCGCCGTCGTCAACGTCGCCAGCAGTTCGGAGTCAGAACCTGCCTCCTGGGGGCGAGTCGCGACCACGAGCGCCACGTTGAGCTCGTCGAGTCGCGGCAGCAGGAAGGCGAGGTAGCGGAGAGACGAGACGTCTGCCCAATGCGCATCGTCGACGATCACGCAGAGTGGCTCCGCGGCGGCCAGGTTCGCACACAACCAGTAGAGGCTGTGCAGAATCGCGAACGCGGGGTCGACGCCGGGTACAGGCGGACCGTCCGCGGCGGGAACACCGAGCAGAGCGAGCAGACTGCCCGCCGACCCTGTGCCGGCCTCGAGGAGGTCGGTGCGCTCGGCCTCGGACAGCCCGACCAGCGCAGGCTCGAACAGCTGGCGCACGACGCCGAACGCAAAGTCGCGCTCGAGCTCCGTTCCGCGCGAACGCAGGACACGCATGCCGCCGTCTGCTGCCGCTGTGCGCACTGCCGCCAGCAGCGCGGTCTTCCCGATCCCCGCCGGTCCTTCGATCACGACGAATCGACCGTGTCCCTCCCGCGCTTCGGCCAGCGCCAACTCGATTCGCGCCAGCTCGTCGCTGCGTTCGAGCAGCAATGCGTCGGCCGCGGAAACCAGGCCCGCGCGCGACGTCATCGTCCCAACCTCGGTTGGTGCTGACACGGAATCAGCAGTGTGACCTGTCAGCACCGCCTGAAGAAGGGAAGTCAACGAACTTCGCCCACTTCGCGGTGACAACGACGCGTCGGCAGTTAAAAGTCCCGGAACGCCGATATCCGATCCTCCAGCGCGGCCCGACGTTGGCGACATCGATCGCGCGGCACTCGCGCGGATCCCCGCGACGCCGCCTGATCGCGAGCCGCGTCGGAACGCGTGGCACGGGCCTGACGTGTGCTTTGCTGACACCGCGATGCGGATCCTCGTCGCAGGAGCGGGCGGCGTGCTCGGACGTGCAACGCTCCCCCACCTCGGACCACACGATGTCGTCGCGCTGACACGGACGCGCGACAAGGTGCAGCTGCTCCACGACCTCGGGGCCCGAGCGATCGTCTGCAATGTCTACGACTACTCCGACCTGTTGCGCGTCGCCCAGGACGCAGAACCGCAGATCGTTGTCGACTTCGTCACCGACCTGGCGACGCAGTCGCCCGATGCGAACAATCGCGTGCGGCGCGAAGGCACCGCGAACCTGGTCAACGCGGCCACGATGGCGAACGCGTCGAGGTTCGTCGCGGAGAGCGTCGCCTTCCCGCTCGACGGCGACGCCGGCGAGGCAGTCGAGCAGCTCGAGCGCGCTGCGTGCGAGTTCGTCGGCGACTCGGTGATCCTGCGCTTCGGGCGCCTCTGGGGACCAGGCACATGGCATCGAGCTCCGCCCGAGCCGCCGGCGATCGACGTCGAACGAGCAGGAGTCGAAGCGTCACGATTGCTCGTTGAGGCACGGCCCGGCATCTATCTCGTCGCCTAGCCGGGCGGCCGGCGGTGCTTCACCCGGACCGGATGATCGAAGCGTCCGCTACCGCGGAGTAGTGTGCGTCACATGATCAGGTGGTTGCTCGTTTCCTGGCTTGCGAACGCGATCGTCCTCGGAATCGCCGGCTGGATCCTGAGCGGCGTCAGCTTCCAAGGCTCTGGCTGGACGCTGATCTGGGCGGCCCTCGTCTTCGGCGTGCTGAACACGATCCTGAAGCCGCTCCTGAAGCTGCTGACGCTGCCGTTCGCCGTGATCACGCTCGGGCTGGTGTGGTTCTTCATCTCGATGCTCATGCTCTGGCTGACGCAACTGATCGTCGGCGGCTTCGACATCCACGGCTTCTGGAACTACGTCTGGGCGACGATCATCGTCTGGGCCGTCAACCTCGTGGTCGACATCCTGATCCGCGATGACCGCGGCCGCGCAGGCGCGACGGCGACAGCCTGACGGTCGCGTCTCCCGCCGTGACGAAGCGCGTGACCTCGTCCTTCGGTTTGACGCGCGCGCGCGAATATCAGAGACGCCGCGGCGACGCGCCAGTTCCTGCTCGTTCCACGTGACGCTTGGCGTGCGGCGAGCGTGCGCGCCCGCGGCCGACAGCGTTCAGGAGGGCTTGGCGCCGATTTCCGCGCGCTGCGGCACGACCCAATCGGGCCGAACGAAGTGGCACGTGTACCCGTGCGGGTACCGCTCGAGGTAGTCCTGGTGCTCGGCCTCCGCCTCCCAGAAGTCCCCGGCCGGTGCCACTTCCGTCACGACCTTTCCGGGCCAGCGGCCGGAGGCGTCGACGTCGGCGATCGTCTCCTCGGCGATGCGCCGCTGCTCGTCGTCGACGAAGAAGATCGCCGAGCGATAGCTCGTCCCGATGTCGTTGCCCTGCCGGTTCAACGTCGTCGGGTCGTGGATCTGAAAGAAGAACTCGAGCAGATCGCGGTACGAGGTGCGCTCGGGGTCGAACACGATCTCGATCGCCTCCGCATGCGTGCCGTGGTTCCGGTACGTCGCGTTCGGGACGTCGCCGCCGGAGTAGCCGACCCGCGTGGAGACGACTCCGGGCTGTCTCCGAAACAGATCCTCCATCCCCCAGAAGCAGCCTCCAGCGAGGATCGTCTTCTCAGTCGCGCCGGTCACGTGCTCCCAATGTAGCCATTCGGTCGCGTGCGATCGTCCTGCGCGACACTATTTGCCCCAATGACCCTTCGAGAAAGGCCGCCGGTCGTGCCGGCTGATTGACCCCGAACGTCGTCCTCAGAACCGGCGCCGAGATCTCTGACCCGGTCGGCGTCGTGCTCGGTTTCCTCCGTAGCTGGCGGTTCGAAACCGGAGACTCCTCGCCGCGGTTCCGCGAGTCGGACCTCAGACTGGCTAACCGGGGAGGCGCGCGCATCGCGGGGACGGAGATCGCGGCCATCCTCGAGCGCCGTCGTGCAATCGAGCGAGCGCTCGGCAAGATCGATGCGACCGCGTCGCTGACGGCGCGATCCGTGCCCTGGTCGCCGCTGGAGCAACTCTTCGACGCGTTCGCAGGGATCCGAGGTGTCGGCTTCTCGAAAATGACGAAGGCGCTGCATCCGAAGCGTCCGGCGCTGATACCGATGCTCGACAGCGTCGTCCAGAACCATCTGCGGGGCGACGACCTGAGCGCCGACGCTCCGTTCGGCGAGCGCGCGCTTGCGTTCGTTCGCGGCTACAAGCGCGACGTCGACGGAAACCGGGAGGCCTTGCGAGTGACACGTCAGGAGCTCGGGAGACGCGGCTACGTCGTCTCCGAGGTGCGAATCCTCGATCTGCTGATCTGGTCGGTCGACGCGAGCTCCGCCTAGCCCCGCGCGCCGGCCGGTAGCGAGAGGCTCGGGGATCCCGAGCCTCTCGCGCTTCGACGTCGTTCCCGAGTTACCCGGCCGCGGTTACTTCCCACGTGTCGTTGTCACCGTGTTGCTGCGTGTAGAACCAGCGCCAGCTCTTGTTGCTGAAGAGCGCCGGCGCCTTCGCGCCGAGGATGCCGTCGACCGACGGGTCGCCGTCGGAGACGTGCACGCCCGTGATCTCGTTGTCGCCTTCGTTCCTTCCGAAGCCACCGCTCGACGCACCCAGCGAACCGTGGTTCGTCAACGTGATTGAACCGAACCTGGCGGGCGCGACCGCAATCGCCGACCACTGGTACGAGCTCCTCTCGGCGGCATAAACGAGGGAGCACGACCCCCGGTTTTGCCCGCAGCTGTCTAGGCTGGGTAGGTGGCCGCCGCCGATCGTGCGCTTTCGGCCGAGGCAGTGACGTCGCGGCGGGAAGGCCTCGCCTGGGCGCTCCTCGGCGTTGTGATGTTCTCCTTCTCGCTGCCGCTGACGAAAGTGGCGGTACGCGGTTTCGACCCTTACCTCACCGCAACCGCGCGCGCGACGATCGCGGGGCTCATCGCCGCGCCGCTTCTGGCGGCCAACCGCGTGTCGCTGCCGAACCGAGGCCACGCGCGTTCGCTGGCGATCACGATGTTCGGCGCGGTCCTCGGCTGGCCTGTGCTGATCGCGCTGGCGCTCCAGCGCACGACATCGGCCCACGTCGCCGTCATCGCCGCGTTCATGCCCCTGACAACGGCCTTGCTCGCCGTCGTCCGGACGCATGAACGCGTCTCGTGGCAGTTCTGGGCTGCCGCCTGCACCGGCACGGCCGCGCTCGTTGCGTTCGCGGTCTCCCGTGGCGGCGCCGACGGCGGTGACGCGATCGCCGACCTCCTGGTCGTCGGTGCCGTGATTTCGTCGTCCTGGTGTTACGTCGAGGGCGCTTCGGTGACGAGAGCGATGCCCGGCTGGCAAGTGATCTCTTGGGTCGTCGTGCTGGCGCTGCCGCTGACAGTTCCGGCGACGATCGCCATCTGGGCGACGACCAAGGACCGCTACAGCCCGACCGGCGCGCAGTGGGCGGCGCTCGTCCTATTGGGCGTCGTCTCGATGTACGTCGCGTTCTTCGCCTGGTACCGCGGTCTCGCCCGTGCGGGCATCGCCCGCGGTGGCCAGGTGCAGCAGCTCCAGGCGCTGCTGACGCTGCTCTGGTCGGCGCTTTTGCTCGGCGAGCACGTCGGTCGCGTTACGGTGCTCGCTGCGCTCGCGGTCACGGGCTCCGTCGTCTGGTCACAGCGGGCACGGCCGCTCGCAGCGGTCGGCGAAGCCCGGCGCCGAGTCCCGTAGGATCGCATCGTGGGCTACCACGTCGTCGATGCGGCACAGCTGGAATGGGAGGAACGACCTCCCGGTGCGGAAGGGCTCCCTGCCCGGTTCGCCGCAGACGTGACGAGCGCTGCAGCTCTCCGGCAATCGCGCGGACGCGTCTGGCGCTATCCACCGGGAACACGGGGACGCCGCCACGCCGACCGCGCCCAGGAAGAAGTCTTCGTCGTCATCTCCGGCACGCTGACGATGCTGTTGGGCGATCCACCCGAGCGCGTCGACGTCGGACCGCGCAGCGTCGTCGCGGTCGAGCCGACGACGCCTCTGCAAGCGCGGAACGAAGGCGACGAGGAGCTCGTCCTCTACATCTACGGCGCCCCACCCGAGCAAGCGGGCGCTGACTTCCTCGACGACGTCGAGCTCTAGTCGAACCCGAGCGACGCCGCCCCTCAGCTGGTTTCGGATCCTCGCCAGAACAGCCGCCACAGATGCTTGGGAGTGCGCCGCCAGCCTGCGCGCTTGGCCTCTTCGACTGCGGCCCTCCCTGCCAGCAGCACCCCCACCAGACCAACCACGATCTGGATTCCCCAGATGATCAGCCGAAAGGTGGAAGCCGAACTTTCACTCGTCAGGTGGCCGTGATCCCGCGCGATGCGGATGAAGATCTGGGCGAACGGAAACCACGACAAGACGATCAGCACAATCCCGACGCGCAGCCGAATCAGGTGTGAGTGCACGGATCCATCCAAGCAAACGGCCGACGCGCCGTCGCGGCTGCCTCGGAATCAACGGGGAATGTGGAACCAGCGCGCGTCGGCGTCTAGAACCCCCTGGCGTAGGGGAAGACGAGCGCAATGGCGACGTTTATCGGCGTCTACCTCGCCGTCGGCGTTCTGGTTGGCTTCGCCCTCCTCGGCTCGATCGCCGTCTCGTCGGTTCGACGTCACGGCTTCCGGAAGGCCGTCCGAGGCGCAGCGCGAACATACGTCGCCGAACTACCGCTCTACTGGCGCGTTCCGGTGGTGGGTTGGATCTTCGTGATCGCGCTTCCGCTGATCGCTGTGTGGAACGTCGTCAAAGGCGACTGGGATCCAGTCGGTGCGATCTTCGTGGCGTTCCTGTGGCTGCTCTACCTGGCGTTGCTGCGGTGGCACTACCGGGCGAAAGCTCGGGCGCGAGACACTCCTCGCCGTCGAACCGTTGCGTCGCGTACGCACACGCCGAACCGGAACTAGGAGGTCCTACACATGCGTCGCTTGAACTTTCTCGCTGACGAACCATGGGATGAGCTCGATGACGACGATCGGACACGCGTCCGTTGGTTCGGGCACCCGTTTGGAGCCGACGTTCTCGGCGCCTCGCTCCGCGAGCTTCGACCGGGGGCGCCCGGAAGCTGGTTGCACATGCATTACGGCGTCGAAGAGATGTTCTTCGTCCTCGCCGGCACGCCAACCGTGCGTACTCCGACCGGCGAGGAGCAGCTTTCGCCTGGAGATGTCGTGTACTTCCCGGAAGGCCCGGACGGGCTGCACGACTTCTCGAACCCGACAGACGAGCCGGTTCGGCTGATCGCCATTTCCTCGAAGCGTTTCCCGGATATCGTCGCGTATCCCGAGCGGGGCGTCGCCTGGGTAGCGACGCGCCACCCCGAACGTCCCGTCCCTACAGGCGGCGACGAGGGAATCATCGCTCGCTTCGATCTTCCGACGAGTCCGTGAGACGAACGCGCGCGTACAGTTGACCCATGGGCTTTCGTGTCGTCCGTCCCGTCGACGCCGAATGGATCACGAGACCTCACGATCCCGGCGAGCCGGCACGACACGTCGCCGAGCTGAGCGAGCCCGCCGGGTTCCGGCACACGCGCGCGAACGTCTGGCGCTACGAGCCGGGCGCCAAAGGAAGGCGCCATCAGCACCGTCGACAAGAAGAGACCTTCGTCGTTCTGGCCGGCACGTTGTCGATGTATCTCGGAGATCCGCCCGTGCGCCACGACGTTGCAGCGGGCGAGCTCGTCCATGTCGACCCCGGCACTCCGCTTCAAGCCGCAAACCACAGCGATGAGGACCTGATCGTCTACGCATACGGCTATCCACCCGAGAACGAGCGCGCGGAAATTCTCGACGCCGCCGTGTAGCTCGGTGGAGCGGAAGGACGTCGTCGCGCACGGTTCATCGGCCGCCGCGATGAAGGAGCTCGAGGAGCGGCGTCTGCGTCTTTGTCGGCTGACGCCCGACAGGGCGCTCGCGTCGGTCGAGGAAGCACACGACCTCCTCCGCCGGCGCGGAATGCTTACACGGACACAGGACTCTGCGCTCCCCAGCTTCTTCGCTGCGTGCCACGAGGAGCCATACGCTCCTGGTGGCCGGGGCTTCGCCGGCTGGCCGAAGACCAAGTACACGTGGTACTTCCAGCTCGCCGACCTCGAGGACGTGCACGAGCTGAAGGTGCACAACGGCAAGTCGATCCTGTTCACGGACCAGACGCTGGCTCTGGTCGACGCGCTCTGCCGTCGGGAACTAGAGCGACGAAAGGACGACGTCCTCCTGACGCACCTGGCAGCGACCGGCCCGTCGACGCTCGGCGACCTGCAGACCGAGCTCGCCCTGAGCGCGAAGGACCTACGTTCCATGCGGGCGCCGCTCGAACGCAGCGGCGCACTCGTCGGTCGCGCACTACGCATCAAGCTGCGCGACGGGGGCCATTCGCACACGAGCGAGCTACTGCGGTACGACCAGGCATACCCAGAGCCGCGGCACGGCGGCGGTCTCGATGAGCTGATCGTCGCGGCAGTGCGTGCAGTCGTCCTCGCGCCGGAGCGCGAGCTGAACCGCTGGTTCCCGTGGCGCGTCGACGCGGAAACCGTCGATCGCCTGGTCGCCGGTGGTCGCCTCGTGCGGCCGGAGCCCGACTGGATCACGGCGTCACCCTTCGCGTAGCACCAACCAAGCTCCCGCATTCGTCGCGCGTCGCCCGAAGCAAGAGCCGCTACCGCAGCGCGGCCCTTGCTCACACCCCCCGTTCTCTTGCTTGCAGCGCTAGCCGCGAGCTCAGGAAGCTGCGTGGCGTCGTGGCAGCCGCGGGGAGATGCGCCACAGCGCGCCGCCTGCCATCAGCAATGCGAAGCCCGCGACGATCAACCAGACGAGATTGACCCCCGTGAACGGAAGCGTCCCTCCGGCAACGCCGGCAACGCCGGCCGCAGTGCCGGCCGTCGCGCTCAACAAACCGTTCGAGTACATGCTCACCACCTCCTTTCGCTTCGAATGACGCTGTCCCAGATCGCACGCGCATGCACCAATTGCAGGAAGACGTCGAACGTCATCTCGACGACCAAGACCGCCGCAAAGAGCATCTGCAAGGCGCCGCGGCTGCGAACCGTGACGACCCGCTCGGCGACGAAGATGCCGGTCACTGCGAGCCAGAGCGGATGGACGTGAACCGCTCCGTCGAGAGCGAGTGACCAGCCGAGCGACCCCAGGTACGCGAGTGTCACGACGATCCCGAGCAGCGTCATGAGCTGACGCAGCCAGTACGTCACGGTCACACGCGTGAGGCCGTAGTCAAAAAGGTTCTCGAGCGCTCCTCGCTTCCAGCGGAGGCGCTGCCGGTAGAGGTCGCCCCACGACTCCATCACCTCCGTTGTCAGCCGACATCCCTCGGGCGAGGTGACCTTGTAGCCGAGGTGGAGCAGGGCGAGCGTGAGCTCGTTGTCCTCCGTCAGGACATTCGTGTCGTAGACCTGGAGGCAACCGCCGGGGAGAAGGCCTTCCGAGCGCGCCCATGCGACATGGCGCAGCGTCCGCGCCGAGAAGAGCGTCGCCGTCCCGGTGAGGACGAGCACCTTTCCCCTTTGCCGCGTGACGTCGCGCGCGTACCGGGCGTATTCGTTGCGCTGCAACATCCCGACGAAGCCGCCACCCGGCCTGCCGGTGAAGACGCCGCCGACGCCGCCGACGTCCGAGCGTAGGTGCGCGCGCGCCGTCGAGACAAATGTGCGGGCGAGAACGGAATCCGCGTCCAGTACGAGCACGGCGTCGTTGTCCGCGAGCTCGGGGAGGAGCTCGGCGAGGACCTGGTTGAGAGCACCGGCCTTCCTGTGGACATTCCCGACCGTCTCGAAGACGNACGCGCCGGCGGCATCGGCTTCCCGGGCCGTTCCGTCGGTGCAATTGTCAGCGCTCACGACGATCATGTCCGGCGGGGTGTCCTGCTCTCGCAGCGAGCGNATTGCNGCGCCGATCTGACCCTCCTCGTTGTGTGCAGGGATGAGCGCGACGACGATCCCGTTCGCCGTCGGAAGCGCCGGCTCGATGAGGGAACCGATGCGCGCGAAGCGCTCGTTTCCCCGTGCGAGCTGGATGTCCTGAGGTTCCTCCCACGTTTGCACTGACATGGCAAACATCGTCGCTACGGCGTCGCGGGATCGTCTGGCGCAATCAGGTCAATTGACGCCGTGCGGTTTGCCGCACGCGGACTGGCCGGACTGCCCCCTAGGCCGGTCGGGCTCGACGAGCGAGGCTTCGGCTATGCGAACTCCTACTCCCCCGCCCGGAGCCGCATCACCGCCTTTGCTCTCGACGCTCCGTCATCTCCACGCGCGTCTCCAGCGCGCCGTCGGGCGGATCCCGACGCGTCTCCGTCGTTTGGTCGTCGCGGCCGGCGCGGCCGCGCTCGTCGCCGCGGTCGCTCTACGATCCGGCCTTTCGCTCGCGCCGCTCGGACGTGTCGCGCATCCGCAGGTCGGGTGGCTGAGCGTGGCGATCCTCGCGGAGGCCGCTTCGCTCGCCGCGTACGCATTGATCGTTCGCAACATCCTCGGGCTCGGCGACGTGCCGGCGCGGCTGCGCTCCTTGCTCCGTGCGACCGTCGGTGGGATCGCCATGAGTGCATCGCTGCCGGGCGGCCAGGCCGCCTCGGCGGCCTACTGGTACAAGCAACTTCGGCGCGAGGGCGCGACCGGCGGTTTTGCCGCGTTCGCGATGATCGGGTCGATGGCCGTCGGCGTCGCGTCGCTCGGAGGACTGCTCGTCGTGGGCGTCGCGGCAGCCGGCGATCACGGGCCGCTGGCGGCCGCGCGAGTGCCGATCCTCGCCGCCGGCGCGGGCCTGTTCTTCGTCCCGTGGATCCTCCGCGGGCGGGTGGCCGGGGCATCCGCATGGGTTACGCGCCGGTTCGCCACCGAGCACACTCGTCACGTAACGGTGCGCGCGCGCGACATCGCCGCGATCGGGACGCTCGCGTTCGGGAACTGGCTCTTCGACTGCGTCAGCCTCTACGCCGCCCTCGGCGCCGTCCATGCAACCGTGCCGTTCCAGGGCATCATGCTCACCTACGCAATTGCGCAGGTCGTCGCCAGCATCCCACTTCTTCCCGGCGGGGGCGGAACGGTGGAAGTGAGCCTCGCGCTCGGCTTCGCCGCATTTGGTCACACGTCGGGGAGCGTCGTCGCCGGGATCCTTCTCTTCAGGATCATCAGCTGTTGGGGCATCGTCCCCGTCGGCTGGCTGGCGGTGGCGCTCGACGGTCACTGGCTGCCGACGCTGAAGATCCCGCGGTTGTCACGGCCCGCAGCGCTGCCGGCTTAGGGCCTAAGCCTGGAGCGGGGCGGCTCGGGATCTGCGAACGTATGTTCGTGCCACGCGAGGCGACGATCCTCCACGCGGACGCGGACGCGTTCTTCGCTTCGGTCGAGCAGCGCGACGATCCGCGCTTGCGCGGCCGGCCGGTGATCGTCGGCGGCGGCGTCGTCCTCGCGGCGAGTTACGAAGCGAAGGCGTGCGGCGTGCGGACGGCGATGGGCGGGCGCCAGGCAAGGCGCCTGTGCCCGGCCGCAGTCGTCGTGCCGCCTCGCATGGCCGCCTACGTCGAGGCCAGCAAGGCGTTGTACGCCGTGTTCGAAGACACGACGCCGCTCGTCGAGGGGCTTTCGATCGACGAGGCCTTCCTCGACGTGCGAGGGATGCAGCGCATCGCTGGCTCGCCGGTCGAGATCGCGAGGCGACTGCGTTCTGCGGTCCGCGAACGCGTCGGCCTCGCGGTGACCGTCGGCATCGCACCGACGAAGTTCCTCGCGAAGGTCGCGAGCACCCACGCGAAGCCGGACGGGTTGCTCGTCGTGCCCGTCGGCCGCGAGCTCGCGTTCCTCCACCCGCTTCCCGTCGAGCGGATATGGGGCGTGGGGCCGGCGACCGCCGCAAGGCTTCGCGATCGCCGGATCACGACCGTGGGGCGGCTCGCCGCCGTCCCTCCCGCAGCGCTCGAGCCGATGCTCGGGCGAGGGGTCGCGCGCCACCTTGTGGCGCTCGCGAACAACCGCGACCCGCGAAGGGTGGAACCACGGCGCCGACGGGGGTCGATCGGATCGCAGCACGCACTCGCGCGGTCGCGCCGGTCGCCGGCGGAGCTCGACGCGGAGCTCGTCGCAATCGTCGACCGCGTGACGCGCCGCTTACGGGCGGCGCATCGAGTCGGCCGGACGATCGTCCTCCGACTCCGTTACGGCGACTTCTCGCGAGCGACGCGATCGCACACACTCCCCCACGCGACGGCGCAGACGCAAGCGGTGCTCGACGTCGCGCGCGCGCTTCTCGCGACAGCGCGACCGGCGTACGAGCGGCGTGGGTTGACGCTGATTGGTGTCAGCGTCGCGAACCTCGAACACGACCTGCCGATCCAGCTCTGTCTTCCGCTCGACCCGGCCGACCGCGCGCTGCTCGACGCGGCGCTCGACGAGATCCGCAACCGATTCGGGACGACGGCGATCACGCGCGCCGTCCTGCTCGGTCGAACGCCGAGCCTCGCGATGCCGCTGCTGCCGGACTAGGCCGACCGCGACGCAGTCTCGGCCGGCGCGAAGGTCGCCGATGAGTTTCAGCCGCTCGGGTGGTCTACTCAATGACATTCGACCTACAGGAGGTAGTAATGCCAGCAGAGGTCTCCACCAGCCTGAACCTCACACGCGTCGGGCGCGTCTGCGTCACCGTCGCGGATACGGACCGTGCACTCGGCTTCTACGTCGGCACGCTCGGCTTCGAAAAGGTCGTCGACGAGCCGATGGGGCCAGAGATGCGCTGGGTCGAAGTGCAGCTCCCGAACGCCGAAACGACGATCGCGATCGCCCCACCCCCACCCGGCACGCAAGCGGGGGCGAGCCAGACCGGGATCATCCTCGACACAACCGATGTCGAGGCGGATCACGCCGCACTGAAGGCCGCCGGCGCCGATGTCGACGATGAGATCTCCCGGATGGGAGGCGTCGTGCCACCGATGTTCTGGATCCGCGACCCTGACGGAAACTCGTTGATCATCGTTCAACCGAACGAGGGGTAGGCGGGAGATGCGTGTGGAGCTCGCGGCAACGAGCTCCACACGCGTGCGCCCGGAGACGATGCGGACGACGCGGTCGACACGCGTTCACCCGCGTCCTCGGGCGTCTAGAGACGAGCGGTGATCCGCCAGCGTACGAAGCTGGTGAGTCCGGGTGCGGTACAGGCGGCCAGATCGCCGGCCCGGAAGTTCCGCCGCTGCGGAAAGCACGGCCCGGCCCACGCGTACGTGCGGTTGTCGACGCAGCGGACTGCGGACCGCGGGACCCTCGTCTCGACGAAGGAGCCACACCGTCCGCGTTCTTCGGTCCGGACGAAGCGAGGCCCCGGTCGGAGCTTGCCCGCCCGCGTCCAGGGCACGATGAACGCATCTGCGTGCGGATAGCGTCGCTGCCAGCGAAGCGGTGGCGTCGCGTGTGTCCGCTTCAGCGGCCTCTTGAGCCTGAGGACGCCGCGGTGGTCGGTCGCGCCGTTCGGGTGCCTCAGCGGCGGCATTCCGTCGGAGGTGACGAGCGGACATACGTAGCCGCCTGCGTAGCCCATCCGGCAGATCAGACTGTTATCTCCCCGCCGGCCGGCCAGGGAAACTGTGCATCGTCGCCGCGCGTCGTCGCCGAACGACACGGCGGAACGTTCACGAGCATCGAGCGCGCGAATGGCGATCCTCACCGACATCGAGCCCCAACTGACCATGTTGTCCTGGTTCCATCGGTCGACGCAGATCCGCAGAGCCTGCGCGCGGAACGCGGGCGACGCGCTGCGCGTATTCCCAGCACCGTAACCGGACGTGGCCACAACCCCCGCTGCGACGACGGCCACACCAGCGACCCTCACGAGCGAACCGGGAGCGGAGCCGCGCGTAATGCCGTGCACGACTTTCAGTCAAGCACACGCACATCGCAGCAACCTCAGTCTCGATCGCACCCGCCTCGAAGCCGACGGCAGATGCACGCTGACGACATAGCAATCGCGCGACGCTACCTCGACGCAATAAGCGCGCGCGACTTCGACACGCTTCCATGGTAGAGCTGAAGTAGCTCGATGGCGCGTCCCGCGGCTGGAGGACGACCCGAATCGGTTACGGTCCGCGGTCGTGCCGGAGTACACCGTCAAGGGCTTGGACGAGGCGACCTGGCCTGCGTTCGCCGAGCTGGTGGAACGCAACAACGGCGTCTTCGGTGGCTGCTGGTGCATGGGGTTCCACGAAGACAATCGAGGCACGGTGCCCCCCAAGCGCGAGCGAAAGTTGGCTCGCGTGCGGGCGGGCACGGCGCATGCAGCCCTCGTCTTCAATGGGCACGACTGCCTAGGCTGGTGCCAGTTCGGCGCGCCCGACGAGGTGCCGAGGATCAAGAACCGCGCCGCGTATGAGAAGGGCCTGACGACATTGCCGGACTGGCGGATCGCGTGCAACTTCGTCGGCAAGGGGCACCGGCGCCAGGGTGTCGCCACCGCGGCGCTCGCGGGTGCGCTCGACCTCATCGCGGGTCTCGGCGGCGGGAGGGTCGAGGGCTACCCCGAGGACGCGGGCTCCGTTCCTGCCGGCTTTCTCTTCCACGGCGCTCTGTCGACGTACGAAGCGCTCGGATTCGTCCGCGAGCGCAAGATCGGCAAGCACCGGTGGGTCGTTGCAAAAGTGGTCGATCCAGACTCGTAGCCGACCTGCTCACACGGCGAGCGGGCCGCAAACGCAATGCGATGTGAGGAGGGCTGATCGATGGGCATGCTGAACGAGAAGCAGGCGACGCTGTTCACCGACCGCAACTGGGGCGTGATCGCGACCATCCGCGAGGACGGATCACCGCAGGCCACGCCCGTCTGGATCGACTACGACGGCGAAAACGTCCTCGTCAACAGCGCGCGCGGGAGGACGAAGGTCAAGAACATCGAGCGCGATCCGCGAGCGACCGTCACCGTCCTGCCTGCCGCAGATCAGCAGTCCGGCTACGTGATGGTGAGCGGACCGGCCACGATCCTCGAGGAGGGCGCGCTCGAGCACATCAATATGCTCGCGAGGAAGTATCTGGGCGAGGACAAGTATCCGTACCTCGGCCCGGGCGAGAGACGAGTGATCATCCAGATCCGGCCAGAGCGCGTCGACGGCTTCGGCGCGGGCGGCTGACGGACGTCCACTCGTCGCGGGACCCGCGTAACCGTAAGTCATGCTTGGTCGTTCTACTGCTCTGGCAACTACGAGGAGGAAATCATGACTCTGTTCATCGTGCTTCTGATTCTGGCGCTGATCGTGTTTGGCGTGGGCTTCGCGGTTCACCTGCTGTGGTGGCTGCTGATCATCCTGCTGGTCATCGCGGTCCTCAGCTGGCTGTTCGGGCGCCGCCGCGCTTGAGGAGGACGCGCGTTTCGGCAACTGCTGCTTGCGCCGCCGCTACCTCCTGGTTACGTAAGAGGAGGACGTCGAGACGACCTGCTTCCTAGCGCGCCGGCGCTCACGAGTCCGCGGCGAGCCGACGCTCGACCGTGTCGATGTCGACCACCAATCTGAGCTCCACTGTACGGAAGCCCGCCTTCTCATAAAAGTTCCGTGCCGGGGCGTTGTCCGGCCCCACTCCACCCGTGAGGAAGAGTGCCCCGCGCTCCCGGAGTCCGGCGACGACCGCCCGAACGAGCGCGCCGGCGATCCCGCGGCCGCGTGCATCGGGCCGAACGTAGAGCTCAGTGAGATCTCCGATCCGCAGCCCCTCCATGACGCCGCAAGCAAATCCGAGAACGTCCCCACGCTCCTCCGCGATGACGGCAGAGCCAAAACGCACCGCAGTATCGATCCCGGCGCGCGTTTCTTCACGTGCACCTTCCACCCACGACGGAATCGATGATTCGCGCTCGACCCACTCGTCCCAGAGTCCATACAGCGTTGCGCGATCGTCCTCAGTGGCGCGGCGGACATTCACGCTGGCAACTCTAGGACGACGTCGGTGACCCGTCACGCGAGTCGAACGCCGGCTCCCACCCGCGCGGGTCGTGATCTGGTGAAGGCGACGCAGTTGGCGCGGAGAAGGAGACGATCGTGCATTCCGGCCACGAGGTCGTCGCTCAACGCCAGATCGCGACCGCGACGATCGGGACACTCAACGAGGGCGCACTTCACGCTCAACTCAAGGACTGGTACCGACGCCGCGGCGATCGTATCGAGCAGGTCGTCGACGGCTTCGTCGTCGACATCGTCCGCGGCAACCTGTTGGTCGAGATCCAGACGGGCAGCTTCACGCCGCTGCGACGCAAGCTAGGACTGCTTACACGCGAGCATCGGGTGCGTCTCGTCACGCCGGTGCCGCTGGTCCGCAAGATCATCCGGCTCTCCGACGAGGGCGAGGTGCTATCCGCCCGTCGCTCACCCCGCAGAGGGCGCGTGGAGGACATCTTCAGCCTGCTCGTCAGCATCCCCTCGCTGCTCTGCTGCCCACGCTTCGAGCTCGAGGCGATCCTCACCCACCAAGAGGAGCTTCGCGTCTACCGGCAAGGGCGGGCGTTTCGTCGCCACGGCTGGGTCGTGGTCGGCCGCCGCCTCGTCTCGGTCGAAAGACACCTCCGCCTCGCATCGCCAATCGATGCCGCGGACCTCCTGCCAACTGGCCTACCCGAACTCTTTGACACGGCCGAGCTCGCCGAGGCCGCCGCGGTCGACCGCCGGCTCGCCCAACAGATGACCTACTGCCTGCGAGCAATGGGCATGCTCGACACCGCAGGCAAACGCGGCAACGCCCACGTCTACCGCCGCGTCAAGACAGCACCGGGACGAACCCGGTGTAGCGGCGCCGCCTAACGAACTCAGCGGGAGGGGCGCCCGCTCACTGCGATTGTGTCGCCACGAGACTCGCCCCCGCGGCGTGGCCGGCCGACGTCGCCAACTATCCTTCGGCCGTGTCGTACGTGTCGGTCTCACGGCTCCGCGTCCCGCCCGAGCGCGCAGACGAGCTCGTCGCCGCGTTCCGCAGGCGCGCGCGTCTCGTCGACGCCTTCGACGGGTTCCTCGGGCTGCAGGTGTGGCAGTCCGACCGCGATGCCGGTGAGCTCCTGATGGTCAGCCACTGGCGTGACCGTGGATGCTTCCGCGCGTACATGCGGAGTGACGAGCACCAGGTCTCGCACGACCGCATTGACCCCGCGCTCGAACGCGACATCGACCTCGTGAAGCTCGAGCACCTGCAGACGTACGCAGTCGTCGCCACATGACGCGGCGCGACATCTCGCCTCCGCGGGGAGGGACGCCGCCGCCCGCGGTCTCGCGCGACGTGAGGGGACGCGAGATCGAGCTCCGTCCGCTTGCGGTGGAGATCTGCAGGCGCTACCGCAAGGAGTTCCCGGACGAGGAGGAGCGATACGGCGAGGCTGGGAACGCATGGTGCGTCCACGACAACCTGCATATCCTCAACTGGGCGTTCCTCGAGACGGCGCACGGCAGCGTGCTCGACCACCAGGTTCGATGGCTCGGACGCGTCCTCGCAGCACGCGAGTTCCCCGTCGAGCGGCTGGCGCGCGACCTCGAGCTCGCCGCGGACGTCGTACGCACCGAGCACCCCGACGTCGCAGCTGCGCTGGAGCGCGCGACGGCGTCGGTCGGAGTGCCTCTGTAGCTTCGCCCTCCGAGCGTTCGTCGCCGCGCCGAGCGTGGGTACCAAGCGGTGGAACCAGTATCCGGTCTGACCGCGCCACGGCGCGGGCCGGTGGATTCTGTCTGAGCTAGGCGCGCGCTCGTGCATCGTGTGCCCGACCGACGAAACGTCGCCGGATGCCTAGATCAGAGGAGCCTCTTCCTCGTCGATCTCGACGATCACGAAGCGATCGGTCTCTTCGATTACCCGCCATCGAACGCCACCGCGCGGCGTATGGCCACGAGCGATCGCCCACCGCTGCCCAACGTGGTCGGCGCGATCCTGTTCTTCCCAGGTCATGTAGACGACCGCATCGCAATCCTTGGCGCCGCATTCGCAGCGCCGCATCCTCGGCGTTTCCCAACCGCTCGTCAATTTCGCGAGGCGTCTCGCACGTCGTGCTTGATCCGCGCGCGTTGCGGTTGCGGCACGCGATTGACTAGGGCGACCAGCCGATGTCGGCTTTGATCTCGTCGAGCTCGTGCTCGAGCTCCGCGAGTTCGCTGCCGCCGGCCATCAGCCGCACCAGCTCTTGTCGATCGATGTCGGCCTTCTCGTACGCGCCGAGGCTTTGGCCGCGGTTCAGGATCACGAAGCGATCGCCGACGGGGTACGCGTGGTGCGGGTTGTGAGTGATGAAGATGACGGCGACTCCGCGATCCCGCGCCTGGAGGACGTACTTCAGCACGACACCGGCCTGCTTGACGCCGAGCGCCGACGTCGGCTCGTCGAGAATCAGAACGCGGGCGCCGAAGTGGACAGCGCGCGCAATCGCAACCGACTGGCGTTCACCGCCGGACAGCGTCCCGACGGGTTGGTCGGGATCGCGGATGTCGATGCCCATCTCGCTCAACTCGCGGCGCACAACGCGCTTTGCCGTAGCCGAGTCGAACCACCGAAGCGGGCCGATCCCCTTCCGCGGCTCGGCTCCGAGGAAGAAATTCCGCCAGATCGACATCAACGAGACCATTGCGAGGTCCTGGTACACGGTTGCGATCCCCTTCGCCCGCGCGTCGCGCGGCGATCCGAAATGCACCTCCTCCCCGTCGACGAGCAGCCGTCCTGCATCGGGCTGGTGCACACCCGAAAGGAGATTGATGAAGCTCGACTTCCCCGCGCCGTTGTCGCCGAGGATGCACGTGACTTCGCCGGCATTTACGTACATAGAGACGTCCCTCAGCGCGACGACGTTGCCGTAGTACTTCGAGATGCCGTCGGCCTCGAGCAGATGAGCCGCAGTCATCTCGCCCTCTGCGCCCGACTGCGAATCAGCGTATTGAGCATCACCGCGGCGAACAGGATCCCGCCCTGGAACGTGAACGTCCAGTTGCTGTCCCATTGCGAATCGACGATCCCGAGTTGAACCATTCCGAGCATCGCCGCTCCGAAGAATGTCCCGATCACGGAACCAAAGCCGCCAGTGAGCAGGCAACCACCAACGACGGCGCAGATGATGAAGATGAACTCGAGCCCAATGCCCTCGCCGGCCTGCATCGAGCGGAGCTCCAACGCTTCGATGATCCCCATCAGCGCGGCCGTGCCCGAGGTCATCATGAACAGCGCGATCTTCGTACGGGCGACCGGCACGCCGACGTTCCGCGCCGAGCTCGCATTCCCGCCCGCGCCGTAGATCCAGTTGCCGAAACGCGACTTGGCGAGCAACCATGCACCGACGACGGTGATCGCGATCCACCAGATCACCTTCACCTTGAAGTCGTAGTGCGTCAGCCCGCCGGCGAAGAGCTTCTCGGCCGACTTGAACCCGCTCGCGCTGTCGATGTTCTGGATCGCCGTCTGCCCAGTGAGCTTGAGCGTGCCGGCGGCGTTCACGCCCTGAAGGACGAAGAACGTCGCCAGCGTCACGATGAAGCTCGGCAACTTCGTCTTGACGACCGTGAGGCCGTTGATGAAACCGATCGTGAGGCCGAACAGCAGCACGAGCGCGATCGCCGGCCAGACATTCATGTTCTGGAACGTCGTCAGGTAGCCGAGCAACAGCCCCGAGCTGCCGATCATCACGCCGGCAGAGAGATCGAACTCGCCCCCGATCATCAGCAGGGCGACCGGCACCGCGACGATGCCGTACTGCGCCGCCTGGTCGGTCCAACCGGCAGCGATGCCCGGATCGGAGAGCCAGCCCACGGCTCGCGCGAAATACGCGAACGCGAAGAAGACGGCGATCGCTCCGAGCAAGGCACCGATGTCGGGCCGGGTGAGGAGACGGCTCAGCGGAGCGACTCGGACGAGCCGTTCGTCCGCGGGAGCGCTCGATGCTGTCGTCTCCGTCATCGCGTCCGTCCTTCAATCACGGTTGCGGGCGGCGGCGCGTGTCCGCCGCCCGCAACCCCCTCCTCAGCGAGTGCCCTTCTTCGCGAGCGCCGCGATCTTCGCCGCGTTCGCCTTGTTGATGATCCCCGGCCCAGTCAACACTGGCTGCCCGTTGCCCACTGTGTTCAGGTTCGTCACATAGAGGACCGCGAACACGACCGGCAGGTAGCCCTGCAGGTACTGCTGTTGGTCGATCGCGAACAGCATCTTGCCGGCCTGGATCTCCTTGATCGCACCGCCGACGTCGAACGTCCCGATCTTGGTGCCTTTCGGAACCGAAGAGATGCACGGGATGGTGACATCCGGGTCGAGTCCCAGGAAGGCGTCGAGCTTCTTGTCCGCGTTGAATGCCGCCTTCACCTTCGCCTTGGTCCCCGGAATGTCGGACTTCGCATTCGGAATCGTCAGGACCTTGACGTTCGCTGCGCCGAGCACGCTCTTGACTCCGCCGGCGCGCTGCTGCAGGCCGGAGTTGCTCGCTTCGTGGATGACGATCAGCACCTTCTTCGCGCCGGCCTTCTTGAACTGCTTGCCCGCGCCCTTCCCGGCGACGTCCTCCGTCTGTCCCACGTGGACCTCGTACGTCGGCAACGAGTCGAACGCCCCGAGGCCGGAGTTGACGGTGATGATCTCGATCCCCTTCGACGCTGCCCGCTTCAGAGGTCCGCGCAGCGCGCTCGCATCCGGCACGGACGTAGCGATGACCTTCGAGCCGTTGGCAATCGCAGAGTTGATGCCTGCGACCTGCTTCGCCACGTTGTTGTTTGCGTAGACCTGAGTCACGCTGACGCCGCGCGACTTCAGGTCCTTCTTCGCCTGGTCGACGCCCTTCTTGAACACCGACCAGAACGAGCCGGTGTCACCATGCGTGACGACGGCGATCTTGATCGGCGACGCCGCGGCCGCGGCGAATGCTTTGCCCGCCGGCGAGCCGAGGGCTGTCAGCCCGGCGGCCGCAAGGCCGCCAGATACGAACAGTCGCCGCCGCGTCAGCTGTGGTTCTTCGTCGTCGAGTCTTTCCAGTTCCACGAACTCGTCGCTCATCGATCCACCCTCTCTCTTGTCGACTTCCCGGCCTCTGCCTGATTCTCAACTGTTCAAGGGCGTTTGCGCCAGTGCCACCTCCTCGATCCTCACCGGCCGCCGCACCCTCCGGGACCGCTCGGCTGCGACCGCGACGGCAAGCGCGGCCTCAGCGTCCTCCAGCGAGCAAGCGATGGCCGAACCCGACCGCACGGTCTGGACGAAGGCGGCGATTTCGTCGCGATAGGCCTGCTCGAAGCGCTCGGTGAAGTTTCGATACCCGACCGTGCGCCGAGGTGCGCCCGGCTCGACCGACCTGATCGGGCTTCGCGAATCGACTCCGACAACGATGCTGTCGGCAGCCCCGAACAACTCGAGTCGGACGTCATAGCCGAGCGGATCCTGCCGCGCGCCCGAGACGATCCCGCGCGCACCACCGCTCAACCGCAGCACGGCGACGGCGGCATCAACATCGTCATGTCGCGCGAACCATTCCGTCGCACGCACTGCGCCGTCGGCGTACACCTCGACGATCTCCTCACCCGTCACGAAGCGAATCGCGTCGAAGTCGTGGATGTTCAGATCCCGGAAGATCCCACCGGAGGTCGCGATGTAGGCCTCCGACGGGGGCGCGGGGTCGTGGGTCGCGGCTCGCAGGAGGAGGAGGTTCCCGAGTCGATTCGAAGCCACCGCCTCCCGAGCCGCTCGATAGCCCGGATCGAACCGCCGCTGGAACCCGACTTGCACGGGGATCCCGGCCGCTGCGACGGCTCTCCTCACCTCGGCGAGCGCCGGTAGCTCGAGTGCTACCGGCTTCTCGCAGAACGCCGGGACGCCGGTCCGGGCCGCAAGGCTCAGGAGAGGGGCGTGTGCCTGGGTGCTCGTCGCAATGACTACGGCGTCGATGCCACCGCGGAGAAGGCTCTCGGCGGTTCGCGCACGAGTCGCACCGAGGGCGCCGGCCACTTCGGCGGCACGTAGAGGATCGGCGTCGACAACGAACAGGGAGATGCCGTCGATCCTGCGGAGGGTCTCCGCGTGAAGTGCGCCGACGCGACCCACGCCGACGACGCCGACCCGGAGTGGCGTGCTCACCGAGGCGACGGGGCAGTCGCGCCGCCTTCGGCGCCGACTCGCGGCCCACGTCGCGCCAGTTTGCGTACCGTCTTGCCGACTCCGACCGGGAGTGGCATTTCGCCGCCCTAGCTGCCGACCTGCCCTACGCCGCCGACCTCGATGTCGACGTACATCCCCATCGCCCTGTGGGGCTGGCAGAACAGGACCCAGTGACCGTGCGTCAGGTTGACCTTGACGGTCGCCATGCCGGGCGTGTCGGCGACTCCGGTGAGGTTCTGGTCGGAGCCGTCAGGGCTCTCGAGCGAGTAGTTGTGTGCGGTGCTGTTGTCGTTCACGCTCAACCAATACGTGCCCGGACGCAGCGGCAGGACGCGGTTCGGCGAGCCGGTGTAGCCCTCGGCTGTCTGCCCATCGAACGACAACGAGATGCAGGCGCCCGGCTTGGGCATTGCGTTCGGGTTGCTGCAGTACGCGCCGGCCAACTGCCGGCCGTCGGTCGCCTCTGCACCGGCCATAGCGACGCCGACCAGTATGGCAACGACCGCGGCCAGCGAAAGCCCGATCATCTTCGTTCTCATGCCTCCTCCTTCTCCGCGCCTCCACGTCGCAAAATGCGATGACATCCAGGCTTGACGACGCATGGTCACGCTAGAAGAGTGGGTGCCCCCGGCGTCACCCCGACAGGGTGAGCCGCGGACGCGAGGCCCGGCAACCCTCGTCATCGGGGCAACGCTCTTCCTGCTCAGGTCGACGAGACCCTCGGCCTGGGAGGTGCCGGGGTCGCGCGACTCCTCAGAGGCGGGGCCCGCGTGACCGCCGCACGGTCGTCTGCGTCAAACTCCACTTCACGGAGCCCTTGCTCCGCACCTCGGCATCACCGTCGCCGCAGGTCCCCGCTCAGAACGAAGAGCGCTCCCTGTCCTCCACCTAAGGGAGATACTGGAAGCACATGGCTCCCTGCGGTGATGGGGCCATCCCGAAAACAACAACGTCGATGTGCTCGTCGCAACTCACGGCTCGTGGCCAATGGATTCTGACATTCGCGATCACTTTCACCGGCGCGTTCGGCGTCGCCTACGCCATGGGCCGCAGGGCGGCCTAGTCAAGCACTGCGCCGCTCCACGATCGCCTGGGGACGACGTGTCGGCTGCCGAGTGTCACAAGATGAGCTGGTGAGTCGGCCGGAAGCCGCGGTGGCGCGAGAGCGGACGTTCGGGGGGCAGGGTCGTGTCTGCTCGGGGCTGTTTTTCTTCCCCCGGGGCGGCTCGGCGCAGGTCGCACGCGCGCTCGCGCTGGCGCTGCCCGGCAGTCGGTGGCGGATGACGCTCGCGAGCGGCTCGCTCGGCGCGCCGGGGGAGCCAACGCACGCGGCCAGCTTCTACGACGGGACCGAGGTCGCCGCCGTCGATTACACGCCCGCGCTGCAGCTTGCCGATCCGCTCGCCGCTGCTGTTCCGTTCCAGCCGTCCTACGAGGATCGGCCGGGAGGTCCCGATCGGGTTTTCACGGCGGTTGATGATGCTGCCTTCGAGCGCCTGGTGGCGGCCTGGGTCGGAGCGCTTGGCCGCGCCGGCGCCGGCCGGGCCGATCTGCTTCACCTCCACCACCTGACGCCGGCGCACGAGGCCGCCCTGCGCGCGTTCGGCTCGCTACCGATCCTCGGACAGCTGCACGGCACCGAGCTCGCCTTGTTGCGGACGCTGGCTGTTGAGCCACCACGCTCGAGCTGGCACTACGCACGCCGCTGGGAAGGGCGGCTGCGCGGCTGGGCCGGCGCCTGCGCACGGCTGATCGTGCCCCCCGGGGCCGAGGACGAGGTCGCAACGCTGCTGGGGCTCGAACGTTCGCGACTACACGGTCTTCCGAGCGGCGTCGAGCTCGATCGCTTCCAACCCCGACCCCTCGCGGGCGAAGAGCGGCGTGCCTTCTGGCGGGGCTGGCTGGTCGAGAACCCGCAAGGTTGGGACCGCGATGGCCAGCCCGGAGGCGTGTCATATCGGGAGGATGACCTTGCCGCCTTCAGTTCGGGGCCGGTTTTCCTCTACCTGGGGCGCTTCACAGCCGTCAAGCGGCTGCCGCTCCTGATCCGTGCCCACCAATGTGCCCAGGCTCAGCTTCGGCGGGCGTGCCCGCTCGTGCTCGTCGGCGGCCATCCCGGCGAATGGGAAGGCGAGCACCCACTGCAGACGATCCGCAGGCTCGGCGCCGAGCAGGTCTTCCTTGCCGGCTGGCGCCCACACGACCAACTACCCGATGCCCTCAACGCCGCCGACGTCCTCGTTCTACCGTCGGTGGCCGAGGCGTTCGGGCTCGCACTCGTCGAGGCGATGGCGTGCGCTCTACCCGTGATCGCCTGCGCCTCACACGGGCCGGCGGAGATCGTCCACGACGGTGAAAGCGGCTGGCTCGTACCCCCCGACGACGAGCACGCACTCGCGGCCGCCCTCATCGAGGCCGCCACCCAGCCGGGCGAGCGGCACCGGCGGGGCCAACACGCTCTGAGTGACGCCCGCGAACGCTTCGGCTGGACTGCGATCGCTGCCCAGATCGCCGCCCTCTACGACGACGTCGTCACCGATGCCGCGCGCAAAGACGCGAGTGTTCAGCAACGTCGAGAACGCGCACGCGGGTAGATCGCCTGCGAACCGCGGTCTGTCGGCCGTTCGGGCGTCATTGCCCCAGATCCCCGCAGCGGTGGGCGACGGACGACGATCGTCGCGCGACTCGCCCTCGACGTCCTTCGCGACGATCAGCGGCGGTCCGAACACCGCAGCTCGGCCATCTACGGGCACCGGGTACACTGCGTCTACGAGGTGAGGATCCCGTGGCGCGTCGCGCCTTCCTCCACTTGGCGAGCGGAGGCGATGTTCATTGACGGCACGCGTTTCTCAACCGATGGCCGATGGCCTGCAGACGTTCCTGAACAACATCGGCAAGATCGACTTGCTGACAGCAGCACAGGAGGTCGAGCTCGCCAAGCGGATCGAGCGCGGCGACCATGCCGCCAAGCGGGAACTGATCGAGGCGAACCTCCGCCTGGTTGTCTCGATCGCCAAGCGGTACCGCAACCAGGGGCTGCCGTTCCTCGATCTCATCCAGGAGGGGTCGATCGGGCTCGGCCGCGCGGCCGAGAAGTTTGACCATCGCAGGGGTTTCAAGTTTTCGACGTACGCGACGTGGTGGATCCGTCAGGGGGTCGCGCGGGCGCTCGCCGACAAGGCGCGCACGATCCGCATCCCCGTCCACGTCGTAGAGAGGGTGAACAGGATCGTGCGCTCGGAGCGGAAGCTGCGCGGCGAGCTGAGCCGCGAGCCGCTGCCGTTCGAGATCGCGTTCGACCTCGACCTGCCCGTCAAGGAGGTCGAAGACACCATACAAAGTGCGCAGGCGACGGTATCGCTCGAAACGCCGGTCGGCGACGGGGACGAGTCCGAATTCGGGCACTTCCTCGCCGACGCAGCCCTGCTGCCGGAGGACGTCGCGGACGACAATTTCCGCGTACGCGTGCTCACTCAGTCGCTCGCGAGCCTGAGTCTCCGCGAGCGACGCGTGCTCGAGCTCCGTTTCGGACTCCACGGACAGGCGCCCGCAACGCTGGAGGACGTCGGCAACGTCTTCGGCGTGACGCGCGAGCGCATCCGGCAGATCGAGAAAAACGCCTTGCGGAAGCTGAGCACACGCGCGGAGATGGAAGTCCTACGCGAGGTCGCGTGATCGCCCCTGCCTCGACGGAAGTGTGAAAGCACAAGCCCGCCGTCTCACGACAGCTTCCGACGGCCGCGCGCGCAGTCGGTTACCGGTCGGCTAGCGATTTGCCCCCGAATCGGCGTCGCGGTCGCGCTGAACTCCTCCCTCCCAATCGAGACAGAGCACAGTGGCGTCGTCGCGCAGCTCGCCACGGCTGGCACCGAGAACCTCCTGGGTGAGGTGCTGAACCGCTTCGCGCGCGTGCATGCTCCTACTCGCGGTCAGGACGGCGGAGATATCCACGACCCCGGCGTCGCGCTCCAGCATCCCGTCGGTGACGAACATCAGCCGGTCACCCACCTCCAGAGGGAGGGCCTGCACACGATGGCCGCCTCCGCGCGTCACTCCGAACGGGTGGTCGACCTCCAACTGGACTTGCTCGACCTGCCCGGCGCGCACCCGGAACGGCGGCGGGTGGCCGGCGTTGACGATTCCCGCGGTCGCTGCCGCCAGGTCGATACGCACAACCTGCCCGGTGACGAATTGCCCCTCTCCGGCCTGATCGGCCAGCGCATCGTTAGCTAGGCGCGCCTGCTCCGCGAGGTCGACCCCCCGCCGGCGCGCATTGCGCAGGCCTCCGACCAGCACGGTGGCCAACAGAGCCGCATCCATCGTGTGGCCCATCGCGTCCGTCATCGACAGATGCAGGGTGTCCCGATCCAGGGAGAAGTCGAACGTGTCGCCCCCGATTTCACCCGCCGGCTGCAGCCAGGCGGCGAGCGTGAACTGCCCGGCCTCGCAAGTGAAGGCACCCGGCAACAGCCGATGCTGGATCTCGGCCGCGAGCGAGAGCGGAACCGACCGCTGGCCCCATTCGAAGAGGTCGGTGTAGCGGCGGTTCGCGATCACCACGTACGCCAAGAAGTGTGCCGCCAGGGCCACGTCGGCCACCGTCTGCGGACCCGGAACGTCCTCCAGCGCCAGCTCCAGGACACCGACCGCTTCACCGCGACTGGTCACCGGCGCGAACAGGCGGGAGCTGCCATCCTCGACCACCACCTCGACCGCCTGGGCGGCCAATGCCCGGCCGTGAGGCGTCCCGACGAGCGGCACCCGCTCCGCGGTCTCCTTCCCGTGCAAGCGGAGCGCCCCCACTCCCCCGGAGTGACCGAGCCGGATGAGCGACCTGCCACTGAAATCGGCGATGAGGAAACTGACCTCGCGGGCGCCAATCGCCGCCGCCAACTCGGCAGCGAGCACGTCGACCGCAGCGACGGGCGGAGCCGCCTCGACCGCTGCCAGCAGCGCGTTCAAGCTCACCTGCGACCGTCCCTCATCCATCACGTCTAACTAAACGCGCCGACTTCCGATCACGGTTCTGTCGCCGGTGATGGAGGCCGCCCACCACGTACACGCGCGCGCGAAAACTAGGACTGCGCAGATGCTGCGCCGCTAACCATTCATGCCATTGAAACGACGTCCTGGCTGTACCCAGGAGGTTCGTTACGACCGACTTATGTTGACGCGTGCGCGCGCGAGTACACAGACCCGGCAAGTGGCTGCGACGCTAGGGGAGTCGTCGCCGCTCCGAGGACGGTCGTCGTGCAGAACCCGCCAAGCCGACGTCCGCGTCCATGCGTGAGGTAGACGTCGACGCCTCAGCAAAAGGCGCGATTCTCAGAGCGAAGGTGCGGAAGTCAGGAGCTCTTGCGTGCGGCTGCCTTTCCGCCCTTGCGGCCCGCCGCTTTCTTTTGCGCCGTTGTGCCGCCTTGCGAGGACGAGGATTTCGAAGAACTCGAGCCAGAGTTCTTTCCGCCGCGACTGGAGGAGCCGGAGGAGTTCGCGATCTTCGCGGCGCGTTGTTTCGACATCCCTTTGTCCTTGAGGGCTTCGTACTGCTTCTCGTTCTTCACGTTCGAGCTCTTATTCGGCATCAGAGCCTCCTTTGGCCGCTTGCGGTGTAGTGCGACTCGCGGCTGGGGCGCGGCCGCAGGTCTTCGTATTCCCAGGTCGCCCCGCCGCGAATCGCACAGCGTCTCGACGCCCATGGTGCTAGTTGTGGAAATGCACCCCGGCCACGATTTCGACCGCCACGATCGCTGCGACCAACCAATCGACCACAAGACAGAAGGGCGGCCACCAGCGCGTGTTCGCGACGAAGTGGGTGCGATGCTGCCAAAGGTCCTTCAGGCCGTGGCCGACAAGACCGATGACGAGTAGCCACGGCGTGCCGGTGATCGCGGCGGCGGCGATGACGAGAAACATCGCGGCAACACTCGTTTCGACGGCCAGAACAGTTCTTCGTCCGTCCGCGACTGCGAATCCAATGTAGACGGCGGCGATCACCGCAATACCCAACGCGTAGACGGTCGCCGTGTCGAGCCACCAGAACCCGAGCGGTGTGGCGGCCTGGGCGGTTCCGACGATCAGTCCCCACTTGACGGGTGCTCGGAGCCCCGTGCGTATCGGTTGCGCAATACCCGCGACGCTCACGCGTGCGCGGGTAGAACATTGAAGCTGAACATCATCCCGCTCTCGTGATGCTCCGCGATATGGCAGTGGGCCATCCAGCGTCCCGGGTTCGTGACGTCGAGCAGGATGTCCACGGTCTCACCCGTGCGAACAAGGACCGTGTCCTTCCAAACGAGGTTCGGTTCGATGACGTCGTCGCGGGCGAGGATGAGGAAGCGGCCGGCGCCATGCACGTGAAACGGGTGCGGCATCGGATGATCCGAATCCATCTCGTTGACCAGTCGCAGCTTGACCTTGTCGCCGACGCGGAAGGTCCAGTCGATCTGCGCGTTCTCGGCGCGCGTGTCGCCGTCGACGAGCTTCCAGCGCATGTTCGCCGGGGTCGTCATGCGGTTCACCTCGACCATGTCGTCTTCCCACTCGATTCCCGGAGCGGCGTCGTGGCCGCTGTGCCCATGACGTTCTCCGTGCTCGACCGTGTGTCCGTGATGACCGTGGCCGTGGTCGCCTTCGTGTCGCTCGCCGTTACCGTGATGGTGCTCGTGGCCGCCGCCGCCGGTCGCGACGACGCTTGCGGGCAGGAGCTTCATGCCGCACTCGGGACAGCGGTCAGGCTTCGTGCTCGTCACCTCCGGATGCATCGGGCAGACGTACGTCGTCTCTTCAGCGGCCTGAGCGAGCAGTTTCATGCCGCACTTGGGACAGCTGCCGGCTTCGTCGCTGCGGACCTCCGGATGCATCGGGCAGACGTAGACAACGGCCACGCCCTCCGGTATGCCCATCTCCATCTCGGCGACGAACGAGACGGTTTTGTCAGGCGGCGCGTTGAAGAAGGGCTCGATCTGCGTGCGCAGATCGGCCATGTCGCGGTTGCTACGCAGGCGTCCGAACTCGTCGGCGAATGACTCGTCCGGCTGATCGTCGGCAACGTTGATCGACGCGAGACGGTAGGTACGTTCAGGTGTCTTGTGCTCGAGATCAAGGTTTCCTGTCTTCGGGAATAGCACGTCGACAACGACGCGTTCGGACGGCGCGAGCATGACCTCGTCGACGAGCTCCTCGCGCTCGTAGTGGCCTGCGTCGGCGCCGACCAACTTCATTCGAGCGCCCGGCAGTGTCACGTTGAACACGCGCGTGTTCGCCGTGTTGGTGAAGTAGAAGCGAACGACCTCGCCGCGCTTGACTTCGAGCGAAAGCTCGGCTTCGCCCGACGTGAGCATGACGTTGCCGAAGCGACCCATGGCGACATGGGTGGTTTCCGACGCGCTGAACGCGGCGATTTGACCGTCTTCGATCAGGATGTCATCGAGGGTCAGCACGACCTCCCGGTTCGCCGGCGCCCAGTACTCGGGATCCTTTGGCGTGGCGAGGATGTTTCCGTACAGGCCCATTTCCTGCCCGTAATCCTCGCGGATGTGCGGGTGGAACCAGAACGCGCCGGGATCGGGAACGTGCACCTCATACGTGAATGTTTCGCCGATCGGAATCGGTGCCTGGGTGTCGTGGGTTCCGTCGTAACGGTTGTCCAGGCGTAGGCCGTGCCAGTGGACAGTGGCGTCGAGGTCGCCGTGATTCGTTACGTGCACGGTGATCGTTGCGCCTTGTGGAAGTTTGAGCGTCGGCCCGGGAACCGAGCCGTTGTACGAAAGCATCCGCACGGTTGCATCACCGATGCGCTTCTTGACCGGCAAGATCTCGAGCTCGAACTCGTCGCCGTTGCTGAGCTCGACCACCTCCGTCGCGCGAGCCTCCGGCAAGCCTTCCGTCTCGCGGGGGAACTCGATCGTCTGCGTATGGCTATGCGAGTGCGAGTGGTCCATGGCTATGGCCTTTCGTTAGAACCAGCGTGAGCCGACGCGCCGGCGCCGACGAGTTTGCGCACGAACGGACGGGCGTTGGAATCGTTCGCCGCTATCCGCTCTGCGATGAATTCGGCATCGTGTTTGACCCAGCCGATCAGCGCGGATCCGCGCGTGAACTGCCAGGTCAGGCCAAGGAAGTACAACCCGTGTGCTTCCGTAACGCCACGACGGTGGCGTGGTCGTCCATCCTCGTTGAGGACCGGGAGCTTGATCCATGAGTAGTCGGGCCGGTAGCCGGTTGCCCAGATGACCGAGTCGACTTTGAGCGTGCTCCCGTCCTCGAACCGAAGCATGTCACTGTCCGTGTCAACGAGCCGCGGTTTGACTTCGACGCCGTAGCGCTTCTCGAGCTTGCGCGGGCTGGATCCGATCAGGGTGTCTCGAGAGCTCAACTTGCGCCCAAGACGCGTCTCGATGTTTTTGTCGAGGATGCGCCCCTTCGTCAGCCACCAGAAAACATCGCGACCAAGCAACCGCTGCGGAAGCGGCTTCTGACGTGATCCGACGGACAGCACCACGCTGTGCGTGGCTGAAAGCTCTTTCGCGATCTGGAAGCCAGTGTTCCCACCTCCGACCACGAGCACCGATCCGGCCGGGACGTCGTCCGCCCGGCGATAGCCGATCGCGTGCGTCTGGAACACATCGCCGGCCAGGCGTTCGGCGAGCTTCGGCACGTTCGGGTTTTGGAAAGGGCCGGTCGCAACGACAACCTGGTCGGCCGTGATCGTTCGTTCGCCGAGCTCGACGCGGAACCGCCCGTCATCGTCTCGGTCGAGTTCCTTGACGTCGCTGTTCAGCACGATTGGAAGCTCGAACGCGGCGGCGTACCGTTCGAGGTACTCGATCACCTCGTCTCGAGTCGCGTAGCCATCGGGATCGCCCGGGAATGCGACTCCCGGAAGGGCGCAGTAGCGCCGCGACGTGAAGAGCGTCAGCGAGTCCCAGCGCTCGCGCCAGGCCGGGGCGATGTCGCCGTTCCGCTCGAGGATGACGAACCGGCGTTCTTGGCGGCCGAGAAAATGGCCGATCGCCAAGCCGGCTTGCCCTGCGCCGACGACGACCACTTCGTAACTTGACGTCTTCACATCACGCTACGGGGATCGGCGGTGCCTCGGGGACTTCTTGGTCGAGCTTCGGCTCGACGGTCAGCCTTGGCATCCACTCGAGCCAGCTCGGGAGGTACCAGTTCCACTCGCCGAGCAGCTTCATCGCGGCGGGCAGTAACACGCCTCTGATCAGCGTCGCATCGATGAACACGGCGACGGCGAGCCCCACGCCGAGCTGCTTGATGTCGAGCGTCCGCAAAGACGCGAAGATCGCGAAGACGGCGATCATCACCGCTGCGGCACTCGTGACGGTCGACGCCGTTGTGCGGATGCCGCGCTCGACTGCCGCGTCGGTCGGCATTCCTTGGTCCACGAGTTCCTTCACGCGACTGAGGATGAACACGTGGTAATCCATCGAGAGACCGAACAACACGGTGAACAAGAACAGCGGCAGCCAGGTGACGACCGCACCGTTGGAATGGAAGGCGAGTACGCCCTGTAGGTGGCCGTATTGGAAGATCCACACGAGCACACCGTAGGCGGCGCCGACCGACAGCAGGTTGAGAACGATCGCCTTGATCGGGATCACGATCGAACGGAACGTCAAGAGCAACAGCAGGAACGCGAAGCCGAGCACGAATGCGAACACGATCGGGGCTCGATGCTTCATCGTGTGGCTGAAGTCCTGCGTGACCGCGGTATCGCCGGTTACCGCCTCTTCTGTGCCCTGCGGCAATGTCGCAAGTACCGGCGGAATGACCTTCGTGCGCAGGACTTGGAGCGCACGCATCGCGGTCGCGTCCTGACCTTTGCCCGCAAGTGGGAAGTCCACGCGGGCGACCGTCTTTGCCTTGTTGACGGCGACGCGAATCGGCTGATGGATCACGCCGGTTGCGAGGGCCCGCCGCTTGAAGTCTGCGTAGGCCTTCGCGAAGCGTGGCGTCGTTACGTTGTCGGCCTTGACGACGACATGCGCCGGATCCTCAGTACCGGGGAACGAGGCCTGAATCGTGTCGTATGTCTTGACAATCGCGAGGCTCTTCGGCAGGTCGGTAAAACTCAGCAGCTTCGTGTGCATGTTCAGAACCGGCAAGGCGAGCACGACGAGCACGGCGGTCGAGAGCGCAACTGCAACAGCAGGTCGGCGCATCGACCTCGTGATCACGAATCCCCACACACGCGACTCCTGCCGATCTCCCTTGGCACGCTGTAGCAGCGTCGGGGTGTCGCGCATCCAAACGAGCCAGCGCGGCTCCGCCTTGAAGAGTCGCAGGAAGCGCAGCGCAGTCGCGGCGAGCACCTGGCGCACCCCGCGCTCGATGTAGCGGTCGCCCAGCTTGCCCAGCAATGCCGGCAGCACGGTCAACGAGCCGACCAGTGAGGCGAAGACGACAAGCATCGCCCCGATCCCGATCGAGGTGAAGATCTTCGTACCGGCGAACAACATTCCGGCCATGGCGATCAGCACCGTGAAGCCAGAAATCAAGACCGCCTGGCCAGAGGTGGCCGCAGCGCGGAAGAGACCCTCGTGCCCCTGGTGGCCAGCAGCGCGTTCCTCACGCTCGCGCTTCAAGTAGAACAGCGAGTAGTCGACGCCGACCGCCATCCCCATCAGCAAGATCACCGACGACGTCGCATCGGATGCGTGGAACACATGGCTCGCGATCGCCGAAAGCCCGACCGAAGCAAGCACCGCGGAGAACGCGAGCAGCACCGGCACGCCGGCGGCGACGAAAGCGCCGAACGCAAGCAGCAAGATCACAAAGGTGACGGGCACAGACAGCTTCTCTGCGTTTTGGAAGTCCTTGCTGATCGTTTCGTTCAACTCATGGGTGGCGCTCGCCATCCCGAACTCGGCGACGGTGAAGCCGGCGTTTGCCTTGGCGAGGCCCGCGACCGCATCGAGGAGCGGCTGCACGCGCTTGTCGGCCGTGTCCATCTTGCCGCGCATGTCGAACTCGATCAGTTGCGCACGCCGGTCCTTCGAGATTTCGCCTGCTGCGCCGGTGCGCAGGTTCGTCACCTGCGGCATGGTGCGCAGCTTCGCCAACACGTCGTGCACGGCTGAGCGAAAGGCGGGGTCGGCAACGCTTTGGGTTCGCGAGCGGACGAGCACCGCCTCCGACGCCGGCGTCTTGAAACCCGCGCTGGAAAGGAGCTGCTCCGCACGCGCGGCTTCGCCCGACGCCTGCTCCGACAATGAGAGTTTGTGGGTGCCGGTCGCAGTACCGACGCCAATCGCAAGAACAACGAATCCGACCCAAACCGCAACAGCGGTCTTCCAGTGCGCCGCGCTCCACCGACCGGCGCGCGCAGCAAGATTCAGTGAACTCATTTCGCCTCCTGACCCCACGAGTCCCTCAACCCATGATGTTAGCTACCGGAGATACGACTATAGTAATACGACACATGAAGTCAAGTTCCGCAAAGGTACCTCTACGGTGGAGCTTGCTCACGAACCACGGACACGTCCTCGCGTACGTCGCCGGCCACTCCGACGCCCGGCTGAGAGACATCGCCGAGAGCATCGGAATCACTGAGCGAACCGTGGCTCAGATCGTCAACGACCTCGAAGAAGCAGGCCACCTGACGAAGACGCGCGACGGCCGCCGCAACCGCTACGAGATCGACGGCGGGTTGACGATCCAGGCCCCGCGTCTTTCGACGATGCCCATCGCGCAGCTGCTCGGCCTCCTCTTGGCGGCGCTCGAAAAGCAGCCGTTTGCATAGGACGCCATGCCGAAGAAGTCCATTTCGGGGGACGACTACCACCGCTGGAGGTTCGTTACGAACCACGCCCACGTCCTCGAGGCCATCGCAACCGACCCGACCATCCGGCTAAGAGACATCGCGGTTGACGTCGGCATCACCGAGCGTACGGCCGCGCAGATCGTCAATGACCTCGAAGAAGCCGGTTACCTAACGAGAACGCGGGATGGGCGGCGCAATCTGTACGAGGTTCACGAGGACTTGCCGCTGCGGCACCCGCGACATAGACACCACACCGTCGGCGAGTTGATCGACTTTCTCGAGGCGCCGCGCAACAACTGACGCGCCGGAAGGGTCGGTGAGCGAACTCGTCGACCTCGGGCTTCTAGTCCCCGAGGGTGGATGACGAACTACGCAACCCTCTGCCGTAGAACGAGCCGCTAATTTTCCTCGAGCACGCGCCGTGTGAATTCGAGCGCGATCTCGCGCTGGTCGAGCAATCCGCGAAAGCCACCGTCCGGCGTGGTCGCAGCGACATAGGGGACCGGCGAGCGGACGATCTGCTGGAGCCCGACACGGTCGATGTCACCGCTCCAAGGCAGGGCGGTGGTGGCGAGATGCGGCCCCAGGATGTTGCGCAGGTCCTGCGCCGTCACCCAGGCGAGCGTTGGCACTTCAGCCGGCGCGGGCGGCGCGACTTGGCTCCGAATCCGGTTGAACTGATCGCTCAGATGCTGGACGCGCATGGGCTCGAGTGCCGAGGGGCCTGGCCCAGGCTGCGTCGGCCCGGCCGTGGGACGCCGAACATCGAGATATTCGAGCTGAGTCGCGACTTGAGCATATTGCGGATACGCCGCCTCGATCCGCGTGCAAACATCTGCCGCCCCACACAGTCCGACGAACAACCCGCTCGTGTTCGATCTGTTTTCGGTGAACACGACCCAGTGCAGGACCGGCTCGTTCGCGATGAGCCATGCGAGGAAATAGAGGTTGGGCAGACGCCACTTCATGCCCGTGCCGAGGTCTACGACGACGGTGTCGGCCCCCGTACTCCGGACGGCCTGCACACCAGAGATGACCGTCATTGCGTCGGTCGTCGTGAACGGCATCGGCGACGCAACGAGCCCCTGGGCAAGATGATCTGCGGTCAGGACGTCTTCGACCTGTCCGAGCCCGGCCGCCGGTCGAGCCGCACTCCCGAGTGCGATCTCGAACCCGCCGGGAAGCTTCACGCTCTGTACGAACGGCGCCACGCGGGCAGCGAGGGGCGCGAGCGCCGGGATCAACCACGGAAGGATAGGCACCAATGCGAGCACGAGGAGCCAGCCCATGGAGATGAAGCCAAGATGGCGGACGAGCGCGCGGAGCACGATCAGCACGATTAATCCGAGCGCGTAGGCGAGCGGCAGCGCGAGCGCCTGACCGCGTACGGAACCTGTACGACCGCGCCTTTCCGACCCCGCCGGAATTGGGTCGGCGCTTGCTGCGGCAGGCTCGACGCCGGAACTAGCCATTGAGTGATCCAACCCGGACAGCTACAGACACCGATTGTGACTCGTCGAAACGCCGCTGACAAGGCGCATGCCATTGCTAGAGACGCCTCGAGACGACCGGGCGACGGCCGCTCGCGGACCCGCGGGTAGCAGCGCGCCAGAACGGCGCCGCCGGTTCAGCGTCGTGTCAACCGCGATCCCAGACTGGACCGAAAAGCAATGAGTGCTAGTGTCGGCGAACGGTCTTCTGACTCAGATTCCTCGTTCGCTCGCAGAAGGACGGCTCGGTCAGGAGCACTTCCACTCGAAGGAGGCCATTACGATGGCCATCACCACGTCTGATACTCGCGTCCTCGCGCGCTTCACCGCGGCACCGAGCATGACGAGCGAGAAGTACGACGAAAG
>C688J18823_10000139_pt1 | contig 38422 bp, 35 predicted proteins | sample HopSoiMetagenom1_FD_18823 | JGI IMG/M metagenome (IMG submission 18823) | reverse complement strand
GCGGCGGCTCATCTTGCTCTTGCCCACGCGCCGATCCACGAAGGTGATGGGAACCTCCACCACCTTGAAGCCGCGGCGCAGCGCGCGGTAGGTGAGCTCGATCTGGAATGCGTACCCGCTGGAGCGCACCGACGCGAGATCCAGCTTCTCCAGCACCACGCGGCGGAAGCACTTGAACCCGCCGGTGAGATCCCGCACCGGGATTCCGAGGATGGTCCGCGCATAGAGGCTGCCGCCGCGGCTCAACAGCCGGCGGCCGAAGCCCCAGTTCACCGTGCCGCCGCCCGGAACGTAGCGACTGCCCAGCGCCACGTCGGCGTCCGCCTCGAGCAGCGCGGGAAGCCTTGCGGGATCGTGCGAGAAATCCGCATCCATCTCCAAAATTCGCCCGTAACCCGCCGCGAGCGCCTGGGCGAAGCCGGCCAGGTAGGCCCGCCCCAGGCCTTCCTTGCGCTGGCGGTGCAGCACGCGCACCCGCGGATCGCGCGCGGCCAGCGCGTCGGCGAGCGCGCCGGTGCCGTCGGGCGAGTTGTCGTCCACCACCAGCACGTCCAGCCGCGGCGACGCCTCGAGGATGCGCGGCACGATCCCGGGCAGGTTCTCCCGCTCGTTGTAGGTGGGCAGCACCACGCAGGCGCGAGCCTCGTTCATCGTGCCTCCAGCAGCGCCACGAGCTCTTCCGCTGCTCGTCGCGCGGCCCCGGGCGAGCCCGCCGGCGCCAGCTCCTCGCGCAGCGCGCGCAATCCTTCCAGCTGTGCCTCCCGCTGCGGCGTCTGGCCCAGGAGCGGTCCCACCGCGTGCGCGATGCGCTCGGCGGTGCACTCCGATTGCAGAAGCTCCGGCACCAGCGCGCGGCCGGCGAGCAGGTTGATCAAGGAGAGAAAGCGCACGCGCACCATCAGCCGGCCGATCAGCCAGGTCGTCCAGCTGGTGCGGTAGACGACCACCAGCGGAGTCAGCGCCAGCGCCGCCTCCAGCGTGGCCGATCCGCTCGCCACGACGGCCGCGGCGGCGCTCGCCAACACCTCGGGGGCGCGGCCCTCCACCAGCTCCACGTCCAGCGGATCGCCCAGCAGCGCGCGGTCGATGGTCGGCGCCACAGGAACGACCAGCCGCAGCGCCGGATTCGCCTGCCGCAGCAGCCGCCCCGCAGCGAGCATCACCGGCCAGATGCGGCGGATTTCCTGTCGTCGCGATCCCGGCAAGAGGGCCAGCACGTCGCTGCTGCGCTTCACCGGCGAGGAGCTGCCGCGGTGCGCGTCCGCCAGCGGGTTGCCCACGTAGGTGGCCGCCACGCCGTGCTCCGCATAGAAGCGCGCCTCGAAGGGCAAGATGACCAGCATGCGCGAGACGTCGCGCGCGATCTGCCGCACCCTGTACGTGCGCCAGGCCCACACGCTCGGGCCGATGAAGTACGCCACGGGAATGCGGAGCTCGCGCAGCCGCCTGGCCAATTTCAGATTGAAGTCAGGGCTGTCGATCAAGAGCGCCGCGAGCGGTCGCCGCTCGCGCGCCTCGTCGCGCAGCGCATCCATCGCCTCCAGCACCCGCGGCAGCGCCGGCAGCACCTCGGCGATGCCCATCACCGAGACGTCCTCCGCCCGCACCAGCGCCTCGAATCCGGCGGCGCGCATCCGCGGGCCTCCCGCCCCGAAACAGTGCAGCCCGGGCCGGAGCTCTCGAAGCTCTCGCAGCACCGCCGCCCCATGGAGATCCGCCGACGCCTCCAGCGCCACTACCAGGAGCTGGGGAGTCACTGGAGCTGCTCGAGGTCGAGCCCGATGCCGTCCTTTTCCAGCGCCTGCCGGACAAGGCCCACCAACTCGAGCGCGTCGCGCGGCGGCTGCCCGCGGGAACGGACGACGATGCGCACGTCCTTGGGCTCGGCGAACGGATACATCTCCCGCATCCGGCCGTCGAGGACGAAGCTGGCGTAGGCGTTCAGCTTCTCTTGCAGCAGCCAGACCGCNCGCGGCAGCAGCCACTCGCCGCGCTCCACCTCGAGATAGAGCCGGATCTCGCGCTCGCCCTTCTCCTTGCGGATCTCGTCCACGGAGTCGACGGTGGCGAGCACTTCAGATTCCTTCCACGGCCAGGCCCGTGCGATCCGCCGCCGCCGCCAGCTCCTCGCGGTCGAGCACGAGCGTCGCCCCCGCCTCGATGACCAGCGCCGCGCAGCCGGCGGCGGCGCAGGCCTCGACGGTTCGCGGACCGACCGCCGGCGCGTCGAAGCGCTCGTCCTGCTGGGGCTTGCGCGCCTTCACCACCACCGCGCCCTTGCCCAGGGCGCCGCCGCGCGCGATGCACGCGTCGGTGCCTTCCACCGCCTCCACCGCCAGCACCACGCCGCGCTTCACCACCACCGTCTGCCCGATGTCCGCGGCACCCAGCGTCCGCGCCGCCAGCAGCCCGGTCCGGGCGTCGGCGCGCTGCTCCTCGCTCAGCTTGCGCTTGCCATAGGGACCGCGCGCCGCCAGCAAGTCCGGCACCAGCGGCAGCGGCGAGACGATGCGCACGCCCTCCTCTTCCAGCACGGCGGCGATGGCGCGCAGCGCGGCGTCGTCGCCGAAGCTGCGCAGGCGCGCCAGCACTTTCAGCGCCAGCCAGTCGGGCCGCACGTCGAAGAGCCTGGGCTTCTTGATGCCGCCGCAGAGCACCGCCTCCGCGCAGCCCGCTCCGCGCAGCACCTCGGCGATGCGGCCCAGCTGCCCCACCTTGACCCAGGCAGCGGCGGGCATCGCGGGGTCCGTCTCTCCTTCGAGCGCCACCGCCACCACGCTGCGCCCGGCGCGGGTGGCCGCTTCCGCGAAGAGCACCGGCAAGCGCCCCGAGCCTGCGATGAGGCCGATGGGCGCGCCGGCACCGCTCACCGCGCGATGCCCCGCTGCGTACCTTCGAGAAAGGCGACGAAGTGATCGATCTCGGGATTGCCGCCGTACTCTGCCTTGACGTGCGCCACCGCCTCGCGCAGCCCCATCTTGCTGCGGAAGACGATCTTGTACGCGGCCTTCACCCGCGCTTGCGCGTGCTCGTCGAAGCGCGCGCGGGTCAGGCCCACGGCGTTGATGCCCACCACCTCGGCGCGGTCGCCCTGCACGGTGAGGTAGGGCGGCACGTCCTGCGTCACCATCGCGCCGCCGCTGACGAAGACGAGCCGCCCGATGCGGGTGAACTGGTGCACCGCCGCCAGCCCTCCGAAGATGACGTGGTCCTCCACCACCACGTGCCCCGCCAGCGCCACCGAGTTGGCGAGGATGCAGCCATCGCCCAGCTGGACGTCGTGCGCGACGTGGCTGTTGGCCATGAGCAGGCAGCGGTTCGCGACGCGGGTCACGCCGCCGCCGCCCGCGGTGCCGATGTGCACCGTGGCGAACTCGCGGATCTGGTTGCCGTCGCCGATCTCCAGGCGCGTCGCCTCGCCCGCGTACTTGAGGTCCTGGGGAATGGCGCCCACCGAGGCGAACTGGAAGATCACGTTCCCCTGCCCGATGGTGGTATCGCCCTCGATCACCGCGTGCGGGCCCACCCTCGTCCGGGCCCCGATCTTCACCTTGGGCCCGATCACCACGTACGGGCCCACCTCCACGCTGCCGTCGAGCTCCGCGTGCCTGTCCACCACCGCCGTCGAATGGATCGCCATCAATCCTTCCTGTCCGCGATCATCGCCATCATCTGCGCCTCGCTGGCCGGCTGGCCGTCGACTTTCGCCTCTCCTGCCAGGCGCCAGATGGCGCCCTTCTGCCGCTCGATGCGCACGTGCAGGTCGAGCCGGTCGCCCGGCACCACCGGCCGGCGGAACTTCACCTTGTCGAAGGACATGAGGTAGATGACCTTCTGCGAGGGATCGAACGGCGCGCCTTCGTACGCGAGCAGCGCGCCGGCCTGCGCCATGGCCTCCAGCTGCAGCACCCCGGGCATCACCGGCTTGCCGGGGAAGTGGCCCTGGAAGAACTCCTCGTTGAAGGTCACGTTCTTGTAGGCGTGGATGCGCTGGCCCGCGACGACCTCCACCACGCGGTCCACCAGGAGGAACGGGTAGCGGTGCGGCAGCGCCGACAGGATCTTCCCGATATCCATCATCACGAGCGGCCTTTCTGTTCGAGCTCCTCGACGCGTTGAGAGAGCCTGCGCACTTCGCGCAGCAGGTCTGCGATCTTGGGCAACGCGGCGGAAAGGCGCAACCAGTCCCGGTGGGGAATGGCCGGCGAACCGGAGACCGTCTCGCCGTCCTCGAGATCACGCGACACCCCGCTCTGCGCGCCCACCCGGGCGCCGTCTCCGATGCGCAGGTGGCCCACCACGCCGACCTGCCCGGCCAGGATCACGCCCTGGCCCAGCTCGGTGGACCCGCTGATTCCGCACTGGGCCACCAGCAGGCTGAGCGGCCCCACCCGCACGTTGTGGGCCACCTGCACCAGGTTGTCGATCTTGGTGCCGCGGCCGATCACCGTCTCGCCCAGCGTGGCGCGATCGATGCACGTGCAGGCGCCCACCTCCACGTCGTCCTCGATGCGCACGATGCCCGCCTGCGGCACCTTGCGGTGCATGGGCCCCGCGCCGTCGCCTTCGAGGTCGAACGCGAAGCCGAATCCGTCGCTGCCGACGACGCAGTTCGGCTGCAGGATCACGCGATCGCCCACGATGCAGCCCTCGCGCACCACCGCCCCGGGCCAGAGGACGCATCCCTCGCCCACGGTGGCGCCGTCGAGCACCCGCGCACCCGCGTGCAGCGTGGTGCGCGCGCCGACCCTCGCTCCGGGCCCCACGTAGGCTCCCGGGGACACCGCCGCGGTGGCATGCACCTGCGCGGCCTCGTCCACCAGCGCGCCCCGCTGGATGCCGGCCTCGAGCACCAACTCGCGATGGAAGAGCGCGCTGGCCTTGGCGAACGCGACGTAGGGCACCGCCGCGATCACGCGCGCCGCGCCTTCGGGAACGTGCTCGGCGTCCTCGGCGGAGACGATCACCGCCGCCGCGCGCGTGGCGAGGAGCTGCTTGCGGTAGCGCTTGTTGGCGTAGAACGCCAGCTGCCCGGGGCCCGCGCTCTCCAGCGGCGCCACCCCGCGGATGCTCCGCGCGCCGTCGCCGCGAAGCTCGGCGCCGATCCCGCGGGCCAGATCCTCGAGCGACAGCTGCGTGGGTTCCGCGGCCACGGCCAGGCTTACTTCTTGGGAGGAGGCGCCGGCTTCTTCTCGTTGGCGGCCTTGCCCGCCGGCCCGCCGAAGCGCTCGTTGTAGCGGCGCACCACCTCGTTGGTGATGTCGGAGGCGGCGGGCGCGTAGAGCAGCGCGTTCTTGTCGATGACGAAGGTGAAGCTCTCCTTGTCGCTCACCTCGGCCACCACCTGGAGGAGCCGCTTGGAGATGCCCTGCATGGCCTCCTGCTCCTTGCCGGAGAGCTCCTCCTGCATCTGGCCGGCCGCGCTCTGCGCATCGACGAAGGCCTTCTGCAGATCCTCCTGGCGCTTGCGCTTGGCGTCGTCGGAGAGGACCGGAGCCTGCTTGTCGTAGTCGGCCTTCATCTTCTCCAGATCGGCGCGCTTCTTGTTCAGGTCGGCGCGCTTCGCCTCCAGCTCGTGCTGGAGGCGCGCGCGGGCGGTCTTGCCTTCCTCGACCTCCTGCACGGCGCGCTGGACGTCGACGTAGCCGATCTTCATCGACTGGGCGCGGGCTGGAACGGCGAAGAGCAACGGGAGGGCGAAGAGCAGACGGCGCATCAGGGTTCTCCGGAAAGTAGGCGTGCGGACAATACCTTAGAAGAAGTTGCCGATGGTGAATTCAAACAGGTACGCGTCGTCGATGGCCTTCGCGTCAGCGGAAAACCCACCTCGAAGCGCAGCGGCCCCAGCGGCGAGAACCATCGGATCCCGCCGCCCACGCTATGGAACAGCCCCAGCGGCAGGGTGCCTCCGCGCTGCGAGCTCTCGAAGAAATTCTCCCGGTCGGAGAAGACGTTGCCCGCGTCGTAGAAGACCACGCCGCGCACGCCTGCGCCGCCCAGGATGGGGAACTCGATCTCCCAGTTGGTGATCAGCTCCTTGTTGCCGCCCACCGGGAAATCGATGACGGCGGCGTCCGGCTCGCTGGCGGCGGCGATCTTCAGCGTGGGCGAGATGGTGCGCAGCGAGTAGCCGCGGATGGAGTTGATGCCGCCTTCGAAGAACCGCTCGCTGATGGCGATGGGGCGGTTGATGGGGTCGGTGGCGCGGATGTAGCCGAGCGAGATGTTGGTCTTGAAGACCAGGCCCAGCGGCAGCGGCCGGTAGAAGCGCTCGATCAGGCGGTAGCGCTGGAAGAGGTTCTCGCTGCCGAAGATCGAGGAAGCGAACTCCGCCGAGGCGGAGAGCAGATTCCCGCTGGTGGGGAAGAGGCGGTTGTCGCGGCGATCGTAGTTGAAGGAGACGCGCACGCTGGAGGTGCGGCCGGAGGTGAACTGGTTGGCGAGCAGATCCTCGGTGCCGGGCTGCGCCACCACGTTCACCTGCTCCAGGGTGTAGGTGAGGAAGAGCCGCAGGTCCTCCAGCCAGGGCAGCTCGTATCCGGCGGTGAGGGCGCCGCCGTTGGCCTGCCGATCGAAGCCGGAGAAGAGCAGCTCGCTGCGGTACAGATCGACCGAGCCCGTCCACTTGCTGTCCAGCACGTACGGGTCCAGGTAGCTGAGCTGGAAGAGCTGGCGGATGCTGGAGATCTGCAGCGACAGCGAGGCGGTGTGGCCGTAGCCGAGCAGGTTGTTCTGCGCCAGCTGCGCCTGGGCGAAGAAGTTCTCGCCGCCGGTGAAGCCGAAGCCCACCTGGAAGGTGCCGGTGAGCTTCTCCTTCACCGAGACCTCGAGGACCATCTTGTCGTCGGTGCTGCCGCGCTTCTGGTTGATCTCCACGCTGTCGAAGAAGCCCAGGGCGTTGACGCGCGCCTTGGAGTAGCGCACGCCCGAGCCGCTGTAGAGATCGCCCTCGGCGATCTTCAGCTCGCGACGGATGACGCGGTCGCGCGTCTTGGTGTTGCCCACCATCTCGATCTTCTCGATGGTGACCGGCTGCCCCTTCTGGAAGGTGTAGGTCAGGTCGATGATGCGCCTGTCCGCGTCGACTGCGGTGTCCGGCGTGACGTTGGCGTAGGCGTAGCCGCGGTCCTTGTAGACGTCGAGCAGCCGGTTCATGTCGTTCTGCAGCCGCGTCTTGGAGAAGCGCTCGCCGGTGCGGGTGGTGATGAGCGGCAGCAGCTCTTCCTTGGGCACGAGCAGGTCGCCGCTCACGTCGATCTTGCCGACGTCGTACGGCTCGCCCTCGTCGATGGTCATGGTGATGAAGATGTAGCGCTTGTCCGGCGAGAGCTCGATGGCCGGCTTGCCGAACTTCACGTAGATGTAGCCGAGGTCGAAGTAGAGTCCCTGCAGGACGATCTCGTCGCGCTGGAACGCCTCCTCGCGGTAGGTGCCGGTGCCGTTGAGGAAGGAGAAGGGCGACCCCTCCTGCGTGAGCATGGCGTCCTTGAGCTCTGAGTCGCTCAAGGCGTGGTTGCCGACGAAGCGGACCTCCTTGACGGTGATCTTGGCGTGCTCGTTGATCTGGAAGATCACGTTCACTTCGTTGTTGGCGAGCGGGACGATCTTGGGCGTCACCTCAGCGAGGAAGAAGCCCTTCTCCACGTACTTCTCCTGCATCTTCTTGGCAGACTTCCGCACCGCCTCCATGTCGAGGATCTGGAACTGCTTCACCTCGATGGTGTCCTTGAAGTCGTCCTTGGAGAGCTCCTCGTTGCCCTCCAGCTTGATCTCGCGGACCGCGGGCTTCTCGCTCACCAGCACGGTGAGGACGTACCCGGTCATGGGCGGGCGGGCGGCGCTGACGTCGAGCTTGACGTCGTTGAAGTAGCCCATCCGCCAGACGGCCAGCAGGGTGGCCTTGAGCTTCTCCTTGTCGTAGGTGTCGCCGACCTTGAGCGGCAGCACGGTGCGGACCGCATCGCTCTCCACCCGCCGGTTGCCCTGGATGTTGACGGCGCCGATGACGCCGCTGTCCGGCACCTCCGCGGCGGCCTGCGCGGGGGTCTCGCCGGTGGGGATGGTGGGCGCCTCTCCCACCTTCTGGCCCGCCGGCGCCGGCGCGGGCGTGCCGGATTCACCTGCCGCGGGAGACTTCTGCTCCCCGGCGGACGGGCGATGCCCCGGCGCGGCCGGCGGCGGCGCAGGCTTTGGAGCTGCCACTTCGGACGGCGACGGCGCAGGCTGCTGTGCGCGCGCCGCCGCTGCCAGAAGAGTCAGGGTCGCGAGAAGAGATGCGTTCCGCATGGTGCGAGGGCGCGGACCCTAGCCGAATTCCCTCGGAGGGACAACGACAAATCGGCCCTCCGTGCTACGCTTTGCGGCCCATGACCGGCTCGTCCGCCGTCGTGCAATACCGGCTGGTGGCCGCGCTTGCCGCAGCCATCGCTTTCGCCGGCTGCGGTGGGTCCAATCCGGGCGGCGCCCCTCTCGTACCCACAGGCCTGATCGCGACGGGCAGCAGCCATCAGATCTCGCTGACCTGGAATGCGGTGCCGTCGGCCACGGGCTACCTCGTCCTGCGCGGCGACGCAGCGGGGGCGGCCAGGAGCAGCATCGCCTCTCCGCCCGGGAACTCGTACGTGGACACGGGCCTGGGCGCCGGGGCGACGCGGTTCTATTCCGTTCGCGCGGTGGGTCCGGGCGGGACCAGCGCCGACTCGGCCGAGGCGAGCGCCACCACCCGCTTGACGCCCTCGCCGACGGGCCTCGTGGCCACGGGCGGCAACAAGTCGATCGCCCTGGCCTGGAACGCGGTTCCCGAGGCCACAGGGTACGTGGTCCTGCGCGGAGAGGCGAGCAACGGACCCAGGACCAGCATCGCCGCTCCCGCAACCAATGCCTTCACCGACAGCGGCCTGCAGCCCTCCACCAGCTGGTTCTACGCCGTGCGCGCCATTGGAACGGATGGAACCAGCCCCGATTCCGTCCAGGCCTCCGCCACCGCGCTCTCGACGCCCGCGCCGTCCGGCCTCGCCGCGACCACCGCCAACGCGTCGGTCCTGCTGCGCTGGGACGCGGTCGCCGGCGCGACCTCGTACAAGGTCTTCCGCGCCTCGGGCGGCGAAGGGCCGGTGCAGATCGCCATCGTCCCGACGCCCGGATATTCCGACAGCCTGGTGAAGAACGGCGTCCACTACCAGTACACGGTGCGCGCCGTCGACCCGCAGGGCGACAGCGAGGTCTCCCTCCCCGTCGTGGCGACGCCCTTCCGGGAGCTCTGCGTCACCGACGCCGTCACCGACCGCGTGCTGGTCTTCAATGCGGAGCAGTCGGGCGACGTGGCTCCGTCGCGGAGCTTCGGTTCGCTCACCGGCCTCGACCCGTTCTCGATCGCGCTGGACGCCACCCGCGACGAGGTCTTCTCCGCGAACCTGGAACTGGGCACGGTGACGGTGCATCCGCGAGCGGCCAACGGCAACGCCGCCCCGCTGCGAACGCTGGCCGCCACCGGCGCCCGCGCCGTCGCCTACGATGCGCAAGACGACCGCATCCTGGTGGGCACAGATCGGATCCAGGCCTTCGATCGCGCCGCTTCCGGCGCAGGCGCGCTTCCTTTGCGCACGCTGGCCATGCCCTTCGGCACCGCTGACCAGATCGTGCTCTCGGGAGTCGCTCATGGCGACCGGATGTTCGTCCGGGTGGGCCAGGGCATCCTGATCTACGGGCGCACGGACGCCGGCAACTCGCCACCTCTCGCGACGATCTTCCTGATCGACCCCGTGCTGAACGCGATCGCCTACGATCCCGTCAGCGACGAAATCCTCGCAGCGGTTCGTCAGCCCGACGGGTCGGCGGCGGTGCTGGCCTTTCCCGCCTCGAGCGACGGCTCGACCGTTCCTTCCCGGGTCCTGGCCGGCGACCAGACGCTGCTCCAGACCGCATCGGGCCTGGCGGTCGACGGACGGAGCGGGATCCTTTACGTGGTGGACTCTGGTGGTGCGGTGCTGGCATTCGCGCGCGACTTCGCCGCCTCCGCCAACGTGGCACCCGTCCGGGTGCTGCGCGGCCCATCCANCCANCTTTCTNNTGGTGACCCCCGCGACGCCCGTGACGTCCTGGTCGACGAAGCACGCGATCTCCTGGTGGTCAGGAACGCCCACCGGATCCTGGTCTTCGATGCCAACGCCAGCGGAGACACTGCGCCGCTCTCCGCCGTCAGCGCGGCGTCGACCGGGCTGGAAACGCCCGGTGGCATCTCGGCCGACGCCGCCAATGGCGAACTGTTCGTGGCAACGCAGGGACCAGCGCCCGCGGTGTCCACCTACGACCGCATCGCCCAGGGCGACGTCGTGCCGCTGCGTACCATCGACAACCGCAACGGCGGTATCGTGTCGTCGGATCTGGTTCTCGATGCCGCGCACTCCGAGCTGATCGTCGCGCCGGGCAACCTGCCTCGGGTCCAGATCTTCGCCCGGGACGCATCCGGGCTCGCGGCACCGCTCCGGACGATCGAAGGCCCCCAGACGCTGCTCGGTCATGCCGGCGCCGTCGCGCTGGACACGCTCCATGATGCCATCGTGGTGAGGGACGACTTCACCATCCGCCGCTTTGCCAGATCATTCAGCGACGGCAACGAGGCGCCGCTCTCCACCATCGCAGGCCCCCTCACCGGCCTGCGGCAACCCGTCGGCCTGGACGTCGACCGCGTCAACGGAGAGATCGTCGTCGCCGATACCCAGAACGTCCTCGTCTTCGCCCTCGACGCGGACGGCGACGCGCCGCCCTTGCGCAGCTTGAACGCGATCGGCGCGCGCGGCGTCCTGGTCGATCCCGTCGCCGGCGAGTTGTTCGTGATCGAAGGATCCGTCATCGAGGTGTACACGCGCCTCGCCAGCGGGAACGCCGCACCGCTGCGGACCATCCAGGGACCGTCCACGGGGCTCGTCTTCGCGACCCGGTCGGCGGTGTGCAACTGAAGTCGCGCTCGTGGAAGCCGCCTGAAGGCCCTGCGATCCCTACCTTGACGCGTCCGACGATCTGACGGAGCAGGCCCGCTTCGTTTCCGCAGTTACAGAGGGATTGGCCGATGCCGAGGCAGGTCGCGTCCATTCGCACGCCTCCGTGGTCAAGCGCATGAAGCCCCGCTTTGCCGGCAAGCCGAAGTGACCAGAAGGCGCACGAAGCGTAGCGCCGAGCATCGGAGAGCCAGGCCTCGTCAACCGATCTTCTGGGACCGAACGAGCGATCTCGGACCTCGAGGCCATCGCGGACTTCATCGCCGCCGAAGATCCTGATCGACCTCGCCGAACGCGCGGCCACGACACCACTTGCCGGCCGGCGCGTCCCGGAATTGTCGCGCGACGACCTGCGAGAGTTCCTGCTTCGCGCGACCTTGCGTCCGGTTTGAAGAGGTGATTCAGCCTCACCTGTCAAATTCTCCGCTTGCAGGGCAGAATTCTTTTCGCTCACGATCCTGCATGCTACCGAAACCGCATGCCCGTACTGCAGCTCCGCCGCGAACAATCCAGCCTGCGCGCCGCCGTTCCCGAGGAGCGCGTCCGCGCCACGCCCTTCCTCAAGTGGGTGGGCGGCAAGACATCGCTGTTGCCCGAGCTGCTCAAGCACGTGCCCGGCCGGACGCGCCGGTACCACGAGCCATTCGTCGGCGGAGGCGCCCTCTTCTTCGCGGTGGCGCCGCGCCGGGCCAGCCTCAGCGACGGCAACGGCGAGCTGATCCATTGCTATCTCCAGATTCGCGACGACGTCTTCTCCGTGCTCGACGCGCTGGCCCGCCACGTCTACGAGAAGGCCCACTTCGCCAACGTGCGCGCGCTCGACCCGTTGGGCCTCTCGCCGGCGGCGCGCGCCGCGCGCTTCATCTACTTGAACAAGACCTGCTTCAACGGGCTGTGGCGCGTCAACCGCGCCGGCCGGTTCAACGTGCCCATCGGCCGGTACAAGAACCCGCGCTTCCACGATCCCTCGACGCTGATCACCGCCAGCCACGCGCTCAAGGGCGTGCAGCTCGATTGCCTCCCCTTCGAGGATGCGCTTTCGCGCACCGCGCCGGGAGACTTCGTCTACCTGGATCCTCCCTACGACCCGGTCTCCCCCACCGCCAGCTTCGCCAGCTACACCGCGGGCGGCTTCGGCTGGGAAGACCAGAAGCGGCTCGCGCGCTGCTGCTTCACGCTCAACCGCCGCGGCGTGCGCTTCCTGCTCTCCAACTCCGCCACCGCGCGCGTCCGCGAGCTCTATCGCGGATTCGAGCAGCGCACCGTCCGCGCTCCGCGGTTCATCAATTCGAAGGCGGACTCCCGCGGCAGGGTCGACGAGCTGCTAGTCTTCAACGCATGATCCTCCTCGCCCTCCTCCTCGCCGCCGCCCCCCAGACCGTCTACGTGAAAGCAGGCCGCCTCTTCGACGGCCTCTCCGAAAGCTACAAGCAGAACGTCACCATCCAGATCGAGAACGGCCGCATCGCCGCCGTGGGTGGGCAGATCCAGATCCCGCCGGGCGCGCAGGTCGTGGATCTCTCCCGCGCGACCGTGCTGCCCGGCCTGATCGACTGCCACGTGCATCTCCAGGCGCGCAGCGATCACTTCGAGGACATCTGGGAGTTCAAGACCTCGCCGCTCTCCTCCGCCATGGTGGCGGTGGTGCACGCCCGCCGCACGCTGGAGGCGGGCTTCACCACCGTCCGCGACGTGGGGTCCGAGCCCTTCCTCTCCGGCGACCTGCGCGACCTGATCAACGAGGGCTACTTCCCCGGCCCGCGCATCGTCGCCTCCGGCCCCTGCATCAGCATCACCGGCGGACACTGCGACCTGAACAACTACCCGCCCAACGTCAGCGTGGAGGTCTATCCGCGCGAGCACGACTTCCACGTCGCCGACGGCGCCGACGAGATCCGCCACGTCATCCGCGCGCAGGTGCAGCACGGCGTGGACGTGATCAAGGTGGCCGCGAGCGGCGGCGTCTTCTCCCGCGGCGACACGCCGGGCGCACCGCAGTTCACCTACGAGGAGCTGAAAGTGGCCGCGGAGGAGGCGCACAAGGCAGGCCGCAAGATCGCCGCGCACGCGCACGGGACGCAGAGCATCAAGGACGCCGCGCGCGCGGGCATCGACTCCGTCGAGCACGGCACGCTGATCGACGACGAAGGCATCCGGCTGATGAAGGAGCGCGGCACCTTCCTGGTGGGCGACATCTACAATGACGACTACATCCTCGGGCACGCCGACGACCTGCACATCCCCAAGGAGTACGTGGACAAGGAGCGGGCCATCGGGAAGCTGCAGCGCGACAACTGGGCCAAGGCCGTGAAGGCTGGCGTGCGGGTGGCCTTTGGCACCGACGCGGGCATCTATCCGCACGGCGACAACGCCAAGCAGTTCGCCTGGATGGTGCGGCTGGGGCTTTCGCCGGCCCGCTCCATCCTCGCCGCCACCGCCTGGGCGGCCGAGCTGCTCGACCGCCAGAAGGACGTCGGCACCGTCCAGGTCGGCCGCTACGCCGACCTGATCGCGGTGCCGGGCGATCCGCTCAAGGACATCCGGGTGCTCGAGCAGGTGCCCTTCGTGATGAAGGGCGGCCTGATCGTCAAGGACGTCCTCACTGCTTCGGCTGCGGCTGCTCCTGCTGCTGCTGCGGACTCGAAGTCGAATTCGAGCTCGAAGTAGCCTCGATGGTCAGCGCGGTGGCCTTGCCGTCCACCATCTGGTAGCTGGCCCGCACGTCGCTGCCCGGCTGGATCTGCGAGGCCGGCGCGGTCTGGCCGTTCACCTTCACCGAGGTGGAATCGGTCACCGCCAGCTTCTTGACCTGCTGGTCGGAAGAGTCGCGAACTTGGAGTGTGTCGCCCTGGGCCTGCAGCACGGTTCCGCTCATGTCTTGCTGCTGTGTCCAGCTCTTCTGCCGGCTCTCGTTCAGCGAGCTGTTCTGCTGCGCCTGCGTCTGCTGCAGCTCCGAGGCCTGATGCTGCTGCGTCAGCGCCTGCTGCTGCGCCTGCTGCGTCAGCCGCTGCGCGTCGGTCTGGGCCTGCTCCGCCTTGGCCCGCTGCCCGCGCAGCTTGGCCTGCGAATCCGCCAGCTCCTTCTGCTTCTGCGTCACGTCCTGCTGGGCCTGCTCCGCCTTGGCCTGCTCCTCGTTGGCCTTCTTCTGCGCATCGGCGGCCTGCTGGAGCGTCTGGTGCGCCTGATCCTGCGCCGTCATCGTCTCCGACTTCTTGGTTTGGCTGCCGCCCGTCGCGCACCCGACCGCCAGCGCGGCCCCTGCAATCCAGATGAGTTTCCGCATTTTCGTGGCTCCCAAGCTGTTTCCCTCCCGCCGAATGATGCGGACGGAGCGGCGCTCAGGCATCCACCACCAGTCCCTCGGAGAGGCGGAGCCGCCGCGGCATGCGCTCGGCGAGGCGCGGATTGTGGGTGACGACGATGGCGGCGATGCCCAGCCGCTGGTTCAGCTCGGTGAGGAGCTGGTGGATGCCCTCGCCCGTGGCCTCGTCCAGGTTGCCGGTCGGCTCGTCGGCCAGCAGCAGCCGGGGCTTGAGCACCAGCGCCCGGGCCAGCGCGACGCGCTGCTGCTCGCCGCCTGAAAGCTCGCCGGGCTTGTGATCGAGCCTATGCCCGAGCCCTACGATCTCCAGCATCTCGTGCGCCTGCCCCTCCGCCTGGTCGCGGGGCAGCCGGTTGATCAGCCCCGGCATCGACACGTTCTGCAGCGCGGTGAACTCCGGCAGCAGATAGTGGAACTGGAAGACGAAGCCCACGCTCCGGTTGCGGAACGAAGCCAGCTCCTCCTCGCTCATGGCAAAGGCGTCGCGCCCCTCGAACAGCACCTCGCCGACAGTCGGTGGATCGAGCGTGCCGATGACGTGCAGGAAGGTGCTCTTGCCCACGCCGCTCGGCCCGACCAGCGACGCCATCTCGCCCGGCTCCAGCGAGAAGCTGGCGCCGCGCAGCACGTGGATCTCCTTCTCTCCCAGCCAGTAGGACTTGTGCACCCCGCGGGCCTCGAGCAGCGGCATCACTCCTCCCGCAGCCCGTCCACTGGGGAAAGCCTGCTGGCCTTGGTGGCGGGATAGAGGGTGGCGAGGTAGCTGAGCGCGAGCGAGATGAAGCAGACCGCGACGAACTGCCCCGGGTCCACGTTCACCGGGAGGTTGGAGATGTAATAGACGTCGGGATCGAGCTGCAGTCCGAAGCGCTCGATGAACGAGCAGGAGGCGATGCCCATCAAGAGGCCCATCGCCGTCCCGATGGCGCCGATGGTCAACCCTTCCACCACGAAGATCTTCATCACGCTGGCGTCGCGCGCCCCCATCGACTTGAGGATGGAGATCTCCTTGGTCTTCTCCAGCACCAGCATGATCAGGGTGCTGAGGATGTTGAAGCACGCCACCAGCACGATGAAGGTGAGGATGATGGCCATGGCCAGCTTCTCCAGCTTCAAGGCGGAGAAGAGGTTGCGGTTCAGCTCGGCCCAGTCCTTGAAGCGGTAGGGAAAGCCGCCCAGCGCGGCCACCACCCTGCGGCCCAGCGCGCGCGAGGCGTCCACGTCGGTGAACTTGAGCTCCAGCCCCACCACGTTGTCGCCCATGCGGAAGAACTTCTGTGCCTCGGGGATGCCGATGTAGACGAACTTCGAGTCGTACTCGTACATGCCGGAGTAGAGGATGCAGGCGACCCGAAACGGCCGGCTGCGCGGCACCGGCCCGGTGGGCGTCATCTCGCCCAGCGGCGTGAGCACATTGACCACGTCACCCACCCAGGCGCGAAGCTGGTGCGACATCTCCTTGCCGATGCAGATGCCGCCCAGGTTCTTCAGCGCCTCCGGGTCCAGCTGCTTGGTCTCCTCGGGATGGAGCTGGCGGCGCTTGAGCGTGTCCTCCAGGTACTGATCGTACTCCGGCCCCTGCAGCTGTTTCGCGGCCTCTCCCTTCGGCTCCACCACGCGGTCGCTGTCGGGGATGTTCTGCGGCTGCGCCACCCAGGACAGATCGCCCGCGATCACCTGGCGGGGCAGCTCGCTGACCGAGCCCGCCGTCGCCGGATCGATGCCCTTCAGCTCGGCGCCGGTGACGGTCTGGCCGTGGGAGAGGATCACCTCGTTGAGGATGAAGGGCGAGACGCCCGCCACGCCCTGGACGGCGGCGATCTTGGGCAGTGCCGACCTCCACTCGGAGAAGTCGTTGGAGTACTTGAGCAGGAGCGCGTGCGAGTTGGTGCCGAGGATCTTGCGCTTGAGATCCGACTCGAAGCCGCTCATCACCGAGAGGACCACCGTCAGCGCCCAGACGCCGACCGAGACNCCGGCGATGGAGATGCCGGTCATCACCACCGTGGCGGGGCGCTTGCGGCGCTGGCCGGGATGCAGCCGGGCCAGGTCTGCGCGCGCCTTGACGAACCGGAGCACCAGCGCCAGCACNACCACCACGGCTGCCGCCACCAGGAGGATCTGCTGCGGCGTGACGCGGAGGGAGGACGGCGTCACCGAGGCCGAGGCGCGCCGCATCTGGTCCCAGGACCATGCCATCTCTCCCGCCCACCAGAGGGCGACCGGCGGCAACAGGCCGGCGAAGAGCAGCACCCGCGCGGTCCTGAAGGTCAATCGCAGGTGCGTGCGGGCGATGCCCCACTCGTAGCGGAGCCGCGCGTCGAGGTGGCCATTGGCGCCGATCAAGAGGCCGAAGGACGCGCCCCACATGGCCAGCAGCCACGATCCGGCCAGGGCGCAGAGCGACCAGACGATCAGCTCCCCGGTCGAGGCGAAGAAGCGGTCGTACGAGAACGAGGGCGGCTTGAGCGCGCGCAGGACGAAGAAGGTGGCCACTCCCAAGAGCGCAGAAGCGACCAGGTTCTCCAGCGGGCGGTACCCGCGGCCCACGAAGCTGAGCACGAATCCCGATGTCAGGAAAGCCAGCGCCTGCGCGCCGAAAGAGAGTGCGGTCACCGCGTCGCGCGAGAGCGTGGTGGCGGAGCCCAGCCAGCTGGCGAGCGCGTATTGCACCACGCTGGCGAGGACGAACAGCACCAGCGCGGCGGCCGTGACCCGAAGGCGGAACTTCAACGGCCGCCCTCCTCGGGCTTGAGGAGCGGGAAGAGCACCACGTCGCGGATGCTGGCCGAGCCGGTGAAGAGCATCGCCAGCCGATCGACGCCGATGCCTTCGCCGGCCGTGGGCGGCATGCCGTGCTCCAGCGCGCGGATGTAGTCGCGATCGTACGGCATGGCCTCTTCGTCGCCCCGCGCCGCCGCCTCCACTTGCGCGCGGAAGCGGGCTTCCTGGTCGCGCGGGTCGTTCAGCTCGGAGAAGGCGTTGGCGATCTCCATGCCGCCCGCGTAGGCCTCGAAGCGGTCCACCAGGCGCGGCTCGGAGTCTCGCTTGCGTGCCAGCGGCGAGACCTCCAGCGGGAAGTCCACCACGAAGCACGGGCGATCTTTCGGCAGCATGGGCTCCACCAACGCCTCGAAAGCCCAGGCGATCTTTTCGCCGGTGGAGTGCTGCTTTCCGAACTTGTGCCGCAGCTCGCGGTCGTCCACGCGGACGAGCCATTGCTCGTCGGCCAGCTTGGCCAGCGCGTCCAGCTGCTGTGACTCGCCGCCGGCCGCCCCGTAGATCCTGGCCACCTCGCCGAGCATCGAGACGCGCGGCCAGGGCGCGGCGTACTTGATGGTCACGCCCTCGAACGGCACCTCGTCGTTGCCGGTCACTTCCTGCGCCAGCCGGGCCACCATGGTCTCGGTCAGCGCCATCAGATCCTCGTAGGTGGCGTAGGCCTGGTAGAACTCCACCATGGTGAATTCCGGGTTGTGGCGGCGGTCGATGCCTTCGTTGCGGAAGATGCGGCCGATCTCGTAGACCCTCTCCAGCCCGCCCACGATCAGGCGCTTGAGGTGCAGCTCCAGCGCGATGCGCAGCTTGAGGTCCAGATCCAGCGCGTTGTGGTGCGTCTGGAACGGGCGCGCCGCCGCCCCGCCGGCCTCCTCGGGCTTGTGCAGGACGGGCGTCTCCACCTCCACGTAGTCGCGCTCGTCGAGGAAGGTGCGGATGCCGGCGATCAGTCGGGACCTTCGGCGGAAGATCTGCCGGACGTCCAGGCTGGCGGCGAGGTCGACGTAGCGCTGCCGGTACCGGGTCTCGTGGTCGGTGAGCCCGTGCCACTTCTCGGGCAGCGGCCGCAGCGCCTTGGTGAGCAGGCGGAATTCCGCCGCCTCGATGGACAGCTCGCCGGTCCTGGTCCGCATGGCGCGGCCGCGGGCGAAGACGAAGTCGCCCAGATCGGTGAGCTTGAGCAGGTCGTAGGCCGCCTCGCCCACCTTGTCCTTCTTGACGAAGATCTGCAGATCCCCGTCGCGGTCGCGCAGGCTGAGGAAGCTGGCCTTGCCCATGCTCCGCAGCGCCACCACCCGGCCCGCCAGCCCGTACGGCTCGCTCTGGTCCTGCTCCAGCCGGGGCCCGTCGTCGTCGGCGTGGCGCATGCGGACGAAGCCCGTGGTGTGCCTCACCTGGACGCCGTTGCCGTAGGGGTGCGCGCCCTTGTCACGCAGCGCCTGCGCCTTCTCCTCGCGAAGGCGGATCTGATCTTCGATCGAGCTGGTGGCTCCGGGCTGGGGACTTTCGGCCATGGGGAGCGTCTCTTTACTCCGCACCGCCCTGCGCTGTCACCTCGAACGCGCGCTGCGCGGACGCCCAATACGCGAGCGGCAGCAGGGCGACGAGCCCGCACGCCGCCATCAGCGCGCGAGGGGCCACGCCGCGGTCGAGCAGCAGGCCGGTCGAGAGCGTGCTGGCGGCCAGCGTGAGCATGAAGCCGCACATCTCCGCCGCGGCAACCCGGCCGCGCACCGCGTCCGGCAGCAGGCGCTGGAGCAGCGTGGAGCCGCTGGTCCAGAGGATGCTGCCGCCGGCGTTGGCCACCGCCAGCGCCACCGCCGCGTAGCCGATGGCCGGGCTGAGCGCGAAGCAGACGTAGCAGATCGCCAGCAGCGCGAACGCGCCGCCGATGCCCCGGCGCAGCCCGCGGTCGTCCGTCCCCGCCAGGCGGAAGGCGGCGAAGGGCCCGGCGAAGCTGCCCACGCCGCGCGCCGCGTAGAGGATGGCGATGCCGGCGCCGTTCTCGTGGTGGAAGACCTTCTCGCCGAAATACGCCAGGAGGACCAGCACGCCGCCCAGGGTGAGCCCGAAGCTGGCCTTGACCGCGAGGAGCGCGCGCACTTGCCGGTGCGAGGCCACGTAGCGGATGCCCTGGCGCAGCTCGCGCACGCCGAACAGGTTCTCGAAGCGCGAACCCGGCTCGCGCGCCTCCTGGGCCATCTCCAGGGCGTCCCGATCGGCCCGCTTGGCGTGCCCGGCGGGAAGACGCGCGATCAGCGCCGCCGAGCCGATGAAGCTGGCGGCGTCGCAGACGAAGGCCGCGTCGCGCCCCACCAGCAGAAGCGCCACGCCGCCCAGCCCTGACCCGACGGCCAGCGTGGCGGCCCAGAGCGAGTTCTCCAGCGTGGCGGCGAGCGGGTAGTCCTCCTCGGTCACGAGATTGGGGAGCATGGCCTGCTGCGCGGGATCGAAGAAGGCGCTGACGAAGGAGTGCGCGGTGACCACCGCGTAGGCGATCCAGGCCTGGTCCGGCCGGCGCACGAAGAGCAGGCAGAGCACCAGTCCGGCGCGCAGCACGTCGCTCAGCAACATGATCGCGCGGCGCGAGACGCGGTCGGCCAGGACGCCCGCGGCGGGACCGGCGAGGAAAGCCGGGAGGGAGCGCGCGAGCAGCGCAACGGCCACGGCGCCGCCCTGCCCCGTCAGCTCCAGCAGGAGCGAGAAGAGGGCCACGACGTTGAACCAGTCGCCCATCTGCGACACCGCGTTGGCGGCGTAGAGGCGGCGGAAGTCGCGGTTGGTTCGGAGGACCGAAGAAAGCCGCGCCAGTGAGAACGACCGGTCCAAGCGGCGGCTTCTGTAGCATGAGCGGCAAATCGCGTTTGGTTTTGCGTCTGCGCTCGGGGTTCGCGGTACAACTCCGGCGATGGCTTCGAAGCGGCGGGCGCGCCGGCATGTGGTCCTGGGTGCGTGTCTGTGCGGACTGGCCGCCGCGGCGCTCTTCTGGGTCACGCTTCCTTCGGCAGACCCGCTGCGGAAGCAAAACCCCGTGACCACGGCGCTGATCGACGCGCGCTTGCGCGAGGCGCGCGACCGCGGCAGGGCGGCGCGGCGCATCCAGCACTGGGTGCCGCTGTCGCGCATCTCCATCTGGCTGCAGCGGGCGGTGGTCAACAGCGAGGACGCGCGCTTCTGGGAGCACGAAGGCATCGACGTGGAGCAGACGAAGATCGCGCTGACCTCGGCGGTGGAGGAAGGGCGCCTGGGTCGCGGCGCCTCCACCATCACGCAGCAGCTGGCCAAGAACCTCTGGCTGGGCGAGGAGCGGTCGATGTGGCGCAAGGCCCGCGAGTACTTCCTCGCGCGCAGGCTGGAGGCGCTGGGGAAGAAGCGGATCCTCGAGCTGTACCTGAACGTGGTGGAATGGGGCCCGGGCATCTACGGCGCCGACGCCGCGGCGCGCTTCTGGTTCGACAAGCCCGCCTCGGAGCTGTTGCCGGAGGAGGCGGCGGTCCTGACCGCGATGCTGCCGGCGCCGCGCAAGCGCAATCCGACCAAGCCCTCGCCGCACCTGCGAAAGCGGGCCCACGAGGTGCTGGCGCTCTATTCGCTGTACCACGAGCTCTCGCCCGAAGAAGTGGCCGACACGCAGTGGAGGCTCGACGCGGCGCTCGCTCCCCGCTGACTCAGTCCTCGCGGTGCACGCGGGCGGGCGAGAACGCCGGGATGCACACCGCGAAGTATTCGTTCTCTTCGCCCGAAGCATTCGAGTAGCGCACGCGGACGCCAGGCTCGGTCCAGATCGCCTGCCCGCCGCGCACGTCCACCGGTCCCTCCGGCGTCTCCACCCGCAGCGTGCCGCGGACCACGATGGTGAGCTCGCCGAACTCGGGCGTCTGCGCCGGCTCGCTCCAGCCCGGCGGCGAGATCATGTGCGCCAGCGAGAACGGATCGGTCTTGGTGTTGACGTTGCCGAACAGCTCTTCGACGAACTTGCCGCCCGGGACCGGAATCCGGGTGCCGGCGGTGACGACACGGTAGCCTTTCGACATGGCTAGTGCGTACGCCAGCCGACCTGCTTCTCAGCCGGCGACAGCTCCGCCCACTTCCTCGCCACGAACGGATGCAGCTTGGCCTCGAAGGTCCCGCCCAGGTCGATCAGCGCCGCCAGCGCGCTCTCCCGGAAATACGGGTGCGTCGACGAGGGCACGCAGGAGACGCGCACGCCGGCCGAGCCCACCGTCACCTCCACGTCGGAGTCGTCGCACTCGTCGCATTCGAGCGTTCCCGACTCCACCACGTCGCCGATGTGCGGCCACTTGTGCCCGCGCTCGATGGCGTCCTTGGTCAGCCGGGTGCGCAAGCCCATCCGCGAGTCGATCTTCTCCTTGATCTGCGTGAGCGTGGGACTGTTCCTCTGGAAGGTCACGTCGTAGTGGATGATGGCCATTTACGCCTCCACCGGTTCGCTGCCGGGTCTGTCCTTGCGCCGCACGCCGAGCAGGTATGCGGTGATGAATGGGTCCAGCTCTCCGTCGAGCACCGCGTCGGTGTTGCCGCTCTCCACGCCGGTACGCACGTCCTTCACCATGCGGTAGGGCGCGAGCACGTAGTTGCGGATCTGCGAGCCAAAAGAGATGTCCGCCTTGCCCGCCTCGACCTTGTCGCGCTCCGCCTGCTGCTTGCGCAGCTCGAACTCGTAGAGCCGCGAGCGGAGCACCTTCCAGGCCATGTCGCGGTTCTTGTGCTGGCTGCGCTCGTTCTGCATCGAGACCACGATGCCGGTTGGGAGGTGGGTCATGCGGATGGCGGAGTCCGTCTTGTTGACTTTCTGGCCGCCCGCCCCCGAGCTGCGGAAGGTGTCGATGCGCACGTCGGCCGGGTTGATGTCGATCTCGATGTCCTCGTCCACCTCCGGGTAGACGAACACGGAGGCGAAAGAGGTGTGGCGGCGCGCGTTGGAGTCGAAGGGCGAGATGCGCACCAGCCGGTGCACGCCGAGCTCAGCCTTGAGCCAGCCGTAGGCGTGATCTCCGCGCACGATGAAGCTGGCGTTCTTGATCCCCGCCTCCTCGCCCGGCTGGAAGTCGCCCTGCTCCACCGTCCAGCCCTTGCGCTCGACGTAGCGTGTGTACATCCGGTACAGCATCTGCGCCCAGTCCTGCGACTCGGTCCCGCCGGCGCCGGCGTTGATCTCGACGATGGCGTTGAGCTTGTCCTGGGGTCCGGAGAGCATGCGCGACAGCTCCAGCCGCGCCGCTCCCTCGTGCGCCTCCGCGATGGCGGCCCGCGCTTCGGTCCGCGTGGCCTCGTCGTTGGCCTCTTCCGCCAGCTCGTAGAGCGCCACCGCGTCGTCCAGCTTCTGCCGCTCGCGCTCGAAGCCCGCGAGCTGCAGCGCAAGGTCGCTCTTCTCCTTGCTCAGCGCCTGGGCGCGCTTCTGGTCCTCCCAGAAGCCCGGCTGGACGCTCTCCCGCTCGATCAGCTCGACGCGTGCGCGCTTTCGCTCGATGTCAAAGCGCCCCCCGGAGCGCGTCGAAGCGCCGGGAGAGCTCGTCCAGTTCCGGGGGCAGCGTCGCCATGGGGGAGCCTCTACCGCGAATCGCGGCCGGAGGGAACCCGCATGCGCGGAATCGAGTCGCCGACCATCCCCTCCGTTCCCAGCAGGCGCCGCTCGGCCCTCGCCATCCGCAGCGCCTCGCGCGGCGTTCCGTGATCGTAGCCGCGGCAATGCAGGATGCCGTGCGCGAGCAGGCGCCGCAGCTCGACCGAGAGCGGCCACCCTCCCTCGCGCGCCTGCCGCCGCGCCGTGTCCAGCGAGATCGCCACGTCGCCCAGCGCGCCGCGCTCCTCGAGAGGGAACGACAAGACGTCTGTGGGCGCGTCCTTTCCGCGCCAGCGGCGGTTGAGCGCGCGCATCTGCCGATCGGAGACCACGGCGATGGAAAGCTCCGCCCCGCCGGCCCATGCGACTGCCGCAGCCCGCAGAACGGCGCCTGCATGCCGCGCCCCGGGCGTCCGGAGGACGACCTGCACCTCTCCCGGACCTGTGCGCTGGCGATTTACGATGTGGGCGGAGGTAGCAGAGGCGCAGCGCGGCGGTCAAATCCGCGTCCTGCATGCCGGATTTGCCTTCGTCCGCCAGGGAGCAGGCGGGCGGGCGCCCCCTTCCGTTTGCGCGCGTCCGTCGCTAGATCTAGACCGCGAGTCCCCCCATGCGACGCTGGCCCTACATCCTGGTCGTGGACGACGACGCCGATTTCCGCACGGGCCTGCGGATGGCGCTGGAGATGAAGGGCTACCAGGTCGAGGAGTCGGCCAACGGCGAAGAGGCGCTGGCGCGGCTCGCGGAGCGGCCCCCGCTGCTGGTCCTGCTCGACCTGCAAATGCCGGTGATGAACGGCCGCGAGATGCTGCAGCGGATGCGCGCCACGCCCGAGCTCAAGGATCTGCCCGTGGTGATCATCTCCGGGTTCGGCTTCGAATGGGAGGCCGAGCTGATGGGCGCCCAGGGCTACATCGGCAAGCCTTTCGAGCCACAGGAGCTCGAGGCCACCATCGCCAACCTGCTCCGGCCGCGGCTGGTCACGTCGCGGGCGGGTCCGGAGAAGCCGGTGGAGAAGATCCGCTCGTAATCCGCTGCTCTCCGCGCAGCCCCCTCACCTGCTCGCCCAACTCGGCGATCCGCTGGTTGATCAGGTCGGCGCACCTCTTGTGGTGCGAAAGCCGCGTCTCCGGGGGCGTCTCCGGCAGCTCGACGGGCGCGCCGAAGACCGCCGTCACCGGGCTCTCTCCGCGCAGGTTCGCCTTCAGCTCGGCCCAGAAGCCATTGCTCATCCCCAGGATGAAAGCCGGCACCACCAGCGGCCGCGCCTTGAGCGCCAGCTCGCCGGCGCCGGGTTGGGCCGGGAGCAGGGCGTAGGGATCGGCGGTCTTGTTGCGCGTCCCCTCGGGGTGGAAGCCGATCATCTGACCGGGGGTTCGCAGCTTGGTGAGCAGGATCTCCAGCGAGACGCGGTTCATCGCCTTCTTCTCGGCGGCGCGGAAGAAGGGCGGGAACATGGAGCCGCCCGTGGCGATGATGCAGAGGAAAAGCCCCAGCGGCCCCTCGTAGAAGAAGTTGGAGCGCACCGGGAAGCTGACGCGCCGGCGCAGCTTCGGCTCGCGCATGAAGACCCAGCCGAGGACGAAGAGGTCGAAGAAGGTGCGGTGGTTCGCCACCAGGAGGACGGGCGCGTCGGCCGGCAGCGCGTCGAGGTGATGGTGGCCGTGGATGGTCAGCCTGCGGTTCACCAAGAGGCCGATGAGCGGCGTGATCACCGACCGCTGCCAGAACCAGCCGATGGCGCTGCAGGCGCCCTGGTTGAGGGAGCGCATGGTGCGGAAGGCGAACCGCTCGAACCAGCCGAGGACGGAGAACGAATCCGGATGGCCCATTTCCGCCGACTCTACGCGTGGCAGCGCGCCGCGAGAAGCGCCGATTCGTCGGGTGCGCCGGCGCTGAACACCACCGCCGTGAAGGTGCGCTGGCGGGGAACGCAATTCCAGAACAGCAGCGTCCAGCGCACGGGATGCCCGTCGAGCTGAGCGGTGCCGCGGACGCGCAACGCCGAGTGGGCCTGCGGGCCGTCGGCAGCCTCGGCGGCCTCGGGCGCGGGGTGCGAGAGCCCGGCCGCGCCGATCCATCCCGCCGCCTGCTCCTCGGCCGCCTGCGCGTCGCGCGGCGGCGGCACCGTCTGCCCGGCGAAGAAGGTGAGCACCTCGTCGCCGCGGGTCCAGGAGATGCTGCCGCGGCCGCGGTTGGCAAAGGTCCAGGTGGGGCCCAGCGCCGAGGTCGCGGCCGCGGGCACGTCGCCGTTGGCGAAGATCGGCTCCGCGTGGCAGCGGGTGTGGGCCGCCAGGTTGGCGATCTCCGGCGCGCGCGGGCCGGCGACGCCCAGCCGGAAGAGGCGCCGGGTCACGTCGCACCGCCAGACCAGCGTGGCGCCTCCGCCATGGCGCAGGAGCAGGGCGTCGTGCCCCGCGATCCGCGCCGGCGTCTCCTCGGCTGGCCCCAGCCCTGCGGCCGCGCGCGCGGCAACGGGGGTCAGACGCGGGCGCGGGTCCACGTCCCAGGCCAGCGCCACCCTGCTTCCCCTGCCGTCCGCCACCGCGAGGTCGCCATTGCCGGCATCGTCGTGCCGCGACTGCTCGGGCCAGTCGGGCAGCCCGATCTCGATGCCGGCCAGCTTCTCGGCGCGCGGCTTCTGGGCGCAGGCGGACAGCGCGCAGGCGATCGCCATCGCCACGTACGCGCGCACTCAGAACCCCGGCACCAGCTTGGCGATGATCTCCTTCATGATCTCGCTGGTGCCGCCCCCGATGGTGAGCAGGCGCGCGTCGCGGAAGGCGCGCGCCACCGGCGTCTCCACCACGTAGCCCATGCCGCCGTGGAACTGCTGGCAGTCGTAGACGACCCGCTGCATCAGATCGCCGGCGAAGAGCTTGGCCATGCTGATCTCCTTCACCGCCGCCTCGCGCCGCTCGAAGAGGTCGCAGGCGCGATAGGTGAGCCAGCGGGCCGCCTCGATGGCGGTGAGGTGCTCGACGAACTTGTGCCGCCAGACCTGGAACTTGGAGAGCGGCTTGCCGAAGGCGCTGCGCTCGTTGCCGTAGCGGAGCGCCTCCTCCACCAGCTGCTGCATGCCGGCCACCGCGCCGATGGCCGCCACCAGCCGCTCGCCCTGGAAGTTGGTCATCACGTGGTAGAAGCCGTGGTTCTCCTCGCCGAGCAGGTACCGCGCCGGGACGCGGCAGTCCTCGAAGAAGATCAGCGCCGTGTCGCTGGAGAGGTTGCCCACCTTCTCCAGTTTCTTCGAGACGGAGAACCCCTTCACGTCGGTGGGAAAGGTCAAGAGCGACACGCCGCCGTAGCCGGGGTCGCCGGTGCGCACCGCGAGCGTGATGAAGTCGGCCCGGGTGCCGTTGGTGATCCACATCTTGGCGCCGTTGATCACGTACTCGTCGCCCACCCGGCGCGCGGTGGTGCGGATGTTCGCCACGTCGCTGCCCGCGTCGGGCTCGGAGATGCCCAGCGCGGCGATCTTCTCGCCCGCCAGCGCCGGGGCGAGGAACTCCTTCTTCTGCTCGTCGGTGCCAATCTCGTTGATGATCGGCGTAGCCATCTGCGACTGCACGAGCAGGCCCATGTTGACGCCGGCGTTGCGGGTGTGGACCAGCTCTTCGGCGAGCACCACCACGTACCAGTAATCGCCGCCGGCGCCGCCCACCGACTCCGGGTAGTTGATGCCGAGCGCGCCGATCTCGGCCATGCCGGCGAAGACCTCGCGGGGAAAGATGCCGGCCTCGTCCCACTCCAGCGCGTGCGGCTGCAGCTCCTTGACCACGTAGTCGCGCAGCGTCTTGCGGAAGAGCTGGTGCTCCGGGGTGAAGGGCGGATCCATCGAGAACGGCATGCGCTCCCCGCGGCTGAATGAATGCTCATTCATAGCACGGCCCCCACAGCCGCGCCCGCCGCCAATGCCGACCAGGCCAGCGACGAGGCGATGGGGCGCTCCATCTCGCCCGCGCCCCGGGCCACCGCGGCTGGCAGCGCGGCGAACATGATGCCGAGGCCCAGCAGGCGCAGCGGCGGGTACACCCAGCCGACGGCAGCCGCGAGGGCGGCGACGCGCGGCAGCACCACCGCATTGGGCATCCGCGGCTCCAGCCGCGCCGCCGCGGCCATGCCGGCCAGAGGCAGCAGCAGCGCCGTCCAGGTCGACCACCCGGAGTGCGGCAGCGCGCCGAAGAGGCCGCAGAAGAAGGCGAGCGCCACCAGCTGGCTCGCCAGCGGGGAGCGCAACACATGAAGGCGCGCTTGCATGGGCCAGGTGGATCGCGGCGTGCCGCGGTCGCGGAGGTCGGGCACGCCGATGGAGGCACCGATCAGCGCGGCAGCGCCGATCAGGAGCGCAGGGTCGTGGAAGGCCAGGCCCAGCGAAAGGCCCAGCACGGCACCCAGGCCTTGGGCCATGTCCAGCCAGGCGAAGGCCGCGCTACGTCGCTCGACGGTGATGGCGTCGCCCGCGCCGCTCGCGCACAGGTCGCCCAGGGCGGGGAGCGCCGCCGCGCACAGGCCCAGGGAAAAGAGGCCGCCCACGGACAGCAGGCTGGCGGCGGTACCCCCCGCGGCTACACCGAGCAGCGCGAAGGCCACCGCCGGGCGCGGCAGCCGGGTGCCCAGGCCGGCCCAGACCGGGCGCAGCAGGCGCAAGGCTCCCCAGGCCAGGGCCGCGCCCCGTCCGCCCGCGCGCGCCACCCATGCCCAGGCCGCCAATTCGGTAAATCCGGCCATCGCCGCCAGCCGGAGCGCAAATCTCGCCTCGTCGGGAAACAGCCGCGGGCGGATGGCAGGCGCGGGCAGGATGCGGAAGCGGGACAGCCTGGGCCCCTGCGGCGCGAACTCCTCGGGCAGCTTCTCCGGCACCTGCGCGCTCATAACACACGCATCTGCTCCAAGGTGCGACATTGGCGCCAAAGGAAAGGAAACAGGGCGCGCGTTCTCCTTGGGTGGCCAGAGGGCGGTGGCTTAAGATCGGGTCCTGTGGAGCAATTCCCGCCACGCGAAAGCCGCGCCTTCGCGGCACTCAACGCCTGCATGAACTGCGGCGCGCCGTTCACGCCGGTAGTGGCCGGTCAGACCCGCTGCGATCGCTGCCAGGGCCTCTCGCAGCCCGAGCCGCGCTCTCCGCTGCAGCAGGCCGAGGTGGCAGGGTTCAAGTTCCTGCACGAGCTGGGCGCAGGGCGCTTCTCGCATTCCTGGCTGGCAGAAGACGCGCGCTCGCACGCCGTGGTGGTGAAGCTCTTGCGGCGCTACGCGACCGATCCCAATGCGGTGCAGCGCTTCCTGGCGGAGGCCGAGAGGCTCGCCGCGGATCCCGGACTGGACCATCCGAATCTGGCGAAGCCGCTCTCCGCGGGCGTCCACCTCGTGCAGGCGCTCTTCCTCGTCTACGAACACGGCGGCGCGCTGACGCTGGCCGACGAGCTACGCCAGCGCGGGCGCGTGCCGCCGGCGCGCGCGCTGGAGCTGTGCGCGCAGATCTGTGAGGGCCTGGCCGCCGCGCATCGCATCGGCCTCGTGCACCGCGACCTCAAGCCCGCCAACGTGGGCCTGACCCGGCTGAGCGACGGCACCGAGCAGGCCGTCGTCCTGGACGTGGCCACCTCCCATCTCTTGTCGGGCATCGGCCTGCGCGAGGGCGGCATCCTGCCGCTCTCCAGCGCGGCGTACATGTCGCCGGAGGAGGCGGCCGGCCAGCCGCTCGACGCGCGCAGCGATCTGTACGGCGTGGGCGTGCTGCTCTTCCAGCTCCTGTCAGGAAGACTCCCGCTGATGGGAGCCAGCGCCGACGAGCTTCTGCGCGCCCACCGCGACCAGCCGCCGCTGCGCCTGCGCGACATCGGGCGCCGCCTGCACGACGACGTGGAAATGGTGCTTGCGCACTTGCTGGCCAAGGACCCCGCGAAGCGCCCTGCTACCGGCGAGGAGGCGGCTGTGCTGCTGCGCGCCGTGGCTCCGGTCGCGGAGATCGCCGATGCGGACGACGAGCCCGCGCCGGTGGACGACCCGCTTCTCATGGGGGAGCTCTCCGAGGCCGAGAGCGAGCCGCCGCAGATGCTGCCACCCGCGGTCGATCCGGGGCTCGAGCGCGCGATGATGGGTCACGTCGGACCGTTGGAAGACGAGGTCCAGGGATGGACCGCCTTCGTGCCGTCGAGCCGCTGGCGGTGGGCCGCCCTGGCCGGGGCCGCTGCCGCGGTGCTGGTGGCGACGCTCGCGCTGCGCGCGAAAGCTCCGCGGCCTGCGCCGATGGCGGTCCCCGCCTCTGCACGGCTGGCCGGTCCGCCTCCCGCACCTGTGCAGACGGCGGCGCTCAGCGCGCCTGCTCCCGTCCCCGAGCCGCCGGCTCCGTCGGCGAAGCCCTCCCCCAGCCCGTACGCGAAGAACTTCGAGCGCGCGCAGAAAGCGCTCTGGACCAACCGGCCGACCAGCGCCGAGGCCATCCTGCGCGACGTGCTCAAGAAGCGCGGCCTCTCGCGCCACGACCGGGCGCAGGCCAGCAAGCTGATGGGCGAGGCGGAGGCCAAGCGCGGGAATCGCGCGCGCGCCGGAATGTGGTGGCGCAAGTCGCTGGCGCTCTACGAAGAACCGGAGGAGCGCGCCAGGGTGGCGCTGCTCCTCCAGGGACACCGCTGACGGGCTACTTCGCGGCGCTCTTCCCGCCCAGCTGCGACTGCACCATCTTGGCGTGCTGGAGGTGGCCCTCGAGCGTGGGGACGGCGTTCTGCAAGAGCGTCTTCAGCTCCGCGTTCTGCGCGCCCGGCACCAGCGTGTTCTTCACCGCGTCGATCACCGCCTGGTGATAAGCGACCTCGGTGTCGATGTAGTCCTTGTCGAACTTGGCGCCCTTCTCCTTGTCCAGCTTGGAGTGGGCCTTCTTGGCGCCTTCCCGCAGCGACTTGGAGGTGTCGTTGTCCGCCGGCTTCACGCCCAGCCGGGTGGCCAGCGCGGTGGCTTCCTTGATGCCGGCTTCGTGGTCGTTGACCATCTGCTCGGCGAACTGCTTCACTTCGTCGCTCTTGGTGTGCTTGAGGGCGAACTTGCCGCGGTCCACGTCGATCTGGTGCGCGGTCACGGCGATGTGGGCGATCTGCGGGTCGCTGAGCGACGCCGCGGCGAGAATGATGGCGGTAAGCATGTTTGGAACCTCCCTAGTGGTGCGAAGGGAGAGTCCAGATCAGGAAAGGTTCCCGCCAGCGATGCGCGCCAGCACCGCCGAGACCACGCGATCGCAGCGCGGGATCTCGAACGACCAGGCCCTCGGCGCCGCCGGGTCCAGCTGGTCGAGCAGGCTGCGGCGCAACAGAGCGCGGGCGCGGTGCAGCCGGGTCTTCACGGTCTCCGGCTTGAGATCCAGGCACTGCGCGGTCTCCTCGACGGAGAGCTCCTGCACCTGCCGCAGCACGAAGACGGTACGGAAATGCTCGGGGAGGGAATCGATGGCGGAGGCGAGCATGCGCCGGTGCTCCTTGTCCTCCGCACCCGCTTCCGGGCTACGGGTCGGTGACACCATGTCGGGATCCTCCTCGGTGGGCACGCTGCGCAAACCCCGCCGCTTGCGGCCCAGCGCCTCGTGGATGGCGATGCGGGTGAGCCAGGTGGCGAAGGAGGAACGCGCCTCGAACTCGCGCAGGTGCGCGTAGGCGTGGAGGTAGGCCGACTGCATGGCGTCTTCCGCCTCGGCCTCGTCGCGCAAGATGGAGCGGATGGCCCGGTAGATGCGCTCGTTGTAGCGCCGCATGAGCAGTTCGAAGAGCTGCACGTCTCCTGCGACGACGCGCTCGATCACCTGGAGGTCGGTCCAGGGGGCGTGCTGCTGCAACTGGGCGGGGAGGAGCATGGGCACCAAAATGGAGCGCCGGCGGAAGAAAAGGTTCCTGCGGTACCGCTCAGGCCGGCTCACCTGGGCGGACCGCGGAGGGATCGGTCGGATACTCGCCGAATTCGTCAATCAAACTGGCGCAAAAGGCAAGCGCCGCCCGCTTGTTGGCGACGAACCGGTAGAGGGCCAGATCCGCCCCCCGGTCGCCCGCCATGCCGCCGACCTGTTCCAGTACATTGAGTAGATCTATGCCGACTTCGACCAGGAAGGCCTCCGGCCCCCCCTGCAGCCGGATCCCGATGGCCGGATCCACCGACGCCTCCAGCGCCGCCTCGCTGGCGCGACCGTCGAGCAGCTCCTCCAGCGACTGCAGAAAGCCGATCAGGTCCATGTCCAGCAGCGTGGCCCGGGCGACTTCCAGCAGCGGCACGAAGGCGTGCTCGCTCCCCGGTCGGTGTCGGTAGCAGTCGACGGAGACGCGCATCTCCAGCGAAGCCGGGGTGCGCGCGCCGTCGGAGAGCCGGCGCAGGATCTCCAGGCGCACTCTGAGATTGCTGGTCTGGTTGAGCAGCACCGCCATGGACCGCCATGTTACATGAGGGCGCTTCATGCGCCGCCTGCTCCTGCCCACGCTGTCCGGCGTCCTCTACTTCCTCTCCTGGATCGGCTTCGGCGTCTGGCCCCTGGCCTTCGTCTGCTTCATCCCGCTGCTCTGGTCGCTGCGCGAGGCCACGCCACGGCGCGCGCTCTGGTTGGGCGCCTGGATGGGCTTCGTCACGCACCTGGGGGGCTACACCTGGCTCATCCACCTGCTCACCGTCTTCGCCTACGCGCCGCTGCCGCTGGCGGTGCTGGGGTATCTATTGGTCTGCGCCGGACAGGGGTTGCTCTTCGGCGCCGTGGCGTTGGTGCTCGTCTGGGTGGGGCGGCGGACGCGCTGGCCGGCGGCGGCGCTCTTGCCGCTCTCGCTGGTGGCGGTGGAGTTCGCCTTTCCGCTGCTCTTCCAGAGCTACACCGGGGTGGCGCTGATGCCGCTCTTGCCGCTGGTGCAGATCGCCGATCTGGGCGGCGTGCTCATGCTCTCGGCGCTGCAGGCGCTGGTCAACGGCGCGCTCTTCGATGCGCTGGAGTCGTACCGGATGGGCAGGGCCACGCCGTGGGGCGCGATGTCCGCCTCGCTGATCGGGCTTCTCGGCAGCGGCGGCTACGGCTACTGGCAACTCAACCGGATCCAGGCGCTGGAGCAGGCGGCGCCCAAGGTCACCGTCGGTCTCGCCCAGCCGGACGTGGGCGAGGCCGAGCTGCACGACAACCCCAACGCGTCGGTGCGTGCGCTGCGCGAGCAGACCGCCGAGCTTCAAGTGCGGGGGGCGCAGCTGGTGATCTGGCCGGAGGTTGGGTTCAACACGCGCCTCATCCGCTCGGGCGACAGCGACGGCAGCGCCATCACGGGCGGCATTCCAGCGGCGGTGATCGCGGGCGTGCTGCGGGCCGACGGCCAGAACCTCTGGAACAGCGCGCTGATGATCGACGAGAAGGGCCGCACCGGCGATCACTACGACAAGATCCAGCTGCTGGCCTTCGGCGAGTACATCCCCGGAGGAGACTGGTTCCCCAAGCTCTACGAGTGGTCGCCGCTGGCCAGCCACCTGGCGCGCGGCACCAGCACCGCCGCGCTGAGGTGGCGAAACTGGCGATTCGCCACCTTCATCTGCTACGAGGACATCCTCCCTGCCATCGTGCGCGCCACCATGGCCGACCACGGCGCGGGCCGCGCCCACGCGATGGTCAACCTGACCAACGACTCCTGGTACGGCGCGGGCCACGAGCAGGAGGAGCACCTCATGCTCGCCGCGGTCCGCACCATCGAGCACCGGCGCTGGCTCCTGCGGGCCACCAGCACCGGCATCAGCGCCTTCGTGGACGCCACCGGCCGCGTGGTGGAGCGGATCGGACAGGATCGCCGCGGCGTGGCCCTCCGCGAGGTACCGATGATGGAGGCGACCACGCCCTACCAGGTGCTCGGCGATTGGCCGGGCTGGGTCGCGCTCCTCGGCGTCGCGGCGGTGGCGGTCTGGAAGCGCGGCGCGCGGACCAGACCCTAGCGCGCCAACAAGTGCTTCTTCGCCGCCTGCACGATCTGCGGCCGCACCTGGCTCTTGGCCAGCGCGCGCACCTCCCCGACCGGCAGGCGAGGCACGAGCTTGAGCGCGACCGGCAACGGCGTCTTGGGATTGCGCACCAGCGCGGCGGCGACGGCGGCGTTCTGTCCCCATTCGGGATGTTCGCCGATGTACTTGAGCGCGTCGGGATTGAGGGTGGTGAGCCGCGCCGCCCACTGCACCTCCTCCAGGCCGATGCGCGGGTTGCGCAGCACCAGCGGGTGGAGCTGCTTGTTGGGATCGCGCAGGAGCTGCAGGCGCAGCTCGCGGTCGCCCGACGAGGCGAGCTGCATCTTGTCCTGGAGGGTGAGCACCTCGCGGCGCGGCGCGGGGCTGCGCAGCCGCGAAGCCAGCGCGTCGAGCGCCGCGGCGTCCGGCAGCAATACCATCACCCCCTGCGGCCAGGTCCCGGCCAGCCTTCCCGCCACCTCGGCGGCGTCCTTGCCGCCGATGCGCACCGCCACGGTGCACCCCGAGAGCGCCGTCCCCGCCGGCAGCTCCGCGCCGCGTACCAGCAGCCCGCCCGAGGCGATCTCCTGCTCGTGCGCCGAGAGGAACTCCTCGGCGGTGGCGAAATCGGCCACCAGCTTCGGGCCGCTCATGGCGCCTGCCCGGGGCGGGCCCGGAGCCCGAAGATGCGGTGGACCTCGCCGTCGTTGGATGCGGAAAATCCGAACCAGTCCACGTCCACCCGGCCGCGGTTGGCCTCGCCCACGAAGCGCAGCCACACGTCGATGGGCTCGTGCGCCCGGCAGCCCGAGACGGCCAGGTCGGGGATGTCCACGAAGCCGGAGAAGTTGGCCTGGCGGTCGCTGGGCCCGGTCACCTGCGCCAGGGCCAGCTGCTTGGCCCAGGTCGCCGCGCAGTGGGCGGATCGCGCCTCGATGGTCACCTGGGCCTTGGCGAAGTAGTCGCCGTAGTGCGACCCGCGGCTCACCACCCTGCCCCACGCTCCCACCGCGTATCCCAGCGTCACCAGCTGGTAGTTGCCGTCGGCGGGCACCTCCGAGCGCCAGCGCAGCTCCAGCACGCCGGGCTTGACGCCGTCGTAGAGCGAGTCGTGCGAGCAGGCCGAGTCCTCGGGCGTGGGGGCCTGCCAGCCGATCAAGTTGTCCTTCACGTGACCGCCGTAGCCCGTGCAAGGCGCGCCGTCCGGCGCGGCGAAGCGCTCCGCCTGCGAGGAGGCGAAGGGCAGGAAGGAGACGCCGCGCTCGTCGCGCACGTCCGGGCGCACCTGCATGCGACGCTGCGTCGGGGCGCACGCCGCGCACAACGCCAGCATGGCCAGGGCGCGGCGCCTCACCTGCGCAGGATGCGGTTGGTGCGCCAGACCGACTTGAGCACCCGGCCTTCTCCGCGCAGGCCGCCCACGGTCAGCGCCTGTGCGGCGCTGGCGGGACAGGTGCCGGTGGCCTGGTAGTGCAGCGCTGCCGCCAGCTGCGCCTCCGCCGGATCGCCCAGCTCATGGCCGAAGTCGTCGAGGACCTGGCAGCCGACGGGGTAGTTGGCGCCGCCCCCTGGGAAGAAGCCGTCGGCGTAGTCGCCGAAGCCCTTCTCGTTGACCCCTTTGAACTCGATGGAGAAGTAGGTGGTGCCGCAGTTGTCCTGTGGGTAGAACCCGTAGGGCTTCCCACAAGTCTGGGTGCCGATCTGGATCACCTGCACGCCGACGCCCATCAGGCCGTTGAGTACCGCCTCGCTGGCGGAGCAGGTGCCGCCGGTGGTGAGGACGAAGACCCGGGGCAAATCCAGGTGGGGCAGCGCCGTCCCGGATGTCTTGGACAAGCCCTGGGCGGTGGTCCAGAACGGGGTGGGCGAGAGCGGCTGGCCGGTGACGGGATCTCGCGAGGGGTACTTGTCGTTGAAGGTCTCGCGTTCGAACGTCTTGCCGAAGGTCTTCGAAGGGCCCGCGACCATGAAGGCCAGCTCGCTGGCGATGTCCAGGTAGCCGCCGCCGTTGTAGCGCATGTCGATGATCAAGTCGGTGATCGACTGGGCCTTGAGGTTGGTGATGGCGTCGAAGAGCCCGGCCTCCGCGAGGGCGAGGTGATCGTTGAAGAGCAGGTAGCCCACCTGCGTGTTGGGGATGACGTGCACCTTCTGCACCGGGGTTTCGGTAATCGCCTTCGCGGTCAGGGTCACGACTCGCGACGTCGTGGCGCCGACGTCGAGGACCTCGAAGGTGTGCGTCGTGTTTACCGCGGGAAACAGACCCGCATTGAGGATGTCGACGTTCGCCTGGCCGGTTGCGTTGACCAGGTCTACGTTGTCGATCTTGAGGATCTGGGCGCCGCGAGCGAGCTTGCTGGCGCCCTCCGTTCCCGGCTGGGTGTACGCGACCACCGCCTTCCGCGGAGCCGTGGGGACGAGGACGAGCATGGTCGCGCCGTACCCCGCCTCCACTCCGCCCTGCGATTGCTGCTCCCACTCCGCGGTGGGAATGGTGAAGTGGAACCGGTCCTTGAAGTTGCCCGACGCGGTCTTCGCCGGGGTCTTCAGCTTGTCGAAGTAATCCTCCACGGTGGGCGAGGCGTTCGGATCCGCCTGCGGGACCTCGCGGTACCAGAGGTACAGCTCGTCGATCCAGGCGCGCAGGAACTTCTTCTCGGTGTCCGCGGAACCCTGGTGATCAGCGGTGCCGGGGCGAGGGGCGGCGCACTGGTTGGCGAATTCCGCCGAGGGGGAAGAGTCATTGCCGCCGCAGGCGGCGGCAAGGAGCGCCACGATGGCGAGGCGAGAGCTGCGCATGCCCTTAGCGTAACACCGAAGCAAGCGCAGCGGGCGGGCCCCCGCAGCCATCCGTCCGTCAGGCCGCAGCTGCCGGGGATCGGCGCGCTGAGCGTCCTGAATGCCACAGGGAAACAAGGAATTGCTTTGTGTACCAAGCATTTGCGGGTACTCTTCGGGCATGCGGGACAGCCTCCGGTATGCCCTGCCCGTGGTCCTCGGGCTCGCCCTCCTCAGCGGCCTCGGGTACCTGGTGGTCAGCGCAACCAGCCGGAGGTGGTTCGAGGAGGACGTCCGCCTGCGCGCGGAGCTGGCCTTGCGTGGGGCGCGGGCCGCGCTCTCCGAGAGCTGGGCGCGCGGCGACCGCCTGGGCCTTTCGCGGCTGCTCACCGACATCACCAACGACGAGCGGATCCTGGCGGCGGCAGCCTGCGCTCCGGACGGCTCGACCTTCGCGCAGACCGGCGACTTCCCCGCCGAGGTGCGCTGCCCCACCTTCATCCGCTCGGCCTCCGGCAGCCAGAAGCGGGCGTGGAACGCCGTCGATCGGCTCGCCTCCGGCAGCGTCTACCTGAGCGCGCTGCCTATCGCCTCGGCGGCCGGCGTTCCACTCGGCGTGGTGGGCATCGTCCAGGACATCGGCTTCATCGAGGAGCGCGACGCGGTGACCCGGCGCGCGGTCCTCTGGTCCTTCGGCGCGATGGCGCTGGGCGCGCTCCTCCTTTCCACCGGCGTGGCCCGCGCCTCCTTCCGCCGCTTCCGCGGCGAGCTCCGCGCAATCCTCAAGGGCGGCGACGAGCGGCCCGAGTTCCAGCCGCTGCTCCGCGACGTGCGCGACCTGGCCCTGCAGCTTGCCGCCGAGGCGCGGGGTGGCGAAGCCGGCCGGGTCTGGACGCCCGAGCGTCTGCGCGACTTGCTGCACGAGCACCTGCGCGACGAGAAGCTGGTGATGGTGGCCAACCGCGAGCCGTACATCCACGAGCGCGATCCCTCGGGGACCATGCGCGTGCTGCACCCCGCGAGCGGCCTGGTCACCGCGCTGGAGCCGGTGATGCGCGCCTGCTCCGGAACCTGGGTGGCGCACGGCAGCGGCGCCGGCGATCGCGAGGTCAGCGACCGCTCCGGCCGCGTGCGCGTGCCGCCGGGCGAGGAGTCCTACACGCTGCGCCGCATCTGGCTCAGCCGCGAGGAGGAGCAGGGCTACTACTACGGCTTCGCCAACGAAGGGCTCTGGCCGCTCTGCCACATCGCCCACGCGCGGCCCAGCTTCCGCGAGGAGGACTTCGAGCACTACCGCCAGGTCAACCTGCGCTTCGCCGAAGCGGTCTGCGAGGAGGTGGATCGCGACGATCCCATCATCCTGGTGCAGGACTACCACTTCGCCCTGGCGCCCAGGTTCATCCGCGAGCGCCTGCCGCGCGCGGCCATCCTCACCTTCTGGCACATCCCCTGGCCCAACGCCGAGCAGTTCGGCATCTGCCCCTTCCGCGAGGAGCTGCTCGAAGGCCTGTTGGGGAGCAGCATCGTCGGCTTCCACGTGCAGGCACACTGCAACAACTTCGTCGAGTCGGTGGACCGTTACCTGGAGGCGCGGGTCGATCGCGAGCGCACCGCCATCGTCCACGGCGGGGAGACCACGCTGGTGCGGCCGTATCCCATCTCCATCGAGTGGCCCAACCGCTGGGCCCAGCGCAGTCCCCCGCACGACCAGTGCCGCGCGGAGGTGCTGCGCGAGCTGGACCTGCCGGGCGACGCGCTCATCGGGGTCGGCGTGGATCGGCTCGACTACACCAAGGGAATCGAGGAGCGGCTGCTCGCGGTGGAGCAGCTCCTGGCGCGGTTCCCGCAGTTCCGCGGCCGCTTCACCTTCGTCCAGCTGGCCGCGCCCAGCCGCACCGCCATCGACCGCTACCGGCAGCTCAACGACAGCGTCGAGCAGCTGGCGGCGCGGATCAACACCCGGTTCGGCAACGGGAGCTACCGGCCGGTCGTGCTGCACCGCCGCCACCACGAGCCGCCGCGGGTGTTCCAGTTCCTCCGCGCCGCCGACCTCTGCTACGTCAGCAGCCTGCACGACGGCATGAACCTGGTGGCCAAGGAGTTCATCGCCGCCCGCGACGACGAGCGCGGCGTGCTGCTGCTCAGCCAGTTCACCGGGGCGGCGCGCGAGCTGTCGGAGGCATTGATCGTCAACCCGTACGATCTCGACCAGGCCAGCTCGGCGCTGGCGGCTGCCCTCACCATGTCGCCGCGCGAGCAGGCCGAGCGCATGCGCGCGCTGCGGGCGCTGGTCTCCGAATTCAACGTCTACCGGTGGGCGGGTCGCATGCTCACCGATGCCGCGCGCTTGCGCCAGCGCGATCGGCTCTCCCACCGCCTCGGCGCGGGCCTCGCGGCCATCGAAGGAGTCGCCTGATGGAATCGGTCTTCACCGCCGGCGTGCTGGAACGGATCGCGGCTTCCGACGTGCTGGTGGCGTTCGACTTCGACGGCACGCTGGCGCCCATCGTCGCCGATCCCGCGCTGGCGGCGATGCGTGCCCCCACCCGGCGGCTGCTGGCGCAGGTGGCGCGGCTCTATCCTTGCGCGGTGATCTCCGGCCGCCCCGAGGAGGAGGTGCTGCGCCTCCTGGGCGGCGTCACCGTCTGGTACGTGATCGGCAACCGCGCCCTCCAGCCGCCCGACGAGGTGGAGCGACTCTCCACGATGGTGAGCGAGTGGCGCGAGGTGCTCTTCCGCAGTCTGGGCGGCCTGTCCGGCGTCAGCCTCGAGGACAAGGGCGTATCGCTGGCCATCCACTACCGCCGCGCCGCCGAGCAGGATTCTGCGGTAGCGGCCATCCGCGAGGCTGCCCGCGGTCTGGAGAACGCGCGCCTGATCGCCGGGAAGGACGTGATCAACCTCTTGCCTCGCGGCGGTCCCGACAAAGGCGTGGCGCTGGCGCGGGTCAAGGCGCAGCTCGGCTGCACAGCCGCGCTGTATGTCGGCGACGATGCTACCGACGAGGCCGCCTTCGCGCTGCCGCAGATG
>C688J18823_10000137_pt1 | contig 38578 bp, 24 predicted proteins | sample HopSoiMetagenom1_FD_18823 | JGI IMG/M metagenome (IMG submission 18823) | reverse complement strand
AACTGGATCTGTCAAAGCAGATTATTGATATTAAAAGTATTTCTTTAATTGAAGCAAATATTGCACTTGTACACTATTACGCTGATGAAGATTTTAATTACCAGTTTATCATTGACTCCTTTAAAAGTAAAGAAAAGAAGGAGAAAAAAGACAGCAGCGTTATCGCTTTTCGGATTGATGAAATTAACCTGGAGAACTCTAATTTTGCATATAAGAATGAGCATGACACGTTAATTACCACCGGGATTAATTACTTTGATTTACAGACAAGAGCGATTAATGGGCGGATTAAAGATTTTCAGCTGGATCATGATACCATTTATGCAGGTATTGATTATCTGTCTGCTGTAGAAAAAAGTGGGTTTATCCTAACGAATCTCAGCAGCTCCAAAGTAAAGGTAAATTCTATTGAAATGAATGCTCAGAATTTACGAATTAAGACTCCACACAGTGAAATCGGAACTGACCTGACTTTAAACTATAAAAAATACAGAGACTATTATGACTTTATTGATAAGGTAAAGATGAAAGCCCAATTCAATCATTCCAAACTGGAACTATGCGACATTGCTTATTTTGCTCCTGAACTCAAAGGAATACATGAAAAACTAATTGTTACAGGTAAAGTGAGCGGGAAAGTAAATGATATTCGTGGCAAAGATATGACCATTTCTTTTGGTGAATTATCAACATTTGCAGGGGACATTTCATTAACAGGATTACCAAATATAGATGAAACCGTTATCCGCTTAACGGTTAAGAATATGGTTACCAGCTATTCTGATTTAAAAGGAATTCCTGTTCCACCATTTGAAAAAAATGGAAAACTGGATTTAAGTTCGGAGATTAAAAAATTCGGGAAAATGTATTTCAAGGGTACATTTACAGGCTTGTATAATGATTTTTACGCCTATGGTGATTTCTCTTCTGATCTTGGAAAACTATCTTCCGATCTTTCCTTAAGGAGTGATGAGAAATTAAAGAAGGAAATTTACAAAGGGCAGCTAAAATCTACAAATTTTGATTTTGGAAAATTTTTCGATATTCCGAAACTGGGTAAGGTTACCATGAATGTTACTATTGATGGATCAGGATTATCGCTGGAAGAGGTTGCTGCTAACTTAAATGGAACGATCAATTCACTGGAGCTAAATTCGTACACGTATAAAAATATTCAAGTCAAGGGAAATACGGCAAAACGAATTTTCAATGGAGAATTGAGCATTAACGATGAAAACATTGATTTTGATTTTTTAGGAAAGGTTGACTTTACACAAAAGTTACCAACGATGGATTTTAGTTCTCATTTGAACAAAGCCGACTTACGCGCACTTCACTTTTCGGATTCAACCAAAGCAACAAATCTTTCAACCAGTCTAAATGTAAACGTTACCGGAAATACAATTGATAACCTGATAGGTAACATAAGGTTTGAAAACACTATATATACTAAGGATTATAATACTTATCGGTTGAAATCATTTAATCTTTCTGCACACGAGCAAAATGGAACAAAATCAATGCTTTTGAACTCTGATTTTTTAGATGCTAGTTTAGATGGCGTATTTAATGTTCGTGATTTACCGATATCCCTTCAACAATTATTTTTAAAATACCTGCCTTCTTTTTTTGATGAAGGGATCAAAACAAAAAAAATACCTGCACAAAATTTTGAGTATGATTTGGCTTTTAAAAATACCAGTGATGTTACGAGTTTGTTCATACCGTATTTAACAATCTCTCCGAAGACATCGGTTCATGGTAGATTCAATTCAGTTGAAAATACGTTTACGTTTGCAGCAAGTTCACCAAGACTTACTTTTTTTGGATACGTTTTAAGTGATTGGACGGTCAACTCTTCAGCAGAAAAGGATTTAAAATTCAATATGCTAACCAAGCGATTGTATATCAGTGACAGCGTATGGATGAATGATTTTGATCTGGCAGCACAAACCTATTCTGATAGTGTAAACCTTTCAATTAACTGGGATAATAAGACAAAAAAAATAAACAAGGGAGATATAAAAGCCTTTATGGCTGTTAAAAAAACGAACAGTTTCGAATTTAAAATTGAGCCATCTGCATTTACGATCAATGATACCACCTGGAGTGTAAAAAGAACAAATGATGTCCTGTTTGATTCCACAACAATACTAGTGAAGGACCTTACACTTGAACATGAATCCCAATTGATCTCTTTAAATGGAACCATATCGGAGAAAAAAGATGAACAGCTTCAACTGACATTTAAAAACTTCAACCTAAGCAATCTAAATGGGCTTTTAAATCCCACCGGAGTTCAATTAAAAGGAACCATTGATGGGCAATCCGTAATTACCGATTTATATCATAACATGGTGTTTTCAAGTAATAACGAATTCAAATCCTTTTTTGTAAATGAAAATGATTTTGGCAACGGAACTGTTGAAAGCATTTGGGATAAAGGTAAAGAAGCGTTGTATATGCATGGTTCATTCACACTTGGAATTGTACCCAACGTCCTGTTTTCCGGTTATTATTATCCTAAAAAGAAAGAAGAAAACCTGGATATGGAACTAAACATGCAAGCGATACAATTACAGATATTTGAACCATTTGTAAAAGACTATTGTTCCAGCTTGAAAGGATTGATGTCTGGAAATGTTACGGTTAAAGGCTCTGTGAATAATCCGAAAATTTCAGGGTTGATAAATGTGAATGCGAAAAAGGTAACTGTCGACTACCTGAATACTTCCTATAATTTTACGCATGAAGTGCTAATCGAAAACAACTCTTTTGGTGTTGAAGGTATGGTTATCCATGATATGAATCATCATGAAGCCATAGTAACAGGTAAAGTGTATCATACTAATTTTAGAAACTTTCAGCTCGATTATGACATTGAGGCTAAAAAATTTCTTATTTTAAATACAACAGAGGTAAATAACAGTTTGTATTATGGAAAGGCTTTTGTAACAGGAATTATTAATATTTCAGGATTCATAAAGGATAATATACGTATAGAAGCAAATGTCAAAACGGATAAAATATCTTCCGATGAAAGGTTTGGTATCCGTTCAACTACGGAGTTAACCAAGTTCTTTATTCCGTTATCTGCAACTGGAGAAATAAGCGAAAATAATTTTATCACATTTGAAAAAAAAGATCAAGTTGTAAAAATAAAAGATGATTACAAAGTGAAAACGGCGGGTTTAACGCTCGACTTTGATTTGAATATGACACCAGATGCAGAAATTCAATTGATATTTGATCAAAAAGTTGGAGATGTTTTAAGAACAACGGGTGCCGGTAATATCAAGTTGAATATTAACACCAACGGAGAGTTTAAAATGTACGGTGATTATGTTGTAGAAGAAGGAGATTATTTATTCACACTTCAAAATATTATCAATAAACGGTTCTATTTGGAAAAAGGCGGGACCATTAAATGGAGTGGAGTACCCTATGATGCCGATTTGGATTTGAGGGCTGTATATCGTACCAGAACAGCGTTATATCCTTTCTTTCCAGAGGGGCTTAATCAAGGAGCAACGAGTAGCAGTTCACAAGTTGATCAGTTCAAAAAGAGAGTGCCCATTGATTTGAAATTATTAATGACAGGTAACTTACAAGCTCCAATAATAAATTTTGATATTGGCATTCCAACTGTTGCGGCAAGTACACGCCAGCTAGTATTGAGCTATATCAATTCAGATCAGGAAATGAACCGACAAGTTTTTTCATTATTGATCATCGGTAGTTTTGTTACACCTTATCAATTAACCAGCAATGAAAGTGGTGGCCCGAACGCATTGGGTGCCGTGGGTTCAAATTCAACAGAAATGTTATCAAATCAATTGAGTAACATGTTAAGTAAATTGAGTAAAGATGTGGATGTAGGTGTGAATTATCGTCCGGGAAATGATATTAGCAAAAAGGAACTGGAGCTTGTATTATCTACTCAATTGTTTAATGATAAATTATCCGTTGATGGAAACGTGGGTAACAATGCAAATTCTCAGAATTCAAATACCAATAACATTGTGGGAGAGGTAAACATTGAATACAAATTAACGGATGATGGAAAACTGAAAGTAAAAACATTTAATAGAGCTAACGATAATAACAATCAATTGGCTACCTCTACCGGTCCATATACACAAGGAGTTGGGGTATTCTACAGAGAGGAGTTTGATACCTTTGCCGAGCTTTTTAAACGATACCTGAATATTTTTCGTCGTGGCAAAAAAGAAGAAACCCACGAAGTCGTTCCCGACAAAACAATTATTGTTAACCCCGAACCCTCAGAACAATAGAGATATTTCATTATCTTTAATATCTCTGTAATGGGCCATAAATGAAACGCATTCTATTTTTTCTGATTTTTGCTCATGCATTTGCAGCATGGGGACAAGATAAAGCTCATTTCATTGATAGTTTGAGACACGAATTATCAAAAGCCACTACAGATATTTCCAAAGTAGACCTTCTCAATCTGTTGTCAAAAGCAAACAGAGATCATAATTCCGAATATTTTTTAAAATATGCGTTGGAAGCGAAAAAGCTGTCCCAGAAAATAAATTATAAAAAGGGATTGGCTTCTGCATACTACAATACGGGCCTGTATTATTATGCAACTATCGGTGACTATAAAAAAGCCATTGAGAATTATGAGCGGGCTGAGGTATTAGCCAAACAAGCTGATTTTAAGGAGCTGTATGAAAAAATTCAATTGTCATTTGGCCACTTGTATAATCTGAAGGGCGACTATAGGATTGCAAGGAAATATTATGATCATACCCTTAAAATAGCAGTCTTCCAAAAGGATTATAAATTACAAAGTACCATCCTGGATGGCATCGGCATTTCTTTTTCCAATCAAGGGCTGTATGATTCTGCCACATTATACGGCATTAAATCGCTTCAGATTGCCGAAAAATTAAAGGATAGCCTCATGATGGCAAGAGTGATGACCAATTTAGGAAGATCACAAATGATCCGGAATGATAGTGATAAAGCGATGGAGTATTTTACTGCCTCCTTAAGCATAGCAACAAAGCGTAATGATAAGAGTATAATTGCATATACGTTAGAGAATATTGGTGACATCTGGACCATAAAGAATCCCAAAAGAGCAATTGACTATTTCTCAAAAGCACTTGTTTTCGCTAATGAATTAAACGATGTTTCACTCATTTCATCTTTGTATATGAGCTTAGGCGACACATACAATGGAATGAAAGATTACAATAAAGCATATAATTATTACAAATTAGGAATTGGAATAGCTAAAGAAAATTCCGATAAGGAACTTACGGTGCAATTGTTAAACAGCATTGGTCTTGTTCTCATCAACAAGAAAGATTATAAAAAGGCTATTGGTTATTTGGAGCAAGCACTGGCAACGAATGAAAATTACGGGCTCAAAATTCCACTTTCAAATACCTATAAGGAATTGTCAGAAGCTTATGCAAAGTTAAACAATTACGATAAAGCCTATCATTATCATCTTCTGCATACAACTGTTGACAGCTCCATATTCAATACAGAACGAGAAAGGGCCTCTGTTGAAATTACTTCCAAATACAACATTGAAAAAAAAGTAAAAGAAATTTTAGTATTAAAAAAAGACAATGAAATTAAAAATTTACAACTTTCGAATAATCAATTAATTCTCTTAGCCGCAGCGGTTATCTGTATTCTGCTACTCATTATTTTCATTATATTCTATAAAAAATTCCAAATCAAAAGAAAAGCGAATGAAGAAAAAGAAGTGATGCTACGTGAAATTCATCACCGCGTAAAAAATAACATGCAGATTATTTTAAGTATACTTAGCTTACAGGCACGTAAATCAAATGATGAAAAGGCAATGTCTTTTTTAAAGGAGAGTGAAAGCCGTATTCAATCAATGGCTATCATTCATGAAATGCTGTATCAATCGCATAACCTCGCAAATATTTCATTTAATGATTACATTTGTCAACTAGTCGATTATATTTTTAAAATCTATAATGTAAATACGGATAAAATAAAGTACAAAGTTGTTGCATCCGCTATTCATTTAGATATTAATACAGCTGTTCCCTTGGGGCTTATTGTCAATGAGCTTGTTTGTAATTCATTGAAACATGCTTTTGGTAATAAGGATACTGGTATGATTATCATTCAACTTACGAATGTAAAACCAAAAGAATATGAATTAATTATCAGTGACACAGGAACCGGATTACCGGAGAATTTTGAAATAAAAAAAACAAATACCCTCGGGCTGAAATTAATTCAAACATTAACAAAGCAAATAGAAGGAAAGTTAACAATTACCAGTAAGGAAGGGGTTGTTTTTAGCATTAGTTTTAAGGAAATTACTTAATACGCATGGAAAAATATAAGGTACTTATCGTCGAGGATGAATTAATCATTGCAGAAGATATCAAAGATATTTTGGAGCATGCATCTTACGAAGTAATCGGAATGGCAGCCAGCGGGAAAGAGGCGATTCAGTTAGTAAGCGAAGTTATGCCCGATATTTTATTGATTGATATTTCCATTAAAGGGAATATGGATGGGATTCAGCTGGCCAATACCATTCGTGAACAATTTAACTTGCCCTTCATTTATATAACTTCTTATACCAATAAATCCATTCTTGAAAGAGCCAAATTAACCAAGCCCTACGGTTATATTGTTAAACCATATAAGGAGCAGGATGTACTTATAGCTGTTGAGTTGGCACTTTCAAATGCAGCTAGTGAATCCCTAAAATCAAATACGACTATTCCAATCGTTAAAACATCAGGTCAACCTTTAGATGATCACTTATTTATACGTGACAAGGGAGGATTATTGAAAATAAAATTTTCTGATATTTTATTCCTGGAAGCAGATGGTAATTATACAACCATTCATTTAGCAGCTAATAAGTATACATTGCGTTCAACACTAAAAAATGCAGAAGAACAACTTCCTACAGATCGTTTTTTTAGAATACATAAATCTTATATTATTAATCTTCAAGAAATTACAAAAATTGATTCATCGGCTGTTGTTGTCGGAAAATCACTTTTACCGATAGGGAGAGTTTACCAGGAGCCATTGATGAAGCGATTGACTATTTTCTAGACATACATTTTTTGGTTGCTTCAATCCAAAAACAGGTTGTTTGTCACAAAACTTAAATGTAAATGAATTTAATTTCCAGTTTTGTACTAGTTGATTGATAACTTCATTACAAGCTTTTTAAAAACAACTCTCTACTACCAAGCCTATATATCTTCCCTAAACTGATTCCGAATAGTTTCAGTTTAGGGATACGGTTTCACCTAAAGCATGAAAAAAAATATCCTTTTGTTTTTTATTCTTCTGTATGCGATCACAGCAATTGGTCAGAAAGAAACACGCGTAATTGATAGTCTGAAACAGCAACTGGCAACAGCCACAGATACTTCAAAAGTTCTTCTTTTGGATGACCTTGCCATACAATACAAGCATTCTCAACCCAACTATTTACTGGAGTATACATTGCAAGCAAAGGCTCTATCCGAGAAATTAAATTACAAGCGGGGACTTGCTTATTCGTTGCTCAATTTGGCCCTTTACACCTCGAATGTGGGGGACCACAAAACTTCAATGGGAATGTACAAACAAGCTCTTGAAATAGCAAGAAAATACAATTTTCATGACTTGCAAAACAGGGCTCTGGTTGGATATGGCTCCAATCTGGAAGATTTAAACGGTGATTCTAAATCCGCAAGAATGTATTACAACATGGCTTTGAAGGATACAAGCAAGGAAAAGGATTATAAACTGATGAGCAATGTACTGGATAGAATTGCTAACATTTATATGGATCAGGGGTATTATGACTCAGCCACCATCTGTCATATCAAAGCAATGGAAATTGCAGAAAAAATGAAAGATAGCACAATGATAGCCAGAATAATGATAAACCTTGGAATGGAAGAGGCTGCTTTAGGAAATGAGGCCAAGCAAATGGAATATTTTTCAGAGTCGTTGGCGATTGCCACTAAAATTAATAACAAAATGGTTGCCGCCTATGCATTACTGGATATCGGTTGTGTTTGGCTGGATAGAAAAGACAACAAAAAAGCAACCGACCATTTTTTGAAAGCATTGGCATTGGCCAAGAAATTAAATTATAAATCGTTTCAGGCTTCGTTATATATACACCTTGGCTATGCATTTTATGAGGCCAAAAATTACGATAAAGCATTTGATTATTATAGCTATGGATTTGAGCTTGCTAAAAACAATAAAGAGTTACTGGATATCATTCGCATATTGAACGGTATGGGTGATGTTATGAAACAGAAGAAGGAATATGCAAAAGCAATTTCTTATTTAGAAAAAGCAAAAGAAGAAAATAAAAATGCTGAATATAAGGAGGAGCTTGTAAAAACTTATTTATCGCTATCTCAGGCTTATGCCGGACAAAAGGATTTTAAAAATGCCTATCATTATCGCATTTTGCAAAAGACAATGGATAGCATTATTTATAATAAGGATAGAGAAAAGGCAAGAAACGAAATTGTTGCTAAATACAACATTGAAAAAAAGACGAAGGAAATTCTGGTTCTGAAAAAGGATAATCAGATTAAAAATTTGCAGCTCTCCAACAGTAAAGTCATTTTGATTGCAGCGGTAACCATTTTTCTACTAATGATCATCATTATTGCAATATTTTACAATAAGCTCAAATTAAAACGAAAAGCAAACGAAGAAAAGGATGTTTTACTGCGGGAGATCCATCATCGCGTTAAAAACAATATGCAGATTATATTAAGCATTCTCGGCTTGCAAGGCAGGAAAACAAACAATCCACATACAATTGACTTCATAAAGGAAAGCCAAAGCCGTATTCAGTCAATGGCACTCATCCATGAAAAGTTATATCAATCTGATAACCTGGCAAGCATTTGTTTTAAAGATTATGTTTCTCAATTATTGGATTTTATTTATACCATTTATAAAGTAGATAAAGAGCAAATAGATTATGTGATCACTTCATCGGATATCCATATTGATATGAACACAGCTGTTCCACTTGGCCTTATTATCAATGAAGTAGTTTGCAACTCGTTGAAACATGGTTTTAATCAAACGGATTTGGGCTTGATCGATATCCGATTGACAACCATTTCATCAAATGAATATAAATTGATTATTTCGGATACCGGAAAAGGACTTCCCGCAAATTTTGATATAAAACAAACAAACACCCTGGGTTTAAAGCTAATTCAAACCTTAACAAAGCAAATAGGAGGAGAGGTGGAAATGGGAGGTAGCAAAGGCGTGTTATTCAATATTAATTTCAAAGAAGCGGTTTAAAAATACATTTTCCCGTCATTCTTACCCACCAACATGTAGTTTGTCACAAAATTGGCTTTTTAGAGCATTCCATGTGCATCTTTGATTTAGGTAATTAATAAATTTTTTAATTGAGGAGTACTTTTAAAAACACCTATCAAGCTTCCCCGAATTAATTCTTATGGCCTTCAGTTTGGGGAAGCGGTAGGTTCATTCACGCAACTAGTTTTATAGCTTTTTATACTAAATTTTTATGAAGAAAACGTTTACAACAATCACTTTAATTTTTGCTGCAATTACAATGGTCGGACAAAGTTTACACTTATTTTCAAATAAATCGGATGTAACTAACGGAATCATCACCGTTCCTGTGGTACCCGGACAAAGCGCTGAAACGCAACTTTCCATTTTAAACACCACCAATGACAGTATTCATTATCAGGTAAACCGAACCATTTTAAATCCGCCAATAAATGATGATTCTTGTACGGCTTTATATTTCTGTGCAGGAATTACCTGTTATTCACCGAATACAGCAATTACCTGGACTCCTAAAACAGCGCCCATTTCTATAAAAGCACATGGTTCCATGCCTGACGGAAATGGTACGTATGGTGTATTTGCGCATTATGATATTTGCGAAGATGCATGCAATGATTTGTATATACGCTACCGCATTTATAATACCGCAGCAAACACCTCAGATACAGCTTTTGTAGAAATCAGATATACCTGTTCCAACGGAATTGAAACGCATTCAAAAAAAGAGGGTTCTATTTCAGATGCGTATCCAAATCCGTCCAGTACTACCTTTTCTATAAATTATCAAATGAAAGAATCTTCAAAAGGTCAACTCATTATGCGTGATATTATAGGTAAAGAAGTGCAATCAATTAACCTGGTTGATCGCGAAGGGCGTATCAATATTAACACATCGCAACTTCCTGCTGGAATTTATTTCTACTCACTTCTTGTTGGTAATACTACGGTAGCTACTAAAAAGGTGATTATTCAATATTAAAAAACAATAATTTAATTCTTAAACAACATGAAAAGGACCATTACATTTTTGCTCATATGCTTTGCAGTGAATGCATTTTCACAAATTGATCCGGAGGAAACAGAAGTTAGCGCTGTTAAAGCCAACGGAGTAACAAAGAGAGTTTTAATTGAAGAAGCTACAGGCACCTGGTGTGGATACTGTGTAAGAGGTATTGTCAAAATGGGGGAGTTGGATAAAGCATATTCGGCTACTGTTTCTCTTATTGCTGTTCACAATGATGATCCGATGATGGATGCAACATATGATGCTGGAATGGGACCAAAGATTACAGGTTATCCAAGCGGATTAGTAGACAGACAATCAAAAGAAGTTGACCCAGCCAGTTTTAAAACCGAATATTTAAAACGTATCAACTATGTTCCGGTAATTGATGTATTTATTGATAATGTTTCCTGGAACGCTTCTACGAGATTATTATCGTTCCGTGTAAATGCTTCAACAGTTGCTAATTTCAATGGGTCTTATCGTTTTAATGCAGCAATTACAGAAATGCAGGTACATGGTACCACATCTAAATATGCGCAGCACAATTATTATTCGAATAATGCGAACGGAGCAATGGGTGGTTTTGAAACCAAGCCTGATCCAGTACCTGCAGCCGATATGTATTACGACTATGTGGGAAGAGCCGCACTTGGTGGATGGGATGGAACAGCCGGCAGTATACCGGCAACCAATGCTTCTGGTCAAACTATTTCCTATACCTATACCAAAACAGTACCTGCTACATGGAAAGAAAGCAACCTTTCTATAATTGGATTTGTTATTAATTCAAGCAATGGAACAGTTGAAAATGCTTCATTAACTGTAAAATTATCAAGTGTTATAACAGGAATGGATGTAAATGCAAAAGCTGATTTAATGGCCTATCCAAATCCAACAAACGGTATGGTGAACATCGAAAATGCAGCTGCCATGGATATCACTGTATTTGATGTAACAGGTACACAGGTTTTAAAAACACAAAAAAATACAACACAGATCGATTTATCCGATTTGTCTAATGGTATTTATTTCTTGCAGTTTAACAACCAGGAAGAAACGTATACGAAAAAATTTGTACTGTTGAAGTAGAGAGCTCGGTATAAATTCTGTTTAGAGGGGGCTGTTAGTGCTAACAGTTCCCTTTAAAATTTTTCAAAAACACCCAGACCAAATAAAGCAAAATCATATTTTACAGGATCAGTTGGGTCAAACGTTTTTAAATTCGCTGTTAATTCTTCTACCGCTTTCCAATCGTTTTGTGTTCGCTTCAGCAAACCAAGTTTACGCGCTACATTTCCAGAATGAACATCTAAAGGACACATCAATTGACTGGGCTTAAGTTTTGATGATTTCCAAATTCCAAAATCAACACCTCTTTTATCCGTTCTGACCATCCAGCGTAAATACATACACAAACGTTTTGCGGATGAATTTTCGGAAGGATTGGAAACATGCTTACCCGTTCTGGAAGGGAAAGGGATAGAGAAAAATGTAGTTCTAAAATTCATAATGGATTGCAACAAGGGGGTATCTTGCTGGGCTGTATTAATTGCAAATACTTGTTCCAAGCCTCCATGTTTTTTATAAATATTCTGAAGCGATTTTATAAAAAAAACAGCATCAACTCCATTGAAGGTACGGTGCACAAAATCATTGAAACGCTTTAACTCTTTTTCCTTTGCACTCATTACAAAATCATGCGGATTGGAGCCCATCAGCTTCATCATTTTTGTTGCATTGTTAATAATAGTCACACGTTGCCCCCATGCAATGGTAGCAGTAAGAAAGCCGGCAATTTCAATATCTTCCTTTTGAGTAAAAAGATGTGGAATAGTAATGGGATCTGTCTCAATAAATTTTAAATTGTTGTACAGATCGTATTTTTCGTTTAGAAAATCTTTTAATTCACTCTTGAGCAGTTTCATTAATTTACTTTCTTTTATTCTATTTCTTTTAAATCCAACTTCCACAATTTAGGAGCTAACTTGGCTGTAAGTGCAACAACACATACGGTCATTACTCCACCAAACACAATAGAAGGTACCAAAAGCATTAGATGTCCAACTAAGCCCGACTCAAATGCCCCTAGCTCATTGGAAGAACCTATAAAGATATTGTTGACTGCAGAAACCCTTCCACGCATATGATCAGGGGTAGAAAGCTGAAGCACCGTGTGGCGAATAACAACACTGACATTATCAAATGCTCCGGTCAGAAAAAGAAATAAAAATGCCGAATAAAAATTGGTTGATAATCCGAAAAAGATGGTGGCAACTCCAAAAGCTCCAATAGATAAAAACAAATTCTTTCCGGCCTTTTTTCCTGGTGGTTTGTAAGCAATGATAACAGCAGTAATCACAGCCCCTAAAGCGGGAGCTGCTCTTAAAAAACCGAATTGCACGGCACCGGCATGCAGCACTTGATCTGCAAAAGCAGGCAACATGGCAACGGCTCCGCCAAATAATACGGCGAATAAATCGAGTGATATGGCACCAAGTATAAATTGGTTTCCGAAAACAAATTTAACCCCGGCGGATAAACTTTGAAACAGTGTTTCTTTTTTTTCTGTTAGCACAACACCTCTGGACTTAATAAAAAGCAGAGAAATAATGGAAATAAGAATGAATGCCAAATTGATTTCATAAGCAGTTGACACACTTTTGATACAAAGAAGTCCTGCAATGGCAGGTCCTACAACAGCTCCCGTGTGCCAAACACTGCTGTTCCAAGTAGCAGCATTGGTATACAAATCCCTAGGCAGGAGCTGAGACATAAAAGGAGTGACTGCAGCTGAAATAAAACCGCGTATGATCCCCGTAAAACCAATGACTATAAAAATAGGCAACGTTCCATACGTGTTTAACATTTCAGATGAGTTCCAGGAAAAATAGAGGAGAAGACAGGTAGAAATCAGCATGCAAGCGATGGAAATAACAATGATTGTTTTGCGATTATATCTATCTGCCACAAGGCCAGAAAATAAACATGCAATTGTAGCAGGAATGAATTCTGCCAAACCTATCATTCCCAATTGCAATAAATCTTTCGAATGTTGGTAGATTTGCCATCCCACAATGACACCCTGCATTTGGATAGCAAGCGTCAGAAAAAATCGGGTATTCAGGAAAAATAAAAACTCTTTATTTCTTAAAACAGCGAAAGGATCGTGTTTTTTATTCTCTATGCTCATAAAAATTGGAATAAATACAAATTTATAGTTAATTTGTATATCTCTAATCATTAAACGCTAAAACATATCCTATGAAAAGAACTATACTTCTGCCTTTGGCTTTATTTTCTTGTATGCATGTATATGCTCAAAAAACCTCGGTGGATAATGTTCCTGCGCCGGTTGTCGAAAAATTTAAAGCTACGTATCCAACTGCTGAAAAAGTGCAATGGGAATTAGATGAAGAAGAGTTTTTTGCTGGTTTTGTTCTGAATAAAAAAGAAAAATCAGCACATTATGCAGCTGATGGGAAGTGGTTAAGAACAGAAACCCCAGTAAAGATTTTGGACATTCCTAAAGTGGTTAAACAAACTGCATACAAAAATTTTAAAAATTACTCTATTGTAGAGCCCGTAAAAGTAGAAACCGATGGCAAAGGCAATTATTACAAAATGGAATTAACCAAGGATGACCTTACCTATTACGCTGAAATATCCGAAGCCGGTGAACTGACAAAGCATGTCGAAAAAGAAGATCCGAACAAGAAGGAAGAACCAAAGAAATAGCAATAAAAAAAGGGAGCTTAATTAGCTCCCTTTTTTATTATTCTTCTTTCTTGCTACTTTTCTTCGCTTTTGGTTTGTTCACTTTAATTTTGATTTCTTCTTTTTCTTTGTCGAAATCAACATCAATGATATCACCTTCGCTTAAGTTAGATTTAATGATTTCTTCAGCTAACGGATCTTCTAAATACTTTTGAATAGCACGTTTCAATGGACGTGCACCGAATTGTATATCATATCCTTTGTCAGAAATGAAATCTTTTGCTTCATCGGATACTTTAATTGTATATCCTAAACCATTGATACGGCCATATAAGCTGTTTAATTCAATATCAATAATTTTATGAATGTCTTCACGTGACAATGAATTAAAGATAACCACATCATCTATTCTATTTAAGAATTCCGGAGCAAATGCTTTTTTCAATGCATTTTCAATAACACCTTTAGAATGATCGCCTTCTGCATCTTGTTTAGCAGCAGTTGTAAAACCAACACCTTGTCCAAAATCTTTCAATTGACGGGCACCAATATTTGATGTCATGATGATGATCGTATTTTTGAAATCGATTTTACGTCCAAGACTGTCTGTCATCATACCGTCATCCAATGCTTGCAATAACAAGTTAAATACATCCGGATGTGCTTTTTCAATCTCATCCAACAATACAACTGCGTATGGTCTTCTGCGTACTTTTTCTGTTAATTGTCCACCTTCTTCATATCCAACGTAGCCCGGAGGCGCCCCAACAAGGCGAGATACAGCAAATTTCTCCATGTATTCGCTCATGTCAATACGAATTAACGCATCATCATTGTCAAATAAATATTTAGATAAAATTTTAGCTAATTGTGTTTTACCAACACCTGTAGGACCTAGGAAAATGAAAGAACCAATTGGTTTGTTTGGATCTTTTAATCCGGCACGGTTACGTTGAATGGCTTTTACCACTTTACGAACAGCATCGTTCTGACCCACCACTTTATCTTGTAATAAATCAGCCATTTTCACCAATTTATCACCTTCGTTTTGAGCAATACGCTGTACAGGAACACCTGTCATCATTGCTACCACTTCAGCAACGTTATCTTCCGTTACCATTTCACGATGGGTTTTACTTTCTTCTTCCCATGTTTTTTTAGCGGCATCCAATTGCTCCAGGAGAATACGTTCTGTATCACGTAAACGAGCTGCTTCTTCGTATTTTTGAGAGCGGACAACTTTGTTTTTCTCTTCTTTTATTTCTTCTAATTTTTTCTCTATTTCCACAATGTTTTTTGGAACATTGATATTGGTAATATGAACACGGGAACCTGCTTCGTCCAATGCATCAATTGCTTTATCCGGCAAGTGACGATCCGTAATATAACGGGCCGTTAGTGCCACACAAGCTTTAATAGCAGCTTCTGTATAGGTTACATTGTGATGGTCTTCATATTTAGATTTGATATTATTTAAGATCTGAATTGTTTCTTCCTGTGTTGCAGGTTCAACAATTACTTTTTGGAAACGTCTTTCCAAAGCACCGTCTTTTTCAATGTATTGACGATACTCATCTAAAGTTGTAGCACCGATACATTGAATTTCTCCACGTGCCAGGGCCGGTTTAAACATATTGGAAGCATCCAATGATCCGGAAGCGCCACCAGCACCAATAATGGTATGAATTTCATCAATAAATAAGATAACATCAGGTGATTTTTCCAATTCGTTCATTACCGCTTTCATGCGTTCTTCGAATTGTCCACGGTATTTGGTTCCTGCAACTAAAGAAGCAAGATCTAATGTTACAACACGTTTACCGAAAAGAACTCTGGAAACTTTACGTTGAACGATACGTAGTGCCAATCCTTCTGCTATAGCGGATTTACCTACACCTGGTTCTCCAATTAAAATAGGGTTGTTCTTTTTTCTACGGGATAAGATTTGAGAAACACGCTCAATTTCTTTTTCGCGACCAACAATTGGGTCCAGTTTTCCATCTTCAGCGGCTCTTGTCAAGTCACGACCGAAGTTATCCAATACCGGAGTTTTGGATTTGCTGTCAACCGGCTTTTTGGTACTGCTTGCACTGCCAAAATTATCGTCAGAATCGTCATCATCCGGAGGAGTTCCTGGGAATTCTGCTTTAGGATCTGATTTGGAAAGCTCTAGTTCATTTCTCATAACTTCATAGTCGATTTTAAATTTATGTAAGGATTTTGTTGCCACATTATCCTCGTCCTTTAAAATGGACAAAAGGAGGTGTTCTGTGCCGATAATGGCACTTTTAAACAATTTCGCCTCCAGGTAAGTTATCTTCAACGCTCGTTCTGCCTGCTTTACCAAGGGTATATTCGCTAGATTGCTTACTTTATGGGTTCCGGTTCCTATTGATTGTTCAATGGTTTTCCGTAATTCCATTAAATCGACATTTAATAATTTTAGCAATTTTATTGCTGTTCCCTCACCTTCGCGGATGATTCCCAACAGTAAATGCTCTGTTCCGATGTAATCGTGGCCCAAACGCAGCGCTTCTTCGCGACTGTATGTGATTACATCCTTTACTCTTGGTGAAAATTTAGCTTCCATAGTGTTTGAGGATTAATTTAATATTAAAACGTTCTAAGCTTTTTAAGAGTTACACTATTTACTGTTTTCAATAGATGCGGTTGATTTGGTAACTATGTAAATTTAACTAATTTACCAGAAACTATATGTGTAAACATACAATCTTTTTCGTTAAAATCAAAAGTACAAGTGATTTTAAAGTCAGGCGTAGCAAAGCTTTAATTTTATTAACAAAACCCTTGTTAATATGTTAATAAGTTGAAACTTTAAAAACGCATCCAGACCATTCAAATAAGTATCTTCGAGCTTCGATTTTTCAGCAAATCAAATCCTGTGCTTAATTGATTTTGCATGACAATTATTCTGAACTCAGATTAAAAAATAGTAAGTAAATAAGTAAACTAGAATTTATGGCAGACGGAGAAAAAATAATCCAAATTAACATTGAAGAGGAAATGAAATCGGCTTACATTGATTATTCAATGTCCGTAATTGTATCCCGCGCATTACCTGATGTACGCGATGGTTTAAAGCCTGTGCACAGAAGAGTTTTGTATGGAATGCTTGATTTAGGCGTACTGTCAAACCGTCCACATAAGAAATCTGCCCGTATCGTTGGGGAAGTTCTTGGTAAATATCACCCACATGGTGATACCTCTGTTTATGATGCAATGGTACGTATGGCCCAGGATTGGAGCTTACGGTATCCTTTGGTTGACGGACAAGGTAATTTCGGATCTGTAGATGGCGATAGCCCTGCAGCAATGCGTTACACCGAGGCCCGTTTGAAAAAAATAGCAGAGGAGATGCTGGATGATATCGACAAGGAAACAGTTGATTTTCGCCCTAATTTCGATGATAGTTTGACAGAACCAACTGTTTTACCTACAAAAATCCCGAATTTATTAATTAACGGAGCTTCCGGAATCGCTGTGGGTATGGCTACCAATATGCCACCGCATAACCTTACAGAAATTGTAAATGCAACAATTGCCTATATCGATAATAGAGATATTGACATTGCAGGCTTGATGGAACATGTAAAAGCTCCGGATTTCCCTACCGGTGGTATTATTTACGGATATGAAGGCGTAAAAGATGCTTTTCATACAGGTAGAGGCCGTATTGTAATGCGTGCAAAATCAAATGTTGAAATTACGGACAATGGACGTGAGCGCATCATCATTAATGAAATCCCATATCAAATCAACAAAGCGGAGATGATTCGCAAGACTGCGGAATTGATCAATGATAAAAAAATAGAAGGAATTTCTGATATCAGAGATGAATCGGACAGAGATGGAATGCGCATCGTTTACGAAATTAAAAGAGATGCCATTACCAATGTGGTATTGAACAATTTATTTAAATACACTGAACTTCAAACCTCTTTCAGTGTAAATAACATTGCCCTTGTAGGCGGTCGCCCAATGATGTTAACGATCAGAGACATGATCGTGCATTTTGTGGATCATCGTCATGAAGTGGTTGTACGCCGTACAAAATTTGAGTTGGCACAAGCCGAAAAACGTGCACATATTCTTCAAGGTTACCTGATTGCATTAGATCATCTGGATCAAGTTATTAAATTGATTCGTGAGTCGGCAACTCCTTCGGATGCGCAAGATGGCTTAATGGGTAATTTCGGATTGAGTGAAATCCAGGCGAAAGCCATTCTGGAAATGCGTTTACGTGTATTGACCGGACTGGAAAGAGACAAGATCAAAGCGGAGTATGAAGAATTAATGAAATTGATCGAACACTTAAAAGCAATTTTAAATGATGAATCACTTCGTATGAAAATCATTAAAGACGAATTGTTGGAGATCAAAGAAAAATACGGTGATGAGCGCAAGACAGAAATCGTATATGCTTCCGGAGATTTTAAAATGGAAGATATGATCGCCGATGAAGATGTGGTGATTACGATTTCACACATGGGCTACATCAAGCGTACGCCATTGAATGAATACAGAACACAAGGACGTGGCGGAAAAGGTGCTATGGGAAGTACCACGCGTGATGAAGATTTTATCGAGCACTTATTTATTGCTTCCACACACAACTATTTATTGTTGTTTACAGAACAAGGTCGTTGTTTCTGGATGCGTGCATTTGAAGTACCAGAAGGAAACCGTACTTCCAAAGGACGTGCAATTCAAAACCTGATCAATATACCTTCAACAGATAAAGTGAAGGCATACATCAATGTGAAAAATTTAGAAGATGAAGAATACACAAACAACAACTTCATTATCATGTGTACTAAAAATGGTATCATTAAAAAGACAACATTAGAAGCATACTCCCGTCCTCGTCAAAGTGGTATCAATGCCATTACAGTTAGAGAAGGTGATGCCTTGTTGGAAGTATTGTTGACAAATGGAACCAATGAAATTATGCTGGCTTCCAAAGCTGGTAAAGTAGTGCGTTTCAATGAAGCAAATGTTCGTCCGATGGGTCGTAACGCTTCTGGTGTAAGAGGAATCAACTTAGGCGATGAAAAAGATAATGAAGTAATCGGTATGATTGCAATGCCTGATAAAACAAGTAATGTGATGGTTGTTTCTGAAAAAGGCTATGGTAAACGTTCCGATATTGAAGAATACCGTGTAACGATGCGTGGTGGAAAAGGAGTAAAGACCATTAACATAACGGATAAAACAGGTAACCTAATCGCCATCAAAAATGTTACGGATAAAGATGATTTAATGATCATCAATAAATCAGGTATCATCATTCGTTTAGCTGTAAGTGAATTGAGAGTAATTGGAAGAGCTACACAAGGGGTACGATTGATTAATTTAAAAGAAACAGATGAAATCGCAGCAGTTACGAAAGTTGATGTAGAAGATGCAGTAGCAGAAATTGATGGAGCCTCTGAAACTGGTACAACAAGTGATAATTCAGTTATTCCACCTGCTACTAGCGATAGTACAGAAGGAACATCCCCTAATGAAAATTAATAACTAAAAACAAAAACGACAACACCTATGAAAAAAATAACTGTGCTGTTATTATTAACACTACCAATGATAACAGGGTTTGCTCAATCTGCAAAGTTGACAAACGCAATTAATTATTTGAGAGATTATAAGGGCAACAATGACTTGGAATCATTGCAAAAGGCAAAAGAGAACATTGATCTTGTTGCAGCAAATCCAGAAGCAAAAGAACCTGCTAAAGTTCAAAAAGTGAAAGGTGATGTTTATCTTGCTTTATTTGAAAGCCATTTAAAAAAAGAAACGGATAAATTAGCAAGTATTGCAGATCCTACCACACGTACACTTACTGCTTATAAAAATACACCAACTACTGAATTAGACGAAGCGGTAAAGGCATATGCAGCGGTTAAAAGTGTTGATACAAAAGGCATTTACTCGTATGATATTTCCAATGCAAATGTTCAAATATTGAATCATTACTTTAATATGGGGAATGGGAATTTTGGTGATCAAAAATATGATATAGCCTATCAAATGTACGAGAAAGCATCTGCATTGGATGAAACGAAAGATACATCGCTATTAAACAATATGGCAGCAAGTGCTTTATATGCTAAAAATTACCCAAAAGCTATCGCTGCTTATACAAAAATGGCAGACGAAAAAATAGGAGGAGCAAATTCCTATAATTCATTGGCTCGTATCTATAATGATACAAAAGACAGTACGAAAGCTTTTGAAATTGCAAAAAAAGGACGTGTACTTTATCCAAATGATCCGGGTTTATTAAATATTGAGACAAATTATTATTTAACAAAACAGAATAGTGCAGAAGCGCTAAAAAATTTAAACCTTGCTATTGCATCTCGTCCTAAAGAAGCAAATTTATTTGTAGTAAGGGGAGGGGTTTATGATAAACTGGCTCATCCGCAAGATGCAAATGGAAAAGATCTTCCAAAACCAGCTGATAGCGGTGAAAAAGAGAAACTAGCAGAAGCAGATTATAAAACAGCAATTGCTTTATATGAAGCGGCATATAAACCTGGTGCAACGGGTGAAGATGCAGAACAAACAAAAAATTTGTATTCTCAATCACTTTACAATCTTGGCGTTATCTATTTTAATAATGGAGCCAAGCTTTCAGAAAAAGCAGATAAGATTACTGACCAAGCTAAATTTGCAAATGAAACCAAAAAGGCGAACGAAGAGTTTACGAAAGCATTACCTTATTTGGAAAAATCGTTGGAACTGAAAAAGACAGATTCTCAAACGTTGTATGCATTGAAACAGATTTATACAAGACTTGAGATGTCAGCAAAATTGAAGTCACTCAATGATCAAATGAAAAATTAATTTTTGTTTTGTTTATGTAAAAGTGAGAACTGATTTCGTTCTCACTTTTTTTTGACCTCACCCCAGCCTCTTTTTGGATAAGAAGAGGAGTATTAAATTATGAAAATAATACTAGAAACACCCCGGTTAATTTTAAGAGAAATGAATGCGGCTGATGCTGCGGACCTTTGGATACTTGAGTCTGACCCGGAAGTACATCGGTATTTAGGAAATGAGCCTGTTCAGAATAAAGAAGGGATAAAAAAGATAATTGAATCTGCTCAGCGTCAATATAAAGAAAACGGTATTGGCCGTTGGGCTGCAATAGAAAAGGGTAGTGGTAATTTTATTGGATGGACAGGTTTGAAATTCGTTATCAATGAAACTAATAATCACCTCAATTTTTATGATTTAGGTTATCGTTTCATACGAAAATATTGGGGCAAAGGGTATGCTTCAGAAACTGCTATTGCTTCACTAGAATACGGCTTTAACTCCCTGCAATTAAAAGAAATTTATGCAATGGCCGATATTGGTAATGTAGCTTCAAACAGAATATTGACAAAGTCAGGGTTGAAATTTATAGAAACATTTAATTTTCATAATGTCAAGCATCATTGGTATCGCTTGTTAAGCGAGGAGTGGGCAAGGAAAGCTGATCCTATTTAAAAATCAAAAAGCTGCGATCATTCGCAGCTTTTTGATTTAAAAAAATAAGGTATTCTATTAATTAAATACGAGTTTACCTTGCAGTACTTGATTTGTTTGCATATTGGTTACGCGATAGAAATATATTCCTTTATGCAAGTTGCTAATGTCCATTTTGTAAGTGCTTTCCTGAGTGGTTTGTTCGTGAACCAATTTTCCAAGTATATCCACTACTTCTATTTTAGTTGAATTTTCTAGACCACTGAATGTAAATTGTCCTTCGTTGCTTGGATTCGGGTAGATCACAACATTGGAATTCTCGTTGTTAAAAATACCTGTAACGGTGTGAGGAATAATCCCTTTGTAATCAACGTACGCTACTTTTGTACCCACGGCAGAAAGACCATATTTAATTCTGAAGTACCCTTTTTCTCCAAAGCTAGCACCCCATGAATTTTTAATGATCCAACAACCATTTGCATCGTCCCAGCCTGTAAGTACTACCCCATGGTTAGTTTGAGTACCATCTGTTTTGCTGATAATTCCGCTTTTATATGAACTCAGATTATTGCCTGAGCATATAGAAACATACATAGGACCGTAATCATACAATGCTTGTTTCATTTTATCAACGTTATTGGTTACGGTACCATAGTTTTTTGCTTTTTCATGATAGGTGGCACTGGAAACACAGGTGCCATCTTTTGCTTTATAAGGAATATCTGTTTCATAAACGCTACCCTTGCTTACAAACATCTTGTATGCATACGATCCGCCGCTGCATCCATTTGAGCTGTTATCACAATCCACTAACCATTGCTCTGAAAGATCACGCACATTGTGATCCCAGATATTGATTACTGCTTCAAATACACCACTTGAAGCAAAGGACCAGCAACTACCACAAGAACCCTGATTTTTTACAGATGTCATTTGAGGAAGCCAGCTAAAAGCTGAAGGAAGCCCTAGTGATTTAGAAGGTTTATACGCTTCCAGAACAGGCTCTTCGATTTTTGCAGGTACATAACTGCCGGTATAAATACCTTCACAATTAATAGCTAATTTATAGGTTGATACAACTTGATCATCACTTTCCCAGAGACGTTTGTATTCCATTTCAATAGCTTCGGTCCCATTACCTGTAGGAATGTAACGTATGATTTGATTACCGGTGCTTCCTTCCAGGTTATCCGGAGTATCGCTTTCAAAACTGGATTCTACTTGTTGAAGAAACTTGATATTACGGCTTTCTTTCAAGTACCATGCATACCCGCTTGATGGAGTATAGGGTAATCTAATTTCAAGCACCTGGTCTTGCTTAAGAGATATCGCCTCGTTGGCATTATTTAACGTAACCTGAACAAATCCTTGGGCGAATGTAGCGCCACCAATCAATGTTAACAAGCAGACGAAGTACCGTTGTAATTGTTTTTTCATGGGGAGAAAATTTAATAGTTAGGTAAAATTTAATTAATAAGAATTAATTTACGACTTGTTAAAATGGATTCAAAATAGAATTCAAATTAAATTCAAATTAAATTAGTGATTGATACCTTGTGGTTTTTCTATAAGTCTTTTTATTTGCAGGTATTATAGATCTAATAATCAATTAATTATCATTTAAAAACAACAAAATTGATTTATAGTTTATAAACTACAAACAAGGAGTGTTATAACAAAATTAAAATCCTACTTGACGTTAAAATAAAAATGACCAGATGTAATACATCCAGCCATTTTTTAATCGATCTATTTAGAACGATCAATCAATAATTGCGATTTTCTTTTTCTGCAATACGTTTCCATTTTCAACAATCTCTATAAAATAAATGCCGCTCGGCAAATTATCTCTATAAATTTTCTGCATTCCGTTTTTTAATTTCTGTGTTCTTACTTCTTTACCTATGTAATCATACATTTTTAATTCAGTTGAAGCATTGTTAACTAAACCTGAAATAAGAATGTTTACTTCTGTATTCATTGGATTTGGATATACCTCAATGGAAACATTATTTTTAGTCGTTGTTGTTATATCTGTTATTACTGAAACAATGGTAATGGTTTTTGTTTTACTTACTTTAGGACAAGGAGAAAGTGTATCTGCTGATTCAAGCGTTAATTGTACTGTTCCCGTATTTTCTTCAGCTGTAGTAGGTACATATTTTCCATTCAATGTAAATCGATCCGGTATAAATGTTCCTGATCCTCCCATCCAAACAGCTGTAAGTACCCCACTTATATTACCATTTAATGAGACAGTATCCCCCTGATGAATAGTTGTATCAGAAACATACAGCACCGTTTTTTCTTTTACAAATACATTTACTGTTTTAACACGATTGCAATTGGGAAGATCTTTAGTTGACATGGTAACTGTATATGTCGTAGAGATACCGGAGGTGAAAACTGGGTCAGGTACATCGTACCTATTTAAACTATGGGTTGGTTCCCATTTAAATGCGTAATTGCCTGTTACTGCTGGAGTAGCTGTTAATCTAACAGAATCTGTCTGACAAACGGAGACATCTTTTAAGCTAAAATCATTTCCTTTGAGCATTATTGTATACGGAGTAGAACAAGCACCCGAATAAGAAGTTAAATTAACGGAGTATACATCCCCGGCTTTCGGGTCTTTAATGGTTACACATTGTTTATTAAATGGTGGTTGAATACCAGGTTGATTGTTTGGCCAATTATAAGCAGCATAACCATCAGGTGCGCATATTCTTATTGAATCTTTACCTGCGCAAATAGTTGGTTGAGAAACTTCATAAGGCGCGCAATACATGTCAATATAAGCATAAGCGGAATGTACACCTGGTTGACTATTCATACATACAGTATCTGTTACACCGTTTGATGTGTTATAGCTAACACTAGATGGGTAACAATCTCCTGTTATAAATTCTATGGTAATGGACTGGCCAATATATGGGGTTAGATTCAACTGAACTTTTGCCCAGTCTGTGTATCTCCATTGCCCAGTTGCATCTATGACACCGGCTTTGAGACTACTTGGTCCATCAGGCCCTGTTACTATTAGCCTTGTACTGCAATCAATTACTTGATTATTTGCATCTAAAATTTTTACTATAAAACGTGGGCTCTGGTTACCAGGATGAGCAAAAGGCACACCTTCCTTAATTAACAATGCAAACATATAGGTTAATCCCGCATTGGAAGAAGTAACGTTCAGTTTAAATTTAATACCTTCTACCAAAGCGAGGGAATCTGTTAGTGATGCCATGTTTAGGGCAACAGCATTGCCTAGCCTAAACGAATAGTTATTGACACCATCAGGAAACATAGAAGCCGGTGCTACACAGGAAAGTGCATTGGAAGAATTCGGATCCTTACCGGCAGCAGTGGTCATTATCACGTGTCTGTTCTGTTTTGGATTTGAAGGCACATTTGTTCCATTAATTCCTGCTTCATTTAGGCAATTACCATCATAGTTAATTACAAGCGGATATGCATAATGGCAATCTTGTAAGTTTGGTTTTCCATAGGTACCAGATCCACAAGTCCAATTTGCAGTAGTTCCCAATTCGAAACCAACATTTTCACATTGAGCGAAAACTCCTGAAACGGCTATTGAAAGGATAAGAATTAAGTGTCTCCTTTCTAAACGAGTAAGTTTTTTGATCATTGAATTTCTTTTTTGTAAAGGTAGGTCATTTCGCAACCTAGCTTAATAAACAATTAGTTAACGGTAGGGGTTATTGAAATAACGGCAAATAAAACCGATGTTAATCATTGATGACAATTTTCTTTTTGCCTACCACTTTTTCTTGATCAACAATTTCAATTAAATAGATTCCATTTATCAAATTACCTCTGTTCATTTTTTGAATCCCATTTTTTAAGGATTGTGATTTCACTTCTTGCCCCAGGTAATTATACATTTTTAGTTCGTACAAATTATCAGCTGATAAGCCGATAATATTAATGTTTAATTCTGTGTTAAATGGGTTGGGATAAACATCTACTGCAATGTTATTACCCCAGGTTGGTATAGTTGATACGATGGATTCACAATACATATCCAGATAGGCGTATGCCGCGTGGCTACCAGATCTATAAAGGCAGTTGTTTGCACTAACTAATTGGCTAGGGAAACAATCCGATGTCAAAAATTCTATGCTTATTGTTTGTCCGATAAAAGCCGCTAAGTTTAGTTTTACTTTTCTCCAATCAGTATACTTCCATTGCCCCACTTGGTCCATTGCTCCCAATTTTAATGTGTTATCCGTGGCTGTTATTTGCAAATAATGAATTAAACTATCTTTTGCGTCTAAAATTTTAACTATAAATCTTGCTCCTTCAGCTGGAGGATGTGCCGGATTACTTTCATGGATTAATAAAGCATATAAATACGTTAAAGATGTATTCGCTGCATCCACCTGCAATTTAAATTTTACACCTTCCGTAAATGCTAATGAATCTGCGGTTGATGGATCCATACCCCCAGTTACACTATTGCCCAATCGAAAAGAATACTTATTTACATTATCCGGAAATAAATTGACAGGTGCAACACAAGAAATGGCACCGAAGGAGTTCGGATCGGTACCTGCAGACATCAAAATATGTCTATTTAAAGATGCAGAATTTGGAGTATTGGTTGCGTTAATTCCGCCTTGATCCAAGCACTTCCCATCATAATTTACAATTAAAGTTAAAGGACGATTACAAGAGTCCATGGCTTTATTTCCAAAAGTTCCCGATCCACAAATCCAATTTGTGGTGTTACCCAATTCAAAACCAATATTAACGGGTTGCTGTGCAAATGCTACTGAAGTACAAATTGAAAAAACGAAAAATAATTTTTTAATCATAAATTTGATTTTAGCTAATCTCTTGATTTATTAGTATCCGTTAATCGTTGATAATAATTTTCTTTTTACCCAACAGTTTCCCCTGTTGGCTGATTTCAAGGAAATACATACCACTTACAAGATTGCCTCTGTCTAATTTTTGAGTTCCATTTTCCAGTTGTTGTGATTTTACTTCTTTTCCTAAATAGTCGAATAATTTTAACTCAACGATAGATGAATTCGTTAAACCGGAAATTTCCAGATTAGCTTCTGTATTAAATGGATTTGGATAAATGGAAATGGATACATTGCTCTGATCAATTGCATTGACATTTGTAATAATAATTCGTCCTTGCTTGTTCGAAAACGAAGTCGTAAAATTGTTTACACGTTGTTCTTCGTCTCCTTTAAATGTTGGTGTACAGGTAATACCCCATGCCGTTTGAACACGATACGAAGCCGTATTTTTAAATGCATTGTAGGCTGGATCTATAACTATTTGTTGTGTTCCGGAAACACTGTTCACCGCATTCCAATTTCCATTGCTATTATCATCGCGCATCAATACATAACTATTCACGGGATTACCACCTCCTTCAATTGTGTATAATTGTGGCCATGTAAACGTACCATTGTTATTTATGATAAAAATGGTATTGTGGTAATTACTCAGGGCACTGTAGTATCCACAAGCATCACGTATTTGCAGCTTATAACGATACGTACCAGCATTCGGATCACCGGTATTCGGTGCATACTTGATTCGTTCTTTATCTACAAATGAGCTCAATGCACTATATGGAACAGCTCCGATACGTTTATATGAATTGGTGTTGATTTCACGATACACAATAAAACTATCCACGTTTACATAATTGGTTTTTTCCCAATTGATAACATTGTATTTTGAAGTGGAGTCAACTGTTACCATACAAATAGAGGGTACCGTTGCAATGGTTGTTGTTTTGACTAATGCAGGAGCTGATGTTGTACAGCCGTATTTATCCAAAACAGTGATAGAGTAGGGGCCTGCAGTAAGTGAATTTATTGTTGCCGTGTGTTCATTGGTTGACCAATTAAAAACATAGGGATTTGTTCCTTTTGATGGAGCTACTGTTAAACTTCCGTTTGCTGTGCTGCAACTTGCATCTACTGATGTAATAGCTAGTTTAACAGTGTCCAGGTGAAGCGCTACAGTAGCTGAATCCTTTAACACACAATTGTTTTTATCTTTTATTTCTACTTTATATTTACCAGGATCTAGATTTGAAATAAATGCTGTCGTTTTTGAATTTGACCAGTTATAGGTAAACGGTAAACGGTTTGTCTGAGGGTACACTCTTATTTCACCCACTTTACCAACACAGGTATCAGGAATGGAAACAATCGAGACAACAGGTTTATCGATATAAGAACCTATTGTTCCTGATTTAGTAATGGTGCATCCTGCTGCATCTGTAATAATAACGGAAATAGGTCCTGGAGTTAAATTTATAATTTCATCTTTAACCGTTGAAGTATTTGTGACGCCGGTTGACCACTTAAACGAATATGGCGCTAACGATCTTCCGTCTAGATATGCCTCAGCCTCAGCTCTACCTACCGTACCTGTACACGTGTCGGGTACGGTTGTAAGGTATGCTTGATCTATTTGAGAAACCTTAAGTAATTGTGTAGCAGAAGCAAGGTCTCCATAAGGTCCACCAGATTTGTCATTCACATGCATATAAATATACAAATTCATATTGGGGCCTGATGGTGTATAATGAATAGTATCCGTTAGTGTGTCTTCACGAGTAAATCCGGTTGGGTTGGTTGGTGCATCAAAACGATATTTATAAGCGTCAGGATCATTCGTAATATTTTTAATGACTACTGTTTCACCGAAACATATCTTATCAGGTGTAATGGTAAATCCATAATTATATTTATGTTTAAAATAATAGGAATCCTTTATGATTGTTCCTGCAGAATTTTGCCCCTCAAACACACAAAGCTTTGCTCCACTTACAAAGGAAGCCGCTTCATGTCTTGCAACACTTGGAAAATCTGTTGTTAGCTGCTCCCATGTATTTGTCGAAGCTGTATATTCCCAAAAATCTTTATAATCAACCGCACCATTATTTCCTGTACCAACAAATCCTTTTTTAGCATAACCCATCCCAACAGCAGAGGTACGAGCATTCCCAGGAAAATTGGCTTTTGATGTCCAGGTATTTAATGAAGGGTCGTATTCCCAAAAATCATTCAATACAACACCGGAAGCATTTAAGCCGGTTCCAATATATCCTTTTGATTCAACAGCAAATGCAATTGCATCTTGCCTTGCTGCACCTGGAAAATTAGTTTTTATAACCCAACTATCTGTTGCCGGTGTATATTCATACAAATCATTAAAGTATGTTGTACCATTGTTTCCAGTACCGATATATGCTTTGTTACCAATTACGAAAGCAACTGCACTAGCTCTTGCACCTCCAGGAAAATCAGCTTTTTTGGTCCAAGTATATGCAATAGGATCTAGTTCCCAAACATCATTTTTGTAATTACCATTTTCATCCTTTCCTCCAATGACGTATCCCTTACCATTTATTCCAAAACCTACAGCTTCATAACGAATACCAGCCTCAAAATCTATTGACATTGGCATCCAATCGTCTCCACCCACACTGTAATAGTTAAGAGCTGATTTATCAGAATGAAATCTACTGATTCCTCCCACCAGGTAACCAATTCCATCAATAGTAAAGGCAACGGCTGATTTGAATTCGGAGTTTGTAATATCCGGCGATTGAGACATTTTGGTCCAGCTTTGCGCGAGTATATTAATCGTGAAAAGGTTCAACAGAATAATTGTCCCCAACACACTTTTCTTCGTAATTTTATTATTCATGTAGATATATTTTTTTTTGCAAAATTAGACCATTCCGCTGTTGAAATTGCAGTTGACTTATTAAACGGTAGGGCGATTTCATCTTATTTATCAACTTAAATAAAATACAATAATCTACAAATCAGATAGTTAAAGTCGAATACAATGGAAAAAGCAAGTAATTTGGCTATTTATCTAACGGTAGGAAAAATTAGAGACAGATTATGATTTTTTCAACAAGGCAACAAGTCCTAAAACAGGTCCAATTGCTAACAGCATATAGATGTAGGTTGTATTCATTTCTCCTGCTATCACTTTCATCAGTTGAATACTTACAATGGTAATAGCAAAACCAATACAATTCACGATGGTGAGCGATGTTCCTCTTGATTCTTCAGGAGCATTCTGTGCAACAAGTGTTGAAAACATAGGCGAATCAGCAGTAGCTACCAATCCCCAGAAAATTAAAAAACTCAACAAGACGACAACCGAATTACTCATAAGAAACAAGGGAGAGCAAAGACAGCACAAACCCGATAAAGCCAATGCAATACCTGCTATTTTTTTTGGTGCAATATGTTGTGAAAGTAATCCTCCGCATGCACAAGATATTCCCCCAACCGCAATAATTAAAAAGGATAAAAGCGGAACACTGAATTCAACAGTTGGATGTTGATTCTTATACATCGTCAACAAGAGTGGTAAGAAAGCCCAGAATGTATAGAGCTCCCACATGTGACCGAAATAACCAAACGCAGCAGCACGAAATTTTTTATTTTTAAAGCCATCTAAAAATGCACTGATTTGCAATTGCTGACTTTGTTTTCGGTGGGGGCCATTGGGTACCAATAACCGCATACAAAGGCCTCCTAAAACAGATAAGGTAGAAGTGGAGTAGATCACATATTTCCAGGGAAGATCCATGGTCATGTTTTTCAACAAATGAGGAAAGGCCGTACCAAGCACCAAAGCGCCTACTAAAAAACCAAGCGATTTTCCAAGTCCCTTTTGATAATAGTCGGATGCTATTTTCATCCCAACGGGATAAATACCGGCAAGAAAAAATCCTGTAAAAAATCGAAACAGTAAAATCTGTATGGAATGAATTCCTTCAAGCGTTATAGCTAAATTAAATAATGCTGCAATGATGGCGCAAAAAAAGAAAACCAGGGAAGGGGGGAAGCGATCGGAAATCGTAAATAGAGCGAATACTAGCGTTCCGATGATAAAACCAAACTGAACAGCGCTGGTCAGATTCGCTAGAAAAGTTGGATCCAATTGAAATTCTTTAATGATATCAGGAATGATAGCATTGCCGGCAAACCACAGAGAAGTACAACAAAATTGAGAAATAACAATGGTCGGAAGAATTCGCTTCATCTGTTAAATCATCTAAAGTGATGCTAATGCTTGATTTAAATCAGCAATCAAATCATCCACATGTTCAATTCCAACCGATATGCGAATTAAGTTATCCGGGCTTACCGGATGATCACCTTCAACGCTGCGTCGGTGTTCCACCAAGCTTTCCACACCACCCAAACTGGTGGCATGTCTGAAAATGGATAAGCGACTCGCAAATTGCATGGCTTCTGTTTTTCCACCTTTTATTAAAATAGAAACAATACTTCCAAAACCACCTTTCATTTGTCGCTTTGCAATTTCATGATTGTGATGTGAGGATAAGCCCGGGTAAAAAACTTTTTCAATCTGCTTATGTGAAGTTAATGCGTTTGCAATTGCCGCAGCATTTGTGCATTGCAAAGAAAAACGTAAAGGGAATGTCGACAAGCTTCTGTTTAACAGCCAACAATCAAACGGAGCAGGCACCGCGCCAGCTGTTTGTTGATAGTCGCGTATTCTGTTGCTAAGTTCATTGTCATGATTGGTCATGATTACACCACCTAATATATCCGAATGCCCGCTAAAAAATTTGGTAGAAGAATACATGATATAATCTACCTCCATCTCTACGCACGTTTGGATGATAGAAGTGGCAAATGTATTATCGCAAACGGTAGTAATATTCTGCTTTTTAGCCAATGAAACAATACCGGCAATATCAGTGATTTTTAACTGTGGATTGGAAGGGGTTTCCACCCATATCAATTTTGTATCTTTTTGAATAAGTCGCTTTACATTTTCCAGATCACTCATATCAGTAATATCATAACGGACATTCCAGCGTTTGAAAAAATTATCGAGCAGGCGTCTTGTCCCATGATAGCAATCATCCGGAAGAATAAGGTGGCAGTTAGGCTCCAGGATATTTTCGAACAAAGCATTACTAGCAGCCATTCCGGATGAAAAAGAAATGGCTGTCTTCGCACCTTCCAAAGCTGCCATCTTTTGCTCTACAGCCAATCGATTCGGATTGCTTGCGCGGGTATAGATATATTCTCCGGTAGTACCATCTTCATTTCGAGCAAACGTAGTTGACAAGTGAAGGGGTTGAATAATATCGGAACTGTTATTTTTGATTTCCCCTGCGTGTACGGCCAGGGTCTGAATATGCTGATTTGCCATCTGTTTTTATTTTTGAAAGAATACCAATGCTTAGAGAAATCCAATGTGGAATGCGCATAAAGTTAGAAAAACTTTGGAGATGAAAAACTTTTGTGCGCTTCCGCTTTTTTTTCCTTATTCTTCTTCCAACGTTGATAAATTGCTCCTCCTAAAAATGCCAAGGGGAGTCCCAGTAATGCTTTTGTTACATTATACCAGGGAGGATTGTGATGCCATAATAACAATGTTCCCACTAACCACATAATGGCTTCTTTGGTACCCAAAATAAATACAGCCCTTCTGGCTCGTTTTTCTGCAAGTTTAGCGGTAATAACGGCGCCAATTACTGCATATATACTGTGATAAATTAATTCAATGATCACCAGATTGGTTTCGAACATAGGTTTATTTATCTGTGGAAAAACTCCTGCAAAGAACAAAATTTCATGTGTAAGAATAGATAAAATCATCGCCGTGGCAATTCCCGCAACTACGGACACAATTAATTGAACTGGGACATGATGATCTTTAAGCCAAGTAATTAGTTTAGAAATGTTCATGTTAGATATGAATTGATTTTTAGCTAAATGTATTTAAATTACTTTTATTCTAAAATATAATTTTCTTTCGAAATAGTATACCAATTAAAATTATACACACCTTTACAGAATACTATGAAAATGAAATATAAGCACTTTGCCTTACTGGCCGTTATCATGCTCTTTTTTGCTTGCCATAAATCCAAGGATGAACCGGAAGAGGTTGCAGAAGAAAAGCAAATGACAGTGGGAGCATTTTCAGATAACTGGACATGTAGCATCAACCGTGGTTCCACCAGCAATTTTGATATTGCTGAATTCACATTGTGGATTCCAAATCCAGCAACGGTTTCCAATTTAAAAGCAATTCTGGTACTAGCGAATCATTCCAATAGTAATGGCTTGGGATTGGTTTATGACAAAGAATGGCAGGACTTTGCCAAGCAAAATAATGTTGCATTGATGGCGATGCATGTGGAAAATTTAAACCCCAATTTGAGCATTGAAAATTTGTATTTTGAAACCACAAAGGGGAGTGGTCAGGCACTTTTAATGGCGTTGGAAGCCATTACCGCTAAAAATGCCATACCAAGTGTAAATGCACTGCCATTTTTATTCAGAGGATATTCAGCAGGAGGAATTTACTCGTATAATTTTTCTGCTTTTAAACCGGAACGTGTTATTGCCTTCTCCAACATCAGAGGCTGGATCTTACATGATACACCTATTGAAAACAATGGTGTCCCCGGTTTGTTCCTGATTGCAGAATTGGATACGGAGAAGTACGAAAATATTATTCCCAGGGTAATGATGGAAGAAACCGTAAGGGCTAAACGAAAACAATATGCATTGTTTAGTTATGCAATTGAACCAAATATGGATCATTTTGACGATGTGAAAAAATCCGATTCATTGACACGCTTATTTTTTACCGATGCTTTAAAACAACGGTTACAAGCGGGAAGCAATGTTTTACTTCCTGTTATGCCTGAGTCAGGTTGGTTGGGGAATAATGATTCTTTAGCAGTATTTCCTTATGCATCTTATCCAAAGAAAAAGGAGGAAGCTTCTTGGTTGATAAGTGAAGAAGTTGCAAAGAGATGGCTAAAGTATCAACAATAAAAACAATAATTTTTTTTTTGCATTTATGAGAACTATTTTTGGAGGAATAATAAGTGGGTTATTTATTTTTATTTACACAGCATCATTTTCGCAGAATACAGTAGGCACAGAAAAGAAGAAAAGTTTCCACAAGCAGCTAAAGGCAACTACAACCGTACAAATCAATCAATTAAAGGACGGAGCATTGTTTGTTCGTTTAAAGACAAATGAGAATGTGCTTGCAGCATTAAAGAAAAGTGGTAATACTGCACAAATTGCTGCGGTAGAAAAAAAACAAGCAGAAATAAATCACACGATCATTGCTGCTTTCCGTGAGCAATTTAACTTTAGCCCCGTTTATTTTTTCTATAGCAATTACTCTACAGCTATAAAAAATAAAGATTTTAATCATGTCATTTTTCTAAATGATAGTCTTCAACCAGATACCACCATCAAATTTAAAAAGCAGCATTTTTTTATTGCCGACTTTGGGGTGGTTGAGCAAGATACCGCCAGGTATTTAGAAAATCAACTACTTGAGCCTGATGGAAATTTTAGTGTAAAGCGAACCAACACGTATTACGGAGGACCCAGTTTTGGTTATGAAGGATTGATTATTAGAAGTGATGCCTTTGTGCAGTTAAGACATCCATTTCCTTATTTCATTAGAACACACGATGCTGCTTTAAAAAAGAAAGTGGTGAATGCAGTCGTGAAAAAGATGAATAAAAAGTTGCATAAATTTTATAGAAAACGAAATACGAAGAAATTAGACTAATCTATTATTCCTAACTAACCCCGCTAATAGCAGCTTGCAGTTTTTGCAGGTCTAAAACATAATCATCACTTTCAAGTACCTTGTACGCAAGATTTTTCATGTGAGCCAGCATGTGAAAATAGGTACGTGTTGCTCTTACTCCGGGAATAATGACACCATCCAGGTAGGAGGGATGAACACAATCTTTGTCAACAATTTCCAACACTTTCGTATGACCATTGGTATTGCAAAAAAGTAAATTGGCCAACCCAGCTCCATGAAAACCAATTATTTCTTCGGCATGCATAAACAAATGAACCTGATCATCCAAGGTTAAGTCTTCTAAATTTACGATGGCATATCCTGCAGACTTCAAGTAAGACTGTACTTCTTCCTCATTTTTAAGTCGACGGGAGGTTCTGTTGATGTAAAAGCGTTTGATTTGTAAGTCTTTAAAATCATCAAAGTAAACCTTCATTTCATCAAACAGTTGAATCGTATAGGGAGTTGCTCTGCTGTGATGATAATGTTTGTAAGCGCATTTACCGACAGGGACCTCACTACTGGATGTATCGTGATTAATGGGAATCAGTACATTCGAATATTTTTGTTTCAAAACCGTTTCTATGGTTTTATCAGGGAATTTTTTCTTTAAAATGTCCAGCCATCTCAGCTGAAAGGGGAGACTTGCTTCCTGCAAAACTTGGGGAAGAAGAATAGTTGTTGCCGGACTTGAGAAAGCCAAATGCAGAACAGGTAATTCCGTAAAGTTCCAATGGCAATAATTAGCTACATTTCTCCAGGGACTAGGAACCACACACACTGTTGAATTGATATCACCCATATAACCGGATTGCTCAAAAGTATAGGTAAAACCATCTTCAGGCTCTGATGGTAGTTTTTTCGGAATATGAATTTTGGTTTTGGGATAAACCTCAATATCCAGTTGGTAGGTATCAAATTCACGGTATGTTTGAATGAGCTCCAGGTCATCCATCTCAAAAGAAAATTCCTGCTTCGTATTAGATATCTTAGAAAAGAATTTTTTTAAGGGCGATTGAAAAAAATGATTGGCCACAAAATTTGATTTAAATGAGTTGTTCAACTCAAAATTACTAAACATTTTGATAAGTTGATTCTAACAGATCATTTCTGATGTAACAGGTGAGGACATGATAAAAAAAACAGCATTATTTATTTAACGGTCTGTTTCAATATATTTTCGGTTCATTAAAAAAGAACTAGTGAAGTTTTGTAAAAGCTTAAGAAAAATGTACTAAATTAGATTAGATACTTGCATTTGACAACAACATAACAAACACGCATGAAAAAAAACTACTTACTTCTCCTCATCTTATGTTTGCCATTTTATAACTATTCACAAAAACTGGAATCCATAAGTCCGAGCACTGGAATAGCCGGTCGGCAGGGTATTGATATCGTCATTAAAACTTCAGGCACTCACTTTACACAGGGTGGCGATCTAACGGTAGATTATTCTTTTAGTCCGGGAATGTATCTTCATAACATCAACCTTGTTAATGATACAGTACTGATAACGAATATTTCCATTCCGGCCAATACACCAACGGGTGATTATGTTATTACGGTAAATGATTCCATCGATGGTACGCTTACAACCAATTTCCATGTAACAGCGAGGCCGCTACCGATAATCGTTTCCATGAATCCTTCAACAGCCAATGCCGGCGACACGTTTGATGTAACTGTTAAAGGAACAGGAACTCGTTTTAAACAGGATTCAACACTTGTTCTTTTAAGAATTTTGCCTGGTGAAGCAACAACAAATTCTGTGAATGTGCTCAACGATACTGTACTTGTAGCTAACATAACACTACCTGCGACCGCTTATACAGATACTTATGATGTGTTCTTCTATACAATGGATGATGGAACATTTCAATTCAATACCTTTAAAGTAAACGGGGTAACACCTCCAACTATAAAATCCATCACTCCTCCGGGTGGAAATGCTGGAGAAACCATAACGATGAGTGTAATTGGAGATCACACACATTTTGAAACAAACAAAATGAAGGTTTATGTTGATTATAAAGATGGTAAGGATTGGGTATATGCTGATACAGTGAATGTAATAAGTGATACGGCTTTGACTGCAGTGATGCCTATTCCTGCTACAGCATTAACCGGGAACTATACTGTTTATGCAGTGCAATACGACGGTAACAATAGCTTAGGAATGGGAACGTATGATCATTTTCATGTAAATGCATTACCACCTTCTCTGGACTCCATTACTTATAATGTTATCCATATCTATTCCGGGACCACGGTAACCCTGACCTTGCATGGAAAGAATACCCATTTTGTTCCCAATCAAACTACTGTTCACTTTGCATTTGATTCAATGGGAACAGCAGTAAATTCAGTAAAGGTGCTAACTGATACCACGCTGGAAGTGAATGTTACGGTTCCATTGAATACAATAAGAAGAGATTATTCGGTTTCCGTAACAAATCCTATTGACGGGACATTTGAAAAAGTAAATTGTTTGCATATTGAAGCACCGATTTTAATACATCCAAATGAAGCATACACTTCTCAAACATTGGATGTAACGATTACCGGTGTGTATTCACCAGCTACTGTAGCTGAAATAACATTAAAATTTCTTGCCAGTGATACGACAATGCCTAGCAAAATCATTGTGAACTCCATTAGCATTATTGATAGTGCTACACTTAGGGCAAACATAACGATACCTGCTAACCAACCGGAAGGTTATTACAACATGTACTTGGCAATCATGGATGGCGGTGGATTATACTACAATTATTTCCATGTGAAGTCTGTAAATTGTTTGTCTTATTTCACAACAAGTTATGACATGGCGAATAATACATTTACCTTACGCTTGGATTCCTTAGCCTCCAACGCCCTCAGCTACCGTTGGGATTTTGGAGACGGTGGTAAATCAACAGTACAACTTCCTTCACATACGTTTGCAAATGATACGTTATACAATGTGTGCCTAACGACAAAAAGAAGCACAACAGATTCATGTACGTTTTGTCACGTTATTGGTAAGGATTCCCATGGTAACCCAGTTTTAAAAAACAAAAAAGGGTTTTTTGCCAATGTAATACCTTATAAAACGGTAATTACAGCGATTGACGATGTATCTCCAAGCGATGCCAGGGTAGTGCTTTATCCGAATCCGATTGATAACTCAGAGGTGTTAACAATAGAGATGGATAATCTAACAGCAGCTAAAGTAAGAGTAAGTATTACAGATGTATTGGGTAAACGGATTATTGATGAAAATGTCTCTGTGGTTGATCGCGTATTTAAAAAGCAATTCAGTTTTGAAAATAATCTATTGAAAGGTATTTATTTTGTTTCTGTTGCAACAGAAGCAACAGTAATGACGAAGAAATTGGTTGTTCAGTAAGACATTAATTAATGATATTGAAAAGAGACTGCTCGGAAGGGTGGTCTCTTTTAATTAAATTGCATGCAAAGTTTTTCAAACTGGAAACTATTTAAATGAGTTTTAAAGTTAATTTTATAGAGAGGAGATTCCATAACCTATTTAACATAATATTAATTATAAGACAATCAATATCTTTGAAATAGCCTGTATTTGCTGAATATTGTTCTTTTGCTTAACAATTGGCGAACCTAGTTGAACCTTTCCAACCCATAAAAAACCCCCACCATTTTGGCGAGGGATTTTCTATAAAATTTTAATCATTTAATCAATATCACGGTTTAATTCGCAAATACCATTCGTTTGGATTCAATATTTTTTCCATCCACAACCAGCGTGTAAATAAAGGTTCCTGTCATATGGTATCCATGGCTATACAGCACTTCATTTACTCCATCCTTTAATTCTATGGGAAGTTTTTGAACTTCTTTGCCCAAAATATCCTGGATAACGATATACGCTTTTTTGTAATCTATATGGTTGTTAATCAATACACTTATGGTTGTTGCTTCATCAAACGGATTAGGACTGTTTTGAAGTAATTGTATCCCATTGCTTTTGGTTTCAAGCTCATGAATACCAACCAGGTTTACCATTAGTTCTTTTGAAAATAAACTTTCCACGCCGTTTGCATCCACAGCAGCTACACTTACGAAGTACGTATTGGCTGACACGAATTTAATCGTATCCATTAACGAACTCGCTCCGGTAAATGTATAAACCGAATCCCAATCATTTGTGGTCGTACGGATCCCAACTCTGTATGTCAAGTACTGTGTTTGTTTGGTGATCTGGATATACATTTTATCTGCGTTATTAGTAGTTAACGTAAAATCCGGTGTTTGAGGCCCTAATGCCATCATCGCCGCAGCATTTCCATTGATGACGGTATTTCTTGCTAAATAATGAAAATCAACAAAGAAACTATCCAGTTTCATATCGTTATTGGTATC
>C688J18823_10000136_pt1 | contig 38580 bp, 23 predicted proteins | sample HopSoiMetagenom1_FD_18823 | JGI IMG/M metagenome (IMG submission 18823) | reverse complement strand
AGGCTGGAATAGACTCAATAGAAGAGTTCCCTGTTACTTTTATTTTAACACTATCCGTTGAAATGCGTCCATCGGCATTTGTTGAAGTAAGTAGAATGGTGTAAACTCCTGGTGTTTCATATACATGAACATCGTCATTTCTCCCATCTGATTTTTTCTTATCTCCAAATAACCACTTGTTAATTTTTCCTGTTCCTGTATTGGTAACATTAACAATCAATGGAACCGTACCGGCAACGGGGGTTGCTGAAATCGAAGCAATTGGTTGTTCAGCAAGTGATTTAATAACGGATTGTATTTTCTTTTTATCCTTCTTGATTGATTCTGCATTTTTCACCTCTTCTAAGGCAATGCCTTCTGAAGTAGTTAATTTACTTTCGGTTCCGCCTTTTGCATCAGTCAGGAATTTCTTGATTTCCTTTACAGATGCTTTGTCTGGCTTTACAACCGTTTTATCTGGTTTTGTTGCAGTAGGAACTGCTGTTGGTTTGCTTGTGAAATTCATCACCAACACAGTAGCAATCACTGCGGATACAGATGACACAGCAGCCACAAGTGTTGTAGAACCTATTTTATTAAATATTGTTTGTATAAGAACACCTATTCCAGCTCCTTTTAATCCAGTTTGAATATTCTTCCAAATAGAAGGATTTACATCCGCTTCAAACTTGTCAAAGGATTCTTTAAATAAATCTTCAAAATCGTTTTCTCCCTTATTCATTATTTCCTTTCGGGTATTAATTTTTGTAAATGTGCTTTTGCTCTTGAATACTGCGATTTGGATGTTCCTTCCGAGATGTTCAACATTTCTGCTATTTCCTTATGCGAGTAACCTTCAATCGCATACAAATTAAACACGGTTTTAAAACCCGTAGGTAATGTTTGTATTATCTTTAAAAGATCTTGGGCCTCGAAACTCTCATTCAACTGATTTGTTGATGGGAGCATAAACTCGACGCTTTCCAATTCAATATTTTGTTTTAATTTTTTATTCTTTCTAATGTTTGTCAATGCCGTATTGACCATTATTCTTCTCACCCATCCTTCCAATGGACCAGTACCTCTAAATGATGCAATGTTCTCAAAAACGCTTATAAAACCATTTTGAACAACATCTTCCGCTTCTTCTGTATTATCTGCATATCGCAGACAAACACCCATCATTTTGCGAACAAACTTTTCATATAAATGCTTTTGAGCAATTGCATTTTTTTTTATGCATCCGTCTACTATTTGCTCATCGGTCATATCTGTTGTCTGTATTGTCAGATGCAAAGTTGCAATATTTGGTTGCACACAAAAAAATTTTTCTATTTTTTATTAACAACCCTTTCTTTTCTAAGAAATCAGTAGCACATTTGGGCTATGGCCAAAAAATTTAAGGAAAAGAACCAACCACAGAAAAAAGGGTATTTTTTTGAAGAAATATTAAAAATTTTGTCAAATAACCCAAATAAAGCGCTTAATTACAAGCAGATAGCGGCCGAACTTCAGGTAACTGACCACTCCCAGCGCCTTCTCATCAACACGATTTTGACAGAGCTCAAAAAAACACAAACTGTTTCTGAAATAGAACGGGGCAAATTTAAGATAAAATCTTTAGAAACCTATATCACCGGAAGGGTTGATATGACAAATAGCGGTATTGCTTATATCATTTCTGAGGAAACCCCTGATGACGTGCTCATTAACCCGAAAAAGACGTTGAATGCACTTCATGGTGACCAGGTAAAAGTGAAGTTATATCCTAAAACCAGAGGCAAACAAGAGGGTGAAATTGTGGAAGTACTGAAAAGAGCAAAAACAGAATTTGTAGGAACTTTACAAGTTTCTCAAAAATTTGCCTTCTTAGTTCCTAGTAGTGCAAAGATTCATGTGGATATCTATATTCCTCTTGAAAAATTAAATGGTGCCAAGGATGGTCAAAAAGCCATTGCAAAAATTATAGAATGGCCCAAGAACGGTATAAATCCCATTGGAGAGATCAAAGATGTGCTTGGAAATGTAGGTGAAAATAACACCGAAATGCATGCGATACTCGCGGAATTCGGTTTGCCATATGAGTTTCCAAAGGATGTGGAGCGTACAGCTGATCTTATTCCAATAAAAATTACAGCAGAAGAAATCGCTAAACGCCGTGATTTCCGTGAAATTACCACCTTTACCATTGATCCGGTAGATGCAAAAGATTTTGATGACGCTCTATCCATCCAAAAATTAAAAAATGGAAATTGGGAAATCGGCGTGCATATAGCCGACGTGAGCCATTATGTGAAACCAGGCTCTATGATTGATAAAGAGGCGGTGGCGCGTGCAACATCTGTTTATCTGGTAGACAGAGTCGTACCGATGCTGCCGGAAATTCTCTCCAACAATGTCTGCTCTCTACGTCCTAATGAAGAAAAATTATGCTTTTCTGCTGTATTTGAAATGAGCGATGAAGCGGAAGTTTTGAATGAATGGTTTGGACGAACCATTATCAATTCCGACAGAAGATTTACATATGAAGAGGCGCAGGAAGTTCTTGAAACGAAGAAAGGGGATTTTAAAGATGAATTATTGACTTTGGATAAGCTTGCAAAAACCTTAAGGGCAAATCGTTTCAAAAAAGGAAGTATTGCTTTTGAAAAAATGGAGGTTAAATTTCACTTGGATGAAGTAGGAAATCCTACCGGTGTTTACTTCAAGATTGCCAAAGATGCAAATCAGCTGATTGAAGATTTTATGTTGTTGGCCAATAGAAAAGTTGCTGAATTTATTGGTGGACAAAAAAATAATAAAACGAATAAACGTGCTTTTGTATACCGCGTGCATGATAAACCAAACCCTGATAAATTAGCTAGTTTTGCTGAGTTTGTAGGAAAATTTGGATATAAATTCAATGTGAAGAATGAAAAAACAGTTGCAACTGCATTGAACACGTTGCTAAAAGAAGTAAGTGAAAAGAAAGAAGCCGGAACAATAGAAATACTTGCCATTCGTACCATGGCAAAGGCTATTTATACAACCAAGAATATTGGTCATTATGGGTTAGGGTTTGAATACTACACACACTTCACCTCTCCTATTCGCAGATTTCCTGATGTAATGGTGCATCGTTTAGTGCAGCATTATTTGGATGGAGGAAAAAGTCCAAATGTGGAAGAACTGGAAGAACAATGCAAGCACTCCTCTGATATGGAGAAATTAGCGGCTGATGCAGAAAGGGCATCCATCAAATACAAACAAGTTCAGTTCTTACAAGATAAGATCGGACAAGAGTTTGATGGAATAATTTCAGGTGTTACAGAGTGGGGAATCTTTGTGGAATTGATAGAAAATCATTGCGAAGGAATGGTTCGTTTACGTGACCTTCAGGATGATGCCTATTATTTTGATGAAGATAATTATTGCTTACGCGGAAGAAAATATAACAAGGTATTAACGCTTGGAGATAAAGTAAGAATTGAAATTAAACGTGCTGACCTTATAAAAAAACAGCTGGACTTTGCATTGGTTGATCGATTAGATAAAGAAGAACCGAAAAAAGAAAGTGCATCTTCAAAAAATGCAAGAAATAATAGATCATCTCGTGTAACACAAGACATTACTCCAGCGACTAAATCACCTGTAGCATTGAATAATAATAAGCCTGATATAAATGCAGGAAAAGAAAAAGAGGTTGATCGAAAAGAACCATCTCCTGGAAAATTGTTTAATGAAGAATGGGGATTTGAGGTGTAATTAGATGTGATATTATAGACACCAGCAACCCGACAGGTTTTTCAAACCTGTTGGGTTTTTAATTTAAAATAAATCAAAACTTATAATTCATGTATTAAAACACAAAACCCAACAGGCTTGAAAAACCTGTCGGGTTATATAAACAAAACGTCAAAGGTTTTAAAAACCTTTGGCGTTCTTAAAGCATATTCAATCTCTTCGACAAATCATCTTTATAAGAACCTCCAATAGGTATCAGTTTTTTGTCTTCTTCTAAAATCAAGTTTGGTTGTTCGATCGCTACAATTTTATCAATTCTAACAATGAAAGAGCGGTGTACGCGAATAAAATCCGTAGAAGGTAATTTCTTTTCAATATCCTTCATCGTAGAGTGAATGGTATAACGAGCATTTGTTGTATTGATGACTACATAATCTTTTAGTGCCTCAACAAAATAGATATCACCTGTCTTCACTTTCACCAAACGTGAATTTGATTTTACAAACAGAATATCTTTTGATTCTTTATTTTCTACAATGCTGTATAAAAAATCACGTTCCTTTCTAACATTCGTTTCTTTTCCATGCTTATAAATAGCCATTTCTATGGACGTATGCAGATCTATCTCTTTAAATGGTTTAATGATATATCCATAAGGTTCCGAAACTTTCGCCTTACTTAATGTGCTTTCATCTGCGTAAGCAGTAAGATAAATAACAGGTATGTTATATTTTTCGCGAATATGAGTAGCTGCTTCAATTCCGCTCATGTCACCTTTTAACATGATATCCATTAATATTAAATCCGGCTTTACCTCTTCTGTAACTTTAATCGCATCTTCACCCGTAGAGCAAATCCCGACTACCACGTAGCCCAATTTTTTTAAACTGTGTTGAATATCTTTAGCTACAATGCTTTCATCTTCTACTATAAGAATGTTTGTTTTTGACATTTTATATCCGGTTTTTAACTTGGTTTTGTTTAAATAATATATTGTAGTGTGCGCCTTTTGTACAGTCTAATTCAATATTCCCATTTAATTGATCAACCAATGTTACCACTAATTGTAAGCCCAGTGATTCTGTATTTCTATAATCAATATGTTTTGGTAATCCTACGCCATTGTCCTTAATCTGTAATTGCAGGTCTTCTCCTACCAAATGCATCTTGATCATTATTTCTGCATCTTCCATTTTATCGACAAATGCATACTTTAACGCGTTTGAAACAATTTCGTTAATGATCAACCCACAAGGAATAGCCAGGTCTAAATTAAGGAAAACATTTTGAATGTCAAGATTTAATTTTATTTCGTGCTCCAGGCTTGAATATGAGTGAAGTAAGTTCTGCGATAGATTTACTACGTACTCCGAAAAGTTGATGCTTGAAAAGTCTTTGGTTTGATATAGACTTTCATGAATAAAAGCCATTGATTTTATTCTATCCTGACTCTCTTTCAATATATTCAATGTACTTTGATCCTTCACATAGGATGATTGTAAATTTAAGATGCTGGAGATAACCTGCAAATTATTTTTTACACGATGGTGGACCTCTTTTAAGAGCACTTCCTTTTCCTGCAAGGAGTTGTGAATTTGCTCATTTGCCAGCTTTTTCTCTGTAATATCAAGCCCAATCCCAGCAACCTCCACTAAATTACCCAACTCATCAAAAATAGGGTTCAAAAATATTTCCCTCCAAACAACATTGTTTTGACGGTCGATCATTTTTGTTTCAAAATATTGATGTTCTCCACGAAGAACGGCTTCGTATTTTTTCAACCAGTAATTATTGTACTCCTCTGTTAAAACAACTTTTACAGATACAACCGAAAGCCCAATGTATGCCTGAACATTATAATGCTTCATTAAATCGGCGGCATAATTTTTATTAAATGACGTCAGGCACATTTGTTTATCTGTCGTCCAAATAATATGCGAACTGCTTTCAATAATTGCATTGTGTCTTGCCGACTGCGACTGACGATCATGCTCCAATTTTACCTTCTCTGTAATGTTTTGAAAAATAGAAATAACATGGGATGGGTTTCCCAATGCATCCACTACCAAGGATGTAGCAATATTGGCGTTGATAATCTTACCACTTTTATGCAAATATCTTTTTTCAAATGTTGTTTTTTCGATCTGCCCCGATGCTAGTTTTTTCATCACACTCACACTTGTTGGAACATCTTCCTTTACGGTAATGTCCATAAATGATCTTTCACATAGTTCTTCTTTCGTATATCCGAGCATGTTACACATTTGCTCATTTACCTGAATGAACTTTCCGTTAAGTGATATTTTTGCGATACCAACAAATACCTGGTCATAAATAGCGCGATAACGTTCTTCGCTATTTCTAAGCTCTTGTTCAGCTTTTTTCATTTCAGAGATGTCTCTGGAAACACCCATAGCACCGACCAATTCACCAATATCGTTTCGAAGCACGGATGCAGATAGATATGCAATAAATTTCTGTCCGTCTTTTTTAACATTCACCACTTCTCCAGCGAATCTCCCTTTTTCATATAAATATTCATACGCATTTTTAATGCGTTGTGGAGAGTTGGCATAGAGGACACTTACATGTCTTCCAATAATTTCGGAACGTTTATAGCCAAATGTTTTTTCTGCCGCCGAATTAAACTCTGTTATATAACCCTCTTTATCTGATGCACATATCATATCCAATGAACTATCAATGAGCAATCGGGTATATTTTTGTGCTTGCTGAAGTGTGCGTTCCGCGCTTTTTCTTTCAAAAATTTCTTGTTGCAAAGAGAAGTTTGTTTCCTCCGCTATTTGAGCTCTTAATTGCTCTTTTATCAATTGCTTTTGAGGACTCACATCCTGCATTACGATTTGTATCGCATCCTCGTCGTTGTATTTGATTGCTATTGGTTTTGATTCCAACGTCAGAATATTTCCTTTTAATGTTTTTATTTTTACTTCCACAAAAGGCAATATTGCTCCTTCGGCCGCTTGTTTTACCCTTTCTTTTCCACGTTCCCTGTATTCTGGCAACAAAAACGAGAAATTTTCTCTTAAATGAATTTGACTAAATGAATCTGCCTCAAATAATTTAACCGCACTCTTATTTGCAAATTGTAATGCCCCCAAATAATAGATCAAAATTCCATTGGGAGAATTATCAATAAGATTCTTGTAATTTTCTCTGCTTTGTTCCAGCTTTTTTTGATATTGTTTACGATCCGTAACATCGTACATTACGGTTGCACGTATTTGTCTTCCAAAATACGGTATCCATTGTCCTTTTGCTTCTAAGGTAAGTAGCGTTCCATTTTTAGTGACTGCATTTGCTTCGAATGGATTGGACTTTAGTTTTTGCATATTCTGCCTCACCATATTCCGTTGTTCCGAAACAAAAAAATCATTGATGATGTTTTTACCAACAAGCTCTTTAGGATCCTTAAATCCAAATAGCTTTGTGAATTGATCATTCGCATCAATGATGCGCTCATCCTCTGTAAATACAATCCCCTCAAATGTTGCATTGGATAGGATGCGGAATCTTTTCTCACTATCTTTTAAAGATGTTTCTGCTATGATACGTTCCGTAATATCTTCTCCTGATGATAGAATGGATGTAACCATTCCCGATTCATTATAAATAAGAGAGCTCTTCCAGGACATTGTTCTTCTTTCCCCTTTTTTGGAGATAATCTGACTTTCTCTAAACTGATCTTTTACTAATTTGCCATGTATCGTTTTTTCAAAAGCTGTTCTTGTTTTTTCGCTCTCATTTTTCGGAACAAAGTTATCAAACCAATTTTTGCCAATGATTTCCTTTTCCTTATAACCCAGTAGCTGACAGCCAATTTTATTGATTAACGCAACTGTTTGATCGCGGTTAATTACTACCAATACCACATTCGCAACATCCAAATAATTTTGGGCCATCAATTTTTCTTCATTCAATCGCTGCTCATAATTTATTTGAGTGGTCACATCTTTTATCAACCCAAAATTACCTGTGTAATTTCCTTTTTCATCAATCTGAGGAATAATCCGTTCTTCTACCCAGATGTATTGCTTTTTTTTCCGATGCAAAAAGCGGTAAACAATTTCTTGCGGTTGTTTGGTTTTTTTTACCAGTGCCGTGGCTTGTTCTATTTTAGGTTTATCGTCAGGGTGGCAAAGGGTCCAGAGCTTTTTCCCTTTTTGTTTGTACTCTTTTAAAGTAACTCCAAAAATTGTTTCTATTTGCTTTCCAATGTAGTTTAACCGTTTTGCTCCATTGGGCAAAAATTCAACATAGTATACAAGTTCATTTATATTTTTTAAAACCTGTGTAAGGTTATTCTGTGATTCTTTCACCGATCTTTCAATCCTCTTTCTGTTGGTAACATCATTAAATGTTACTTGAACAGCGAGTTTCCCTTTGTAATAGATCTTAGTAGGTTTTGTTTCCAAAAAAAGAATTTGTCCGGAAGGCGTTTTTACTTCAAACTCTGAAAGGGGGACATATCCATTATTTAATACTTTTTTTATTCGTTCTTTAAGGAGTTTTTGGTAAGAAGGCAATACATATTTAAAAATATTCTTTTCAATATCACTGAGCTGCTTATTCCTCTTTATTCCAAACAATTCAAATGCTGCTTTATTGGCGAACACAAGTTTAAAATCAACGTAAATAATTACCCCGCTTAGGATTTGATTCAGAAAGTCAGTGTATTTTTCTTCACTCTGAATAAGTTTGCTTTGAATTGAAATTTCTTCTGTACAGTTTTCAATTTCTACAATTACGCCTGTTATTCTATTTCCTTCTCTAGTGGGTGTAATTTTATTTTTGAAATAAACTGTTGTACCGTCAAGGGTTCGTTCGATTTTAAATTCCTGATAAATCCCTTTTTTTAATGTTGTTTGAATTGCTTTTTTGGCTTCTCCTTGGAATTTTTTAGGAACGAGTGCTACTAATTTTTTACCGATTCTTTTTGTTTTGTCGTTGTTTTTTTCGTTTCTGTTGGAGGAAATGATAATGGCATCTTTATTTAAAATGAAAATTTCATTAGGCGAATTTTTTGCCAATGCATCCCATTTTACTGGAAGAGACGGATTCGATTTTGCTATTTCTAGTTCTTCCTGAAGTCTTTTTATTTCGGTAAGAAGTTCTGATTTAGTCTTTTTAGAAACTGCTATCATTAGAACTATTTAATTATTTAAGATTTGAATCGGCTACTACTTCTGGGAAAACCTTTACTCCATCAAACCTTAATTCGATATCATTTTTATATAAAATGGTGAGGATCAAGAAGCCTTCTTCATCATAGAAATCCCAGGTCCCATCCTTTAATCCTCCAACATATTTTCCCTTTTGTTTTAATTTTCCATCTGGATAATAAAATTGCTGCAAACCATCTGGTGTGCCATCAATAAATTTTCCTACAAAGCGAAGGACATTTGTCTCTGCATAATAATGTTTCCATTCGCCATCACGTCTATCTGCTTTGTATGTTCCTTCTTCTCTGTATTCTGGCAATTCCAGCATCCAAGGGCCTTCCTTTAATCCATCCAGATATTCCCCTTTTGTAATTACTTTTCCGCTATCGCTATACTCTGTCATTAATCCATCTTGCAGGTTATTTCTGTAATTCTCCTCACGTAATATATTTCCTGATTCATAATACCATTTCCAGGGACCTTGTGCTCTGCCCTTTTTATCATATTTCCCTTTTTGTTCTATTTTTTCATTTGAAAAATAAAATGTCCAATCATCCACACGTTTTCCATTTAAATAGGTTCCTACAGATTTTATTCTGTTGCCAGGATAATACTCTTTCCAAGGACCTTGTTTTTGTCCTGCGGTATCAATAATTCCCTCACCGGTAAGATTTCCATCCACATATACTTTTGCATTCAATACTTTTCCATCCTCTGAAAATTCCCGTTGAATCCCTTCGGCTACACCATCTCTATAGGTTGCAGTATAGCGAACAGCTCCACTTTCGTAATAGGCGTTTTTCACATCTAATTTTGCAAGTTCAGGAGCATTGGTTTGCAATACACCATTCACATATTTTGTTGTATTTATTAAGCTTCCTTTTAATGAATATTCTTTCAGGTAACCGCTCATTTTATCGTCGGTATAGGTTACTTCTGTTTTTATTACACCACTGGGATAAAACTCTTTCCACATCCCTTGTTTCCAACCATTCTTATCTTTTCTATTGATGACTTCTGCCTTTTGCACAAAGCCCATTTTATATTGCGTAAGCGTAATAATTGTTCCATCAGGATCAGCGTATTCAAAACCTTGTCCTTCTTCTTTACCGGCAACAAATGGAATTGTTTCTTTTACCTTTCCGTCTTTGTAATAGCTTGTTGTAATCCCTTCTTTAACATCGCTCACATAATTTTCCGCAAGGGTAAGTGTTCCGTCTTTTGTATCATACGTTTTTTTCAAGCCATTCTTTTTGCCTTCTTTGTAATCAAATTCAAAAGCTAGTTTTCCTTGTTCGCTATAAAATTTCCAAATGCTGTCCAGCTTAAAGTCTTTCCGATTTCCTTCTGATTTTATTGTCCCGGTCAGAGAATACGTTTTCCAGTATCCATCAGGCTTACCATTTCTCATTGTCCCTTCACTGGAAATCTTTCCATTATCATAATAAAATTTATTGTACCCATTCATGGTTACATCCTGAGCCTGTTGAGCAAATGCAGCGAAAGGAATTAATAACAAAAGGGTTCTTAGCAGGTGACGCATACGTTTATTTTATAGCATGGTAAAAATAAGTATTTTCGACAGGTTTTACAACCAAATAGGGCTGATTTTCAACTACTGACTATTGAGTATTCGATGAAAACGTTGAAACTGCTATAATCTGAATTTTACGTTCCACAGCAGCGGCCGGGCTATATACGGAGTTTTTTGTATCATAGTAGTCATCACTTACATTGGGACGAGCCTTTAGTTCCCCAACATCTTCAGTTAAAAAAGTGATGCTTCCTTCCTCAGGATTTGTATTGTTAACATATTTCACGAAAACACTATCATGATATTCCATAAAATAATTGCGCAAGCTTGAAATCCTTCTCTTCGCCAGATTAATATTATAATCCGTTGAAGCAAGTGGGCTGCAAAATCCTTGCATGGTAATCGTTACTTTTTCTTTATCCTTGAGGACCTTTAATAAAAGTTGAGCAAACCTCTCCAATTCTTGCATCCCAACATCTACCGTATCTTCAAACAAAGTGTTAATGTCGTTCTGAGCTCTTTCCAAATCAGCTGGTTTAGCTCCTTTTGCATACTCCTTTTTATAAAGCTCCTTCATCGCCACATAATCCTCGTATGTTTTTTTATAATTTTTGGTGGTGGTGATGGCCAGCGTTTTTTTATCCGGCTCATCGTTATGAAAGTAAAGCGTAAGTGGGACAAGCAATTTTAGCTGCGTTACAAAGATTTGCGTACTGTCTACTTTTTTAGGTGGTTCGGCCAAAGTGGGCAATTTAAACATATAAATATCATTGCAGCAACTCTCCTTTTCTTCAAAGTAGGAACCAATCCGATTGGAGGATAAAAATGCTTCTGTTCTTTTGGAATTAATAGAAAAATAGATGTCATTGTAACTGGTGTTGATTGGAACACCCATATTTTTCGGCTCTCCTAGTGTATTATCTTTATATTCACTTTTAAAAATATCGAAGCCACCCAATCCTTTGTGCCAGGTCGAGCTAAAAAATAATTCCTGACATGGTTTGCAATAAAAAGGAGTTATTTCATCTTCTATGGAATTTACCTTATTCCCTGCATTGACAGGTGTTTGAAAAGATCCATCTTTATTCACCTTACTATACCAGATATCCATTTTACCTTGTCCACCTGATCTGTTGGATGCAAAAAATAGAACTTGTTCTTCCCCCAGGTATCCGATTGCGGGTTGTGTATTTGTTGATCCTGTTTGATTAATTTCCGAAGGCAGTTTTTTTAATGATTGCCAATGTCCATTTACATAATCAGAAGAATAAATTTCACAGATAAATTCTTGGGCATTTTTTTGTTCACAGCGAGAGATAAATGCCTTTGTATAATCCTCATTAAAGGAAGTGTTGGCATTGTGCAGCGCTTCTTTATTGAATAAGCTGTCCAGCTCTTTCGCTTTTTCCCATTTCGTGCTATCCTGTACAGCCGTATAAATTTTATTGTAATTTATATGTTTTGATTTGTCTTTATCTTTTGAATTTCTCAACGAGGAAAAATACAACAAGCTATCCATTTGTATTGGTGCATATTCTGAGACCTTACTATTAACCATACTATCCAAATGAACGATGCTTACTTCCTTATTTGGTTTTGCAACTAACAGTTGCGCTAAATCACAGGCTGCAGTTTCCTGTATGGCTTTTTTTACAAAATAATCATCTTTCTTTTTTTTATTTTTTTTTGCATATTTATCAAATAGTTTTCTGGCATCTTTATATTTTCCCTTATTCTTTTTTAAGGTCGCAATCCAAAAAACACATTCCGGATAGAGTTTCCCTTGAGGGTCCACTTTATATACTTTGTTGTACCAATGTTCGGCTATATCATAGTCGTAATTTAAACGGCTGGCATCAGCATATTTATATTGAATGTTAATGTCTGTTGAATCTTTCAGAATAGCATGATTGTAATAAATGGAGGCGCCGAAAAAATCATTTTCTGCAAAGGCCTTGTCTCCACTCGCCAGCAATGTTTTTAATTTTTGCGAATATGCATTCGTGGAGATTAAAAGAAAAGAAAATATAAATAGAGTTGAATATCGTTGTAGGGAGCTTAACATACTACATGTAAATTGGACAAACGCGTTTTTTAGCAATAAATACTGGTTCTTTCTTGAAGATATAAATAACAGATAATTCAAATGCTCCTCGCCTGTTCGTGGCAGGAATTAAACCAGAAATATTTACATCATAACTTACACCCACATTAAAATTTTTATAATCCATATTGGCAACAACAATAAATGCATCTTTGAGTCGGTAGAAAGCACCCAATGAAACAGCCGTTGCTAAGCCATTTATCGGTTTCAGATAATACTTCCCGAATCCACCGATAAGTGTTTCTTTAAATTTTCCCTGAGATTGATACATAAAAGTGGGTATCACATCCAGCTTTTCTGCGATCGGAAATTCTGCTAAACCGCTCACACAGGTTTTCATATCCAATTTTATCTCTTCATTATTAAAAAAAGATTGTTTGGGTTGTGTGAGATGTAACGCTGAAACACCTATGTTTATTTGGTTACGTGCATTCTTTTTCCAGAGATAAGCAAGACCAGCACCCAATTCAAAATAAGTTATTCTTGTTTTTGGGAAATTTTCACCGCTTAATAAATTTTTATCATACGTATCGCCGTTATATTGATTATCAAATGTAAGTCCGTTTACATTAAAACTTTTGGTCGTAAATCCTGGTTGTATAGCTAAGGAAAGGAAATTTGTGGAATCAGCTGTTAATTTTTTAATGTAAGCAAGAGATGCTAATGCTTGAAAGGTTGTAAATTTTGAGTCCCCCGCTTTATCCGTATTGATAACCAATCCAGCTGCCGGTACATCATTTTTCAGCAGTTTACTAAAACGAGTATCTGCTGCCAATGAAAATGTTTTATAGGGAACAGGAACAGCCAACCACTGACTACGGTAATTTCCAACAAACCTCCAATCGCCATCAAATAAGCCTGTTTGGGCTGGTGTTAAATTTTTCGGAGAAGAATTGAATTGCGAATAATGAATATCCTGAGCCGTAGCTGAATCGAATACAAACAGCAATAAAAGAACACGCAGCATTTTTAAAAGTGCTGATTTCAGGTTCTTTACGTGTAAGTGAGCCCTCTTCATTTTTTATATGTTATCGAATCAATGTAACATTTCCTTTTTTGAAAAACTCTTTTCCATTAAAACATTTTCCTTTTACATACCAGGCAAATACAGCTGGATCAGCCTTCATACCTTTGTAAATACCATCCCAGCCCTTTTTTAAATCGTTTGTTTCAAAAACCAATTCTCCCCAGCGATTATAGACTGCAAAATAAATAGTGGAAACGGTGTTACTTCTTGCATATAGTATATCGTTTTGTCCATCACCATTTGGCGTAAAGGTATTGGGTACAAATACATTTGTTTCTTCGCATTCATTAGATACCACGTAAATGGTGACCGTTGCTGATTTTGAACAACCCAGGGAGTCATTGATTGAAACCGTGTACGTAGTGGTTACTAAAGGTGTCACTTGTGTATTAAAAGCCGTTGGATCTTTCACACCTATTAACGGCTGCCAGTATATTTTCAATGTAGGGTCAGTGAGTGCATGAATAATGGTGCTTTCCCCTTTTAATATAGTGTCTTTATCAGCTGTTGCGATCAAGGTAAGTTTCGAAAGATCGATCACTTTTATCGTCGTTGATAATTCCGATTCACAGGTATCGCCTAATGCATTTCTTGTTTTGATAAAAACTTTATAGGTTGTTGTTGTATCAGGACTAGCAAGTGGGTTGGAGATGGTAGAATCATTTAAGCTTTCTCCGGGCACCCATCTGTATTCAAATCCTCCGGTGGCTGTTAATGGTACACTTCCTCCTTTACAAATCGTTGTACCGCCACTTATGGTGGTGGTGTACCCCACAAAATTAATATCCACTGTTGTTGAATCTACACATCCGTTTGCTGATTTTGAAATGAGTGTGACAGGGTATGTAGTATTAAATTTAGTAAAAGTATGTATTGGGTTTTGGATTGAAGATGTTGCTCCATCACCAAAATCCCATTCCCAGGAAGTTGGCGTTTTCACGGATTGATCTTTAAATTTAATTTCATTTGAACAAGGGGCTGCGGTAAAATCAAAGTCAGCATCGATAGGTTCCAAAACAGTGATGTATTGATAAACGGAATCCCAGAGATTACAGGAAGCAGGATCATTTACAAAAAGTTTGACAAGATAAGTTCCAACGCTATCAAAAGATCTTACCGGATTATGAACTGTAGATGTATCACCGTTTCCAAAATCCCATAAAATTTTACCGTCTGTGCTCTGATTTTTAAATTTGACTGTTAGTGGCGCACACCCTTTTAAATTGTCAACAGTAAAATTTGCTTGTGCAATTTTTAATTGAAAGTTTATTTTAAAAACTGCATTGTTGCAATTATCACTACCATTGGGGTAACCAGGGTGATTAGGATAAGCATCGGGCGGCTTGATTGGATAATCTTGTCTTCCTCCGCAACCTGTACAAAGTGATTGATAAACAATTCCTTTTTTATCGAACCGGCTGGTGCCACCGTGCACATGCTCTGCACTAACATCACCTCCCCAATACGTTCCATATAATAAAGAATCGGCATTGGTTCTTAAAACCATTAAATAAAAATCAAAGCCTTCGCTGGTTGAATCCAAATCATTATTTTTTGTAATTGGCATTTTCAATGTTGGGACATTCGCGATTTTGTATTTATTGTATCTTGAGGCCCAACCCGCAACATATATATTTCCACAAACATCAACCAAAAATGCAGTTGGTGAAATAGAAGGGATGCTGTCACCATTTCCTACAACTGTTCTGAAAATCTCATTTTTTAATTCATTATCTAATTTTGCAACAAATTGTCCACTGTTTGGATTTTCGTAAACTTTACCCTTTGCTGTCATCTTACCTTCTGTCTGCCCGTAGATATAAACATTGTTTTGCTTATCCAGTTGAACAAAAAAACTTTGATCATACTTGGCTGTTCCATAATAGGAAGCCGCTAACAATTTAGTACCGTCGCTTTTTATCTTTGCAATAAACCCATCTGCTTTACCTCCTCCCGGAGTACTTTGAACAACTCCAGCGGTAGCCGGAAAATTATTACTTACAGTACCTCCGGTCACATAAACATTTGCACTATCATCCAGTACCAAGGCATAGGCCGCATCCTTATCACTACCCCCTATAAAAGTGCTCCATTCCAATTTAGACAAATCACTATTCATTTTAAAAACCAATCCATCTTGTTTTCCATTAAATGTCTGGTCAAAGCCATTTACCATAGGAAAATTATCAGAACGTGTACATGTTGCAATATAAATATTTCCCGATTTGTCCAAATCAATTTCACCACGGTAGTAATCACCATAATTGTATTGAAGCGAATCCAAAATAGGTGTATACCTATTTATTTTACTTGAGTCGTTTGAAGTATATTTTGCACAGTTATCTTCCACTAGATTGCGAGTGACAGGATCTATTATATAACATTTGTTGACATCGTTATAATTTACGCCGTCATTTTTATTACCTCCTATAAGTGTTGATGCTGTTAAAGAATTTCCCTGCGCATTGAATTTACATATATATAAATCGGTTCCATTTGGAAATATATTTCCATTATTTAAGTGGGGGAAATAATACGATCCAAGTTTTGCTTTTTTACTATACGCTGAAGAAGTTGTTGGAAAGTCAGAAGACCCTGTCACGCCAAATAACGCCAAATTATTAGCTGCATCTACAATCATACTGGTTACAATTTCGTAGGAACTACCTCCCAGATAGGTTGAATATTGTATGCTTTTCCCATCCGAATTATATTTTGTAACAACAACGTCTACACCACCATGATAAGACGCATCGTATGCTAATAGCAAAGGATAGCCATCACTAAAAGCAATCCCGCCTGAATATAAGTTTCCATCTGCATCATAGGTGCATGTATGACCGAAGTTATCAGCCAACGAACCAGAAGATGCGGAAAACGTAACCTCCGGATCGATAATCAATTCGTAACCCTTATTATATCCTTGGGGGAAATTAAAGTGGACTACATTATTTTCAAGTACAAATTCACAGGCTACTTCCACTCTTTTACTCCCTATCCATTGATAAGCATAAGGACTGTGCTCTGTCAATCTATTGATTCTCGTTTTTAATTGTAAAGCACCTTTTTCAAGAGAAATATTATCCAGCCCTTCGAAAGACATCCTTATATCAGCAGGATTTCCTAAAGGTTTCACAATAAAATTATACTTCAAACTATTATCTAAACCTTGAATTTCAATATTAACATGGTTATACAGGTTTACATAATTTAAACCTCTGTAATTTTTTACATTTCCTGCCCATTTACTTTTATCGTTACCGATAAAATAATTACAAAAATCGGATGTTGCATTTTGGGCTTGTATTTGAGTTGTCGACAGAGAATTTAAAAATGTCATTCGAAACGCATGACTACCGACTTCTACGGGTAAAGATCTATTATTTGTATGTTCTTCGAGACGTGCATCTTTATCATGAAAATTATATGTAAAGCAATTTCTTTCAAGAAACATAACTCCTCCATCCAATTGAGCCCTATATAAAATCCGTTCTTCCCACTGATTTTTATTTTCTGTAAAGCGAATCATCGCATTGCTTTCAGATTTATGCACATCTTGTCCATACATGCTTGAGCTAACAAATACGATACTGATAAACAAAAAACAGAAATAGTTTTTTAAGCGCATTGCAAACAATAAATAAAATAGATATAGAGGCTATCTATTCAAATGTACATAAAATTAGTTGGAATCGAAAATCAACTGATTCCTTATTTAGTTGCAGGTATAGCTCTCAGCCCTTGCCTTGCTTGTTCGTAATCGGGTTTCAATTCCAATGTTTGGGTCCAGGCTTCTCGTGCTCTTTTAAAATCCCTAATTGTATAACTCGCGCCTCCCAGGTTGTACCAATAATCCGGATTAGAGGGATCCACCTCCACTGCTTTTTCCAATAATTCAAGCGCTTCTGCTGGTTTATTCGGGCCCAAACGCATGGCTTCATTATAATACATCTGTCCTAATAAAGCAAAATTTCTTGTTAAAAAAGGGTTACTTGGATAAATCATTCGAGCGGTATCCCAGCTGTTTCTGGCCTTTGCATAATCATTTAATTTATAATAGGCCACACCTAAATTCAAATATCCGTTTGCGTATTTTCTATGTGTTGCAACAGCACGTTGCAGGTAATAAAGTGATTTTTGAATGAGTTCCTTCTCCTTTTGTTTGTCCTCTTCTAATTCCGACATATCAATAAAGGCCTTTCCTGCATTGCCATTTACCAAAGCACTATTCGGAACTTTTTCCGCATCCGCAATAAAAAGTGTTGTATCATTTTTCCATTCCGCATTTCGTGCTATGGTAATGCTACCAAACCATATCACAATAATGCCTGCCACTATACCGCCGACCACATTTGCAGTTGTTGTTTGCTTTATTTTTTGAAGGAGCCACGCTGCCAGCATTCCACTGGCCATGCAAAATCCAAATGAAGAATGGTAAATTAACCGTTCTCCCATTGTTGCACCAATATCCAGAATTATGTTACCAACCAGCATTAAATAAATCAGGTAAAACGCAAATGCAAATGCCAACACATTACGTTTTATAAAAAGAACAATGGTTGCGATTATCAGTGATATATGAATCAACAGCGATAACCATACTTTCGGATCCGAAAAGTTAGTGTAGGGTATTGTGTTATAAGAATAATCGCTGGATAGAGGAGTTGGGTAAAACAACAAGCGCAAATAATGGTCGAGGATTTCTATTTTGGTTGCCCATTCCTGGTCCTTCGTTGCAAATTTAAATGGAGCATTTAACACATCTGGGTCCTTAATAATAACACCTTTTCCAACAACTGAAAAACGAATCAGCAAATAAATTACTGCAACCGCTAAAAAAGGCAACATGGCAGTAAATGAGCGGGCAAGCGTTTCGTTTCTTTTTATATAAAATAACATTGGAATCAATACGATCAACACAACTCCATACTCCTTTGATAACAAGGCTAAAAAATAATAGAGTAATCCCCATAACAGATACTTCGTTTGTTTGTTTTCCCAATATTGAAAAGCTTTAATTAAAGCGAGGATAATAAACAAAAAAGATAAAATTTCATCCCGGCTTTTTACGTTTGCGACAACTTCTGTATGGATGGGATGTATTAAGAACAGAAGTGCAACTGCAAATGCGGTAAGTAAACTTTCTTTGAAAATAAATTCCCTTAAAAAGTAGAGGAGAACGAGCACCGAAAAAATGAAAAAAAGAACATTGCCTACATGTCTGAAGGTAGATAACTCGGTATATGCATTACTTACTTTTTTCTTTTCCTTGTCTTCTTCCTTTTTTTCTTTTTCTAATTCTTTTATGCTCTTTCCAAAAAGTTGTTGTTCAATAGCAAAGGTCACAATCGACAAGGGTCGATACCTTCCTCCAGATAATTGTTGTCCGGCATTCATTTGTTTATAAAAACTATCGTATGCGTCCGTTTTCAATATTTTGAAGACACCTCGAAAACCATCCTGAACATAAAAATTCTTTTCAATGACAATTCCATCGTCCAACGCATATTCATTTCTAAAAGAGTTTGCATAAAATATCAATCCGATCACCATAAGCACCAAAGCCTGTAAATTAAAGCTTCTGACATCGCCCGTTAATTTAAAATCCAGTATTTTTGTTTTGCCCGGTGATATTATTTTTTGTTTACTTGTCATTATTGCCTGGTACAGTTTGTGGGGTAGCGTAAACTTTTTTTGCTGACATTTGTATTTTGAAAGACACTCATTTCGTTTTCAAAAAATCTGTTGACGGTAAATGTACATTAAACCATTTTTATTGAAAAATTTTTTCAAAAATAAGCACTTTTTCATCATCCTCGCACTTGTGCTTTATTCGGCAGCGTACTTTCTGTCTCATTATTACAATTCGGGTAACATCACCACAGTTCATGCTTTTGAAAAAACACTGCATAAAAAAGAACAGCGTTTAGATCAGGAAATGTTGCTTCTTGCACAAGAAGCGGAAGCAAAGAACTACAATGAGTTGTTTAAACAAAAACCTTTTTACTATAATTCTCTTTTGGAAAAAGAGGGCATTGCGCTGTTAATTTATGAAAATGACACATTAAAATTTTGGAGTGATAATTCCATTGCTGTTGAAAACTGGATAAAGGAAGTTTGTCTGGATACCAAAATGGCCAAACTCAGAAATGGCTGGTTCGAGGTAATACACCCTCATACCAATTCATCTACTTCAAAAACCATTGTTGGGTTGGTGCTTATTAAAAATGAATTCCCTTATCAGAATAAATACCTTACCAATGAATTTCAAAAGGATTTTGCACTTCCCATTGAAACAAAACTTATTACCAGCGATGCGCAATCGGAAAATGCTGTAAAAAACAGAAGTGGGAATTATTTGTTCTCTTTGAAATTTAATTCCGAAGACCCTATCTCCTTCATATCTTATTTCTCCTGCCTGCTTAATTTGTTTGCGCTTTTTTTAACGGTGCTTTATCTTAAAAATTTTTGTTTTGTTATTGGAAATCGGATCGGAAAAAACAATGGCATTTTTCTTTTTTTTGCCAGTCTTCTTTTTATCCGTTACATAAGCATACGCTATAATTTCCCCGAATCATTTTATTGTTTTGATTTATTCCACCCTAAGATATATGGCGATTCCAGCTCTATTTGGTTATCCTCTCTTGGCGATTTGCTCATCAATATTATTTTGTTGTTTTACATCTCCTTCATTTTTTACAGTGAATACACAGCGCCAAACTTTGTTCTCCACTTAAAAAATAAATACAAACAGGCGGTTACCTTCTTTTTATTTCTTTGCTATTTCTGGATCTCTTGGGTGATTACCAGCCTTTTTACAGGATTAATCAAAAACTCCAGCATTTCATTTAATATTAATAATTTCTTTAGCCTGAGCATTTATAGTTTTATCAGCATCGTAATCATTGCGCTTCTTTTGTTTATTTATTTTCTGTTTTCGGATAAGCTGATTACTGTCATTCAACAAATTTCATTAACAGTAAAAGAGTTCATTCTTATTTTTCTGCTTTCTGCAATTGTCCACATTGTCATTTATCATTTGCTTGGAAGTAGGGATCTCGTTATTATTTTCTGGCCATTTGTTATTTTATTGTTAATTGGTTTTATTAAATACCGGCATTCCATTTACCCATTTTCTGGGATTATCTTTTTGGTTTTTTTATTCACCCTTTATACGGTTCATGTGCTTTTAAAATACACACGAATAAAAGAAGAGGAGAGTCGAAAAATTTATGCGGAAAAAATTGCAGCTGAAAATGACCCCATTGCGGAGTTATTGTTTCAGGATGTTTCAACCAACATTTCTAAAGATTCAATACTCCGTTCTTTTGTAAGTGGATCGGAAAAACAAACATTGGATTTCGAGAAACGTTTACGTCAGCAATATTTTAGTGGTTTCTGGGAAAAGTACGATACCCATATTGCTTTATTTGATAGCATGTGTGTTCCCATCATCAAATCTCAAAATACCAACTTTGATAATAATCTTTATTTTGATGAATTGATTTCTGGTGATGGCTCTAAAACAGCAAGCCCCTACTTATACTTCATTAATAATGCCTCAGGAAAAATTAACTACTTAGCGAAATTACCTTTTTTAAAAAATAATGGAACTAAATTCGGGACCTTATACATTGAATTGGATGGTAAATTTATTTCGGATGAAATCGGTTTTCCGGAATTGTTACTTGATCGAAATGTTGGACTTTCTCAAGAATTGGCAAATTATTCCTATGCAAAATATAAAAACAACCAGCTCATCACTCAATATGGTAAATATTCATACAGTACCACCGGTCATGATTTTGAAGCGCCAGGAGCTCCTTTTAATTTTATCACAAAAGATGGGTTCAACCATTTGCTTTATCGCCCCAACGATAGTGTATTTAATGTATTAATCGTTCTTAGTAAACGAGATGAAGGACTTATTGGTAAAATAACCACCTTCTCTTATTTATTCGCTTTCTTTAGTTTATTGCTGCTGTCCATTCTCTTTTTCAGGCACCTCTCGATGAATAAAGTATTTGAGAGTTTAAGTTTAAAATACCGTATACAGGTTTTATTGGTGCTTATCGTATTGGTTTCTCTTGCACTGTTCGGTGGAGGAACCATCTATTATATCAAGCAACAATTTGAAACGAAAAACAGGGAAAACATCAGTGAAAAGATTCATTCCGTTTTAATGGAGGTGGAAAATCGATTGCCCGCTGAAAATATGTTAAACACGGATCTTTATGAATATTCTTCCTTTATCATGAAACGATTATCCGCTGTGTTTTTTACAGATATTAATTTATATGATCCACATGGAAATCTATATGCTTCTTCCCGCTCTAAAGTATTTGATGAGGGCTTGACCTCCAAAAAAATGAATCCTGAAGCGTATTTACAAATTGCCATTTTAGGGAAAACAGAGTTTATACACGATGAGCGTATTGGTAACCTGGAATATTTATCCGCCTATATCCCTCTTAAAAATAAAGAGGGAAAATTATTGGCGTATTTAAATCTGCCTTATTTTGCAAAGCAAAATGAATTGGAAAAAGAGATTTCTGGTTTTCTGGTTGCTCTTATCAATATCTATGTTTTACTGTTTGCTTTCTCTATTGTCATCGCTATTTTTATTTCTAATTATGTAACCAAGCCTTTGAAATTAATCCAGGATAAATTGGGTAATATTAAATTGGGTCGAACAAATGAACCTATTGAATGGCAGGAAAATGATGAGATCGGAAATTTGGTGATCGAATACAATCGCATGATTGAAGAATTGTCTATTAGTGCGGAGCTCCTTGCCAAATCGGAAAGGGAGAGCGCCTGGAGAGAAATGGCAAAACAAGTTGCGCATGAGATAAAAAATCCATTGACACCAATGAAGTTAAGTCTTCAACATTTACAAAGAACCTGGAAAGATCATGCTCCTGATATGGAAAAAAGAATGGAAGAGGTAACAAAGACAATTATTGATCAAATAGATACGCTTTCCAGCATTGCAACGGAGTTTTCAAATTTTGCCAAAATGCCGAAAGCCAATTATGAAAAAATTAATTTGCAACAAACACTTATAAATACACTATCCTTATTTCGAGAACTTGAAAACATAGCACTTGAATTCAGATCTGATTTTAAAGGAGATGCCTGGGTATGGGCGGATAAGGAACAAATGTTACGCGTATTCAATAATCTATTAAAAAATGCTGTTCAATCCATTCCTGAAAACAAAATGGGGCTTATACAAGTTGTTTTGAAATCAGAAAAAAACAATTTCCTTGTTATTGTTACTGATAATGGAGCCGGGATAAATGAGTCCATTCTTCATAAAATATTTACTCCTAATTTTACGACAAAAAACGCAGGAATGGGTCTTGGGCTTGCCATGGTAAAAAACATTATTGAAAATACCGGTGGGCATATTTGGTTTGAGACAAAGGTTGGCATAGGCACTACTTTTTTTGTTTCTCTTCCAGCATATAAAACAGATCATTAGTTAAAATAATGAGACCCTTCTCGCGGTCATCCAATCAATTGTTTTCGTATATTCGTATCCTATTACAAGCTGTTTTTTTAGAAGAAGCCCAGCGCTTATGGGCGGTTATGCAAAGCACTGAAATTTTAATTAGATACGCGCCATTTGTTGGCTAAAAATGATACGTTATGACATTTGAAAATCTCTTAACCTCAGAAATAAATAACATTCTAGTTATCACTATTAATCGGCCGGATAAACTGAATGCTCTTACTAAAAAAACGGTGGAGGAGATAGGAAGTGCTATTGCCTATGGTAAATCCAGCAAAGATGTAAGAGCGATAATCATCACTGGTGCCGGAACAAAATCATTTGTAGCAGGTGCTGATATTGCTGAATTTGTTGGGCTTTCCGTTGAACAAGGAAAAAAATTAGCGCAATTGGGGCAAGGCGTTTTCAGACAAATTGAAACCTGTCCTAAACCAGTACTTGCAGCAGTCAATGGATTTGCATTGGGCGGTGGTTGCGAACTCTCCATGGCCTGCCATTTAAGAATCGCATCTGAAAACGCAAAATTTGGTCAGCCAGAAGTAAACCTGGGACTAATTGCCGGGTATGGTGGAACACAACGGATGATTCAATATCTTGGGAAAACAAAAGCAACTGAATTACATATGACTGCAGATACCATTACTGCAGATCAAGCCTTACAATTAGGCCTTGTTAACTATGTTGTTCCTCAGGAACAGTTAATGGCCAAAAGTGTTGAGTTACTTGATAAAATCAAAAGTAAATCTCCGAAAGCCATTACTGGTGTCATCAATAGCGTGAATGCTTATTTCGAAGAAGGGAAAGATGGATTTAATGAAGAGATAGAAGAATTCGGAAAATGCTTTGCCACAGAAGATTTTAAAGAAGGAACGACCGCTTTTCTTGAAAAAAGAAAAGCCGAATTTTCAGGAAATTAATCTCAGATATGTTTAGGAATCACCTATTAACCTCTTAATCCTAAATCATTCCGTTGAACCAATTTAAAAAACTCGCCTCTCAAACTGCTATCTATGGTTTACCAACCATTATTGGGCGATTATTGCTTTATCTTTTAAATCCATTATACACGTATAATTTTCCACCTGCTGACATAGGAATTCAATCAACAGGCTTGTCATACACCACATTTTTATTGATCCTGTTAACCTATGGAATGGAAACAGCCTTGTTTCGTTTTTCGCAAAAGGAACCGGAAAATAAACAAGGTATATATTCCACCGCTTTAATTTCGGTTTTTATCAGCTCTATTGCATTTGTCCTTCTTGCCTATATATTCTCCGGATCACTTGCCAATTTAATTAAATTTTACGGCCATCCGGAATATGTAGTTTGGTTTTCTATCATTATTGCTGCTGATGCATTTGCTGCCGTTTCTTTTGCAAAATTGCGTGAACAGGGAAAGGCTAAACGCTTTGCAATAATAAAGTCTATCAATATCGCTCTTACTATATCCTTGAATTTATTCTTTATTCTATTCTGCAAACAGGTGCATGAATCCGCTTCTTCTTCCTTTAAACCATTGGTAGAAAAGATATTCAACCCTACACTTGGTATCGGGTATGTCTTTATTTTCAATATGATTTCGAGTTTATTAACGGTTGTGATGCTTCTTCCAACCATCTTAAATGTGAAACTGGTATTTGATTCTGCACTTTGGAAACGAATGATGATTTATGCTTTACCCTTGTTAATTGCAGGTTTGGCAGGAACAGCAAATGATACACTCGATCGGATTTTGTTAAGTTATTTATTACCGCCCGGCGAAGCAATGACTCAAATCGGAATTTATAGCGCTTGTTTAAAGGTTTCTGTTATTATGTCCATTTTTATCCAGGCCTTTCGCTTTGCCGCTGAACCCTTCTTTTTTGGTCATTCAAAAGAAAAAGATTCGAAAGAGGTGATGGCCGAAGTATTGAAATTTTTTGTGATTATCTGTTCCCTCATTTTCCTTGGCACCATGATGAACATGCATTGGATACAATATTTCATCGGCACCGCCAAATTCAGAACAGGAATTAAAGTAGTTCCGATTTTACTTCTTGCGAATATGTTTTTAGGAATATTCTGGAACCAGTCCATTTGGTTTAAGCTTTCAGGGCAAACGCACTTTGGAGCGTTTTTAAGCATTTTCGGAGCAATTATCACTATTATACTTAATATTTATTGGATTCCCCGCATTGGATATGTGGGCTCTGCCTGGGCAACACTTATTTGCTATGCAAGTATGATGATCGCCTCTTATTTTTTAGGTAATAAACATTATCCTGTTAATTATGATATAAAACGAATTCTGGGTTATTTAACTTTATCCATAACTTTGTATTTGTTCAGTACCTGGATAAAAACCAGCTATTGGCAGTTTAACCTTTTTATGAATAATTTATTGGTTTTGGGTTTTATTGCCGTTATTTGGAGATTCGAGAAAACTAATTTGAGAAAGCTTAGATGAAAATAAAGATCATTAATAAATCCAAACACCCCCTGCCAACCTATGCTACAGTTGCATCAGCGGGCATGGACCTAAGAGCGAATTTAGATCAACCCATTCTTTTAAAATCATTAGAACGAATTGCGGTTCCGACAGGTTTATTTATGGAATTACCCGTAGGATTTGAGGCTCAAGTTCGCCCGCGTAGTGGACTCGCATTAAAAAATGGACTAAGTGTTTTAAATTCCCCAGGCACCATCGATGCTGATTATCGTGGAGAGATTAAAGTAATTTTAGTTAATCTTTCAACAGATGTTTTCACTATAAATGATGGTGAGCGAATTGCACAAATGGTTATTGCAAAACATGAACAAGCAGAATGGATCTCCGTTGAAGAATTGATAGAAACACAGCGAGGACAAGGAGGATTTGGTCATACAGGCACGTAGATTCCGGCCCTGAAAATAAAGAAATTATCAAATTTCTCCTGATGTTCCCATAGGAGAAATTCTAACTATAAATCATTAAAAGCGCTCCAGTTGTGGGAAAACTGGCAAGCTATCTTTTTTTATGAAAATAATTATTCCAATGGCAGGCATGGGTAAGCGCATGCGCCCTCATACACTTACTACTCCAAAGCCACTCATTCCAATCGCCGGTAAACCAATGGTTCAGCGAATTGTAGAAGATATTATTGGCGTTTGTGATGAAAAAGTTGATGAAATTGCTTTTGTTGTGGGCCGTTTTGGGAAAGAAGCAGAAACCAATCTGGTGAAAGTTGCAGAACGACTTGGTGCCAAAGGAAGCATTTACTATCAGGATGAACCATTAGGAACAGCTCATGCGATTATGTGTGCAAAGGATTCACTTACAGGAAAAGTGGTGGTTGCATTTGCCGACACTCTTTTTAAGGCTGATTTTAAAATGGATTCTTCAAAAGAAGGAACCATCTGGGTACAAAAAGTGGATGACCCTAAACCTTTTGGTGTTGTTAAAATTGATGCACAAAATGTAATTACTGATTTTGTTGAAAAACCCCAGGAATTTGTTTCAGATTTAGCCATTATCGGTATTTACTATTTCAAAGATGGTGATAACCTAAAGCGTGAATTACAATATTTGTTAGATAATGATATCCGCGAAAAAGGAGAATATCAGTTAACCAATGCGCTGGAGAATATGAAAGCAAAAGGCTTAAAATTCTCTCCCGGTAAGGTTTCTGAATGGTTAGACTGTGGAAATAAAGACGCTACTGTTTATACAAATCAACGTATTTTGGAGTTTATAAAAAATACTCCGCTGGTTGCAAAAACAGTTGTAAATACAAATTCCAAAATTATTCCTCCCTGTTTTATTGGAGAGAATGTAAAATTAATTAATTCAACCGTTGGTCCACATGCATCTATCGGTGAGGGTACAACAATTGAAGATTCTGTTGTAAAAAACAGCATTATTCAAACCAATAGCACCATAAAAAATGCAGAGCTAAGTAATTCCATGATTGGGAATTCCTCTTGTTTTACTGGTAAATCTGCTGATGCAAGCATAGGCGATTTCAGCACCATTAAATAAAATTTAAATTTAAACTCTTGAAAAAGATAGGTCGTTTCAGCGTTATTAATCATTTTACTTTACTGGTATTCTTGCTGAGTACGCTTTTCATTTTCTCCTGTAAGCCAACTAAAAATGTAAGTAACTCCGCAGCACAGGCGCAGAATCAAAAAGAGCTTTCTGAAAAATCCCGTATAGAGTTTGAACATCTTTTTTTCGATGGAGCACGTGAAAAGGTGCTTGGTAATTACGAAACTGCGGAATCACATTTTTTACAAGCGCTCAAGGTGGACCCCAACAATGCTGCTGCTATGTACGAATTGGCAACTATTTATACATTTCAAAGCAATAAAAATCAAGCATTAATATACAGTAAAAAAGCTGCGGCTTCTGACCCTAAGAACAGCTGGTATCAACTTTTATATGCTGAAAGTTTAAAAGAAAATAAAAAACCGGCAGAAGCTGCGGCTGTGTATGAAAAACTGTTGCAAAATTTTCCAGACCGTCTTGACTTCTACTATGAATTGGCAAATGCATACTTGTTTGCAAACAAGCCCAATGAGGCTATAAAAGCCTATAATCGGATAGAAGAACGCATTGGCGTTTCAGAAGATGCATCCATGCAAAAAATTAAAATATATAAAACGCTTAACAGCACAGATAAAGCCATTGAAGAGGCAAAAAAAATAATTGCTGTTTTTCCAAAAGAAGGAAAATATTATGGAATTATTGGGGAACTATACCAGGAAAAAGGGCAAAATGAAAAAGCCTTACAGGCCTACAATGATTTATTGAAGATTGATCCTGAAAATGCATACGTACATTTATCATTAGCCGATTATTATCGAAATCAAAAACAAAATGAAAAATCATTTGAAGAAATTAAAATTGCCTTCAAAAGTAAATCGCTAGATATCGATACAAAAATTAAGATTCTTCTTTCTTATTATTCCATTACAGAAACGTATAGCGAATTAAAAGCTGATGCCGACGAATTGTGTAAAATACTTGTTGCGGTTCATCCAGATGAGGCGAAAGCATTTTCCATGTATGGAGATTTTTTATACCGTGATAAAAAACTGGAACAGGCTAGAATCGAATACAGGAAATCGATCGCTTTGGACAAGGAAAAATATGCCTTATGGAATCAGCTGCTGATCATTGAATCAGAACTAAATGATTACGAGGCCATGGAAAAAGAAAGTAAGGAGGCCGTAGAACTTTTTCCAAATCAAGCATTACCTTATTTTTTTAATGGGGCAGCCAATGTGCAATTAAAGAACTATCAAGCGGCTGTAGATGTGCTTACAGAGGGAAGAGCCTTTGCTTTTGACAAACAATTGCTTGCACAGTTTTACGCAAACATTGGTGATGCACAAAATCAATTAAGAAAATACGAAGCTTCCGATTCGGCTTATAACAAAGCATTAGAACTGGATCCCAACAATGTTTACGTCTTGAATAATTATGCTTACTATTTATCCATACGCAATACAAACCTTGAACAAGCAGAGCATATGTCAAAAAAGACAAATGACCTGGAGCCTAATAATAATTCTTATCAGGATACGTATGGCTGGATTTTATATCAAATGAAAAAATACGACGATGCCAAAATATGGGTTGGTAAAGCATTGGAAAACGGTGGGAAAACAAATGGAACATTGTTAGAACATTACGGTGATATTTTATATCAGTTGGGTGATAAAGAAAATGCTGTAAAATATTGGCAGGATGCAAAAAGAGCCGGTGGGGCTTCTGAGCTAATCGAAAAAAAAATCATGGAGAAAAAATTATATGAATAAGTACAAGGTTCATATCTTTTCAAATGGAATTACTATTCTTATCCTGACTGTTTTTTTGAGTTTATCTTCTTTCTTTTCTTCCTGTAAGAATCAAAAAAAGATAACCCTAAACAATGGTAAATGTATCTTGGATTTTAAAAATGCCAGAACCCTTACCTCCAACCTAAGAGCTAGCGAATTCAAATTTGACCGTCTGAAAGCTAAATTAAATATTGATGCATTGATTGACAGTTCCTCTAATTCATTTACAGTTTCACTAAGAATAAAAAGAGACAGCGTCATCTGGATGTCGCTGTCCAAATTAGGAATTGAAGGAGCAAGAGTGCTTATCACAAAGGATAGTGTAAAATTTGTCAACTCTATAAAATCAGAATATTTCAGTGGAGATTTCGCTTATCTGAGTAAACTTCTAAATACAGAATTGGATTTTGAAATCATTCAATCACTCCTCGTCGGGAATAGTGTTGCCTTTTATGATGAAACAGAAAAAATAAAACCAGGTATCGATAATTGTCAATACACCCTTGGTACCATCCGTAAATTTAAGCTTCGCAAAGTCATGGAAAAAGGGAAAGAGTTGAAAGAAGCGGCTCAAAGCATCTACATGGTTCCGGAAACGTTTAAAATTGCTCGTATACTGTTTTATGATTTTAATCCTGATAGAAGTTTTGATGCACAATTTGGTGCTTTTTCTACACCTGAAAATTCTAACAACCAATTGTTTCCATTTAAAATGAATTACGTCATTAAAGCACAAAAGAACGTTACAATCGATATCGAATACTCTAAAATTCAATTAAATGAAGAATTGAGTTTTCCTTTTAAAATTCAGGACAATTATGCGCGTATACACCCTGGGAAATAAGTTTTTTATTCTTTTCATCGCCTTTTTGCTTTTGACAAACGTTTGTTTTGGTCAGAAACAAACGAAAAAGGAACTTGAAAATAAAAAGAAACAACTTCAAAAAGAGATTGATTACACGAATGAATTGCTGGCAGAAACGAAGAAAAATAAAAAGCTTTCGTTAACGCAATTGGTTACGCTTAACAAAAAAATCAGTGTCCGTGAAGAGCTTATTTCTACTATAAATACAGAGATTCTTGTATTAAACAGGCAAATTAAATTGAACAATGAGTCTATTAGTAATCTGCAAAAAGATCTGTCCAAATTAAAAGCTGAGTATGCCAAAATGATTTACTATGCTTATAAAAACAGAGATTCTTACAACAGGCTCATGTTTATTTTTGCTTCTGCTGATTTTGAACAAGCAATTATGCGTTTAAAATACATGCAGCAATACAGTGATTATCGGCATAAACAGGCTGAATTGATCATGAGCACTCAAAAAAATTTAAATGATAAAATTCATGATCTTCAGCTAAAAAAATCAGATAAAGGTCTTTTACTGGGTAGCCAGGAAACCGAAAAGAAACACCTTACTGCTGAGAAAACAGAGAAAGAACAGGTGTTTTCAGAGCTTCAGGATCAGGAAAGTACATTAAAAAAAGATCTGGAGAAAAAGAAGCGTGATGCTGAAAAGCTGCAACAAGCTATTCAACGTGTTATCGAAAGAGAGTTAGAAAAAGCACAGGCAGAAGCTACAAAAGCAAACAAACCAAAAACACAACGACTTGTTTTAACACCAGAAGCACAGCAGCTTTCCACGTCATTTGCAAACAATAAAGCCAAACTACCATGGCCGGTTGTAAAAGGTGTAATTAGTGAACATTTTGGTGTTCACCCACATCCCCTCATGAAGGATGTTGATATCAATAACAATGGAGTTGACATTACTACCAACAATGGTTCATTGGTTCGTGCTGTATTTGAAGGAGAAGTGAAAGCAGTAGTAAGTATGCCTGGTGCAGGGCAGTTTGTTTTAATTCGCCACGGTGAGTTTTTCACTATTTATTCCAATTTAAAGGATATCTACATAAAAGTGGGAGATAAAGTCAAAACCAAAGAAAACATCGGTAGTATTTTGTTTGATGACGAAGACTCTAAAACCGTTATGCACTTTGAAGTTTGGAAAGGTCAGGTAAAATTGGACCCAGAAGATTGGTTATATAAGAATAATTGAGAAAGCGATATCTTATTTTCTTATCTTTGCTTTGTATTTCAAAACACATATCATGTTAACTAGCATTTTAATTGGGGTTTTTGGCCTTGGTGGCTCAGAAATGATCATTATATTAGGTATTATCCTATTGCTTTTCGGAGGCAAAAAAATTCCTGAACTTATGAAAGGTTTGGGCAAAGGGGTTAAAGAGTTTAAAGATGCTTCTAAAGGCGAAGAAGAGCCTAAAAAAGATCTTTAATCAATAAACATTAATTCCTCCTCTCGTTTGTGAGCTCATACAATTCCCTTGCTTCTATTCAATCCGATTTATCCAACAACAAGATTACTTGTGTTGGCCTGGTTGAATCTTATCTGAAGCGAATTGATGCTGCAAAAAATTTAAATATTTTTTTAGAAACGTTTCAAGCGGCTGCACTTGCAAAAGCAAAAACAGTCGATGAAAAAATAAAATCTAAAACTGCTGGAAAGCTTGCAGGAATGGTTATCGCAATAAAAGATAACCTTTGCTACAAAGGTCAAAAACTTTCCGCATCTTCAAAAATTTTAGAAGGATTTGAATCGCTTTACGATGCTACTGTTGTAGAACGTTTACTTGCTGAAGATGCTATTATTATTGGTCGTTGCAATTGCGATGAATTTGCAATGGGCAGTTCAAATGAGAACTCTGCTTTTGGCAATGTTCTAAATCCCTTAAACATAAAATACGTTAGTGGCGGATCCTCTGGTGGTTCTGCTGCAGCTGTTGCTTCCGACTTATGTCTTGCTGCACTTGGAACAGATACAGGTGGCTCTATTCGTCAACCGGCTTCGTTTTGCGGAGTTGTAGGATTGAAACCAACCTATGGAAGAGTGTCCAGATATGGTGCTATTGCTTATGCTTCATCGTTTGACCAAATTGGTCCCATTACAAAAAATGTGGATGATGCAGCTATTTTATTGGAAGTAATGGCCGGTAAAGACGCATACGACAGCACCTCTTCTTCTAAGCCGGTTCCCTCCTATTCCAAAGAATTAGCGAAAACACCAAAAAAACTTCGCATTGCTTATTTAGATGATTGCATAAAAAGCGAAGGCTTGGATCCTGAAATAAAGGCGCGTATATTCGAAATTATTGATAAGTTAAAAGCATTGGGACATGAAGTAGAACCTGTTGCTTTTCCTTTTTTAGATTATATTATTCCCACTTATTACATTTTAACAACAGCAGAGGCTTCGTCTAATCTTTCTCGCTTTGCGGGAATCACTTATGGTTACCAAAGTAAAAGTGCTACAGATATTGAGTCGACCTATAAAAAATCGCGTACAGAAGGTTTTGGAAAGGAAGTAAAACGTCGCATTATGTTGGGAACATTTGTACTAAGTTCTGGATACTATGATGCCTATTACTCAAAGGCACAAAAGGTTAGACGATTGATAAAAAATCAAACGGATTCTATTTTCAAATCGCATGATTTTATTTTGTTACCAACTACTCCGGGAACAGCTTTTGAATTTGGCAAAAAAAGCACCGATCCAATTGCCATGTATTTAGAAGATATTTTTACTGTTCAAGCTAATATTACCGGTTTACCCGCTATTTCCTTGCCTTTAGGCAAACATTCCAATCAATTACCATTTGGTGTTCAACTCATCGGAAAAAGCTTTTCAGAAGACCTGCTTTTAGCTTTTTCCAAACAATTATCTGCAATTTAAATTAAGTTATCACCGTTCAGTTGTTGTTAAAAAATCCAAGTTCTGGGAAAGCATCTTGGTTTTTTACCATATCATTGTGATATTTGTTTGTATTGATAAACTTTGCACTGTGTTCGTTTATAATTTATGAAGAATTTCGCGTTTTTGTTTTATCTTCTTGTCTTCTCTTGCTTCTTTGGTAAAAGTTTTTCGGCTTTTTCACAAAACCCGATTCCGCCTGTACCTCTGTCACAAGAAGCATTGCAAGACGACCCAATTGCTGCGGCTTTAGATAGTTTATATAATTTAAACTTATTTGAAAAAGGCTATGCAAAAGTTAATTATTCAAAAACCTCAAAATTCAATTTTTCCCAGGATTCTGTTCCCTACTACGATGAATCCGTTTATGCATCCCGACTTGCTCAAATAGACGCCAATTCCCCTTTTGATTTACAATACAACAGCGTTGTTAAAGGTTATATCCAATTGTATACTGTGCGCCGCAGAGAGCTTGTTTCACGAATGATGGCGCTATCGCAATTCTATTTTCCCATATTCGAACAACAATTGGATCGGTACAATTTACCACTGGAATTGAAGTACCTTGCCATTTGCGAATCCGCATTAAATCCTATAGCAAGAAGCCATGCAGGCGCAATGGGCCTGTGGCAATTCATGTATCCAACCGGAAAAATGTATGGTTTAAAAGTTTCCTCTTATGTCGATGAGCGTTGTGACCCCTATAAATCAACAGAGGCAGCTTGTCAATATTTAAAATATTTATATACATTATTTGGCGATTGGCAAATGGTTTTAGCTGCATATAATGGCGGGCCAGGAACAGTTAATAAAGCCATCAGAAGAAGTGGAGGAAAGAAAACGTATTGGGAAATACGTCCATTCTTACCTAAAGAAACGCAAGGTTATGTACCCGCATTTATTGCCGTAAATTATGTTATGAATTTTACCGCCGAACATAACTTATATTCTGCAACTCCTAAAAAAGTATTTTTAGATGTAGATACAATTAGCATACAAAAGCAGGTTGATTTGAGGCAAATTGCAAGTATATTGGGCATTGCAGAGGATGAAATCCAATACTTAAATCCAAGCTACAGAAAAAGTGTTATCCCTTTTTTACCAGAAGAGAAAAATATTCTAACACTCCCTGCAGATAAAGTTGGTGTATTTATCATGAACGAAGACCGAATTTACAACCTAAATGGTCAAAACCCAGAACCTTTAACAAGTGCGTCAATCCTATCAAAACAGCCTCAAGTTATCGCTGTTCACCGGGTTAAAAAGGGAGAACAACTATCATCGATTGCAAAAAAATACGGCTGTACTCCGAGTCAATTAAAACAGTGGAATAATATAAAAGGGAACTCAGTTGCAGCAGGAAGAAAATTGAACATTTATTCTACACCATCTCCGGAAACATCAGTAAAATCAACCGTTTTAAGCGCAGATAAAAATGATGCAACAAAAAATACAACACAGGAAAGCACTGATAAAAAAGATAAAGAAGCAGAGAATTCATTGGTAAAAAATACTGTAGAAACTAAATTCACAGAAGTTTCAAAACCTGCAGAAGGCTATAAACTCTATACGATTCAGAAGGGAGATACACTTTATAAAATTGCAAAAAAGCAAAAGACCACCATTGAAGAAATTAAGCGCCTAAATAATTTCAGTACTAAGTACATGCTGATGCCAGGAAAAAAGATAAAAGTAGGAGAACTTTAAAAAGCCTATTTTAAGCGTTTTAAACACACTTTCCCTTCCCTGACCCAACATCATTAAACCTCAAGAAAAATCTCTTATTCCTTGTTTTTGAGGCCCCCTATGCGGTTTAAAGGCTGTCCAAACAATGGCGTTTTTCTCATCTCGCCCCTTTTTCCCTCCTTATTTGTTGAATAGAACGGATAGAATCTATTTTTTAAACATGAAATAGACAGCCAAAATCATACACAGAAAAGCTACGAAATGGTTCCATTTAATTTGTTCTCCTTTAAAAAAAACCAGCGTAAAAACAAAGAATATACCTAAGGTTATTACCTCTTGAATTAACTTTAATTGGAGTAATGTGAATGGGCCTCCATTTTCTTTATACCCTATTTTATTTGCCGGAACTTGAAAAATATATTCAAATAAAGCCAGGCCCCAACTGATCAAAATGATAACGAAAAGTCCAAGGTTTTCGAATCCCTTCATTTCTTTAAATTTCAAGTGACCATACCAGGCAAAGGTCATAAATGTATTGGAGAGAATTAACAAGAGTACGGTAAAAATGGCTTTCATAAATGCTTTAAATTGAGGTCTAAAATTCTTAGCAAAAATATAGTTTAAATGCTATGAGAATAAAATCTTGTCAATTTTTGATAAAAAATGTATGTGATTTTCGAGATGTTTTTTAGAATGCAGCTAAGAACGCGCATACCTTGTTAAGCAGGAAGAGTTATACCTCAGCTCTGCTGGAAATTTTCGAAAAATTAAGGGTTGATTAGTTTTTTCGAATTAAATAAATTTGACTGGAATAGGTCTTTCCACTTTTTATTGCTTTCACATTAGAAATAAAACCGTTCCACATGGAACGTATCAGATTTAACTTTCCATTCTTGTACTTTTCGCTCAACATAGAAACATAAAATGAATCAAAAATCATTGGTAAAACAAGCGATACTTTCATATCGTATTGTTTTGCTAATTGTCCAATATCAATTGGGGTAAAATGATACAAATGTCTTGGAACATCATAAGCTGCCCAAAACTCTTTATACAGTTTTGCATCGTGCGAATCGCAATTTGGAACGGCAATAAGAATAAGTCCGTTTGGTTTTAAAAGTCTTTTTAAATCTTCTATTCTTCCCTTTAAATCAGGAACGTGTTCAAGCACATGCCACATGGAGATCACATCAAAACTTTCATCTTGTAAATTCTTCAGTTCTTCTTCGGCTTTAACATCCAATGAAAAATTATTCTGTGCCATCTTACGTGCATTTTCATCTGGTTCAATTCCTACTGTATCCCATTTCGCTTGCTTGCACGTATTAAGAAATTCGCCAGTTCCGCAACCTATATCGAGTATTCTGCCGGTCTTATAAAATTTTGACAGCAAAGCCAATTTCTTAAGTAAAGTATATTTTCTCACAGTTTGATAGCAAGAGTTTATAAACCCTTTTTTTGTATTGGAGTGAGAGATATATTCTTCGGATTTGTAATACGATCCTAGCTTATTTAAATCTGGGATAGGGTTGGTAAATTTAAATTGGCAAGACGTACAGCGAAATATGCTGAATGTTTCACGTGAAACAGTATAATCCTTGCACGCTAAAAAAGGTTTGAATTGATTTGAATTACAAATTGGACATCGATGAAGTTCTAACATAATTCAAAATGATCTAGGTTGTTTCACGTGAAACAATAATCGATTAATAACTAAAAAATATTTTTCTTACAAATTGCAATTAAACAAGCATTGTTTCACGTGAAACAACACCATCTACCTTCCCAAATAAACCATCAAAATAGAAACATCAGAAGGTGTTATTCCAGAAATTCGGGAAGCTTGTCCCAATGTTCTTGGTCTCACTTTAGTTAATTTTTCTCTCGCCTCCATCGACAATGAGGTCAATCTTTTATAATCAAAATCATCGTGTAGTATTAAATCTTCCAGTCTTAATTGCTTGTCAACTAGTTCATGCTCTTTTGAAATATATCCTTCATACTTCATCAGAATCTCTGCCTCTTCAATTGTTTCCAAATCATAATTCGAAATAAAGGATTTTACCTTTTCTGATCCTATTGCAAAATCTAATAACGTAACATTTGGGCGTGTTAAAACTCCGAACATTTTTACCTTTTGGGTTATTGGTGAAGATGCAATTGCTTCTAAGGCCTCGTTAATTTCATTAGGGTCGATACTCTCCTTTTTAAAATATTCAATAATTTCTCCCACGTCCTTTTGCTTTAGTTGAACACGTTCAAAACGCTCTTTACTTGCTAAACCTATTTCATATGATTTTGGAGTTAGACGAATATCTGCATTATCTTGTCTTAACAATATTCTATATTCCGCTCTAGAGGTAAACATGCGGTAAGGCTCTTCTGTTCCTTTTGTAACAAGATCATCAATCAACACACCGATATATGCTTCTGAACGCTGAAGTATAAAAGGTTCTTTTCCATTGATTTTTAAATGTGCGTTTATCCCCGCCATTAAACCCTGACAAGCTGCCTCCTCATATCCGGTTGTTCCATTAATCTGTCCAGCAAAATACAAATTGCCTATCAACTTCGTTTCCAAAGTCAATGCTAATTGTTGTGGTGGAAAATAATCGTATTCTATTGCATAACCTGGTCTGAACATTTTTACATTTTCAAAACCAGGAACTTTCTTCAATGCTTTATACTGTATATCTTCCGGTAACGAAGTTGAAAATCCATTTACATAAATTTCAACTGTATTCCAACCTTCCGGTTCTACAAATAACTGATGCCGATCCCGTTCTTTAAATCTTGTAATTTTATCTTCGATACTTGGACAATATCTTGGACCAAGTCCTTGAATTCTTCCTGTAAACATGGGCGATTTTTCAAAACCCGTTTTCAGTATTTCATGAACGTCTTCGTTTGTATATGTAACATAACATGGAATTTGTTCACTCGGACCATTTGAAAAAGCATCTTTTCGTTTTGTTCGAAAAGCAAATTGTTCCACGTTTAAAAATGAAAATTTTGAAGGTTCTTCGTCACCGTGTTGAATCTCCATTTTTGAATAATCCAACGATCTACCATCTACTCTTGGGGGTGTTCCTGTTTTCATTCTACCGGATTCAAAACCCAGTGTAATTAATTGTTCCGTAATTCCTGTTGAAGATCTTTCACCAGCCCGACCACCGCCATACTGTTTTTCTCCTAAATGAATAATTCCATTTAAAAAAGTACCATTTGTCAATACAACAGATTTCGCTTCTATACGAATATCCATCATAGTAATTACACCAATAACAACCCTATTTTCAATAATTAATTCTTTAACTGTATCCTGCCAAAAATCGAGGTTAAGCGTTTCTTCTAACATAAGTCTCCATTCCTCTGAAAATTTCCAGCGATCACTTTGTGCTCTAGGACTCCACATTGCTGGACCTTTCGATTTATTTAACATTCGAAATTGTACAGCTGTTTTATCTGTTACAATTCCTGAATATCCACCCAATGCATCAATCTCTCTTACAATTTGTCCTTTTGCTATTCCACCCATTGCAGGATTACAACTCATTTGAGCTATATTCTGCATGTTCATGGTGATTAACAATGTAGCAGAGCCCATATTAGCTGCTGCTGCCGCCGCTTCACATCCCGCATGGCCACCTCCAACGACAATTACATCATATTTTTTAAACATTCAATATAACTTATTAATAATCAATATATTACAATCCAAATTGAGCTGAAAGCTCTAACATTCTTACAATCGGTCGTTTTGCCTTTTCAATTAAATCAGCTGACAAATGGATTTCAGGCTGTTCGTATTTTAAGCAGTTATAAAGCTTTTCCAGCGTATTTAACTTCATGTGAGGACAATCATTGCACGCACAAGAATTGTTCGGTGGAGCCGGTATAAATACCTTATTTGGATTAGATTTCTGCATTTGATGAATAATTCCCGATTCTGTCGCTACAATAAATTCTTTCGCTTGAGATTTCGTCGCATAATTCAGTATTCCCGTTGTACTTCCAACATAATCCGCAATATTTAAAAGTGAAGCTTCACACTCTGGATGCGCAAGTAATAAAGCATCCGGGTGCTTATTCTTTAATTTCACTATTTTCTCAAGAGAAAAGATTTCATGTACCATGCAGGCCCCATCCCAAATTACCATGTCTCTTCCCGTTACTTTTTTGATATATGCTCCTAAATTCTTATCCGGCGCAAAAATTATTTTCTGATCCTTTGGTATACTCTCAACGATCT
>C688J18823_10000135_pt1 | contig 38692 bp, 44 predicted proteins | sample HopSoiMetagenom1_FD_18823 | JGI IMG/M metagenome (IMG submission 18823) | reverse complement strand
AGCGGCCCGCCGGCGGAGCGGCTGCAAGCCGGCTGCGAGCTGGTAGGCGCGGACGGCCCGGAGGCCGACGCCGAGGTGCTGGCGCTGGCATCGGAGTCGCTGCACGCCCTGGGCGTCCGCGGCCGCATCTCGGTGGGCAGCACGGGCTACTTCTCCGCGCTCGCCACCGCCGCTGGAGCGTCGCCTCGGCTGGCCGCCGCGCTCAACGACGCCGTGGACCGCAAGGACCTGCCCACCCTGCGCCTGCTCTGCGAGCGCGAGGTGCCGCCCGGCAAGGCGCGCGAGGCGATCTTGCTCCTGGCGCAGCCGCCGCGTCCGCAGGCCGACGCGCGCGAAATGCTGGGGCGGGCCGAATCGCTGGCTCCTTCTGACGAGGCTTCGACCGCGTTGCGCCGCCTCGTGGCCGCGCTCTTCGCCGCTCGCAACCTGGGCGCCGAATTGGAAGTGGACCTGGGGGAGGTGCGCGGGCTCGGCTACTACACCGGCCTCGTCTTCAACCTCTACGCCATGGGATCGCCCCGTCCCGTCGGCGGCGGCGGACGCTACGACACGCTGCTGGGGCGCTTCGGCGACCCGCGGCCGGCGGTCGGCTTCTCCCTGGACCTGGACGCGCTGGTGCCGCTCGCATGCTGACCATCGCCCTGCCCAAGGGCCGCCTGCAGAAGCCGGTGCTGGAGCGCTTTGCCCGCGCGGGCGTGGTGCCGGACGAGGAGCCGGGCATCTCGCGCAAGCTGATCATTCCCGCGGGTCCAGCGGCGCGCTTCGTGGTCCTCAAGGACGGGGACGTCCCGCTTTACGTGGAGCGCGGCGCGGCGGACCTCGGCGTCTGCGGGCTGGACCAGGTGCTGGAGTCGGGCGCCGACCTGCTCACGCCGTTGGATTTTGGATTCGGCAGGTGCCGGCTCTGCCTGGCGGCCCCGCGCGGAAGCAGCGTCAGCGCCGAGCTGGGCCGCTCGCTGCGGGTGGCCTCCAAGTACCCGCGGCTGGCGGCGCAGCACTTCGCGCGCAAGGGCGTGCCGGTGGACCTGGTCCACCTGTCGGGCTCGGTGGAGCTGGCGGCGGTCAGTGGGTTGACCGACGCCATCGTCGACCTGGTGGAGAGCGGCCGCACGCTGGACGAGAACGGCCTGGTGGTGGTGGAGGAGCTTCTGTCGGTCAGTGCGCGGCTGGTGGTGAACCGCGCCGCCTACCGGCTCAAGGTGGAGGAGCTCTTGCCCCTGCTGGAGGCGTTGCGATGATCCGCACGCTGCATCTCTCCAATCCCGCCCAACGCGCAGAGGCGCTGGAGCTGCGCGCGCGCGCCGGCGCCGCAGCTGACGTGCCGGCGGCGGTGAGCGGCATCGTCGCCGAGGTGCGCGAGCGCGGCGACGTGGCCCTGCGCGCGCTGACCGCGCGGTTCGACGGCGTGGATCTCGCCTCGCCCTTCCTCGACGACGCCCACTGGGACGCGCTCGCCGCCCGGTGTCCCGCTCCGGTGCGCGCCGCGCTGGAGCTGGCGGACCAGCGCGTGCGCGCCTTCCATGCGCCGCAAGTGCCCAAGCCCTACGAGTTGCGCCTGCCCGACGGCGGCGTGCTGCGCTGCCTGACCCTCCCCTTGCGTCGCGCGGCCTGCTACGTGCCGGGCGGACGGGCAGCCTATCCGTCCACCGTGATCATGACCGCGTCGGTGGCCCGCCTCGCCGGCGTGCAGGAAGTGATTGTCTCGACGCCGCCCCGGCGCGACGGAAGCATCCTGCCGGAGGTGGCCGCAGCAGCCCGCATCGCGGGCGCCCACCGGATCCTGCTCGCTGGAGGCGCGCAGGCGGTGGCCGCGCTGGCGCTGGGAACCGAGCTGGTGCCTCGAGCAGACGTCATCGTCGGGCCTGGCAACGCCTATGTCACCGAGGCGAAACGGCAGCTCGCAGGCGAGGTGCGCATCGACTCGCTGGCGGGACCCACCGAGGTGGTCGTCGTCGCCGACGCCTCCGCCGACCCGCGGCAGATCGCGGCCGACCTGGTGGCCCAGGGCGAGCACGATCCGCTGGCCCTCAGCATCGCGGTGCTGACCGATTTCGCTTTGGCGCAGCGAACCGCGCAGGCGCTGGAGGAAGAGCTGTCGGAGCACCCCAACCGGATCGCCGCCGAGTCGCTGGCGGCGCACGGGGCCCTGGTGGTGGCCGGCGACCTCGACGAGGCGCTGGCCTTCGCCGACGAGCTGGCGCCAGAGCATCTGGAGTTGCTGCTGCGCGACGCCGCTGCCGCATTGCCCAAGGTCTCCCGCGCCGCGGCAGTGTTCGTGGGGCACTTCGCGCCGGTCCCCGTGGGCGACTACCTGGCGGGCCCGAACCACACCCTGCCCACCAGCGGCACCGCCCGCTTCGCCTCGCCGCTGGGCGCTTCCGACTTCGTGCGCCGGCAGAATGTGATCGAGTACGGCGCCCGGCAGATGGCTGCCGACGCGCAGCACATCGAGGCGCTGGCGCACGCCGAGGGTCTGCACGGCCACGCGCGCGCGCTGGAGGTGCGGCGCAAATGAGCCGTGCCCCACAGGAGTTCGTCCGCAGAACCGTACGGCCGCTGGCCGCATACGGGCCCCCGCGCGATCCGGCGGCGGTGCCGCTGCACCTCAACGAGAGTCCTTCCGACCTGCCGCCCGAGCTGAAGCGCGAGCTGGCTGCGCAGCTGGAAGCGCTGGACTGGTCGAAGTACCCCATCACCGACGGAGCACGGTTCGCCGCCGATCTGGCCCAGGCCTACGGCGTGGACACCGCGGGCGTGCTGGTGGGCAACGGATCGAACGAGCTGCTGCAGCTCTTGCTCTTCGCCTGCGTGGAGCCGGGCGACCGCGTGGTGGTGGTTGCCCCCTCGTTCTCCCTCTACGCCCTGCAGGCAAAGGCGCTCGGCGCGGAGGTCGTGGAGCTGCCGCTGCGGACGCCGTCCGGCGCGTTCCGCTTTCCGCTGCGCGAGCTGGCAGCCGCTGCAGGGAACGCCAAGCTGGTCCTCCTCGGGTCGCCCAACAATCCCACAGGGACGACCGTTTCGCCGGACGAGGCGCGCGCGCTGGCCCAAGACGTGCCCTGCCTGTTGGGAATCGACGAGGCCTACCGCGACTTTTGCGGCCAGGACTTCGCCCCGCTCCTGCGCGAGCACCCCCGCCTGGTGCTCTTCCGCACCTTCTCCAAGGCGATGGCCGCTGCCAGCCTGCGCGCCGGCTGCATGCTCGCCGCCCCGGAGCTCTGCGCCGAGCTGCGCAAAGTCCAGCTCCCCTACAACCTGAGCACGCCGGCCTGCCTGGTCGCGCGCGCACTGCTGCAAAGGCCCGCGCTGGTGGCGGCGCGGACGCGCCTGGTGGTGGACGAGCGCGAGCGGGTGGCGCGCGCGCTGCGCGAGCTGGGGGCGACGGTGCATCCATCCGGCGCCAACTTCCTGCTCTTCGAGCAGGGCCGGCGGCCAGCCAACGAGCTGCACGCGGCGCTCTTCCGCAGGGGCGTGCTGATCCGCAACGTCTCCAGCGCCCGGGATCTGCAGCACGCCCTGCGCGTCAGCATCGGCGCGCCCGCCGCCAACGACGCCTTCCTCGCCGCGATGCGCGCGGAGCTTGCGCCATGAGCTTCTCGCTCGCCGAGGTCCGCGGCGTCGTCCTCGACGTGGACGGCGTGCTCCTCGACGCCAGGCCCAGCTACCACGCGGTGGCGGAGGAGGCGGCGCGCCGGGCCATCGCGCCGCTGGTGGGCGAGGCTGCCGCCCGCGCCGCGCCCTTCGACCGCGAGCGCGAGGTGGCCGCGTTCAAGGCGGCGGGCGGATTCAACGACGACTGGGAGATGTCGCGCGCCATCGCCCTGCTCCTCTTCCTGCGCGCCAGCGGCGAGGCGCCGGAGCTGGGCGAGTTCCTGGCCGGTGCGGGCGGCCGCGGCGTGGAAGGGCTTTTTTCCCGGCACCCGCGCATGCCCATCTCCCAGGCGCAGGTCGCGCGCATCTGCGGCGCACTCTACGGGGGATCGAGGTGCCGCGAGCTGTTCGGGTTCGACGCCCGCGAGGCGGTGCCGGACGCGCCGGAGCGGGGATGGTGGGAAAACGAGCAGGTGCTGCCCGACCCGGCCCTGCTCGAAGCGGTGGCAGCGCGGTTTCCGCTCGCGCTCTACACGGGGCGCAATCCCGGCGAGACCAGCCTCGCCCAGCACCTCTGCAAGCTGAAGATCCCGCCCGGGCTCTGCTGGGTGGCCGACGGCAAGCGCCCGCGCAAACCGGACCCGGCGGGACTCCTCTGGCTGACGCATGCGCTCCTGCGCGGCGCTCCGCGGGGCGCGCAGGCGCTCTTCGTCGGAGATACGGCGGACGACCAGGCAGCCTCGCGCGCCGCGCAGGACGCCGGCGCGCCGATCGTCTACGCTCACGTGGAGGCGGCGGGCGACACCACGCGGGTGCTGTCGCGCCTCCTGGCCGACACGGGGAAGGCGGAGGCATGAGCCGCACCGGCAAGGTTTCACGCAGGACCAAGGAGACGGAGATCGAGGTCAGCATCGACCTCGACGGCCGCGGCGACGCACAGGCGTCCACCGGCATCCCCTTCTTCGACCACATGCTGGAGACGCTGGCGAAGCACTCCGCGCTGGACGCGCAGGTGAGCTGCAAGGGCGACCTGCACATCGACCAGCACCACACGGTGGAGGACACCGGCATCGCGCTGGGCTCCGCCATCGACCAGGCCCTGGGCGATCGCAAGGGCATCGTCCGGGCCGGCTGCTTCTATTTCCCGCTCGACGAGGCGCTGGCGCGCAGCGTGGTGGATCTGTCTGGCCGCTCCTTCCTGCACTGGAACGTGCCGCTCGACCAGGGACCGCGCAGCGCCATGGACCTGAGCGTGCTGGAGGGGTTCTTCAAGGCCGTCGCCGACAACGCCCGCGCCAACCTGCACATCGACCTGCTCACCGGCCGCGACTTCCACCACGGCGCGGAGGCGGTGTTCAAGTCCTTCGCCCGTGCGCTGCGCCAGGCGGTGGCCCTCGATCCGCGGCTTGCGGGGGCGGTGCCGAGCACCAAAGGCGTGCTGTGAACGTCTCCGTCGTCGACCTCGGGCTGGGCAATCTCGGTTCGGTGCTGCAGGCGCTGCGCCGCGCGGGCGGCAGGCCGGAGCTCGTCACCGACCCGGCTGCGGTGGCCCGCGCGCCGCGCGTGATCCTGCCCGGCGTGGCCGCCTTCGGCCTGGGGATGGAACGGGCGGCGCCCTTCAAGCCGGCGCTGGAGAAAGCGCTGGCGCGCCGCGCTCCGGTGCTGGGCATCTGCCTCGGAATGCAGCTCCTCTTCGAGGAAGGGGACGAGGACGGGACCCGTCCCGGCCTGGGCCTCCTGCCCGGCCGGGTGACGCGCCTGCCCGCGGGGGTGCAGACGCCTCACATTGGTTGGCAGGAGCTGAGGCCAGGAGCGGACAGCGCGCTGCGGCCGCAGGGCTGGGCTTATTTCGCGCACTCGTACCGCTGCGAGGCGCCCCGAGACGTCACCCACGCCGTCGCGGAGCACGGGCACGTCACCATCGCTGCGGCCGTCGGCCGCGGAACGCTCTTCGGCGTGCAGTTCCACCCGGAAAAGAGCGCCGGCGACGGGGAGGCGCTCCTGCGCCGCTTCCTGGCCCTGCCCGAAGGCTCGCCGTGACCCTCTATCCGGCCATCGATCTGCTCGAAGGCCGGGCGGTGCGCCTCCACAAGGGCGAGCGCAAGTCCGCGAAGGTGTACTCCGAGGATCCCGCCGCGCAGGCGCGGGCCTTCGCCGAGCAAGGTGCGCGGGCGCTGCACGTCGTGGACCTCGACGCTGCCTTCGGCGGGCCGCGCCAGCTCGAGCTCGTCCGCCGCATCGCCGCGGCCGTCGCGCCCGTGCCGGTCCAGGTTGGAGGCGGAATTCGCGACGCCAAGGCGGTCGAGAGCACGCTGGAGGCAGGCGCGGCGCGCGCCATCCTCGGCACGGCCGCGGTCGAAGATCCTGCGATGGCCGGATCGCTGGTGGCCCGGTTCGGCGCGGATCGCATCGCCTGCGGAATCGACGTCAAGGATGGGCGCGCGGCCACCCGCGGCTGGACGGAGGCGCGCGGGCCGACGGCGCCGGAACTCGCGGCCCGCCTCGCCGCCCTCGGCGTCCGCTGGTTGGTGGTGACCGCGGTCTCGCGCGACGGCACGCAGGAGGGGTTCGACCTGGCGCTGCTGCGCGAGGTGGCGCGCGCGGCGCCGGAGACGCGCATCGTCGCCTCGGGAGGTGCCGGAGCGCTGTCACATCTGGTCATGCTCGCCTCGGCCGGGCTGCCGGGACTTGCCGGCGCCATCGCCGGCACCGCCCTCTACGAGAAGAAGTTCACCCTGCCCGAGGGGCAGGCGGCGCTGGACGCGCGGAGGNCNGCGTGCTGACCCGCCGGATCATCCCCTGCCTCGACGTGAAGGGCGGGCGCGTGGTGAAGGGAGTCCGCTTCCAGGAGCTGCGCGACGCCGGCGATCCCGTGGAGCAGGCGCGGGCCTACGGCGGCGCCGGCGCGGACGAGGTCTGCTTCCTCGACATCAGCGCCTCGCTGGAGGAGCGCGGCACGCTGCGGCGCCTGGTCGAGCAGGTGGCGCTGGAGCTGAACATCCCCTTCGCGGTGGGCGGAGGCGTGCGCAGCGCCGCCGACGCGGAGGCGCTGTTGCGCGCGGGCGCGGACAAGGTCTCGGTGAACACGGCGGCGCTGGCCGACCCCGCCCTGATCACCGCGGTGGCGAAGCTGGCCGGCAGCCAGAGCGCCCTCTGCGCCATCGACGCCAGGGCGCACGGGCCGGGCTGGGAGGTGCGCTCGCACGGCGGCACGCGTTCCACCGGCCGCGATCTCCTGGAGTGGGCGCGCGAGGCGGTGGACCGCGGCGCCGGCGAGATCCTGCTCACCTCCATCGATCACGACGGCACCGGCCGCGGCTTCGCGCTGGAGATGCTGCGCGCCGTCACCGCCGCGGTGCCGGTGCCGGTGATCGCCAGCGGCGGCGCCGGGGAGCCGTCCCATTTCGCCGACGCGTTCGAGGCGGGCGCGGCGGCGGCATTGGCCGCCTCTGTGTTCCATTTCGGAACACTGAAGATCTCAACCGTCAAGGAGGCCTGCGCCGCCCGCGGGTTCCCGATGCGCCGATGAATCCAGACGACGTCAAATGGGACTCCCAGGGCCTGGCTCCCGCCATCGTGCAGGACGAGCTCTCCGGCGAGGTGCTGATGCTGGCCTGGATGAGCCGCGAGAGTCTGCGGCAGACGCTGGACACAGGCCTGGCCACTTTCTGGAGCCGCAGCCGCGGCGAGCTCTGGGTGAAGGGTAAGACCAGCGGAAACACGCAGCGCGTGAGCGCGGTGCGGCTCGACTGCGATCAGGATGCGATCCTCCTGCGGGTCGAGCCCGCGGGTCCGGCCTGCCACACCGGGGCGCGCTCCTGCTTCCTCGCCACGGAGCCGCTGGAACCCACCCCGGCCGAGACGCTGGCGGCGCTCGAGCGCGTGCTGCGCAGCCGCAAGCAGGCGGCCCCCGAGGGTTCCTACACGGCGAAGCTCTTCGCCAACGAGGCGCTGCGGCACAAGAAGATCGGCGAGGAGGCCACCGAGTTGGTAATGGCGTCGCTCAAGGGCACCAAGGAGGAGATCGCCAACGAGGCCGCCGACCTCCTCTACCACGCGCTGGTGCTGCTGCAGGCCCATGACCTCGGGCTCCGCGACGTAGCCGAGGTGCTGCGCGCAAGGGAGGGGAAACGCCGCGAGTGAGGCGCTATCGCGGCTTCTTCAGCTCCTTGACCATGACAATCGCGTCCTCGCCCTCGTCGACGTAGTAGTTGGGGCGCACGCCCACCGCGCGGTACTCGAACTCCCGATACAGCTCCAAGGCGGCCTGGTTGGACGGCGCACCTCCAGCGTCAGCAGGGAGGCGCTGGCCTGGTGCGCCCGCCGTTCCGTCTCCGACATCAGCATGCGCGCGATGCCGTTGCGCCGGTTCTCCGGCGCCACCGCCACGTTGAGGATGTGCACCTCGTCGTGCACCAACCAGTAGATGAGGAAGCCGACGATGCGCTCGGATCCCTTNCCGCTGGCGCTGGTGAGCGGCTCCACCGCTACGAGAATCGTGCTCCAGTCGTGCTCCAGCTCCCGGCGGAACAGCTCCGGCGACCACGGGTGGCGGAACGCCGCCCGCTCGATCACCATCACCTCTTCGAGATCGGCGGGCGACATCCGGCGGATCTCCAACCGGGCGCGGGCGCGGACCGCCACTTCAGCGCTCCGAAGCCACGGTGGGACCATCGAGCGGATCGAGCACCCGCACCGTGGCGCGCTTGCGCAGATCCGTCAGCAGNTCGGAGAGCAGGCGCTGGTACTTCTCCTGCGAGAGNCGGGCCCGCAGCGCCTCGCGCTCGAGCGCCGACAGCCGGACTCCCTTGGCCGCCTCCTCCAGCTCGCTGTCGCGCAGCTGCGCGGCCAGCTTGAGCCGGTTGTCGAGATAGCGGGCCACGCGCAGCTCGCGCGCGAGGATGCCGCCGATCTCTTCGTCGGTCAGCTCCACCAGCCGGGTGAAGGACTCGTAGTCCGACTCGGAGGCAAAGCGGGCCCGGAAGCGGGCCAGGAGCGAGTCCATCTCGCCCTGCTCCAGGTCGAAGAGCTTGAGGCGCTGCAGCTCCGACAGCACCACCCGCTCCTCGATGGTCCGGCGCAGCGACGCGGCCAGGATGCGATGGTCCATCGGCGCAGCCACCGCCCCCGGCCCCTGCGACGCGACCAGCCGCACCCGCGTCTCCGCCGCCACCTCGGAGAGCGTGATGGAGTGCGCCTCCACCACCGCCACCACCTCGTCGACCAGGTGGCGCTCGTTCGCCGCGCGCGCGGCGGGCGCAAGGCAGAGCACGAGGAGGGCGCAGATAGCTCGCACGTGCGGATGGTAACGAGGCCGCGGCGGACGGGTCAATTTCGTCCGGCCCCCAGTGGCACGATTTGACCACCCTTGGCCCGGTGGTTACGGTCGCACCCGCGATGAAAGACCCGTATTCGGCCCTCGGCGTCTCCAAGGGCGCCACCGCCGAGGAGATCAAGAAGGCGTACCGGAAGCTGGCGAAGAAGCTGCACCCGGACATGAACCCGGGGGACAAGAAGTCGGAGGAGCGCTTCAAGGAGGTCTCGGCCGCCTTCGAGATCGTCGGCGACCCCAAGAAGCGGGCCCTGTACGACGAGTTCGGGGAAATCTCCACCCGTCCCGGGTTCGACGAGCAGAAGGCGCGGGAGTTCCAGCGGCAGGCGACCGGCCGGGGCTTCCGGGGCGTGGAGGACTTCGGCAGCGTGAGCGGCGGGTTCGATCCCTCCGATCTGGGCTCGATGTTCGGCGACATGTTCGGGCGCCAACGGGGTGGCCGCGGACGCCGCCAGGCCCCGGAGCCGGCGGCGGGCGACGACATCGAGGCCGCCATCGAAGTGGATCTCCGTGACGCGGTCCTCGGCGCCGATCGCGAGATCTCGCTGGAGCGGCCCGCCACCTGCCCCGAGTGCAAGGGGAGCGGCGTGAAGCCCGGCAGCCGCCCGCACACCTGCCCGCAATGTGGCGGGTCGGGCGAGGTGCGCATGGGTGGCATGTTCAGCGCGCCCTGCCCTCGCTGCCAGGGAGAAGGGACCATCCGCGATCCCTGCCCGCGCTGCGGCGGGGACGGGACCATCCCGGAGACGGTGCGCCTCAAGGTCAAGATTCCCGCCGGCGTCGAGACGGGCTCGCGCGTACGCCTCCCCGGCCAGGGTGCGCCCGGCGAGCGCGGCGCCGATCCAGGCGACCTGTACCTGCGCATCACCGTGCGCCAGCATCCCTCCGTGCGCGTGGAAGGCCGCGACTTCCTCCTCGACCTCCCGATCACGCCCGCCGAGGCGCTGGGAGGCGGCGAAGTGACCGCACCCACCTTCGAAGGCGCGGTGAAGCTGAAGATTCCGCCCGGATCGCAGAGCGGCCGCAAGCTGCGGCTGCGCGGCCGCGGGCTTCCCGCGCTGAAGGGAGGCAGCACCGGCGCGCCGCGCGGCGATCTCTACGTGGTGCTGCAGATCGTGCTCCCGCCGGACTCGCCGGAGGCGCGGGCGGCAGCCGGCGCGCTGCAGGGGCTCTACAAATCCGACGTGCGAAGGGACGTCGTGCTGTAAAAGGCGCCTATGGGACTGCTCGACATGATCGGCCTGGGCGGGCCGGAAGCGAAGATCCGCCGGCTGCAGAAGAAGTCGATGGAGAAGTTCGGGCCAAAAGAGAACCGGCAGGGCGCCATCGAGGAGTTGGGCGGCCTGAAGACGGAGCCCGCCATCGAGGCGCTGCTCATGCGGTACACCTTCCGCGTCGACCCGGGCATCGTCGACGACGAGGAGAAGGCGCGCGTTCTGGCGCTGATCACCGAGGCCGGCGGCATCGCGCTGGAGCCGGTGAAGCGGTTCATCTCCTCGCGCGACGAGATCTCCTGGCCGCTGCGCGCGCTCGACGGCCTCTTGCCCCAGCCTGAGGTGATGGGCTTCCTGGTCGAGGTGGCGCGCAAGGTGGGCTCCGAGTACAGCCGAGTGCCCGAGAAGAAGGTCCTCCTGCTCCACGCCCTCGCCCAGCACAAGTCGCAGGCCATCGCGCCCGTGGTGCTGCCGTTGCTGGAGGACATGGACGACGAGGTGCAGATCGCCGCCGCCGAGGTGATCGCGAAGCAGCAGGATCCGTTGGGCCGCGAGCCGCTGATCCAGCACTTCCTCAAGGCCCACGAGGGCAGCAACGCGCGGGTGCGCGAGGCGCTGGCAGGGATCCTCGCCGACTCGCCTTGGGACGTGAAAGGGTACACGCCCAAGGTCGAAGCGGCGCTGCCGCCGGCCTACAAGCTGGACTCCAAGGGGAAGGTCCAGCGGAAGTAGGCGCCTGCCCGCCCGCACGTCCTGCGAGCGAGCTGTCGAGGATTCCACAGTCGCAACTGGGTGAGCACCTTGTCGCCCGCATGCTCCTCTTCCTCCTGGCCTCGGTCCTGGGCTCGCGGCTGGCCGAGCGCGCGCACGACGCTGCCGGCCTCGCTTCGGTCCGCCAGCTCTCGCGCGCGGCCAACGACGACTGCTCGGGGTTCGTGAAGACCATCTACGGGGCGGAAGGCGTGAATCTCGCGCCGGTGCCGTCGCGGCCGGGCGAGAACGGCGTCTCGTACATCCACCGGGTGGCCGCGGCCCGTCGCGCGCTGCGACAGCGGCCGCGGCCCGGCGATCTGGTCTTCTTCCGCAACACGTACCGGAAGGGGCTGTCGCACGTGGGCATCGTGGATTCGGTCCACGGCAGCGAGGTCAGCTTCGTGCATCGGGCGAACAGCGGCATCGTGCGCTCGCGGCTGGACCTCCGCCGCCCGCACGCGCGCGCCCACAACGACGTGCTGCGCAGGGGGCCGAGGCCGGCCCTGACCGGAGAACTGCTGGCAGGGTTCGCGGCACCCGATCCGCTGCCGGCCCGCTGACGATTCAGCGCAGCTTCTGCCGCACCGCTCCCGCCACCATCTCGATGGCGATCTCGTTGTTGCCGCCGTGCGGGATGATGATGTCCGCGTACCTCTTGCTGGGCTCGACGAAGCCGTGGTGCATCGGCCGCACCGATCGGAAGTACTGCTCGATCACGCCGTCGAAGTCGCGGCCGCGCTCCTTGATGTCGCGCGACAGCCGCCGGATCACGCGCACGTCGGAATCGGAATCGACGAACACCTTCACGTCCAGCTCGTGGCGCAGCGGCGGAAGCGCCAGCACCAGGATGCCTTCGACGATGATGACGTCGCCGGGGTTGACGTGCACCGTCTCCCGCGTGCGCGTGTACTCCGCGAACGAGTAGACCGGCTTCTCCACCGCGCGGCCCGCCTGGAGATCGCGCAGGTGCGACACCAGCAGCTCGGTGTCGAACGCGTCCGGGTGATCGAAGTTGAACGACCTGCGCTCCTCCAGCGTCATGTCGCCCAGGTCGCGGTAGTAGGCGTCCTGGTCGAGGAAGGCCACCGCATGCCCTGCCAACCTCTCCACCAGCCTGCGCGCGACGGTGGTCTTGCCGCTGGCGGTGCCGCCGGCGATACCGATGGTGAGCGGGCGCACGGGCCGGGAAGTAGCAGATCTTTTGCCGCTTGCGTCGAAAGATCTTCCCAAGCGAGGATGCCGGGGACGACATGGCCACCGACTCCCCAGAGCTTTCGCAGATCGCCGCCGAGGCCAAGGACATCGCCAGGAACGTCGCCCAGCCTGCGGGAACCCAACATCTATTGTTGGCGACCTTCACCGTTCCGGGACCCGCCGACGTGCTGCTGCGCGAACGCGGGTGCGACGAAGACAAGGTGCTCTCGGAGCTGGCGGCCGCGGGGATCTTGCCGGCGGATCCGCCGGACGCATTCGCGCAGGCCCTGGAGAAGGCCCGCCAGCTCGCCGACGACTGCGGCCACGCGCACGCCGAAGGTCTGCATCTGCTGGTCGCCCTGACCCGCGTCACCAAGTGTGCCGCGGCTCAGCTCCTCGACAAGACCGCAGCTCCCATCGCCACGCTGCGGACGACTGCCCTCGGCTACCTCACCGGCTCGATCCCGCGCCGCAGGGAAACGACGGTCGCAGTCCAGACCCCGCGCGCCGCCGTGGTCACGCGCGCGGCCCCCCAACCTTCCACGGTCCCTCCCCAGCGCGTCACGACCCTCGCGCCCGAACCCGAACGCCGTTCGACTCTGAAACCCGGACCTGAGCGCAGACCTGAACCTGAAGCGCCCGGCGCGCAAGCGCGATGGCTCCTGGACCCTCGCGAGTACCCGTGGCTCTCCACCTACGCCCGCAACCTGACAGCCCTCGCCATGGAGGGCCGGCTCGATCCCGCCCTGGGCCGCGACCGCGAGATCGACGAGCTCCTCGACATCCTCGGCAAGCGCCGCGCCAACAACCCCGTGCTGGTCGGCGAACCGGGCGTCGGCAAGACCGCCATCGTCGAGGGGCTGGCCCAACGCATGGGCGGCGATCGCATCCTGCTCGAGCTGGACGTCAGCAGCCTGACCGCAGGCACACAGCTGCGCGGTTCGTTCAGCGAACGGCTCATCGGCATCAAGGACGAGGTGAAGCGCGCCGAAGGCCGCGCCATCGTCTTCATCGACGAGCTGCACATGCTCATCGGCGCGGGCGCCGCCGGCGAGGGGCCGCAGGACGCCGCCAACGAGCTGAAGGCGGCGCTGGCGCGGGGCGAGTTCCCCTGCGTGGGCGCAACGACCCATGACGAGTTCCGCAAGCACATCCAGAACGACCCCGCGCTGGAGCGGCGCTTCGTTCCCCTGCTGGTGCGGGAGCCGTCGCCGGCGGATACGGCCGCCATCCTCCGCGGCGCCGTCGCCCATTACGAGTCGCACCATCGCGTGCGCTTCCTCCCCGAGGCGCTGGAGGCGGCGGCGCAGCTGACCGCGCGCCATGTCCGCGACCGCTTCCTGCCCGACAAGGCCTTTGCCGCCATCGACCTGGCGGGCTCGCGCGCGCGCAGGGAAGGACGCGATCAGGTCTCGCGCGACGACGTGGCCCGCGCGGTCGCCCGCATGGCCGGCCTGCCCGAGGATCGCCTGCTGCAACCCGACGGCGAGCGCTTCCTCCAGCTCGAGGAACGGCTGATGAAACGCATCGTCGGCCACGAGCACAACCTGGCCGTGATCTCAAGCGCCATCCGGCGCAACTATGCGGGCTTCTCGGCGCAACGCCCGCTCTCCTCGTTCCTCTTCTGCGGGCCCTCCGGCGTGGGCAAGACGGAGACGGCCCGCGCGCTGGCCGACGAGCTCTTCGACGGCGGGCTGGTCCGCATCGACCTCTCCGAGTATTCCGAGCCGCACACCGCGGCCCGGCTGACCGGCGCTCCTCCGGGCTACGTCGGCTATGGCGAAGGCGGCCAGCTCACCGAGGCGGTGCGGCGCAAGCCAGCCTCGGTGGTGCTGCTCGACGAGGTGGAGAAGGCGCACCTCTCCGTCTTGCAGCTCTTGCTGCAGATCCTCGACGAGGGGCAGCTCACCGACGGCCGCGGCCGCCGCATCGACTTCTCCGGCACGGTGGTGGTGCTCACCAGCAACCTGGGCGCAGCAGCGTTCGGCGGCGACGGCGCGCGGCCGATGGGCTTCGCGCAGGCCGCGGATCCGTCGCTGGACAAGACGCTGCCCCCCGGGCCGGCCGCGCATCCCGAGTCGCGCAAGGCGCTGGAGCAGGCGCGCGCCGGATTCCCGCCCGAGCTCTGGGGCCGCCTCGATGAGCGCCTGGTGTTCGCGCCGCTCTCCCGCGAGGAGGTGGCCCGCATCGCCCAGCTGCTGATCGCGGCCAGCTCGCGGAGGCTGTGGGACGAGCGCCGCATCTCCTTCCGCACCGGGCCGGGGCTGATCGACCACCTGATCGCGGCGGGCGGCTACCAGCTGGCGCTGGGGGCCCGGCCCATGCGGCAGGTGATCCAGCGCGTTTTGGAGTCCCCCCTCGCCGACGAGATCCTGGCCGGGCGCGTGCGCGGCGGCGACAAGCTGATCGCCTGCGGCGGCCAGCGCGGCGTAGAGTTCCAACACGAATGATCCGCACGGCCGCAGTGGTGGGCGGCGGCGCCGTGGCCCGGGCGCTGCTCGAAGCGCTGCCCCGCGCCGGCATCGCGGTACGTGCGTCCTGGCGGCGCCACAGCGGCCTGCTCCCGCCTCCGCTGCGCGAGGTCGACGTGGTCTTCCTGGCGGTGTCGGATGCGGCGGTCGCGGACGTCTGCTCGATCCTTGAGGTGGGCCCCGGGCAGCTGGTGGCGCACCTGGCAGGAGCTCTCGGCCTCGCACCGCTGGCCCCGGCGCGGCGGCGAGGAGCCCGCGTAGGCTCGCTGCATCCGCTGCGCGCCTTCGCCCCCGGCGGGCCGGGAGACTTCCGCGGCGCCGCCGCAGGGATCGCCGGCTCGGATGCATCGGCGCGCAGGGACCTGGCGGATTTGGCGAATCGGCTGGGAATGCACCCCCTGCAGACGCGCGACGCGGCGCGCGCGCTCTACCACGCTGCCGCGGTGCTGGCCGCGGGCGCGCAGGTGGCGCTCTTCTCGGAGGCGGTCCGCGCCTTCCGCAAGGCTACCGGGGCGCAGGAAGACGAGGCCCGCGCGGCGTTGCTCCCGCTCGCCCTGGGCGCGCTGGGGAACCTGCGCCACTTGCCGCCGGCCCAGGCGTTGACGGGACCGGCGGCGCGAGGCGATCTGGCGACCATCCGCGCCCACCGCGCGGCGCTGCCCGTGGACCTGCTGCCGCTTTACGATCAGCTGACGCGCGTGGCGCTGCGCCTGGGAGAGTCGGCCGCCACGGTGGAGGACGTCAAAAGACTCCCGGGGGCAGCGCCCCGGGGACCGGCCCCAACGACCCGATCATCGAGTCCACGTCGTCCACCACCTCGGGGGGCGCGCCCATCGGCCAGCTCGCGATCGCCAGCGCGATATGGTCCCCCGCGCGGACCACCGCCACGCGGCCCCGCACCTCGTCGGCCACGGTGAAGGAGAACCCGTAGGCCTCTCCGCCTCGAGCCAGCACCCGCTCCACGTCTTCCACGTGCACGCGCGCTTCGCTGGACAGGTTCTCCATCAGCATGCGGGCGAGCATGCGCAGATCCTTGATGCCGTCGGCGCTCTGCACCACCAGTTGGGCGCCCGTCTCCTGCGACATGGCCAGGAGCGGCACCGGCTCGCCGTCGGGCCCGCGCACGCCGCTGCGGAAGGCCCAGCGCTCGCTCCCGGGGCGCTCCAGCGCGAACTGGCCGGTGCGGTCCTCCCAGAGCTTCGGAACCGACAGGCCGTGCTGCGGCTTGGGCGCCCGGCCGAGCGGCGAGGTGACCCTCGCCGGCACGAGCGAGACGGCGAGCGAGAGCATGGCCGCTGCGCTGATCGCGGTGTACATCGGGTGACGGTCCGCACGCCGTCTGGAAAAAGCTACCCCTGCAGCTTGGCGAGCGCGGCGCGAGCGGTGCGCGCCACCACTGGCTCGGTGTCGCGCACCAGAGCGAGGAGCGCCTCACGTCCCTTGGCCAGCCCCAGCCGGCCCAGGCCCCAGCCGGCGTGGTTGCGGATGCTCCAATCGGGATCCTGCGCCAGCTGCACCAGCAGCGGGAGCTCCGCGGGCTGCGCCACACGCGCCAGGCCGTCGGCGGCCACACGGCGCACCTCCGGCTCCGCGTCGTGCAGGCGCGCCTTGAGGAAGGGCAAGAGGCCCGGGGAACCGATGCGGATGAGCGCGGCGACGATCTCCAACCGCTCGTGCCCGCCGGCGCGCGGGAAGAGGCGCTCCAGCTCCGCCGCCGCGGACTCGGCCCGCAGCCGGCCCAGCGCGCGGATGACGTGATAGCGCAGATCGTCGGAGACGAAGAGCAACCCCACCAGCGCCGGCACCGCGCGCGTCGACCCGTTGCGCACCAAGAGCTCCACCGCCTCGATGCGCACCGACTCGTCGCCATCTTGAAGTTTGCGGACGAGATGCTCCTCGGCGTCCACCTCGTCGTGGTTGACCAGCACGCGCAGCGCCGCGCGGCGCACGGGCGCGGAAGAGGCCTCCAGCAGCTCGAGGATCTTGTCGGGGAAGAGCGGGCTGCGCGCCGACTCGAGGATCTCCAGCGCGGGCAGCACCTTCCCCTCTTCTTCCAGGAACTGCGCCAGCGCGACCAGGCTCTGGCCGGGCATGCTGCCCAGCGCCTCCGCCGCCGCGGTGCTCTCCGGCGGCGTGCCGCGGCCGAAGCGCTCCACCAGCGCGGGGATGGCGGCGACGTCGCGGCAGCGCCCCAGGGCGTGGCAGGCGGCGGCGCGGACGTCGGCGTCAGGATCCTGCATCAGCGGGACGATCACCGAGACCGACGGCGGATCGGCGGGCGCGCAGAGCAGCGCGCCGCAGCGCACGTGCGGGTCCGGGTTGCGGAGCAGATCTCCCAACGCGGCGCGCACCGCTCGCTCGTACTTGCGGCACAGCGCGGCGGTCCAGCGCGCCTCCTCCGCCTCCGCGGAGAGCGCGCGCTGCACCACCAGCGGGTAGAGCTTGTCCAGCTGCGCCGCCAGCGTCACCGCCCCGGCCGCGCGGCCCAGCACCGCGTCGTCGGAGGCGAGCAGCGCGCCCAGGTAGTCCAGCAGCGCGGGCTCGCGCCGCTCCTCGTCCAGCTTGCGGCGGAAGCGCGTGAACACCGAGGGGGACGCCGGGTGGTGCTCGAGGATGGCCGCGCAAGCCTTGAGCAGCTGGTCGCGCAGCGGCAACCGATCGTGATCGGCGAGGTGCGAGAGCAGCCGCGGCAGCGCCTCGGGCGCGCCGATTCGTCCCAGCGCGTCCACCGCCGGCTCGGCGAGCATCTCGTTGGGGATGGCGTCGAGCAGCGCCGGCACCGCGCGCGGATCGCCGATCTCGCCCAGCGCCGCCACGGCCGCGAACTGCAGCCAGAGGTCGGCGGCGAGCAGGCGGATGAGCCCCGGCACCGCCTCGCGGGCCTTGAGCGCGCCCAGGGCCTCGATGGCCGCCTGGGAGATGTTGGAGTCGGCGTGCTCGAGCAAGGGCAAGAGCGAGTGCGCGGAGGCGGGATCCTTGATCCGCGAGAGGATCTGCACCGCGAACATGGCCACTTCCATGTTCTCGCCGCGCGAGAGCGCCACCAGATGCGGCACCGCGTACGGGCCCTGCCGCTCCAGCGCCGAGAGGGCCGAGTTGCGCAGCACCGCGTTCTCGTCGTTGCCGACGAAGCGGCCCAGCATCTCCGGCGGAAGGTGGCGCGCCGCCAGGGCGATGGCCCGCTCGCGCAGCCCCGGCTGCGACTCTTGCAGCGCGGCGATGATCTCCGCGTCGTTCGATCCACTCTGGAACGTCTTCTCGATGTCGGTTGTGCCCAAAGTTCCCTCTATTGCGGCTGCGTGGCCTGCCTGCGCAGCAGCTCGTTCTCGAAGGCGAGGCCGGCCTGCGACGCGGCGAGCTCGAGGATGTCCAGCTCCTCGATCACGCGATTGGAGTGCCCGTTGTCGGCGTAGACCAGCGCGATGACGCGCTGGCCGCCCATCACCGGGAAGATGGCGCACTGGCCGGTGCGCGGCCGGCCCAGGAGCGCGCTGAAGTTCTCGGGGAAGCGCGCGTCGTCGAAGGCGACCGCGCGCACCTGGCCGTCGGCCAGGCTGTCGGTGAGCGCGTTGCGCGAGCCCAGCGCCACCTTGAGCCCGCGGGAGAGCTGCGCCAGGGGCTGGCCGCCCGGGCTGTTGCCGAAGGCGCCCAGCGCCACCAGGCCGTCGCGGCGCACCAGGAAGAGCACGGCGCGCTCCACCGACTCGCTGATGATGTTCATCAGGCTGAGCGAGATGGTGGTGGAGATGAGGCCGCTGCGCAGGTCGCCGACGATGCGGCGCAGCTTGGCGAAGTTGGCGTTGATGCGGTCCGCCCGCGAACCGCCGGTCATCAGATCCCGGCGGTTCTGCGCCACCGAGCGGAAGCAGGCGCCGAGCAGCGCCATGTCGCCCTGCACCGCCGCGATGGCGCCGGCCTCGTAGACCTGGGCCACGGGCACGCCGCCGTCGATGAGGGCGAGGATGGTGGCGCGCGGGCGCGCACGCCGCAGGCCGGAGATGGCGTCCAGCGCCACCGCCCCCTGACGCAGATCGAGGAGCACTACCGGCGGGCCTTCTCCCGGCGGCGGAGTGCCTGCGTCCCGCAGGTTGACCCGCACGACGGTGACGTCCGGCACCTCCTGCGCCAGCCTCTCGGCGATCTGTCGGTCGGAGGAGACGACTTGAAGGCGGACCTTCTCCGCGTTGACCTCCAGCAACAATGGGATCACGCCCACCGGGGGCGCGGGCGGAGTCTTCGGCGCGGCCGCGGCGGGAGCCGGAGCGGCAGGCTTGGCGACCGGCGGGACGCCGCCGGCGGGCGTGAGGGCAGCATCGCGGTTGCGCTCGTCGAAGATGCGCAGCGCGTCCAGCAGCACCATCTGCGTGTCGAGGTTCAGGTGCCGGATCACGTCTCCGGGCACCAGCGCGATGTCGTCGATGGGCTTGAGATCGTCGAGCGCGAAGTGGAAGGTGCCGTGCGTCCAGGTCACCAGATCATAGACGGTGCGCTCGATCTGCTGCTCGATGGCGCGGTACATCGTCTCCGGCGTCAGCACGTTCATCGCCAGCAGCACTTGCCCGAGCGAGNGCCGCGGCACCTGCGCCTCCTGCTCGCGGAGNGCGTGNTCGAGCGNGCCCTGGTCGATGACGTTGTTCTCGATCAGCAGATCGCCGAGCCGCTTGGTGCCCGGCCCGACCGCGTTGACGATCTTCCCCTGATGGAAGCCGATCTCCGCGCTGGTCTCCCCTGACTTGAGCGTCAGCGTTCCGGTGCGCGCGCCCAGGTGGATGAACTGCATCGCGTCGGCGACGGAGACGTCCTCGAGATTTCCGGAAAGGCTCATCGCCTACTGCCTGCGCACCAGCGCGACCAGGCTCTCCAGCGTCTTGAGCTTGCGGTCGGTGTTCGAATACACGCGCGCCGCGAACAGCGCGGAGGCAGCGTGGGCGGCGATCAGGTCGAGCAGGTCCCGATCTTCCGGCCGCAGCGCATCCTTGTGCTGGAAGAGGCTGAGGATCACCAGCGCTCCCACGGTGGCTCCCTGCACGGTGAGAGGAACGCAGGCCAGCGCCTCGGAGCCGTCGAGCGGCCCGATGCGCAGCACGCCGTCGGCGAGCGTGGCGTCGACGGCGGGGTCGCCGCCGGTATACACGCCGTTCGTGTAGAGACCGCTCTTGTCGTCCTCCAGGCCCTGCGAGAGCGCGATCTCGCATTCGCCCGAGCTCTTCTCCTTGTCGTCGTTCTTCCAGAAGAGCAGCACGAACTTCTCGGCGCCTAGAAGATTTATGGCGATCTCGGCGATGGTGGCTTGCACCTCGCCGGGATCGAGCGTGGCGTGCAGCTGGTAGGTGGCCACGTAGAGGTTCATCAGCCTGCCCACCTGCTGCTCATACTCCGCCAGCTTGTTCGACAGCTCCTCCCGGTCCGACTCCACGTCGGCCAGGCGCGCCGAGAGATCGCTCGGCGCGTGCACCAGCTGCGGCTTGGCCCCTTCGATCTCCTTGGCCAGCTCGGCGGCGCGATCCAGCGTCGCCCGCAGCTCGTCGAGCGCGGACCCGAGGCGCGGCGGCAGCTGCCCGGGGGCGGCCATCCGATTCACGCCGCCGGGCTCGCCGTCAGCTTGTTGATCACCCCGAGGAGCTCCTCGTTGCGGAACGGCTTCTTCACGTAGGCCGCCGCGCCGGCGTTCATGCCGCGCTGGGTGTCGTCCTCGGTGCCCTCGGTGGTGATGATCACCACGGGGATCCGGGCGAATTCGGGGTGCGCCTTCACCGCGGTGAGGAACTCGAGCCCGTTCATCCGCGGCATGTTGATGTCGAGCAGGATCAGCTCGACGTCCTTGTGCTCGGCAAGCCGGTCGAGCGCCTCGCGACCGTCGTAGGCGTGCACCAAGGGAAAGCCGCGCAGCATCATTTCGAACATGCGATGCAGCAGCTTGGAGTCGTCGACGACGAGAACTTTTTTCGGTTTCATTGCTGGCGGGGATCCTGCTCGTAGGAGCAGGGCTAGTCAAGGAATCGCTCGTTCTTACCTAGACCTACCGAAGTCAGAGCGATTCGAGGGCCTGGGTGAGCTCGGAGAGGGTGTGCGTGTTCCCCTGTGTGCGCGCCACCTCCTGTCCGCGGCTCAATGCCACCCGGGCGGCGTCGACCTTTCCCAGGAGTTGCAGAAGCATTCCCAACTGGAGATAAGCGGCCAGGTAGTCCGGCCGTCGCCGCAACAACTCCTCCAACTCGGCGGCGGCTGCGGCTGAATCGCCCTTCCCCTTCAACTCCAGCGCCAACGCGTAGCGCGGAAAGGCCTCGTCCGGCGCGGCGGCGATGAACTTGCGGAGCTGCTCGATGCGGTCCACACCGTCCTTATAGCTCGACGGCGTCGAGATCGTCGCACACCTGCACACCAGGCGGAGGCGCAATGCCTGCCCGCGCTTCCGCGCCCAGGTGCCCGAGCAGGATGCGGGGCGACCGCGGCAAGTGGTCGCGCAGCGTCTCCCAGCCGAGATGCCTTTCGGTGCCGGGGCCGAGGTACGTGCACTCCAGACAGACGGCCTGTGCGCCGTCGCACAGACCGGGCGCGATCGAACCAGTGTCGCCGCTGAAGGCCACGGGCCCGATGCGCAGCGAGAGCGCGACGTCGGGCGGCGTCATGTGCTCCGCGGCGAAGACGCGCACCTCGCGGCCCGCGAGATTGACCGTCTCGCCTGCCGCCAGCTCATGGACCTGGAGCGGGAACGGGAGCGGCCTCGCGGCGGCGTTGGCATAGCAGGCCGCCCAGAGCGCGTGCAGGCGCGCCCGCGTCCCCGCAGGGCCGCTGGCGACGAGCGGCGCCGACCGCTTCGCGCGGTAGACCGCGTCGACGAGGAGGAAGGGCCAGCCCGCGATGTGATCGCCGTGCAGGTGCGTGAAGTGCACCGCGGCCAGCTCTTGCGGATCGCGGCCCAGCCGTCGCATCGCGTGCAGTGCGGTGGCGCCGAAGTCCACCGCGTACGCGCCGCGCTCGTCGTCCACCAGCCAGCACGTCTGTCCGCGCCCAGCCGAGCAGAACGCGTCGGCGCTGCCCAGCGCGGTCACCCTCATGGCGGCGTGCGCTCGAAGAACGGCGCCAGCTGCTCGCGGATGTTGCCCTGGCGCAGGTGGATCTCGCGCCGCAGGGTCTCCAGCTCTGCCATCCCGCCGCGCAGCGAGAGGCTGGTCTCGAGGAGCTCGCCGCCGCGCCGCCAGCGCAGGCGCAACATGGGCAGGTCCTTCCCGGCGATGGGCGCGAAGGCCCGGTGCAACGCCGCCTCGCTCACCTCGCGCAGCCCGACGGCGAGCAACGTCCCCTCTCCCTCGCGGCGCAGGAAGAGGGCGTCCTCCGTGCACCACAGGTCGCAGACGCACGCTTCCCTCCAGGCGGGCGGGAGCAAGGCAATGCCGTCCGCGAAGCGGGTGCCGTGGTAGAGGGCGCGCGGATGGTCGATCAGCCGCGTGTCCTCGGGCGAGGCGTGGGGGATGCCGGCGCGAAGGAACCGGCGGTGCCGCGCGCGGATGCGGGCCGCAAACGACAGCGCGCCCGCGGCGAAGAGGGCCGCGAGCGCGCAGAGGATCCAGACCGTCGCCAAAGCCTACTCGGAGGGAGCGCCCTCGCCTCCGGCCACGTCGTCCAGCTCCTTCAGCTTCTCCTCGACGGCGTTCTTGGCCCGGTCGAAGTTCTTGTTGCAGGCGAAGAGCACCTCGGGGGCGGTCTTGCCCGCGACGCCCTTCTCGATCTCGCCGCAGACCGCCTTGTTGCCGGCGAGGAACGCCTGATCGAGCTGGTTGGCGTAGGCATTCGTCGCCTGCGACGCCTTCTTCCAGTCGGCGATGAAGGCGGTGGTCACCTGGGATCGCTGCTCCACCATGTCCTGCGCCTCGGCCACCTGGCTACGCAGGTCGGCGTCCGCGATCTGCTCGGCAGAGCCGGTCAGCGCGGCCGCCGAGGCGCTGGACTGCGCGGCGAACTGCGAGATGGAGACGGCGATGCGGTCGTAGGTGCGGGCCAGCTCGCGGTAGCCGGCCACCACGCGCCGCGCCTCGTCGCCCTTGGGGGCGGAAGCGCAGGATGGCTTGCCCAGCGTGTTCAGGGTGCGGGCCACGTCGCCCACCTTGTCCACCGCGGCCGCGCAGGGCCGCGACTTCTGCCCCTCGCGCGCGGCAGCTACGAAGGCGGACAGCGTGGCGAGGTCGCGCTTGTGCTGCGCGCGCTTCTTCAGCATCAGGCCGCCGAAGATTCCGCCCACGGTCAGGAGGACGACCAGGCCGACGATCCCGGCCAGGAGCTTTGTGCTCATGCCGGCGTCCGGCCGCTTGCGGCCGCCCACCACGTCCACCCGGATGGAGGTCTGCCCGCAGCGAAGCACGTCGCCGTCGAACAGCTCGACGTCGTCCACGCGCTCGCCGTTGAGCCAGATCCCGTTCGCCGAACCCATGTCCTTGACGCGGATTTCGCCGTTGATCTTGCTGATCTCGGCGTGACGCCCCGACATGGAGCTGTCCTTGACGGCGATGTCGCACTGGTCGGACCGGCCGATGGTGACGCTGATCGACCGCATCGGAAAGGCCTTCTCGACGCCGTTGGGCCCCTTCACGATGAAGTTGGCAGAGACCCCGTCGAGGAGCGCGGGGTTGATCATCTCGGTTTTCGGAGTTCCTTCTTCGCCCATGATGTCCTCGTCGAGAGCAGCTCTGCCCGTGCGCGGAAGTAGGTGACGAGCGTACGGGGGAGTGCCGCTTCGGTCAAGGATCGAGCGCACTTGCGGCGCAGACGAAAAGGGCGCAGGCCGTACGGCCCGCGCCCCGAAAACGAGGGAGTGCTGCGCGCGCTACTTGCCCGACTGGTGCATCTGCTGCGTGTCGGTGCCGCTGCGGGCCTGGCCGGGCTCCTGGGGGGCGCCCTGCTGCTGCGGACCGGGCTTCGGCAGCGTTGGCTTCAGCTGCGGCAGGTCGGCCTTCACTACGGTTTCGCCCGGCTGCTTGGCGCCCGAGGCATCGAGCGTCAGCAGCACTGCCTTGCCTTGGTCGAGACCGGGGAGGTCGGTGGCCATGGCGAAGCCGCTGCCGTTCTGGTCCGGATCCAGCGCGCCGCCATCGACCGGCTGGCCCGACGCGGGCTGGAACCACAGGTGATAGGTCCTGCCGTCCTGGTTCTGCTGCAGGCCGTACGCGTTCATGCGCAGCCAGGTCTTGCCGTTGGGCAGCTCGCCCCACGTCGCCGCGGCCCAGGTGCCGGCGCCCGGCTGCTGGCTCGCCTTCCCCTTCTTGCCGGTGGCCTCAGCGGCCTGGAGCACCACCGTAGTCCGGCCCGGGTTGCGCGCCAACGCGAGCTCGTTCTGCATCGTGCCGAGCTGTTTCGAGATGGCCGTGGCCTGGTCGCGGTACTGGGCCGTGTCGCGCTCGGCGACGTTGGCCCGCTGCGAGGAACTGCTCAAGGCCGAAGCGAGGTAGGCGACCAGTGCGACGACCGCCACCATGACGACGACGATGGGGACGGCCGATCGCCACGACTGCGTGGCCTTGCCTTCGGTGAGACGCGAAAACGTGGGACGGGTATCCGCCAGGGAGTCATCCATGGCAGAGAAAGTTTTCACTGCTCGACAGTAAGGGAAGCCCCTGATTGGTCGAGGTTTTTTGCTATGTGACGGGCCGGCGCCGGAGAGCCGGAGCCAGGGCGAGGCAGAGCCCGAAGTCGGAGTCCATGGACTCCTCCGCCGCAGCGGGGACCTTGCGCGAGGGACGGGGGTCGGGTTCGCTGGAAGCGTCCGCGGAGGAGCGACGGCGCGCGGAGCGGCGACTTCCGGAATCAGCCTTTCTCGACATGGCGCGTTGTTGTACCCGACCTCACCCCCTCCCGCAACAGAAGCTCGCCGGAGACCCCCTCAAGCTGGCGCCTGCACGCGTTTCCTGTTACGACGCGCCGCACGATGGCTCGCAGAATCAGGGCAGATTTGGGGCGCCGGCAGGCAACTGTTCCACAGAAGACACTTGCCACCTTCCCCAACCCCAACCCGGGCCGCGACTACGAGATCCGCTTCGACTGCCCCGAGTTCACCTGCCTGTGCCCGATGACCGGGCAGCCCGACTTCGCCACCATCCGGATCTCCTACGTCCCGGACAAGAGCTGCGTCGAGCTGAAGAGCCTCAAGCTCTATCTCTGGAGCTATCGCGACGAAGGCACGTTCCACGAGGCGGTGACCAACCGCATCCTCGACGATCTGGTTTCGGCGCTCCGGCCCCGGCGCTGCGAGGTGGTGGGAGATTTCCTGGTCCGCGGCGGCATCCACACCGTGGTGGTCGCGCGGCACCCCGACGGAGGAGCCGGGGTGCCCCCGGCGACGGGCGGAGGCCGAAGGCCGGAGCATCCGAAGTAGTTTGCCTAGCCGGTCCGCGACCGGCAGGATGGCCCACCGTGCTCGCCGGCGAGCTCCACCCCTTCCTGGTGCACTTCGCAGTGGGGCTCTTGCTGCTGGCTCCGCTGGCAGACGTGCTCGGGCTTCTCTTCCGGCGCGAGGCGCTGCTCTACACCGGCCGCTGGACCACGCTTCTGGGCACCAGCTTCGGAGTGCTGGCGATGTTGAGCGGCTTCGGGGCGCAGGCCGTGCTGGGCGCGCACAGCGCCGCTGGAGAAGCGCTACTCCAGCTGCACGGGCGGCTGGCCTGGGTGGCGATGGGCGCGTGGGTTCCGGTGGCGGGATGGCGCGCGGCCTCGAAGCTGGCCCTCCCCTTGCGGGCGCGCACCCTCTACCTGGCGGCTGCCTTCACGGCCGCCGCGGTGCTCGCCGCCGAGTCCATCCTGGGCGGCGCGCTGGTCTACCGTCACGGCCTGGGCCTCTCGCCGGCAGCCCGCGCCGAGCCCGTGGTCCGCTCCATCCCCAGATAGTTTCGGGGACACCATACGTAACGCGTCGTATGGTGTCCCCGAAACTCAGAGGTCGTCGAGGGGCGTTGGCTTGCGGCGGAAGAGGAGCTTGCCCAGGACGTATCCTGCCGCCACGCCCGCGAGCAGGAGCTGGCCGGGATGCTCTTCCGCCCAAGCTCCCACGCGACGAACGGCCTGCTCCGCGAGCTGGCGCCCGAGCTCGAGCCCCTGCTCGAAGGCGGCCTCGCCTTCGTCGCCCTCCGGGCGGCCGGTGATCTCGGCCATGGGGAGCTGCGCTTTTCCCTGCGTCTCCGCCATGGTCACCTCGAGGTGGCGCGCGCGACCAAAAGGCCCAGCACCAGCGCGCTCGCGAAGCTCGCTCCCGGGTGCCGCCGCACCATGCTGCGCCAGTTCAGCGAGTCCGAGACGTTGGCCCGCAGATCGTTGACGGACTGCTCGATCTCCTGGCGGGCGCGTTCGATCCCCGCGCGGATGGCTGCCGGATCTCTAGAGTTTTCAGGCATGTTGTCCCCTCAATGCGGATGCGAGGCCGGCTGCGGCGGCTGCCGCGCCCCTTCCAGCGGCCGCGCGGGTAGCTGGCCGTCCACCTGCGCGGGCGGCGCGTCTTTCATGGCGGCGATCCACTGCTTGTCCTGGCGCAGCTCCTCGGCGGTGCGCGGCAGATCCAACCGCCGCGACATCGCCTTGCGGATGCCGGTGGCCGTGATGGCGGCGCCGGCGCCGAGGTTGAGGGCGCCCACGATCGCGAAGGCCGCCCAGGCGGGGAGCCAGATCGCGAGCAGGTACCCCAACGCCATCATCATGAGGAGGTATCCCGCCGCGAGCGCCGGCAGGCCGGCGGCGCTGGCCAGGACCTCGCGGCCCAGGCCGCGGACGTCCTGCTTGAGCTCTTCTCGCGCGAGCGCCATGTGCTCGCGGACCAACGTCTGCAGACCGTCGATCAGGCGCTGGAACGCGTCCTTCGACGGCAAGGGTTGCGGGCCCTGCGACATGCGCCAAGGTAGGTATCGCCTGCCTGCGGCGCCAGAGCGGCGATCAGTGCAGCAGCAAACCGTTCTGCGCCGCGCCGCGCAGCTCGAGATCCTCCTCGAAGCAGCGGATCAGGTAGCCGATCAGCAGCAGCGACGAGGCGTTTTCCGAGGCGCGCGCCGGCTCCCGCTCCATCAGATCGGTGGCGTAGGCGAGGAAGAACTGCGCCAGCTCCTCGCCTGCCTGGCGCAGGATCAGGTTGTGCAGGCGATCGCGATCCATCGCCCGGATACGGCGAATGAATTCGATGGCCAGTTCGCGCTTGCGCGCGGAGTCCAGTTGCTCGGCCGGCGTCCCCATCCGCACCCCCGACGGCAAGGGTGTGAGCGCACGGGTCGTTCCGCAAGCCTGTAGATTTGACATATGGACGGCCGAGTGGATGATCCTCCGTCAGGCACGGGAGGGGGCGGGATGTTCACCGGCGTGAAGGTGTTTTCAGCGACGAAGGCGAAGGAACGCGACGATCTCGGGGAGCAGGTAACGCGGTGGCTGCGCGCCAACGCGGATCTCGAAATCGTCGACCGGACCGTGATCCAGTCCAGCGACAACGAGTTCCATTGCCTGACGATTGTGCTGTTCTACAAGCCTCGCAACGGCGCCGCGAAGACGTAGCAGCGCGGGCCCTACCTGCGCGCCAGCCTCTTGGGCACCGCCCGCGTCGCCGCCGCTTGAGGCCGCGGCGCCTTGTGATCCATGGCCATGCGCAGGCTGACCACCCCGAAGATCACCGCGACCGCCGTCCCGAGACCCAACCACGACCAGACGCCGGACTTCGCCACGTTCTTCTTCGTCCTCGGCGCCACCTGGGTGGGCGCCGCGATCCCGGCGATCGCCTCCAGCGCATGCGCCAGCTCCAGCGAGCTGTGCGGACGCGCCGCGGGGCTCTGCTCGAGACAGCGCTCGATCAGCGCGTCCCAGCGCGGATCGAGTCCGGCCACCGCCTTCGAAGGCGTCGGGTACTTCCCCACCGGCAGCTCCGCCGTGAGCAGCTCGTACATCATCACGCCGAACGAATAGATGTCCGCCTTGTGGTCGGCGCGCTTGGCGTCCTTGCGCTGCTCGGGCGCCATGTAGTTGGCCGTTCCCATCGCCACGTGGCTCTGCGTCAGGCACTCCGCGCCCTCCGCGTGGAGGCCGGCGAGCCCGAAGTCCAGCACCTTGGTCTTCAGATCCTTGGTCACGAGCACGTTGTCGGGCTTGAGATCGCGGTGCACCACGGCCCGCGCGTGGGCGTAGGCGAGCGCGTGCGCCACCTGCGAGAGGAGCCGGGCCAGCTGCCCCGCCGTGGGCCGGTTCGCGTGCGCCCACATCCGCAGCGACTGGCCCTCGATCAGCTCCATGGCGATGTAGACGTGCTGCCCCGCCTTGCCCCGCCCCAGCAGCCGGACGATGCCAGGATGATCCAGCTGCGCCATGGCGGCGGCCTCGCGGCCGAAGCGGCGCACGTAGTCGGGCACGGCGGCCATCTGCGGGGTGAGGATCTTGACCGCCACCGGCAGCCGGTCGGAGTTGCGGGTGCAGCGGAAGACCTCGCCCATCCCGCCCTGCCCGATGCGCTCGAGGACACAGAACCCGTCGAGCTGCGGGAAGGGACCCGGGGGCGCCCTGGGAGGCGGTGGAACCGCGGGCGGCGGCGTCTTCTCGCGATGAACCTCGAAGCGCACGCCGCAGTGCCCGCAGCGCGCCAGCGATCCGTCGACGAAGAGGCTGACGTCGCAGCGGATGTCGCAGTTGGGGCACCGCTGGACGGCGCGCTTCTTCTGGACGGGCGGCTGCGACTTCGACGCTGCCTTGTCAGCCATGTGGGCAAGTGTCCCCAGGTCGATCGGGAGCGCAAGTTTTCGGCCTTGAAGGAACGCTCTGCTTGCGCGACCGCGGACATGGTCGTGCGAAGCTCTGGATCCGGCGCTCCGCGCCTCCACCAGGGGGGCGGAACGCCTCCCCCCTGGACCCCCCACTCAAACGTCGCGGGCTTCCAGCACCCTGAAGATCTCGACGGGCGCCTCGCGGTTCTTCACCTTCGCCGGGGGCAGGGCTTCCATCACGAAGTTGTGCTTGCCTGCGCGTTGGGCGCACTCCTGCGAGACCACCACCATCCCCTCCCGGGCGATGCCGCAGAGGCGGGAGGCCAGGTTCACGCCGTCGCCGATGGCGGTGTAGCTGAGCGCCTTGTTGGAGCCCATGTTGCCCACCACCACGTGCCCGGTGTGCAGCCCGATGCCGATCTCGATGGGCACCTTGCCCGAGGCGACGCGATCCTCGTTCCACTCCAGAAGCCGCTTCTGCATCTTCACCGCGGCGCGCACCGCCTGGGTGGCATCGTCGGGCCGCCGCAGCGGCGCTCCCCACAGGCCCATCAGCGCGTCGCCGATGAACTTGTCGAGGATGCCGTGGTGCTCGAAGAGGATGTCCACCATCAGCTCGAAGTAGTCGTTGAGCATGCGGACCACTTCCTGCGCCGGCATCTTCTCCGAGATGGAGGTGAATCCCCTGATGTCGCTGAAGAGGATGGTCAGCTCGGTGAGCTGGCCGCCCTTGGCCAGGTCGATGCTGCCGCGCGCCGCCTGCTCCACCAGCGCGGGCGAGAGGAAGCGCGCCAGCTGCGCGCGCTGGGTGGCCTCGTGCTCCAGGGCGCGCGCGTACTCGCTGTTCTCCAGCGCCACCGAGGCTTGCGCGGCGATGGCGGAGAGCACCTCCAGGTCCTTGGTGGTGAAGGCGGCGATGCGCTCGCGCGAGTCGAGAAACATGACGCCCTTGACCGCGTCTCCCGACGAGGAGAGCAGCGGCACCGCCATGGCCGACCGGACGCCCGCCGCGATGATCGAGTGCGAGGCTGCGAAGCGCTCGTCGGCGATGGCGTCGCTGGTGAGCACGCCCTCCTTGCGCGCCTGCACCGCCGCCAGGAGCGTGTCGGACACCAGCACCTTGCCCTCCCCCGGCCTGCGCTGGCGCATGGCCTGGATCACCAGCTCGTGCGAGTGCGGATCGGCTATCAGGATTACCCCGTTGTCGCAGGGGATCAGGTCGAAGGCGATCTGGAGTATCCGGCCGAGCAGCTCGTTGAGATCGCGCTCCAGCCGCACGTAGTTGGAGAACTCGTGCCCGATGCGCAGCCGCTCGTAGTCGCGCTCCAACTGGGCGGTGTCCTGGATCTGCTCGACCGGAGCGAAGGTGGCCTTGGCCACGCTGCGCGCCACCACCCCCTCCAGCTCGCCGGTGTGGCCGGTATGGACGATCTCCGCGTTGCGGGCGCGGACCGGCCCGTTGGTGAGCCGGAACTCCATCTTCGAGGTGCCGATCATCACCTCGTCGCCGTCCTTCAGCTTCATCGGCCCGAAGATGCGCTTGCCGTTGAGGAAGGTGCCGTTGGAGGAGCCGAGGTCGCGCAGCACGAACTCCCCGCCTTCGCGATCCACCTGGCTGTGCTTGCGCGAGACCTCGCGGTCGGCCAGCTTCACCGACGCCGTGGTGCTGCGCCCCAGCACGTTGGTCTCCACCAGCGGGTAGACGGCGGGGTCGGCGGTTCCCTTGAGCACCAGCCTGGGCCCGGCATGGGCGCCCTGGGCCCGCTCCGCGCGCGGCTGCGTGCCCTGGGTGGGCGCTCCGTCGGCGGAGAGCGGACGGGCCGCCTCCGCGCGAGGCGCGCCACAGCTCGGGCATCGACCGGCGACCGGCTCGTTGTCGCGATAGCAGACGGCGCAGACGGACAAGCTCTTCCCCCGGAGAGGAAGCCTACCACGTCCTTTACGGGCCCTGCCGCATCTGGTAACCGCGCCGCGTGAAGATCAAGCAGCGTCCCGAGGATTTCGTCGTGCGCGAGGGCTACCGGTTCGATCAGGACCCGGAAGGGCGGGTCTGGGTGTACCGGATGGACAAGCAGAAAGTGTCCACCCTGCAGGCGTTGGAGCGCATCTCCAAGGAATTCGCCGTGCGGCGCCGGGACCTCTCCATCTGCGGGCTGAAGGACAAGCAGGGCCGCACCGAGCAGTTGGTGGGCGTGCTCGGCGGGTCCCTGGGGCCCTCGGAGGTGGTGCAGACCGGAGATCTGCGCCTCCAGCTGATCGGGCGCACACCCCAGCCGCTCTCTTCCGCCAACATCTCGGCCAACCGCTTCGAGGTGACGGTCCGCGACCTCTCCCGCGAGGAGGCGGGGCGCGTCGGGGAGAGCGTGGCCGAGGTGCAGCGCGCGGGCGTGGTCAACTACTTCGACTCGCAGCGCTTCGGCTTCCTCAAGCACGGCCAGGGCTTCATCGCCAAGCACTTGGTGCGCGGGAACTGGGAGGCGGCGCTGAAGGCCTTCCTCGCCACGCCCAGCGAGCTGGACCACAGCGACGACGCCAAGGTGAAGGCGTTCTGGCGCGACCACTGGGGCGAGTGGCAGCTGCGCGCGCCGCAAGACGCCGGCAAGCGCTACGCGCCGGTGCTGCGCCGGCTGCGCGAGGACCCCCGCGACTTCAAGGGCGCCTTCCTGCACATCGACCGCCGGATCCGGGCGATGGCCCTCTTCGAGCTGCAGAGCTTCGTCTGGAACGAAGGCGTGAAGCGCTATCTCTCCACGAGGATTCCCGCCGCCGAGCTGATCGGGCTGCGCTACCAGGCCGGCGCGCTGGTCTTCCCCCGCGCCTTGCCGCGCGAGCTGCGCGACGAGCTGTGGTCGGCGGGCTTTCCCCTGCTGGCGCCGGACTCGACCTTCGAGGACGACCAGGTCCGCGAGGCGGCGCTGGGGGCGCTGCGCCTGCAGCAGCTCAGGCTCGAAGACCTGCGCGTTCCGGAGACCCCGCAGCTCTTCTTCAAGCACGAAGAGCGGCCGCTGTTCGTCGTGCCGGGCAAGCTGCGGGTCAACGAGCCCCGGCCCGACGAGCTGAACCGTGGCCGGCTCAAGGTGAACCTGTCCTTCACCCTGCCGCCCGGCGCGTACGCAACCCTGGTGGTGCGGCGCGTGCTCTGGTTTGCGGTCGAGTCGCGCCGCTCCGACGCTCCGGTGGGTCGCACCTGGGGACGGCCGCTGCAGGAAGCCGCGCGTCCTCCCCCTCCTCCTCCTCCTCCGGTCCCAGAACGAAAGCCGGCGGAGAAGCCGTTGGGCTTCCTCGAACGAAGACGGCAAGCCAAGACTGCCCGGGCCCGCCGTCGCCAGGCTGCGAAGAAGTAGGCGCTCGCTCTCCTGTCTGAGGCTTGCCGGATCTACCCCCGGGTCAGCAGCTTTACTCACACAAGGAGACGAGCATGCTGAAAATCGTTGCGATGGCTTGCGCGTGCGCGCTGGCTCTGCCGGCGGCCGCGATGGCGAACGACGTGCGGGTGACGCTGGACGAGAACGCGGCGCGGACCGCGCCCAAGACCTCACTCCCCGACGACGTGGTGGAAGTGCAGGGCCACCGCCCGGCGGGCAGCATCATCGTCACCGACGCCATCGGCGGCGCGGCGCTGGGCGCACTGGCCGGCGGCGGCGTGGCGGCGTATCGCAACTACGTGCAGAACGAAGGCTGGGGCAACTGGCAGCGCGACGTGCTGATCGGCGCGGGCATCGGCCTCGGCGTGGGCCTGATCGTCGGCGTCGCGGACGCATCGTCCAACGCGGACCGGGCCTACGCGCACGGGCCATACTCCGACGAGCGGCAGACAGGCTTCAACTCCCCGATGCCGGTCTACGGCGCAAGGTTCTAGTTCTAGTTCGGGCGACGCTCAGCCGAGCCGTTCGGCGTGCGCATAGACGGTCATGCCGCCGTTGCGCACGAAACCGCAGAGGGTGATGCCGGTGGCCCGCGCCAGATCGACCGCCAGCGACGATGCAGCCGAGACGCTGGCCACCACCGGCACGCCCGCGGCGGACGCCTTCTGCACCACTTCGTAGGACGCCCGGCCGCTGACCACCAAGAGGGCCGCGTCGTGGCCGGGAATGCGCCCCGAAATGACCAGCGCGCCCACCACCTTGTCCACGGCATTGTGGCGGCCGATGTCCTCGAAGGCGGAGAGCACCGCGCCGTCCTTGTCGTGCAGCGCGGCGCCGTGGACGCCCCCGGTGCGGGCGAAATTGGGCTGCCTCCCACGCAGTCCTTCGACGGCGGCGGACACGGTGGCCACCGCGAGCACCCCCTTCGCCACCGGCAGCGGCGTGCAGCGCGCGATCACGTCGTCGACGCTGCGCCTGCCGCACACGCCGCACGCGGCGGTGGTGAGCGTGCCGCGCCGGGTGGCGGAGAGCCGATCGATGTCGAAGTCCGACCCACCGGCCGGCGCCACGTCGATGGTGTTGCCGAAGCCTTCCTGATCGGGCCGCCCGCAATGCGCCACCCGCCCCACGTCGTCGCGCGAGCGCAGCACGCCTTCCGAGAGCAAGAACCCCACCGCCAGCTCGCGGTCCGCCCCCGGCGTGCGCATGGTGATGGCCAGCGTCTCGCCCTGGGCGCGGATCTCCAGCGGTTCCTCCGCCACCACGTCGTCCTCGGTGGCGGGCGAGAGCACGCCCTGCATCACCCGCCGCACCTCCCTGCGCGCGACCCCTTTCACAGTTCCTTCAGCTTGAGGACGCCGTCCTCGTCCACCAGCGCCTTGAACTGCAGCCCGCACCAGTTGCAGAGCACCTCGTCGTTGTTGCCGAAATCGTCGAAGGGATTGTTGGCGCTGCAGGCGGGACATTCGAATTCGGAGAACTTGCTCTTCGCGCTCGGCATCCCGGCCTCGCTCTCGTCTTCGTCGACGTACCCGGCGGCCGGATCTTTCGTGGAAGCCATGCGCGGAAGTGTAACGCCAAACGCTGCGCCCGTGCGCCCCGTCACACTCGGCCCTGCGGGCGGTTGCCCTTCCGGGGGCCGCGCAGCACCTTGAGCCGCCATGCTGCTCCTGTTGGCCTTGCTGCAGATCTGGGTCGCGGACGAATCCGAGAAGGTCCGACCCGACGCGACCCCTCCGGCCGCGGCGGCGCGCGCGCCCCGCATCCGGCTTGCGGCCGCGGGAGGCGAATGCGCCGGCGCGCAGCTGGTGGTGCGGGGGCCGGCAATCGGCCTTACAGCGGCTTCCAAGGGGAAGTTGAAGCTTGACGTGTATCGCGTCGCCACCGTCGCGGTAACGCTGCCGTCGGGTCCCGACGGAGGCTCGGGCGAGTGGCCCGACCCGCTCATCCCGTCACGCGACACCATCTATGGGGAGGCGCGGAACGCATTCCCGGTGGACGTCAGGGCGGGACGCGCNCAGGCCGTGTTCGTCGAGGCCTGCCTGCCCCGCGGAGCGGGACCTTCGCGCCTGGCCGGTTCGGTCCGCCTCTCGTGGCAGGGAGGCGGCATGGACGTGCCGGTGGAGGTGCGGGCGCGGGCCTTCGACCTTCCCCTCACGCCGCCGCTGGTCACCGCGTTCGGGTTCTCGGGCTATTCGGCAGCGCGGGGGCACGGGCGCTCTGCGGAGGCGGCGCGCGAGCTCACCCGGGCCTACGATCTGATGGCCCTGCGCCGCGGCATCACGCTGATCGGCGGCACCCAGGACCCGCCGTCCTTCCAGAAAGACGACGACGGCGTGCGCATCGACTGGACCAGCTACGACGCGGAGGTCGGTCCCTTTCTCGACGGCGCCGCCCTGCCCGGCGGCGCGCGTTGGACCTCGGTGGAGCTGCGGGAGCCGGGGAAGCTTTCGCGGGCGCAGCGGCGCTCGTGGCGCCGCCAGTGGCAAGAGCACTTCCGGCAGCGAGGTTGGTTGGACCGCCTCTTCCGCTACGTGGAGGACGAGCCTTCGCCCGACGCCTTTCCCGGAGTCGAGGAGAAGGCGCGCGAGCTGCGCGAGGATGCGCCCGACGTGCGACGGCTGGTCACCGCGCCGTGGACGGCGGCGCTGCCTGACGTGGATCTCTGGACCCCGGTGCTCAACTGCGTGGGCGAGAAGAACGAGATCTGCCCGCGCGCCGTCCCGCGGGCGAAGTACGACAAGCTCTGGTGGTACCAGAGCTGCATGTCGCACGGCTGCAGCAGCGACGGGAAGCCGGTGCTCGACCCTGCGTTCCGCGGCTGGCCCAGCTACATGATCGATGCGCCCGCCACGGCCGCGCGCGCCATGGGCGCCCTGGCCTTCGCCAACGACATCGCGGGCGAGCTCTACTTCGACGTGGTCTACGCCTACGACCACGGCGACCCCTGGACGTCCCAATGGGCGTTCGGCGGCAACGGGGACGGCACGCTCTATTACCCGGGGACGCCGGCGCGCATCGGCGGGCGGCACGACGTGCCGGTGGAGTCGCTGCGCGTCGTGCAGATCGCGCGCTCGCTGGCGGACCACGCCTACCTGTCGCTCTGCGCGCAGCTGGGCGACCCCTCGCTCGCCCGCGCCGAGGCCCGGGCAGTGGCGCCTTCGTTGCGCGGGTTCTCGCGCGACCCCAAGGCNTACGCGCAAATGCGAGAGCACCTGGCAGCGCGCATCGANGCGTTGCAATCGGCGCGAAAGCTCGGCGCGCGGTGAATCGCTGCAGCAGCGGCGGAGTCTGCTAGGTATGGCTGCCATGCTCGCCCTGCTCGTCGCCTCGCTCTGCCCGCCGCAGCACCTGCCGGCCGCGAAGTTCGCCGCCGGAGAGGTCCTCAAGTACCGGCTCGACGCGCTGGGCGCCGACGTGGGCATCTTCGAGGTCCGCGCCGAGCCGCCGCCCGAGTCGGAAAAGACGGCGGTTGCGCAGCTCAGCTCCCGCGCCAAGACCAACGCCTTCGTCGCCACCAACATCGGGCGTTACGAAGCCTTTGCCACCGCCCTGGTCGGCCCGGACTTCACCCCGCTCCATTATCGCGAGGACGTGGACGAGAACGAAGTCCACCGCGGCACCGAGGTGCACTTTCCCGATCAGGCCGGCGAGCTTCCCGTGACCGCCACCAAGAACGGCGAGCCCGAGCCGGTGAAGGCCCGCGCCGACCTCGGCGTCCGGGACATGATCTCCGCCCTCTACGTGCTGCGGCTCTTGCCCCTGGGGCAACCGGTCTGCATGGAGGTGTTCGCGGGCCGCAAGGTATGGCGGCTCTCGGGCCAGATGGCGGCCAAGGAAAGCATCGACACGCCCCTGGGCCGGTTCGATACGCTGCGCTTCGACGGCGACGCGGTGTGGATCGACGACGAGCGCCTCAAGCGCACCGCGCACGTGTGGGTGAGCGACGACGAGCGCCGGCTGCCCCTGGTGGCCGTGGGAGAGGTCCGCGGCAAGGTGATCCGCGCGCAGCTGGTGTCTGCGCCCGGAGTACGGAAGCCGAAGAAGAAATAGAAGACTAGAGCAGGCCCTTGTTCCGGCGGATCTGCTCGACGGTCTTCTGGTACTCCACCTCCCAGGCCTGCGTGCCTTCGGAGAGGTGCTTGAGGCGGCTGCGCGCCTCGCGGTCGATGTCCTCGTCCACGTCGAGGTGCTTCTTGAACACCTGGTAGATCTTGCGGCGGATGGAATGGTCCTCCGCGAAGACTTCCTCGACATTGCGGGAGATGAGCAGGAATTCGATCATCTGGTTGATGATGTAGTCGATTCCTTCGTCGCCCATCTTGAAGCCGCGCACGTCGGCCATCTCGCGCTTCACCTGATTGAAGCGCGAATGGTCGTAGCCGCGGCGCTCGAGCGCTTCGCGGGTGGCCTGGTTCACCCGCTCTTCGGACGCGAGGTATTCCTTGAGGATGGCGGCCATGTCCATCTCGGCGTCCGCCACCCGCATCGTCTCCACCTCGATGTCACCGTCCGCCATCAGCGATGCGATGACGTCGCGGGCGATGGCTGGGATGATCTTGGGGTAGAGCTTCATCGCTTCTCGGTCCTTTCGGCACACACCTGCGGAGGCGACCTTGTAGGACAGGTATTCCCAGCGGGCAAGGAAAAACAGTGCACTGCGGCATCGAAACNACGGCCCTGTCAGGGGCAGATGTGCGCGAGCACGCGCGCCGCTTACGTCTCCACCGGCTCCGGCGCGTCTTCCTCTTCCAGCGCCTCCAGCTCCGCTGCCGCCGCGTCGAAGGCCACGTCTTCCCGGTCGTGCAGCAGCGCGCCATCCAATGGTCCCGCGTCTGGCTGCGCGCCGCCGTCCAGCTCGGCCCCGCCCTGCGCCGCCTCCTGCGCCTCGGACTCGGCGGACTGCGCGGCGAGGAAACGCTGCACGCGCTCGGCGAGCTGGAGGTTGAAGCCTTCCACCTGCGCGATCTCCTCCGGGCTCGCCGCGCGGATGCGCTTGAGTGAGCCGAAGTGCGAGAGCAGCGCGCGCTTGCGCTTGTCGCCGATGCCGGGAATCTCCTCCAGCATCGAGCGGAAGTTGCGCTCGCGCCGCAGCTTGCGGTGGAAGGTGATGGCGAACCGGTGCGCCTCGTCGCGCAGCCGCGTGAGCAGGTGCAGCTCGCTGGTGTTCTGGCGCAGGACCACCGGGTTCTTCTGCCCCGGCAGGAACACGCGCTCCGGGCTGCGCTCGATGGCGTCCTGCACGAACCGGCCCTTCTGCCGCGAGCGACCGCCCCGCGGCGACGGCGGCGCCGGCACGGCGGCCTCGGCGATCTGCGGAACCTCGGGCTCCGGCCCCGCCTTTTCCGCCCACGCCTCGGCGAGCTGGAATCCCTGCCGGGCCGCGAAGCGCGCCTCGTTCTCCAGCACGCGGCTCTTGGCCAGCCCGGCGAGCGGCACGTCCGCAAGCGTCAGCCCCAGCTCCTTGAGCGCCGCGCGCGCGACGTTGAGCTGCCCCTTGCCGCCGTCGATGACCAGCAGGTCGGGCAGGTTCTTCTCCTCGATGCCGCGCTTGAGCCTGCGCGACAGCACCTGGAACATGGAGGCGAAGTCGTCGCCGGCGGCGTCGCCGCGCACCTTGAAGAGCCGGTATCCGCTCTTGTCGGGCTCGCCGTCGGTGAAGACCACCTGCGAGCCCACCGTCAGCTGTCCCTGGAAGGTGGAGATGTCGAAGCACTCGATGCGGCGCGGCAGCCGCGGCAAGCGCAGGCGGGACTGCAGCCGGGTCAGCGATTCCGCGGAGCTCTGCTGCGATCGCGCCTTCTCCTCGTAGCTCTGGCGCGCGTTCTCCATCGCCATCTCCAAAAGGCGCACCTTTTCGCCGCGCTCGGGCACGTGCACCCGGACGCGCTCGCCCTTCTTCTCGCTCAGCCACACCTCGCGCATGTCGTCGTCGCCCAACGCGAAGGGCAGCACCAGCTCCTTGGGGATGAAGGCGCCCGACTCGTAATACTGGTCGAGGAAGCTGCTGAGCAGCTCTCCGGTGGGGAACTCCTGCCGGGAAAAGCCGAAGCTGCGGCCGCCTGTGAGCCGGCCGTTGCGGAAGAAGAGCAGGTGGATCTCCAGCGCCGGCCCCACGCGGTGGAAGCCGAGCACGTCCTGGTCGAGCAGGTCGCCCAGCACCGTGCGCTGCTTCTCCAGGCTGCGATCGATGGCGTGGAGCTGGTCGCGCAGCTGGGCCGCGCGCTCGTACTCCAGCTTCCCGGCGGCGTCCTTCATGCGGCCGTGGAGCTGCGAGGTCAGCTCGTCGGCCTTGCCCTCGAGGAAGAGCGCCACCTCGTCGGCGGAGCGCCGGTACTCGTCCTGCGGCACGGCGTATACGCAGGGCGCGGGGCAGCGCTTGATCTGGTACTGCAGGCACGGGCGCCGGCGATTCTGCATCACCGAGTCGGTGCAGGTGCGCAGCTGGAAATGGCGATTGACGATGCTCAGTGTCTCGCGAATCGACGAGGCGCTGGCGAAGGGACCGAAGTAGCGCGCGCCGTCCTTCTTCACCCGCCGCACCACCTCCAGCCGCGGATACGGGTGGGTGGTGGAGAGCCGCAGCGAGATGAAGTTCTTGTCGTCGCGCAGCTTGATGTTGAAGCGCGGCCGGTGCTTCTTGATCAGCTCATTCTCGAGGAGCAGCGCGTCCTTCTCGGACGGCGTGATCATCACCTCGACGTCGCCGAGCAGGTCCTCGAGGAAGGGGATGAAGTAGCGCGTGTCGCTCGAGCGCTCCTGGAAGTACTGCGCCACGCGGGCGCGCAGGCTCACCGCCTTGCCGACGTACACCACCTCGCCGGCCTTGTCCTTCATCACGTACACGCCGGGCTGGGTCGGCAGCGTGTCGAGCTTCTGCTTCAGCTCCTCGGAGAGCATCGCTTACCGGCGCTGCGAACCGGGCCTTCCGTTCGGGCGTCCGCGGCGCTTCTGGCCCGCAGGCCGGGTCGGCAGCCCTGCGGCGGCGCGCGCCTCCTGCTTCAGCACCTCCGGCCGCTTGGGCATGATCCCGAGGTCGAGGTCCTTGATGGCCTGGATGCGGTCG
>C688J18823_10000134_pt1 | contig 38712 bp, 33 predicted proteins | sample HopSoiMetagenom1_FD_18823 | JGI IMG/M metagenome (IMG submission 18823) | reverse complement strand
ATTCGCCCATTTGTAACAGAAGGCCAGCATATTTATGAGGTAATAAAGCTGGTTTCAAATATGAAGCTTACGGTAATGCCTGTTTTAAATGAAAGTGAGCATTATGTAGGTTTAATTCCTGCAACTACGTTATTGCATCAGTTTGCAACATTAGCAGCAACAAGCGAACCAGGAGGAATCATTATTCTGGAAATGAATATCCATGATTATTCACTAACACAAATTGCACAAATTATAGAAAGCAATGACGGTAAAGTGTTGAGTTGTTATGTCAATTCATTATCGGATTCAACCAAAATTGAAGTAACAGTAAAAACAAATAAAACGGATCTATCCGCGATACTGCAAACATTTTATCGATATAATTATACGGTAAAAGCATCTTTCCATCAGAGTGAATTTAGGGATGACATGAAAAATCGCTTTGATTCATTTATGAATTATATAAATATTTAAGCGTACATACTAGATGAAAATAGCTATTTACGGCCGCCCTACAAAGGATAACCTATCAGAGCATATTCAGGTACTTTTCAATAAGCTCAATGAATGTAAGGTAGAGATTCTTATCTATGAACCGTTTTACCAATTTATTAGTCAAGGATTAACATTGGCAGGCTCCTTCAAGACCTTTAATTCGCATATGGAATTGAAAAAGGGAGTAAACTTCATGTTTAGTTTAGGTGGAGACGGGACATTTTTAGAAACATTAATGTATGTCAGAGATTCCGGAATTCCAATTTTAGGGATTAATACAGGAAGATTGGGTTTTTTGGCAAATGTGGCAAAAACCGAAATCAATGTAGCAATTGATGCATTATTAGAAAAAAAATATACCATTGAAACCAGGGCTTTATTGAGCTTAACAACGAAGAACAATCTTTTTGGAGAACTCAATTATGCATTAAATGAGTTAACCATTATGAAGAAGGATTCCCTGGCCATGGTAACGGTAAATGCCTATATCAATGGGGAGTATCTGAATTCCTATTTTGCGGACGGGTTAATCATTGCAACTCCAACAGGGTCAACGGCTTATTCCTTGAGTTGTGGAGGCCCTTTGGTGATGCCAGGCTCGCAAAATTTTTTAATTACCCCAATTGCCCCTCATAATTTGAATGTAAGGCCCTTAATTATATCGGATAATAACGTAATTACCTTAAAAATAAGTGGCAGAAGCAATCAATACATGGTATCACTCGATTCCAGAAATGAAGTGATCGATACCTCTGTGGAATTAACTCTAAAAAAGGCTGATTTTTATGCAAACCTGGTAAAACTCGAAAATCAAAGCTTTTTTAACACAATCCGTAACAAATTGCTGTGGGGATTGGACAAGCGGAATTAACTAAAATTAACTGTTTCAGGTAAAAAAAATTCCAGTATATTTGCCTTCCCGTTGCAAAAAAAGTACAATAAAAACGTATTTTATATGTTATTTAGCACGGAATTTAACAGGTGAAAAATCAAATTGCTATACTTTTTTTTTGTTGCTTCTTAGCACTCTCTTCTTTTGCTCAGCGTAAAGAAAAATGCGTAGAGGTAGGAGTATTCCTTGGTGGCTCGTATTATATTGGAGATCTTAATCCTACACGACATTTTGATCAGTTTACACACCCTGGTGGAGGCATTGTTTTTCGTTATAATTTTAACCCGCGTTTGGCAGTTCGCGCTAATTTTTTATTAGGTAATATCGAAGCACACGATGAATTTTCTGCTTCTCCTTCTCAGCAGCAACGCAATTTAAGTTTTCAATCAAAAGTTACGGAGCTTTCGGGGCAGTTGGAATTCAATTTTCTTAACTATGAAATCGGCAGGGACAAATCACGGTTTAGCCCTTATATTTTTGGGGGAATAGGTTGTTTCCAATTTGATCCACAGGGACAATTCAAGGACGAGTGGGTTTCACTTCGTTCATTGTCTACTGAAGGACAAGGCTTGCCGGGTTCTAAAGCAAAACCATATAAACTTTTTCAAGTATCCTTGCCATTCGGAGTTGGTGTAAGATTAAACGTAGCAAAAAACATGAGTCTTGGTTTGGAGTGGGGAATGCGAAAAACATTTACCGATTACCTGGATGATGTAAGTACCACTTATTACGATCCGGCTATGTTAGAAGCATATAAAGGAGAAATCGCCGCAATAATGGCGGATCAAAGCAAAGGCGTTGATGCGGGATACAACAATATAGGACGTCAACGAGGAACACCAACCAATAAGGATTGGTATGCATTTGCAGGAGCGATACTCACCATACGGTTAAAAGGTAAAGAACCGGATTGCCCAGGTGTGGGATATAGATAGCGTAACGAAACGTAAAGATATTCGTCATTCACTAGAAAATTAAATATATAGAAGGCTTATTGAACAATGGTAAGTACTTCATAAACTAAAAATGAGTTTAAAAGAAAAAATCAATCCGTCGAAATTACCGCAGCATATTGCTGTTATTATGGATGGTAATGGAAGATGGGCAAAACAAAAAGGAGAAGAACGAATATACGGACATGAAAACGGCGTAAAATCTGTTCGTGAAACAGTAGAAGCTGCTGCTGAATTAGGTGTGAAATACATCACGCTATATGCATTTTCTACAGAGAATTGGAACCGTCCTCAGGAAGAAGTAATCGCATTGATGCAATTGCTTGTTTATACCATAAGCGCCGAAACAAAAACATTAAACGAGAATAATATCCGCCTTCAGGCAATTGGTGATTTAAAAAGTTTGCCACTAGATTGCTACAATGAATTACAAGAAGCGATAAAAAAAACAGCTTCGAATACCCGCACCACATTGGTTCTTGCATTAAGCTACAGCTCTCGCTGGGAGCTGGTAAATGCCGTTCAACAAATTGCCACAAAGGTACAAGCAAAAGAATTAGATCCATCAACGATAGATGAACATACGATCAATGCACATCTATGTACAGTTGGTATTCCTGAACCGGAATTAATGATTCGTACAAGTGGCGAGCATCGCATCAGTAATTTTTTATTGTGGCAGCTAGCATACGCAGAATTATACTTTACAGATAAATTATGGCCAGACTTCAGAAAGGAAGATTTTTATGGGGCCATAGTAGATTACCAAAACAGGGAACGCAGGTTTGGAAAAACCAGCGAACAATTAATTTCTTGATATGAACTATAAAAGAATTACAATTTTATTCTATTTTCTAGTTGTAGCTGTAGCATCAAACGCTCAGCTTACACAAGGAGACAGTATACCTAAGCTTATCAATAGTGCTGTTCCTGTAGAATATCAAATAGGAGGAGTTGTTGTTTCAGGTGCTGACCATTTTGATGAGAAAGTATTGATCTTATTATCAGGATTAACAATTGGTGATAAAGTACAAGTTCCAGGTGAAAAATTTTCAACGGCTATTGAAAACCTATGGAAACAAGGTTTGTTTGGAGATGTAAAAATTGTTGCTACAAAAATTCAAGGCAATTATATCTTTTTAAAAATAGAAGTTACAGAGCGTCCACGCATATTCAAATTTGCAATCAGAGGCGTAAAAAAATCGGAAGCGGATGATATTCGTGATAAAGTAGGTAACAGTATAAAGGGTAAAGTAGCAACCGAAGGACTCATTGCGTCTACGCAGCAAAAAGTCAAAAAATTCTTTGTAAACAAGGGATATATGGATACCAAGGTTCAGATATCAAAAGAGGCAATTCCTAAAATGGATAATTCAATTGCTTTATTGATTGATATCGATAAGGGTTCTAAAATTAGAATTCAGGATATTAACATAGCCGGGAATAATTCACTCAAAACCTGGAAACTAAGAAGAACATTTAAGGAAACAAAAAGAAGAAGATGGTGGAACCCTTTCAACAATGGAAAATTTGATGAGGATAATTTCGAAAAAGATAAAAAAGCATTATTGGCAAAATACAATGAGAAAGGTTACAGAGATGCAAAAATCTCAAAAGACACCCTGTATCGCGTTAATAAAAAACGTGTAAGTATTGATATTTCCATAGATGAAGGACATAAATATTATTTCAGAGATATTACATGGGTAGGAAATACAAAATATACAGCAGCCAGACTGGATAGAGAATTGGGAATAAGAAAAGGAGATGTATATGATCAATCGCAATTGGATGCAAAGCTATTTATGAACCCCAATGGATTTGATATTAGCTCTTTGTATATGGATGATGGCTATTTGTTTTTTAGTATAATACCTGTTGAGGTGAATGTAAAGAATGATTCCATAGATCTTGAAATGCGCATTTATGAAGGGAAACAAGCTACAATAAATAAAGTAACTGTTACCGGAAATACAAAAACAAACGATCGCGTGATTATGCGTGAGATCAGAACCAGACCAGGACAATTGTTCAAACGATCAGATATTATAAGAACACAACGGGAGTTATCACAATTAGGATATTTTGATCCTGAAAAAATGGGTGTAACACCAACTCCGAATCAAGCTACCGGTATGGTTGATATTGATTATCAGGTTGAAGAAAAACCTTCCGATCAAATTGAATTATCCGGAGGATATGGTGGTGGCCGTGTTGTTGGAACCTTAGGTGTTACGTTTAATAATTTCTCAGGGCGAAATTTCTTTAAGAAAGATGCATGGCGACCTTTGCCATCTGGCGATGGACAACGATTGAGTGTAAGAGCGCAATCAAATGGCTTATATTATCAATCCTATAATATCTCTTTTACAGAGCCCTGGTTAGGAGGAAAAAGACCAAACTCATTAAGTGTAACGGCCTTTTATTCGGTACAATCAAATGGGGAAAAGAAATTTATGACAGTTGATGGAGAAAAAATTAAAAATCCATTGCGAACATCCTTGAACATTACCGGTGTATCTGTTGGTTTAGGAAAACGTTTAAAACGACCGGATGATTATTTTACATTGTATCAGGAAATAAGCTATCAATATTATGTATTGAATAATTATGGAGGCATCTTTAATTTTAACGAAGGATACTCCAATAACATTTATTATAAAATGTCCATTCAACGGAATTCAATTAACAAACCTATATTTGAGACCAGCGGATCACAAATTGCCTTGACAGGACAATGGACACCTCCATATTCTACTTTTAACGGTAAAAACTATGGACCGGGATTATCCGATCAGGAACGTTATAAATTTGTAGAATATCAAAAATATAAATTCACAACTAATTTCTTTACTCCAATAACAAACAAACGTGGAGCGGATGGTAAAGAAGCACGAAATTTGATTTTGCGCACAGCAGCAGGATTTGGATTCCTAACATCTTATAATAATCAAGTTGGTATATCACCATTTGAACGTTTTTATTTAGGAGGTAGTGGTTTAACAGGTTATTCATTAGATGGAAGAGAAATTATTGCATTAAGAGGATATAGCGATCAGTCGCTATCACCGAGAACAGGAGCAACCTATATTGCAAAATATTCGGCAGAGTTAAGATTTCCTGTGACCTTAAATCCTCAAGCGACAATATATGTATTAGGATTTGCAGAAGCAGGAAATTCCTGGACAAGAGCCAGAGATTTTAATCCTTTTAATGTTAAACGTTCAGCTGGAGTTGGTGTTCGTGTATTTTTACCAATGTTCGGGTTGATTGGATTTGATTATGGTTGGAGACTGGATGATTTCCCAGGCATGCAAAAAGGGCAATTCCACTTTACGATTGGAGCATCCATCGGAGAATTATAACAGCCTGATTATCAATTTTTTATAGATTAAAAAAGGAAAAACAAATGAAAAAATTAATTTTAACCCTAAGCATTGTGCTTACAACAAGTGTAGTTACATTTGCACAAAAATTTGCTTACGTCGATACGGAGTTTATTTTAGGCCAAATACCTGAGTATAAATCTGCTCAAGCGGAATTGGATAAAATTTCAGTTCAATGGCAAAAAGAAATCGAAGCAAAGTATGCCGAAATCGATAAGATGTATAAAGCCTATCAGGCGGAACAAATTTTATTGACGGAGGATATGAAGAAGAAAAGAGAAGCAGATATTATTGCAAAAGAAAAAGATGCAAAAGATCTGCAAAAACAACGTTTTGGTGTTGACGGTGAATTGTTCAAAAAAAGACAAGAGCTGGTAAAACCGATCCAAGACAAAGTTTACAATGCAGTGAAGGCAATTTCTGAAAAGGGAGCCTACTCGATTATGTTTGATAAATCAAGTGATTTAACCATGTTATACGCCAGCCCAAAATTGGATAAAAGTAATGATGTGTTAGAACTACTAGGATATAAAACCGCAAAAAGCGGTACGGGAACAAAAACAAAATAAATTAATAACAAACAAAAACAAAAAAGAAAGCCATGAAGAATACTGTAAAACTAATTGTTGTTGGATTTGTAACAATGATGGGTTCCCTTACTGCTAACGCACAAAAAATTGCACACATCAATTTAGATTCATTGATTAGCATTATGCCAGAATCAAAAACCGCACAACAAGCAGTTCAAGATTATTCAAAACAATTAGAACAACAGATTGTAGGAATGCAAACTGAATTGCAAGGAAAATATGAAAAATACCAAAAAGAGTCTGCAAACATGGCTCCGATTGTAAAACAATCAATGGAAGATGAGTTAAACGATTTAAACAAACGCATTACCGACTTCCAACAACAAGCGCAACAAGAGTATCAAAAGAAGAGCGCTGAATTGTCAAAACCAGTTTATGACAAAGCAAAAAAAGCGATTGACCAAGTTGCAAAAGAAAGCGGTTATAAATATGTATTGGATACGAGCACTGGTTTGGTAATTTACAATGAGCCTGCAGATGATATTATTTCAATGGTAATTAAAAAATTGGGTATCACTCCTGGTGCAACACCAATTAAACCAATGACACCAGCTCCTACAGCTACAAATCCAAAAAAATAATACAAGCACATTTTTAAATAAAAATCCTTCCTGATGTTACAGGAAGGATTTTTTTTATGTGGAAATTTTACGACTCAAGCTTTCGCCCAGTTCTCGACTCTGCTCGAACTGACACAACACGCACTTCATCATTCATTTTTTTAGTAACTTGCATAAAAAAGAACACGTGTCAACAAGAAAACCAATAGGAGTGTTTGATTCTGGGTACGGAGGCTTAACTGTTTTAAAAGAAATTGTTACCGTATTACCCCAGTACGATTATGTTTATTTAGGTGATAATGCACGTGCTCCGTATGGCTCCAGGTCTTTTGAAACCGTTTATGAATATACACTGGAGTGTATTCAGCAATTGTTTGCAATGGGTTGTGAGCTAGTGATTCTTGCATGCAATACCGCATCAGCAAAGGCATTGCGTACCATTCAACAAAAAGATTTACCTGCTATTTCTTCAACAAAAAGAGTGTTAGGCGTTATTCGACCAACTACTGAAATTGTAGGAAAATATAGTAAAACAGGGCATGTCGGCGTATTGGGAACAACGGGTACAGTCATTTCTAATTCTTATCCTATAGAAATTGCAAAATTCTACCCTGAGCTTGTTGTTCATCAGGAAGCTTGTCCGATGTGGGTTCCCATTATTGAAAATAATGAAATAGATACAAAAGGGGCCGATTTTTTTATCAAAAAACATATCCAAAACTTATTGGACCAAGATGAAAGAATCGATACCATTATCCTTGGTTGTACCCACTATCCTTTGCTTATGGAGAAAATAAAAAAACATGTTTCCGAAAACAGCGTTATTTTATCGCAAGGAAAAATTGTAGCCTCCAGCCTTAAGGAGTATTTGCAAAGACATCCTGCATTAGAAAAAGAATGCAGCAAAGGAGGCCATGTTGAATTTTATACAACAGATGACGCGAACAATTTTGATAAAGCAGCGAGTTTGTTTTATGAAAAAAAGGTTCAGTCCAAACACCTAAAACTTTAGATGTTTGCAACACCATCAATATGCTTCAATGACTTTTCTCGAATAATTTCCTGTACCGTTCGTTTTTGTATTTTTGATTCTAACCAGGAAATAATGTCGAAATAAATAAACGCTCGTTTTTCAAAATGATTTTTTTCTAACTGCTCCATCTCCGTTTTCAGCTGGATAAGTCCATTCCTAAGACTTTTTCCGCTACTATCCGTTAAAATTCGTTTCAGAAAATCAAGGATATAGGTTTGATAAATAGTTAAATCACCTTTTTTAGTGAAGTAACGATACGTTGATTTAATAGTGGATTCAACCAAATCGTTGTGTTCTAACTCAAAATGACAAATCAAGGAAAGGATTCTGGAGAAAGAGTATAAGTCTTCCCGTAATTGTATTTCCCGTTCATTTAAAATTTTATTTAACCATTTCAACGCTGTTTTAAAATTGCTGCTTCCAAAATACAAACAACTGATTTTATAATAAAAAATTAAGATAGAGTGTTTATCCAATTTAGAAATAAATTTATTGATTTCACTCTCCAGAGCAGCAACCATACGCGTTCCCGATTTAAACTCACCTGACATAAAATGCCTGTTTATTTCATGAAAATAAATGGTTTTAAATAAACTAAGGTTAATGTTCTCCGTTAGTATGAATGTTTTATCACGTTTAATGGCTACTAATTTTTTTTGTGTAGCAATAAACTCATGATATTTATAAAGCTTGTGTTGGGCCACCAGCAGGTTATTTAGCGCCTTGATATACATCTCCAGTTTATGCTTTTTCATATCGGGTTGTATTTCAAAAAGCGTTACCAATTTATCAGCGTAAGCGTAAGCCTGTTCGAAATTTTGAATGAAAAAATAATATCCAATAAAGGAATTGTATAAGTACAGCTTTTCCTGGAAAGAAAGATTGCTCTCTTTGTAAGCGGGTAAACTGGATTTAAACAATTGGTCAATTCGGTGTAAATCCGCTTTGTTCTTAATAAACCCCGTTTGTACATAATAGGAGTTTAATTTTAAGGATAAATTGGAAAAGATGTTAATATTTTTAATGCTTTCAGCAACCTGGATGGTTTCTGAAATCACCTGATTCACGCGTTGTTCGTTCCCTGCATTTAATGTTTTTGGAATAACTAATTTCTCCAGCTCTAAAATTTCAAGTAGTAGAATGGAGTAGTCATTTTCTATTGCCATTTTCTTAACCTTATCAATCATTTTAATGCATTCTTTATAAAGGCATTTGCTATATAGAATACGGGCATAATCAATCAACTCAATTATGTTGATGGAATCCAGGTTATCACTGTTGCATAACTTTAAACATTTCAAAAGTTGATAGTAGAGGTGCGCCTTTAAATTTGAAAACTGTTTGGGTTGTAGCGATTTTTGTTTGGAAAGAATAAGTTCTTCATTGTATTCTTTTTGTTTATCAATTGCGTTAAACAAAATAATAAACTTTTTAGTTGAGCTGTCACTTAACCTGGATACATAGAGTTTAAAAAAGCGTTTTTCCCCCTTGGATAAGGTCTTAATCAACCTAAAAAGATGATCCGATTTAACTTTAGACATCGTAATTAATGATTGTATTTTATCAACAAATATAAGCATTTAAGCGGATAAATGGCAATATTTTGTATTTACGCATCGTACTATGAATTAATTTTTAGTTTATAAAAAGGCGATCCTGAGCTAATATTGCATAAACCAAATTCTAATGCGATGAACAATACGATCCAAATTTTTGATACAACCTTAAGAGATGGAGAACAAGTTCCAGGCTGCAAGCTTAATACAAAAGAAAAGGTAAAGATTGCCTTAGCATTAGAGGCTTTAGGTGTGGATATTATTGAGGCTGGTTTCCCCATATCCAGTCCTGGAGATTTTAATTCAGTTATTGAAATTTCCAAAGCAGTTAAAAATCCAAGCATTTGTGCATTGACACGTGCTGTAAAGGGTGATATCGATTGCGCTGTACAAGCATTGGAATATGCCAAAAAGAAACGTATTCATACCGGTATTGGATCTTCGGATGTACACATTCAACATAAATTTAAAAGCTCCCGTGAAAAAGTATTGGAACAGGGGGTAGAAGCGGTGAAGTATGCAAAGAAATTTGTGGAAGACATCGAATTTTATGCAGAAGATGCAGGCAGGGCAGATTTGGAATTTTTAGCACAATTGGTAGAAGCAGTAATCGCAGCTGGTGCTACAGTAGTTAATATTCCGGATACTACCGGTTATTGCTTGCCTGCAGAATATGGCGCGAAAATTCAATATTTAGTAGAAAATGTAAAAAATATCCATAAAGCAACAATATCCGTACATTGCCATAATGATTTGGGTTTAGCAACAGCTAATGCTATTTCAGGTGTTGTAAATGGTGCCAGACAAATTGAGTGCACGATGAATGGAATTGGAGAGCGTGCAGGAAATACATCATTGGAAGAAGTCGTCATGATTATAAAAAGTCATCAGGATTTAGGACTGAAGACAAATATCAATACGAAAAAAATATTTGAAACAAGTCAGCTTGTTTCCGATTCGATGGGAATGCCTGTTCAACCGAACAAAGCTATTGTAGGAGCGAATGCGTTTGCACATTCATCCGGAATTCATCAGGATGGAATGATTAAAGATCGCTCAACCTATGAGATCATTGATCCAACGGATGTTGGAGTTGCTGATTCAACAATTGTGTTAACAGCAAGAAGCGGAAGAGCAGCACTAAGATATCGTTTGGAGCTGATTGGCATTTCTAAAAATCACGATGAAGTAAGTAAAATCTATCCGCAATTTTTAACGTTGGCAGATTCAAAAAAAGAAGTAAACGATACAGATCTGTTGCAATTGATAGAAAATTTTGATGTAGCAATTGCTAAATAAATGAAACAAATGGGAAAAGCATTATTTGATAAAATCTGGGAAGAACATGTGGTCTTTAACCTGGATGAAAGTATGTCAGTACTTTATATTGACAAACATTTGATTCATGAAGTAACAAGCCCTCAAGCATTTGATGGTCTTAAAAAAAGAGGGATACCACTTGCACGCCCTCAAAGAACAATGGCTACGGCCGATCATAATGTTCCAACAAAAGATCAGCACTTACCTATTAAAGAAGAATTATCCCGCTTACAAGTAAAAACACTTACCACCAATTGCGAAAATTATGGGCTTGAATTGTATGGATTGGGACATCCGTTTCAAGGAATTGTTCATGTAATCGGACCGGAGTTGGGTTTTACACTACCCGGAATGACCATCGTTTGTGGAGATAGCCATACTTCTACGCATGGCGCTTTTGGTTCTATTGCATTTGGAATTGGAACAAGTGAAGTAGAGCAAGTGTTTGCAACGCAATGCATCATGCAGAGCAAACCGAAGAAAATGAAAATCGAAATCACTGGAAAACTTCAAAAAGGAGTTACGTCAAAAGATGTCGTATTGTACATTCTTTCTAAATTATCTTCAAGTGGCGCAACAGGCTATTTTATTGAATTTATGGGATCCGCAATTCGTGATATGTCGATGGAAGCGCGTATGACCATTTGCAATATGAGTATTGAAATGGGAGCACGCGGAGGTTTGATTGCACCGGATGAAAAAACATTTGAATACATAAAAGGAAGAGAATTTGCACCAAAAGGAAAAGCGTATGAAGATGCGGTTACCTATTGGAAGACCTTGTATTCAGATGAAGATGCACTGTTTGATAAATCACATACATTTAACGCAAGTGAAATGGAACCGGTGATTACCTATGGAACAAACCCGGGAATGGGAATCCAAATAAATGAACGAATTCCTGTAGAAGCGAATTCTTCTGAACCATCAGCCAAAGCCTCTTTTGCAAAATCATTGGAGTATATGGGATTGCACGGCGGAGAGCAATTGATTGGTAAAAAGATAAATTATGTTTTTATCGGAAGTTGTACCAACTCTAGAATTGAAGACATACGTTCGGTTGCAGCATTTGTAAAAGGAAAAACAAAAGCGGCAAATGTACATGCCTTTATTGTTCCCGGCTCTAAGCAAGTGGAAGAACAAGCCATTAAAGAAGGATTGGATGTGATCTTAAAGAATGCAGGATTCGAATTACGTGAACCGGGTTGTTCAGCTTGCCTGGCGATGAATGAAGATAAAATTCCAGCAGGTGAATATTGTGTGTCAACCTCCAATAGAAATTTTGAAGGCCGGCAAGGACCTGGTTCCAGAACATTGTTGGCAAGTCCTTTAACGGCAGCAGCAGCAGCTATAGCTGGTTGCATTACAGATGTTAGAACGTTAATCTAAAATAAATTTGAAGAATGAAAAAATTTGAAACACTTACGTCCACAATGGTTCCTTTAAACATAGAGGATATTGATACGGATCAAATTATACCTGCACGTTTCCTAAAAGCTACAACACGAGAAGGTTTTGGAAAAAACCTGTTTAGTGATTGGCGATATGATAAAGAAGGCAAACCCAAAGCAGATTTTATATTAAATGATGCCAACTATAAAGGAGAAGTGTTGGTAGCGGGTAAAAATTTTGGTTGCGGAAGTAGCCGTGAACATGCAGCCTGGGCAATTGCCGATTATGGATTTAGAGTAGTTATTTCAAGTTTCTTTGCAGATATTTTTAAAAATAATGCATTGAATAATGGTGTACTCCCTGTTCAGGTAAGTCAACAAGTACTGGATCAGCTTTTTTTAGAAATAAAGAAAAATAAAGATGTTCGTTTAACTGTAAATTTGCCAGAGCAATTTATTGAATTGCAAGGTGCATCATTGAAAGAACGATTTGAAATTAACGCACATAAGAAAACCTACTTAATAAATGGGTTTGATGATATTGATTATTTATTGAGTATAAAAGATAAGATTGTTGCATACGAAGAGAAAAGTAAGTATTTAAAAATTGTAAAGTCGTAAATCATGAAAAAGAAAATAGCCGTTTTACCTGGTGATGGAATCGGACCGGAAGTTACCGCACAGTCTATAAAAGTATTAAATGCCATTGCAAAACGATTCAACCACGAATTTACATTTGAAGAGGGTTTGATTGGTGCGTGCGCTATTGATAAAACCGGTAATCCATTTCCGGAGGAAACATTAAAATTGTGTAAAGCGGCAGATGCTATTTTATTTGGAGCAATCGGAGATCCTAAATATGATAATGATCCAACGGCTAAAGTAAGACCAGAGCAAGGCCTATTGGCAATGCGTAAAGCATTGAATCTATATAGCAATATTCGTCCGGTTAAATGCTACCCTAATTTAATTAATAGTTCTCCTTTAAAAAAGGAAGTGATTACCGGTGTTGATTTTGTTGTATTCCGTGAATTGACAGGTGGAATTTATTTTGGTGAAAAAGGAAGAGATAAATCTGGGAAAGCATTTGACATGTGTACGTATTCGGAAGAAGAAATTCTTAGAATTACAAAACTGGCATTTGAAGCAGCGAAAGAAAGAAAGAAAAAAGTAACGCTTGTTGACAAAGCAAATGTATTGGAAACATCGCGTTTGTGGAGAGAAGTCGTTCAAAATTACGCAAAAAAATTTCCAGAGATAAAATTAGATTGCATGTTTGTTGACAATGCAGCAATGAAGATCATTCAAAACCCAAGAGATTTTGATGTGATCTTAACCGAAAATATGTTTGGTGATATTATATCCGATGAAGCATCTGTTATTACAGGCTCTTTGGGAATGTTGCCTTCTGCATCTATTGGTGATAAATCAGCGTTGTATGAACCAATACATGGTTCTTACCCGCAGGCAGCAGGCAAAAACATAGCGAATCCACTGGCATCTATTTTATCTGCTGCAATGCTACTTGAATTGTCTTTCCACCTTACTGTAGAAAGCGCATTTATCCAACGTGCCGTGAATGATGCGATCAGTACAGGATTTGTAACAGAAGATTTAAATTCGATTAAAAATTATTCGACTTCTGCAGTAGGAGATAAAATATCTGAATTGGTTTTTCATGAAGTGTTCGAGACACTTTAATCAACTGAAAAAATAAAGAAGAAAAATAAATTTATTTATTTTTCTTCTTTGAACCAACTGCTGTAAAGAACATAATTATTGGCAATTCGATTGATCTCACCATTAATTAATTCAGGTTTAATATCCTTTACTTTTTTTGCAGGAACACCTGCATAAATAACTCCTGATTCCACTTTTGTATTTTCAAGTACCACAGCTCCGGCGGCAATGATGGTATTGCTTCCTATTTCACAGCCATCCATTACAATAGCCCCCATTCCAATTAATACATTGTCGTGTATCATACAACCATGAACCAGGGCATTGTGGCCAATGGAAACATTGTTACCAATCGTTACTGTTGTTTTTTGATACGTACAATGCAATACCGCTCCATCCTGAACATTTACTTTATTGCCCATTCGGATAGAATTTACATCACCTCTTACAACAGCATTGAACCAAATACTACATTGATCGCCCATGATCACATCCCCAACAATTGTTGCATTTTCAGCCAGATAGCAATCCTCTCCAAACTTTGGGTGAATCCCTTTAACATGTTTAATTAGTGCCATTTTAGAAGATTAAGAATGAATGGATACCACAGCTTGCCGGCCACGCTTGTTTTTGGTCCTGGCACCAGGCAAAGATAAGGGTTCAGACAGAAAATGGTCATTCCGGGCAAAAAAAATAAATTCCGGGCATTCACCCGTTAAAAATGCAAAATAGAATTACCTTTGATGTCTCAAATTTAAAGCAATGAAGGATACAAAAAATCTTGGTTTTGGTACCAAGGCAATTCATGCAGGTCTTGAACCTGATCCAACAACTGGGGCGATTATGACTCCAATTTATCAAACGTCTACGTATACACAGGAAAGCCCGGGAAATCACAAAGGCTTTGCTTATGCACGTGGGAAAAATCCGACACGCTCAGCACTTGAAAAAAACCTGGCAGCGTTGGAGGGAGCAAAGCATGGGTTGTGTTTTTCAAGCGGGATGGGAGCAACAGATGCAATTGCAAAATTGCTTCGCCCTGGTGATGAAGTAATAACAGGAGATGATTTGTACGGTGGTACATATCGTATGTTCACCAAGGTATTTGCGAATTATGGTATTAAATTTCATTTTATTGACATGAAAGATGTGAATAACATCAAAAAACATGTCAATAAAAATACAAAGCTGATTTGGTTGGAAACCCCTACCAATCCTACGATGCAAATAATCGATATTGAAGCTTGTGCTAAAATTGCAAAAGAGAATAAACTGATTTGTGCTGTTGACAATACATTCGCTTCTCCGTTTTTACAGAACCCGTTGGCAATGGGTGCTGATATTGTCATGCACTCTGTAACGAAGTATCTTGGTGGTCATAGTGATGTAATTATGGGTGCTTTGTGTTTGAATGATGATGACCTGTATCAGCAATTAGCATTTATTCATAACAGTTGTGGTGCAACGCCAGGACCGATGGATAGCTTTTTGGTATTGCGTGGAATAAAAACACTGCATTTACGTATGGAGCGCCATTGCTTTAATGGACGTAAAGTAGCTGAATTTTTAAAAACACATCCAAAAATTGATAAAATTTACTGGCCTGGTTTTACAGATCATCCTCACCATGATCTTGCAAAAAAACAAATGCGTGATTTTGGTGGAATGATTTCCATCACATTAAAAGGAAACAAACAAGAAGATGCTTTTAAAATAGCATCCAGTATGAAAGTGTTTTCATTAGCCGAATCATTAGGGGGAGTTGAATCATTGATTAACCATCCGGCGACAATGACACATGCGTCTATTCCAAAGGAAGAACGTGATAAAGCAGGAGTAGTGGAATCAATGCTACGATTAAGCGTTGGAATTGAAGATATTGATGATTTAATAGCCGATTTAAAACAAGCATTAGCATAGAATACGAAGAAGCAAGTTAACACTTGCTTCTTTTGTTTTAATTGTATAGTTTTATTCACTTAAAAGTCTATCATTTGAACTACTATTACATAACAGGTACAAGCAGGGGAATTGGAAAAGCATTTGCAGAATATTTGCTGGAAGATCCTTCCAATCAGGTAATCGGAATCTCGCGTGAAAAAACGATTGAGCATTCCAATTATAGACATTTTTTTCTGGACCTGACAGATATGAAAGCTGTTTCAAATTTCAAATTTGAATTGCATTCACATCCTAAAAAAATCTATTTAATAAATAATGCAGGTGCCTTAGGTGCCATTCGTCCTATCGGAAAATTAACTGCTGACGCAATCATTACCTCTTATACACTTAATTTAATAGCTCCTACCGTTTTAACAAATGCTTTTATTGCTTGTTACAATACTACTGATACGGAGAAAATAATTCTGAATATTAGCTCTGGCGCCGGGAAAAATCCAATTGATGGATGGTCGGTTTATTGTGCCTCCAAAGCGGGAATTGATATGTTCTCCAGAGTAGTGGATGCAGAACAAAAAATACGAGCAGAGCATCCGCAAGAAAGTATACATAAAGGATTTAAAATTTTTTCCATTGCTCCTGGTGTAGTGAATACACAGATGCAATCCGAAATCAGAAGTGCATCGAAAGAAGATTTTAGTAGAGTTGAAGATTTCAAAAATTACAAGGAAACAGATCAGCTTGCAGATCCAAAAAATATTTCGAAAAAGTATTTTAAGATACTTTCAGATATTGGTTCTATAAAAGATGTTTTATCATCTGTAAAAGACTACAACGAATAACACTAAACTTAACCACTACTTAATTCCTCAAACATGAAACAAATTACTAAACTCACGTTAGGTGTGTTTTGTTGCGCGTCATTTTTTTTCGCGAACAATATCAATGCACAAGGTGTAACCCCTTGCGGAACAACCGAGGTGCATTTGCAACAAATGGCAACGGATCCTATTTACAAGAAAAATTACTTGGCAGAACAGGCGCGATTGGAAGCAATAGATAAAAAGGAATTTGCCGATGGCTATAAAGCTGCAAAATCTCGTTCCTTTAATTCACCGCCAAAATACATTATCCCGGTAGTGTTTCATATTATTCATGAATATGGAACTGAAAATATTTCAGATGATCAGGTTAGAGATGCGATTCGAACATTAAATGAGGATTTCAGAAAAAGAAATAAGGATACTGTGAATACAGTAAATGAATTTAAACTGATTGCTGCTGACTGCGAAATTGAATTCAGACTTGCTGGTTTGGATCCAAGTGGAAATCCAACAAATGGGATTGAGCGAATCGAATCCCGCTATACAACCTCCGGAACTGATTCAGCAAAATTGAACCCTTGGCCAAGAGCGAACTATTTAAATATTTGGGTAGTGGAATATGTAAGGCAAGGTTTCGCAGCCTTTGCTACATTTCCCGGAGGACCTGCTGAAAAGGATGGTATCTTCAGCTTACATACCTATATTGGTGCTATAGGCACTTCCAATCTTTTGCAATCCCATACATTATCACATGAAGCGGCTCATTTTTTTAATATTCAACACGTTTGGGGAAATACAAATGCTCCAGAAATAGGTTGTGGTGATGACCTGGTATCCGATACTCCTGAAACAAAAGGACACAATAATAAATGTCCATTAACGGAACAAGTTTGCAAACCTGGTATAATTGAAAACGTTCAGAATTTTATGGAGTATTCTTATTGCTATACCATGTTTACAGAAGGGCAAAAAACCAGAATGCATGCAGCTTTGGAAAGTACACTATCTGATCGTAATAATTTATGGAGCACAACTAATCTTCTTATAACAGGAGTAACCTCTGTTCCTAAATTAGCAAAAGCAGATTTTAAAACCAGCAGCGTAAGTAATTCAGTATGTCAAACATATTCATTGACATTTAAAGATGCTTCCTGGAATGGGCATCCAACAAGTTGGAACTGGACATTTGAAGGAGGAACACCGGCAACATCAACGGATTCTATGCCTGTTGTGACCTACAATACTCCTGGTCTTTATGATGTTCAATTAACTGTTTCAAATACATCCGGAACAGTTAGTGAAACAAAAAAAGATTACGTAACCGTTAATCCTACAACAGGACTTGGTAATACTTATTTTACGGAAAGTTTTGAAACAGATACGCTGCCAAATCCAAATTGGGCAGTTGCTTACAATGCTCCGGGAAATACATGGAAACGTACTGATTTAGCAGCTTCTGATGGGAAGTATTCTGCAATGATTGTAAATACTGCAAACTCCGATACGTATTATGATGACTTAATTGGTCAGGCAATAGATATGACAAAAGTAACAGGACCAAACTTGGTGCTTGCATTTAAAACGGCTTATGCAAAACGTACACTTACTTCTGCAGATAAAATAGAGATACATTTTTCATCAGATTGTGGTAAAAACTGGGATTTAAGAAAATTGATTCCTGCAACAAAGCTGACAAATGGCGTAATTGAAACAGGTAATTATGTTCCAAATGCAAGTCAATGGATTCAACAATCGGTTGCCATCACTTCTCCTTACGCTACTTCTGCAAACTTTTTATACAAAATAAGATTTATCAGTAACAATGGAAATAATATTTACATTGATGATATAAATATCACCGGAGCATTAGGTATAAAAGAAGAATTGGCAAGTAAAATAAATTTAAATATTTATCCGAATCCCTTGAAGGAAGGCTCTGTTGTTTCATTTGATTTGGAAGGCAAAGAACACATTCGCATTTCTATTCAAGATGTTTTAGGGAGAGAGATATCGACTTTAGTAGATGGAAATTTAAACTCAGGTCATTATGAATATCCAATTTCAGAAAATTCAAAACTAGCACCTGGTGTTTACTTTGTAAACTTCAGCGCAGGTAATCATTCAGTGGCGAAAAAATTAGTAGTAAACGAATAATAATTCTAAATTAAAATCCCTGTTGTTCACGATGAACAACAGGGATTTTTTTTGATCCCGGAGGGATCATACAAAATATACTATACTTGATTTATTTAAACCCAACAATGATTGATAAACATCCGCTGGGGGTTACTGAGCTGGTTGATTGAGATGGAGGTGAAGTAACTTCAACAGTAAGTGGTTGAGTTGATTTTGCTTTGAAATCCCAAAAGTCAGGGCGGTTATTATCAGCGCTATCAAAAACTACTCTTTTTGATTTGTCAAGTACTTTAAATGTAACGTCTCCTAATATTTCTTCGGAACAAACAATAATTCGATAATCCTTTCCTGCGTAAAATGATAAATTTAGTGAGATGGTTTTCCCTGCTTCAAGTGAACTGGTATTTACTTGTCCGTTACTAGTAAATGGAACCACTTTATACATGCATTTCTTTTTAACGAAGGCATTGCATTGTGCAGTTGTAATTACAGGTATAGTTAACGATAAGGCTGCTATACCTAGGGTGTACACATACTTTTTTTTCATCAGAGCAATTTTTAATGGAGACGAATTACTGGATGATTTTATTTCTTATTTGTGAAACCTTATTAGAAATTTCTTTTAATTTTTCCGGAGTAAGTGTAAACTCGCTACCGTTGTCAAGTGTGGTTACATTATTTTTTTTGTCGGTGCTTGTTTCAGTAGCTTTGGCTGCAGTAGAAACTGAATTATATATTTCATTTAATTCAGTCAGGCTATTTAGCACAGCAACAATTCCAGCGTTATCAGCCTTATAGCTTTCAAGTAAAGCAATTAAATTTTCAAGTGATAATTTTTGCTCCCCAATCCGTGTAATGACTTCTTTGTTTTGTGTTGAATTTGCAATTTGAGTTCCGATGTATAATCCTTCCACCCAACCTCCAGCAACAATTAGCGCAGATACACCCGGTTGTCCGTTGTCTTTCAGATAAGCATCGGTTGTCCAATAACTATCGGAGATAATGTTCAATAAAGAATCTCTGTTTTGTAAATTAGATTCCAGGCGATTAGTTGTGGACTCATTAAATGCACTATTGATACCTAAACCAGAAGCAAGTTTATTTGCACATCTTAAATAGAGCATAGATTCCTGTGTTTGATCAAACATACTGGTGAAGCTTAAATCAGATCCGTATGTTCCCAAGTTTAGTGCTTTGGAGGTTACCGAAGTATACTTAGAAACATTGTCAATTGGATTTAAATAAGCTGCATTGTATTTTGCACCCGCAGCCTTCAACAAAGAAATCGTTTCGATGGGAGAAGGAATGGAGTAAAACACTTCCTGTGCTTTCGGATTTTTTGATTTTGCTTGCATGGTATCGCTACCTGCAACTTCTGTTTCGGTAGTTGAATTATTGCAAGAAAAAAGAAATAAAGAAAGTGAAAGAATGGAAGCGTATCTGGTTGTGAATTTCAAATTCATCTGCATAGATTATTAGGATTTATGACCAAATATAATAATATTTCAATGAAAGAAATTGTTTCTGAAAATTTTAAAGGTAATCTATCCAATCATGCTGTTATGCTTTAAACCAACCATCTCAATTATAGTGTTGGCGATGGCAGTTGCGTCAAAACCGCATTCTGCATAAAGCTCTTGTTGTGTACCGTGTTCAATGTACTGGTCAGGAATTCCTAGTCGTTTTACCTGGGCGCTGTAATTATTGTCGGCCATGAATTCAAGCACGGCGCTTCCCATTCCACCAATGATACAGCCGTCTTCTACGGTGATAACTTTGGTATGCTTTGTAAATACTTCATGAAGAAGCTCTTCATCGATGGGCTTCACAAAACGCATATCATAATGTGCTACTTTAATACCACTGCCAGAAGCATCTAACTTTTTGATGGCGTCAATGGCTATATTTCCGATGTGTCCAATCGTTAAAATAGCAATATCATCACCATTTTGCAAGCGTTGTCCTTTTCCGATGGTAAGTTTACGAAATGGTTTTTTCCAATCGATCATTACACCATTTCCTCTTGGGTAACGAATAGAAAAAGGGCAATTCGTTTCTGGTAATTGTGCTGTGTACATTAAATTCCGAAGCTCTTCTTCATTCAATGGTGCACTGATAACCATATTTGGAATACAGCGAAAAAATGCTAAATCGTATGCACCATGGTGAGTAGGCCCATCGGCGCCTGCAAGGCCACCTCTATCCAAACAGAATACAACAGGTAAATTTTGTATAGCAACATCATGTATGACTTGGTCATAAGCGCGTTGCATAAAGGAAGAGTATATATTGCAAAAAGGAATTAAACCTTGTGTTGCCATTCCGGCCGAAAACGTTACCGCATGCTGTTCGGCAATACCCACATCAAATGCGCGGTTAGGCATCGCTTTCATCATGATATTTAAAGAGCAACCTGTTGGCATTGCCGGCGTAACACCCATGATTTTTTGATTTTTTTCTGCCAGCTCTACAATGGTATAGCCAAATACATCCTGGTATTTGGGCGGCTGTGGCTCCTTGGGAACTATTTTTATAATTTCTCCGGTATCTTTATTGAATAAACCGGGAGAGTGCCATACTGTTTGATTACCTTGTTCTGAAAACTTGTACCCTTTCCCTTTTTGTGTTAAAACATGTAATATTTTTGGTCCGGGAATGTCTTTTAAATCCTTTAATACACTCGCTAAACGTTCTACATCATGTCCGTCAACCGGTCCAAAATAACGAAATTTAAGAGATTCAAACAGGTTACTGCGTGTTAGCAGGGACGTTTTAATTGCCACTTCAATTTTGGTAACAATTTCTTGTGCATTTGCACCGAATTTGCTGATTTTTCCAAGTAATTTCCACAATTCATTTTTCACCTTATTATAGGTATGAGAAGTGGTCATGTCAATCAGATATTCTTTTAAGGCACCGACATTTGGATCGATACTCATGCAATTGTCATTGAGAATCACCAATAAATTGGAATTGGCAATTCCTGCGTGATTAAGCGCTTCAAATGCCATTCCGGCTGTCATCGCTCCATCACCAATTACAGCAATATGCTGACGTGAATCTTCGCCTTTATAGGCCGAAGCCACAGCCATACCTAAAGCAGCGCTTATAGAGGTAGAGGAATGTCCTACGCCAAAGGTATCGTATTCACTTTCTTTACGTTTGGGAAACCCGCTAATGCCTTTATATACGCGGTTGGTATCGAATATTTTTCTGCGCCCGGTAAGAATTTTATGCCCATATGCCTGATGTCCTACATCCCAAACCAATTGATCATAAGGTGTATTGAAAACATAATGTAAAGCAACAGTAAGCTCAACTACACCTAGGCTGGCACCGAAATGCCCTCCTTTTTGGGAAACGACATCAATAATATACTGGCGAAGTTCGGCACTAACTTGAGGAAGTTCTTCTTCTTTTAATTTTCTCAAATCAGCTGGAAATTCGATTTGATCCAATAATTTACCTGCTTTAAATTCCATGAAGGGATTAGGTGCTTTAAATTTTAAACAAAGATAAAATAATTTCTGATAAAAGGGCCTTGTCCGCCATAGTTTTAAACCGCTCTGGTTAACGAGACGGCATCTTATTATTGCCTTTTGGTTGTTAAAATATCCTAAATCACACCCAATAATTTAGTGTTTTTTTTCTTCAGAAAGATCTGGTAAAAGGAAAAGAATGAAGGTGGAAATAACGGGTAAACAAACACCTAAAAAAAACCAGAGTGAAGGGGTACGTCCCATGCGTTTTGCTAAACGGGAAGTAATAATTGGAAGACTAAGCAGGAACATAAGTCCCAAACTTACAAACATAACTGCACCCATAATTTTACTTCTTTTTTAGATCTGGCAAAATTAAAAAAAGGCCCGCAATTGCAGGCCTTTTTATTGAATTAGTTATCAGTTTTATTTATCTAAATTTCCATAGTCTAGCTTTATGCCTTGCAGATATAAAGAGAATCTGGCAATCAGTACAAGGAAAGGAATGTACATAAATGCTGGATTTAGTTTATAGTGCTTTAACACAACTATTGACTTAACTTTTAAACGCTCTGCAATTAGGTACATAGCAGGCACTAATAGTAAGGTTAAGAAGGTTGCGAATGACAATCCGAAAATCATCGTCCAGGATAAAGGTCCCCAGAAAACAACACTATCACCACCAAAATAGATATGCGGATTACCATGTGCGAACAATGTTTCAAAGTCGATGTTTAAACCAACTGCCAATGGAATCAATCCTAAGATAGCAGCGGTTGCAGTTAAAATTACCGGTGTTAAACGTGTACGTCCGGCTTCTATTACCGCATCCCATAAATTCATTCCTTCTGCTCGCGATATATCTGCAAACTCCACGAGTAAGATACCATTTCTAACAACCACTCCTGCGAGGGCAATGATTCCAACACCTGTCATTACAATACTCATATCCATTTTGAATAGTGCTGTACCTAAGAGTACTCCAATGATACTGAAGAAAATTTCCGTTAGGATGATCGTTGGTTTCCCAATAGAATTGAATTGTGTTACCAAAATCAATAGAATCAATCCTAAAGAAGCAAGCATAGCGTTTCCAAGGAATGCTCCGGTTTCAGCTTGTTCTTCTTGTTGTCCGGTCATTTTCACATCCACACCACCCGTTGCTTTATAGTGCGTCATTTCTCTTTCCACTTTTGCAGCCACTTCATTTTCATTGAAACCGGCAGAAACATTAGAAGATAAAGAAATCACACGTTTTTGCATTTTACGTTTGATACCACCATAGGTATTGCTGTAGTGTACATCAGCAAAAGAAGAAAGTGGAACACTTCTTAAAATACCACCCATGTTCATATCACGGAACGTGATTTTTAAATTTCGCAACGCTTCAATATTGTTTCGCTGATCGTATTTATAACGTATTTGAATTGGATATTCATCATTGGCATCACGAAATTTACTAGCTTGGTAATCGCCATATACAGCACTTCTAATTTCAGAAGCAATTGTATAGGTGCTAATGCCTTCACGGTTTGCACGTTCACGATCGATATCGAAAACGATCTCAGGTTTACTATCTTCAAAATCTGATTTTAAACCAGCCACACCCTTGATTTTTCTCTCTTCCAGAAAACGTTTTAGTCGAATAGAGTTGGCAACTAAATCCTCGAATTTGTCACCACTAATTTCGATGTTAATTGGTTTTGAAACAGGTGGACCTGATTGCTCTGGAGAAACAATAATTTCAGCTCCCGGAATATTCCATTTTAAATTTTGCAATTCAGTTAAATAATCTGTTGTTGATTTTCCCTTACGTTTTGAATACTCTTCAAAGGCAATAGCGATTTTCCCTCGGTTTGGATAATCATTCTGGTCCTGATCCTGAGGATCGGTAGTTTGTTTGGTAACATTGGTAATGATGGATTTTACCATTTTATTGGAATCACCCAATACACCATTTACTTTTTGTTCAACCTGTAGCATTACCTTGTTGGTAATGGATGGGTCAGTGCCCGAAGGTAATTTCACATATACGTATACAAAGTTTGGATCTCCCTGAGGGAAAAATACAACTTTGGGACTGCGTACTGCAAAGAAAATAATAGCTACGAAAAATAAAACAAGAGTCCCCAAAAGAGCCCACCACGGATGTTTTAAGAAGCGTATCAAAAAGCGAGTGTAGCGTTCCTGGAATGCGGGCCATACTTTTGTTTGAAATTTTTCAACGACACCGTGCAAGAAAAATTTGTTGAAAAGATAAAATGCATCTACAAATAAAACAAGGTTAGCAATTGCCGGGTGACCACCACCATGCAGCATCAAACCAAAAACAGCAAGTATTAATACAGTAACAACAGTACCTCTGTTCCAGGTTGGACGTTTATGCTCATCCGTATGCGGTTTCATAAAGCTAATCGCAAATACCGGATTGATGATATAAGCAACAAATAAAGATGCAAGTAACGTGATGATGAGTGTAATTGGCAAGTAAAACATAAACTTACCAATAATACCATCCCAGAATAATAAAGGAACAAATGGTGCAAGCGTTGTTAGCGTACCACTTAATACGGGAACGAATACCTCACCGGCCGCCATTTTTGCTGCTGTTTTAATATCTCTCTTCCCATTTTCAAACAAGCGGTGTGTATTCTCAATAACCACAATCGCATCATCCACCACAATACCCAATGCAAGTAGAAAGGCAAACAACACAATCATATTCATCGTATAGCTAAACCCGAAAATGCTACCCAGGCTTGGCATTACCAGGAAGGCGATGAACATGGATAAGGGTACAGATGCTGCAACGAACAAGGCATTGGTAACACCCATAAAGAACATCAAGATAAATGTTACTAAAACGAAACCAATAATAATAGTATTGATCAAATCATGTAAGGTTGTTCTCGTTTGTTCGGATTGGTCACCAGTAACAGTTACATTCAATTCTTTTGGTAACTGTTTTGATTCCTGCATTTGCTTAATCGCTTCATTTATTCTATCAGATGCTTCAATTAAGTTTTCTCCCGAACGTTTAATGACATTTAGGGTGATTACATTTTTACCTGCAAGGCGGGCATAACTTTCTTGTTCTTTGTTGCCATCTACTATATCAGCAATATCTTTTAAATAAAGCTTAGCACCGGTTGGAGAGTTGATTACAACATTGCCGATTTCTTCCACCGTTTTGAATTCACCTTGTATGGTAAGGTTACGTTTCATACCATCCATTGGAACCAATCCAGCTGACGTATTCAAGTTTTCCGTTTTAAGGGTTCTGTCAATGTCACCCAATGTAAGCGAAGCAGCTTGTAATTTATACATGTCTACATTCACTTGGATTTCCCGTTCCAAATCACCAACCATCGTCACTCTGGAGATTTGCTTCATCCCTTCAATTTTATCTTTCAAATCGTCGGCGTATTCCTTCAGTTTTTGAAGATCCATACTACCCGATAAATTCACATACATGATTGGTAAATCGGAAAAATTTACTTCCAATACGTTTGGTTTGCTTGGTAAATTTTTTGGTAAATCGTCTCCTGCTTTATCAACTGCGTCTTTTACTTTTTGTTTCGCGATGGCTACATCCACATTGGTATTGAACTCTACCATGATCACACAAACATCTTGTAAGGAAGTAGAGTTTATTTTTTTTACACCGGATATACCTTTCAATTGTTTTTCAATCGGTTTGGTAACCAGATTTTCAATATTTGCCGGAGAGTTTCCTGGATAAATAGCATTGATATAAATGGTTGGAATAACAATGTCTGGAAAGCTTTCTTTTGGGATTTTATTATAGGAAGATATTCCCATAATGGCAATAATAAATGTAAACACGTATATGCTTATTTTATTATCTACTGCCCAACTTGAGGGTTTAAATTGTTTGAAATTCATACAGTTTATTTTTTGCTTCTTGCGTTGACAAGATTTGTTCTTGAATATTAGTTAGTTTCAACTATGCGGTTGTTCTATTTTGCTTGTATCGCATCACCATCATTGATCAGATCATAACCAGAAGTTACAACCACATCACCGTCTTTTAATCCGCTTTTTACTTCCGCCTTTCCATTGTATTCTTTTCCAAGTGTTACCAACTGTTTCTTTGCTTTTCCTTTATCAGATAGGTAAACAAACTGCGCACTATTTTCATCTTTTTGAACAATTCGAACGGGAATTGTAATGATAGGTTGAGCAGATTGATAATCATTGATGCTTAATTTAGCAACCATGTTTGGATGATATTCCTTTTGATTGTTTAGCTCAACTTCGACTGTAAACGCTCTTGTAGCGTTGTTAATGGCGCGGGAAACAAAACTAACTGTTGTAGTTAATGAATCTTTTGTATCTGGAAAGCGGATGATTACCGGACTTCCTTTGTGAATTTTAGATGCATAGTTTTCAGAAACTTCTGCTTTCACCTTTAGATTAGAATAATTGATAACGCGTATAGCTGGCATACCAGGAGCAGCAACTTGCCCAAGTTTCACATCAACAGCATCAACAGTTCCATCAATAGGAGAAATAATTTTGCTCATGCGTAATTGTTCTTGCAAGCCGGCCATTTTACGTTCCATACTTTCTTTGCTTGTTTTTGCTTGTAAGAATTGAATTTCTGTTCCTATTTTCTGATCCCATAGATTTTTTTGTTTATCATACAATTGATTTACAAGATCCGCATTGGTTTGTAAATCAGCAATGCTTTGTAGAATAGCGCGTGAATCAGTTTCAGCAAGTACTTGCCCTTTCGTTACTGCATCACCCACACGAACATTTATTTTGTTGATTGTACCTGGTATTTCCGTACTTAAAACAACATTTTCATCAGCATCAACATGTCCTTGAACATCAATGTAATTTTTGAATACCTCAGGTGTTAAGGTACCTACAGAAATAATAACAGGTGCCTGTACAGAATCGTGAATTCCGATTTCTTCCTGAAGTTTTTTAATTTTTGTCTGTAAGTCTGTTTCCTTTACTTGTATATCAGATTCTTTTGTTTGCAGGTCAGACAATTCCGTTTTCATCTTTTCAAGTTCCTTCTTTTTTTTATCCATTTCAGAAGAATTGCAAGCTGTCAGAACTAAAATCAATCCGGGTATTAAGAATAAATTTTTCATATGTTTAATTATATTAGATAGTAGTAGGTGTTTTTGTGTTATTTAATATTTCCATTTGCTTTTTCAAAATCAATTTTGGCAACCAGTGCATCGAATAAAGCATTGTAATAATTTGTTTGCGCTTCTTTTAAAGCAGTTTCAGCAGTAACCAGTTCAAGGTTGGATCCTACACCTTGATCGTATTTTATTTTAGCAACACGAACCACATCTTCTGCAATTTCAATGTTTTTCTTTTGTATAGTATAAGATGAAGAAGCATTTTGCAAGCTCGTTAGAGTAGAAGACAACTCCAGATCAATGGAATTTTTAATGAAATCGAGATTATTTTCTGATTGCTGTAATTTAAGTTTGGCTTGTTGTGTACGTGCATGACGTTGCAAACCTGTAAGAATAGGCATTGTTACTTTGGCGCCGATAACAGCAGTGGGAAACCAACCATACCCCGTAGAGAAGATACTGAATGTTTGCCGATAAGCAGATCCGTTAAGGCTTCCATATGCTGCAGCAGACGGCAGGTATGCATATTTATTTCTTTTGACATCCAACTTTGCCAATTTAAATTGAGTTTCAAATAAACCGTATTCTGCCCGGCTGGAGTAATCGAATTTTTCCGATAAGGTCGGAGCAACAGCATCAAATTTCAGGTCAGCCAGTTTATCTGTTAATGTAAGATTTGCATTAACCGGCATCCCTATCTGATATTTTAAAAGATAGATTCCTACGTTCAACCAACGATTTACCTTTTCCTGTTCAACTAAGAGATTGTTATATGCTACAGTAAGACGATCAAAATCAATTTTTTCTACCAATCCATTTTCAAGAAACGCTTTTGTATCATCCAGTGTTTTCTTTAAACGTAATACATTTGCGTTCAGCAAATTCATACGCTCCTGATTAATGAGTACGGTATAATATGCTTTTGTTATTGCAACTGTAGTTTCTATTCTTGTTCGTTGAGTGGATTTGCTGGAAAGTTCTACAAATACTTTCGAGGCCTTTAAGCCCAGAAAATAGTCGCCGCTGAATAATAATTGACTGGCACTTAGACCTGCTGTTGCCTGGTACTTTGTACCAAATTTCACAGGAGCAAAGGTTCCTGGAGGGCCTCCAAAAATTTCTGCAGGAATAAGTGAAGTTGGAATTTCCAAAAAATCCTGTACATCAAAACTGGAATTAATTTGTGGTAATCCCATACCCGTAATTTCATTTACTTTCTGTTTTGCAATTTGTTCTTCTAGAATAGCATTTTTCAAATCATTTTGATTTTGCAAGGCATAATCAATGGCTTGTTGTAAAGAGAAAGCCGCAGGTGCAGTTTCTTTTACTCCGTCTTGGGCAGCAGCAGTTAGTGTTCCTGCTATTGCCCATATGATGACTAATCGTTTCATAATTTTGTAATTCAATTGTTATTTATTTACTATTCTTCTTCTGTTACTTGCTTATACTTATTGATTAATTTATGTCCTTTTAATGTGCAAATGCCATGTAAAAAATGATCAAGCAATTCAAGTTGCACATCGACAATTTTGTATTTGTCAGGAGGAAATACACTTGCGTTAAATCCCAATTGTATTTCTTCCATTCGTAAACGCGCAATAATTTTTGTATTGATATCAGCACGTACAAGTCCATCTTTCACGCCTTTTTTTATTGCATTTTCAACCATTGTTTCAATGCAATCTTCTTTAAAAGTGTTGAATAATTTCCAGGATTCGGGATGATATTTTTGCAGATCATAAAAAAGGTTCGGATTCAGTTTTGCAAACATCTGGCTCATGTGTTTCATCAATCCAAAAACTTCTGTAATCACATTATCTGCTTCAACATGTATTTGCTGTATGACAATTTTATCTTCCTCCAGTTTTAATTTCATGAGTGTGTCGACAATCTCATTTTTATCACTGTAAAATTGATAAATGGTTTTCTTAGAAATACTTAAGTGTTTAGCAATGTCATCCATTGTAACACTTTTTATCCCATATTTAAAAAACAGTTCTTCAGCACCCTGTAAAACCCTGTCTTTTGTTTCCATGCGTAATATTGATTTAATTCGGGCACAAAACTATGGAAACATTTTTTATTTCCATAGTTTCCGTAGTGTAAATTTTAACAAATGGTATGTAATATATTGATAATCAATAATATAATTTTAATGAATGTTAATTTAGAAACGAAAATAAACGAAGTGAGGCAATGAAGGCAAAACCAAGATGTTAAGTTTGGATGAAAAAAGAGGCTGTTCTCCCTTGATGTGCAGTAAAAAAACGAAATGTATTGTTATACCTACGAAAAATTCGTTTTTTTGCAGTCGAAAATTTAACCATCAATGAAAAGAAGTAAAGTAAAAGAATTATTGAGTGCCACCACTTTTGGAAAAGAAGTTACCGTAAAAGGCTGGGTACGTACCTTTCGTAACAACCAGTTTATTGCCATTAACGATGGTTCCACTATACATAATATACAAGCAGTTGTTGATTTTGAGAAGACCGATGAGTCTTTATTGAAACGACTGACAACAGGTGCAGCAGTGAGTGTGACCGGAGAGTTGATTGCCTCTCAGGGGAAGGGACAAACCGTGGAGGTAAAAGTAAAAACCTTAGAAATATTGGGAGACAGTGATGCTGAGAAATTTCCTTTGCAACCTAAAAAACACAGCTTGGAATTTTTGCGGGAGATAGCTCACCTTCGTTTCCGCACCAGTACGTTCAATGCGGTATTCAAAGTAAGACATAACCTTGCATTTGCCATACACCAATTTTTTCATGAGCGTGGATTTGTTTACCTGCATACACCTATCATTACTGCATCTGATGCAGAGGGTGCGGGCGAAATGTTTCGGGTAACCGCCTTAGACATGAAGAATCCACCTAAGACTGATAAAGGGGAAATAGATTTTAAACAAGATTTCTTTGGTAAATCAACAAACCTTACTGTTTCCGGTCAGTTAGAAGGAGAATTAGCTGCCATGTCATTGGGAGAAATTTATACCTTTGGTCCTACCTTCCGTGCTGAAAACTCAAATACAACCAGACACTTAGCAGAATTCTGGATGATTGAACCAGAAGTTGCCTTCGCTGATTTAGGCGATAACATGCAATTAGCAGAGGATTTATTGAAATATGTAATCCGCTATGCGATTGAGCATTGTGCAGATGAATTGGAATTTTTGAAAAATAGATTGTTAGAAGAAGAAAAATCCAAGCCGCAGGATGAACGTTCAGAGTTGGATTTATTGGCAAAATTAAATTTTTGTTTATCCAATGATTTCGAACGCTTAACCTATACAGAAGCAATAGAGATTCTGAAGAATTGTACGCCAAACAAAAAGAAAAAATTCAAATACTTAATTGAAAACTGGGGAGCTGATCTCCAAAGTGAACATGAGCGTTTCCTGGTTGAAAAACATTTTAAAAAGCCTGTTATCCTTACGGATTATCCCAAAGGCATCAAATCATTTTACATGCGTTTAAATGAGGATGATAAAACAGTGCGGGCAATGGATATTCTCTTCCCTGGAATAGGTGAAATTATTGGGGGATCGCAACGGGAGGAACGTTTGGATTTATTGGAAAAACGCATGAAAGAAATGCATATTCCAATAGAAGAACTATATTGGTATTTGGATACACGTAGATTTGGTACTGCACCTCATGCTGGATTTGGGCTGGGGTTTGAGCGTTTGGTTTTATTTGTTACAGGTATGACAAATATTCGTGATGTGATACCATTCCCAAGAGCTCCAAAATCAGCTGAATTTTAAAAATAAAAATTTTGAAATACGTTTTATTGCAGTATTTTCATGTAGAATTTATTGCACAAGGTAAGGTATAAAAAAAGATCGCATATTTTAAATTCATTTGTTAATGACTGTTTCCCAGGTTTTAAGGGAGAGAATTTGCTCGTTAATAAAATCATAAAAAGTGTGGCACAAATATTCCTAATTTTAAACCCAACTTAAATTCGAAGGGTATGTTAAGGCAAGTACAATCGCAAAAATTATTACAAAAGTTATCTCCTCAGCAAATTCAGCTGATGAAATTGTTGCAGTTACCAACGATTGCGCTGGAGCAACGAATTAAAGAGGAAATGGAGTTAAATCCAGCACTGGAAGAAGGTGCTGACGAGGAGGAAGAAGATACTGATTTGGAAAATGAATTTGATGAAGACACGTCGGAAGAAGAGGACAATCAACGGGAGGATTTTAGTATCAGTGATTATATGGATGATGATGAAGGCGCTTCGTACAAATTAAAAGTAAACAATACAAGTCCGGATGAAGAACGCAAAGAAATACCTTTCTCTGTAGGTGTTTCTTTCCAGGATATGTTGGAAAGCCAATTGGGTATGAAGGAATTGGATGATCGCGAGTATCAGATTGCTTTATATTTGATAGGCAATTTGGATGATGACGGGTATTTGCGAAGGGACCTTGCTTCAATTGTGGATGATATTGCATTTTCTCAGAACATTAATACAACTGAGGAAGAAATGGAAAAATTACTCCATGTTCTTCAGGAGTTTGATCCTGCAGGAGTTGGAGCACGTGATTTACGTGAGTGTTTATTGATACAATTAAGAAAAAAGCAACCGCAATCAGGGATTATTCAGTTGGCAACTGAAGTCGTTGAAAAGCAAATGGATGAATTTTCAAAAAAGCATTACGATAAGATTTCTAAAAAACTAGAAATAGATGAGGAAATTTTAAAAGATGTGATCCAAGAAATTTTGAAATTAAATCCACGCCCCGGCAATTCTATGGCTGATGGACAAAAGAGTTTTCAGCAAGTGATTCCTGATTTTCTTATTTCGATGGATGACGCCGGAGAACTACAATTGACATTGAATTCTCGTAACGCTCCTGAATTAAGAATTAGCAAGGCATATAGTAAAATGATGGAGGAGTACTCCAAAACCAAAGACAAAACAAGTAAAGAAGCCTCCATGTTTGTAAAGCAAAAGCTGGATGGAGCAAAATGGTTTATCGATGCTATTCAACAACGCAGCTACACCTTGTTGTATACGATGAATGCAATCATGGAGTATCAACGTGATTATTTTATGGAAGGAGATGAAACGACTTTAAAGCCAATGATTTTAAAAGACATTGCAGAAAAAGTTGGTTTGGATATTTCTACTATTTCCAGAGTTGCCAATAGCAAATATGTACAAACGCCATTTGGAACATTTTTATTAAAAACTTTTTTTAGTGAATCTTTGTCGACGGACAGTGGAGAAGAAGTATCAACCAGAGAAGTAAAGAAAATTCTGGAAGATTGTATTGCAGCAGAAAGCAAGAAAAAACCGTTAACAGATGATAAGCTTACGAAGATATTGAAAGAAAAAGGATATAATATTGCAAGAAGAACAATTGCAAAATACAGAGAGCAACTGGATATTCCGGTAGCTCGTTTAAGAAAGGAATTGTAATGGAAGAACAAACTGTTGTTGGAGCTTCTCGAAGTGGAGAAGAAAAATTGGCGAGATTTATATCACAAATTTTTCACCCTTTGTTAATGCCAACGTATGGTTTTTTACTGTTGTTTTGCACACGTAATTATCTTTCTACGTTTATTCCTACTCAGCTCAAAATAATTATTGTTGCCCTTACTTTTCTATTTACGTTCATTTTCCCTGCAGTTAATGCATGGATCCTCTTGAAAATGGGGCGTATTAAAAGTTTGGAAATGGAAAACCCTCAGGAGCGCCTGTTACCTTATGGAACAACACTTTTATATTATGCAGCCTTGTTGTATTTATTATACAATTCGCATTTCCCGGTCATTTGTAAATTACTTATTTTGGGAGCTGCTTTTTGTATCTTGTTCACATTGCTTGTGAATTTGAAATGGAAAATTAGTGCTCACATGGTTGGTGTTGGAGGAATTACAGGAGCTATACTAGCTATATTATACAGGTTGCAAAGCGATATGGAGCTGGCCTTCTTTATAATTATTTTAATTGCAGGGATTATTGGATACGCACGTTTGAAACTAAATGCCCATACGCCGGCACAAGTATACGCTGGCTTTTTGGTAGGCGTTCTTATCCAGCTAATTTTAATAGTATTTTATTAATCGCCTGTGAGACTATTTTAAGATTTGAATAAACCCTCTGGAAGGATCATTCTTTGAAGATGTATGCAACTCTGCATTTGGTCGATTAAGCACATAAAAATAAACGCCTTCAGTCAAGTTCGTCGCTTCCCAATCGTTCATATAATTTTTACTTGTATAGACCACAGTTCCCCAATAATTATAAACGGTAAGTTTTGTTCCGTCTTCCAGTCCCGTAATTACAAAATGATCATTCACTCCATCTCCGTTTGGAGTAAGAACATTTGGAACAATGTAAGGTGTGCAGGAAGAATCAATAATAGTAACTGAATAAGCTGCGCATGAAAAATTGGCACCTGAAATAATAACGTGATACAGTCCTGCGGCTAGGCCTACAGCGACAGGGTTTGTTTGCGAATTGGCATCATCCCACAAATAATTATAATTGCCAGGAGTGCAAGGTGTAACAGTTGCCGTTCCTGTTTGCTTACCTGTACATGATTTTGTTGAAGTCAGGTTGGCGCAACATTGTGCCTGTACCGGTTGAACTGTCAAGCTAAAAAAGAAAACAATAATGGGGAATAAAATTTTTCTCATTCTAATAAAAATTTATGCTGTTTATAAAAGTCCTAAGGGTGCTAAATTTACTTATTCCTTTTATAAACAACAAATAATTCTTTTAGGTGAAAATGTAGTTTTTCCGAATGTTAATGAATGATTTTGCTGGATAATTTTTTTACATTTTGGGTCAGCTCGTCATAATCAAGGGGTTTAGCCATGAAATAACTAGCACCCATATCAAGCGCTGAGGGCTCAACATCATCTTTGTTTAAGGAAGAAATGATAATAACAGGAATATTATTTAAATAAAAATTTTTAAGGAGTGACAAGATTCCAAGCCCCGAAATTGTGGGCATCATAATATCACAGATTATCACATCTACCTTCGACTTATCAACCAATTCCAATGCGTGATATCCATCTGTTGCAGTAAGAATTTCATAATTTTCATCCTTTAAATTGAAAGCTATCGATTGTAAAATCAGTTGATCGTCATCAATTACCAATACGCGTTTCATAATGAACCTCCATTTCTAGTTGTAAAACTGTTTTGTATTAGTTAAATACCGCAAATATTCCGATAATTTACGAAATTTTGCCGACAAAAGCAAAAATAAACTAAAAATAGTATAGCAAGCAAGGAAAATTAACTTAAAATAGCAGCATTTCTGTTTTTAACAAAAGCTAAAGAAAGGAAAAGTAGAGAGAGGCATGACTGGGGATCTAACTATACATTACCAAGTAAATACATGGCATTTAATGTAGGGACCTTGGTACCTCCTTTTTTCTCAAGGGTGATTGCAAACGCTTGCGCATCTGCAATGGGTTTCATTTTTTGAAGTACCATGGTGTTTATATTATCTGTTAAATCAAATATACCGGCATCAACAGGTTTGCCATTTACAATAGCCCACAATTGATATTGTTTATCAGCTGGGGGCATTGGGATCTCACTCACATTCAAATAAACCTCCTTAGATGACTGATTCCAGTAAATAGATGCAATTGCATTAGGGGCATTCTCAAGTCCTTTTAAAATAACTGTTTTATTACCATTTTGCGCAATAATAGCCAAATGCTTTTTTGCATCATCATACGCATTTTTTTGTATTTCAAATTGTCCTGCAAAATATTGCTTATCTACATCAGAGGTAACCAATTCATTTTCCACATTGGTTAATTCATCATAAAGAAAAAAATTGTAACCGATACTTAGTAACAAAGCAATAGATGCTGCAACAAGCCAAAACATCGGTATAACTTTTTTTCTAAGTGCAGCGGTGCTTTCAACAGGTTCATTAAATTGCAATTGAGCTGCAATTTTATCTTTCAGATAAGAAGCAGGTTCCTTTGCATTATCGATTGCATATTGCTCCAGTGTTTTTTCAATAGCAATAAGCTCAGCCTGTATTTCAGGATGCGTCATTGCCATAAGCTTTACATCTGCTCGCTCCTGCTCGGTAAGCTGGTCAAGTATATAACTTTCAAGTATTCCGGATGATATATAATCTGATGTATTCAAAATCTATTTTAATGTTTCTCTCAATTTAACAATAGCCGCTCTTACGCGTGTTTTCACAGTTCCCAATGGGATATTTAATTCTTTCGCAGCATCCTCCTGTGTATATCCTTCAAAATAAAGCAGGTCAATCAATACTCGGTAATCTTCTTTTAGTTTGGCAACTTGCTCTTTTACGCCAATAAAATCGGTATTGCTTTGAGCGGAACTCTGTTTGTTTACTTCGTATTTGGAATGCTCCAAATCCCGCAGTTTCCCATCCATTTTTGATTGCTTTGATCGGGAATAATCAATGGATGCATTGCGTGCAATATTCAGCATCCAGGTAAACAATCTACCTTTTGAAGCATCGTAATGCTCAATATTCTTCCAGATTTTTACAAAAACATCTTGTAATATATCTTCTGCGATCTCTTCCGCACTTACCACTTTTGAAATGACGCCAAACAACGCAGCTGAATAATTATCGTAGAGCAGACTGTACGAATTAGCGTTCTTGCTTTTTAGCAGGGCTACCAATTCTTCTTCAGTATAATTTTTAGTAGATTTTTGCATGTCAGATGTACAAATATAAAATTAATTGTTACATAAGGCCATTGACTGTTCAAAAAATCAAGTACTTTTGCCAACTTTATATCAGTTTACATCAGTAATTCAACTCGATTTTCAGCAATTTTAATACATATACGAATATGAGCAAAGGTCCGATTTCAAATTTTATCGAAAAACACTATAAACATTTTAATGCAGCTGCCTTGGTGGATGCAGCAAAAGGGTATGAAACCCATTTAACCGAAGGTGGTAAAATGATGGTTACGCTAGCAGGAGCAATGAGTACAGCAGAGTTGGGTAAATCACTTGCCGAAATGATTCGTGCCGGGAAAGTAGATATTATCTCCTGTACAGGTGCTAACCTGGAAGAGGATATTATGAATTTGGTAGCACATTCACACTACAAACGTGTACCCCATTACCGCGATCTTTCCCCTCAGGATGAATGGGATTTATTGGAAAATCATTACAATCGTGTTACTGACACGTGTATTCCGGAGGAAGAAGCATTTAGAAGATTGCAAAAACACATTCATAAAATCTGGAAAGATGCCGATACAAATGGAGAACGCTTTTTTCCACACGAGTACATGTATAAAATATTATTAAGCGAAGAGCTGAAACAATATTATGAAATTGATCCTAAAGATTCCTGGATGCTGGCTGCAGCAGAACGGAATTTACCAATGGTAGTACCTGGTTGGGAAGATTCAACGATGGGGAATATTTTTGCATCCTATGTTATCAAAAAAGAAATAAAAGCAGTGACCATGAAATCAGGAATTGAGTACATGGCTTGGTTGGCTGATTGGTATGTGAAAAATTCAGACGGAAAAGGAGTTGGTTTTTTCCAAATAGGTGGAGGTATTGCGGGTGATTTTCCAATTTGTGTGGTACCGATGCTTTATCAGGATATGGAAATGGAAAACATTCCGTTTTGGAGTTATTTCTGTCAGATTTCCGATTCAACTACCAGCTACGGATCTTATTCCGGAGCTGTTCCAAACGAAAAAATTACATGGGGTAAATTAGATATTCATACACCAAAATTTATTGTAGAATCAGATGCTACCATTGTAGCTCCATTGATTTTTGCCTGGATTTTAGGGTGGTAATACAACACCTCACAACAAGAATGCTTGTTGTGAGGTGTCCATTTTCTTTAAGCGAGGTATAAAATCCACAATTGTACTAGCGAATTCCCGTTACATCCGTTACCCAACTTTTACCCCATTCTTCTACTTCTTCTTTGCTCCATAATTCAGGAAAAAAAATTCGTCTTTGAAAACGCGGAGGAAGGTATTTTTGCCAGTTGGTACCACCTGTTGCTGCAATATCAACTGGATCTTTATGCAGATAACGTACAGCCGATTTGTAATGTGATAAAGGCCAGTTAATGTTTACGTTAACATCCAATTGTCGCAAGGCCATTTTTAAATCCTGATTTTTCTGATCCGCTTCTGGTAAACTTTTATAGATAGAAAGTAAATTTTTATGTTTGAATTTTTTCGCAAGATCTTTAAATGTATCCGAATATTTTTCTTCGAATTGAACCAATGTCAACGTCTTTTTACCGGTTGCCAATTCCGTTGCACCATCTTTCCAATACAGGTGTTCATACATTTGATCAATAATTTCATCAGAAACCTCGTCCGAAAAGTTAGCTCTGACATCCTTTGCAACAATGTTTTTAAGCGTAGTGGAGCAAATCTCTATCATGCGATATTGGCCGGATTGGAAGCCACTGGCAGGTAATAAGCTCATTCTGAATTTTAAAAACTGAGCAGGATCCATTCCATCCACCATAATATTAAACGACGTAATAAGCGCTTCAAAATATCGGTTGATGCGACCTACACGTGTAGTAAAAAAGATGAGGTCTAAATTTTCTTTTTCTCTTATCTGGTAAAATTCATGTAAACAAAGTTTAAAATACAATTCAGTAATTTGATGATACATGATAAATATTTCCTCATCAGGAATATTTGTTTTGGGGTTTTGTAAACTCAACAAGGTATCAAGATGAATATAATCCCAATATGTCAAATAATTGGCATACAGCAACCCGTCAAGGTAGGAGGAAAGATTTTGCCCCATTGCTTGATATTTCTCATCTAATAGTTTGATTTTTTCAACAATTTCTGGTTTCAATTCCATACGTTTTTTCTTTAATGACCTACAAAATTAAGAATAATAGGCGCGTAAATATCGAAAAAAAATTAACGGCACGGTTTTTAAAAAAACAATTATACAAATGGTGTTAAACTTTAATTAAAACGATGAAATCATGGAAACAAAACCTTCAATCGAAAAAAATGCATTTGTCATTGGATTAATTACTTGTGCAGCCTTATTAGCTTACTTTTTTATTATGGAAGCAGTAGGGTTAGGAAATGTGCTGGAGTTACGTTTTTTTAATTTTATAATAGTAGCAGTGGGTGTTTTTTATGGCATTAAGAAATTAAAAAATGATTTGCACGAAGACCAATTTTATCTGAAAGGCTGGGCTCAAGGAATTTACATTTCCGCCGTTTGTGTCGTTTCTTTTTCGGTAATAATGAGTATTTACATCGTTTACTTTGACCCATTTTTAGTGGAAACAATTCGAAAAAATACCAATATTGGTAATTCATTAAATGCGTTTACTTTATTTGTTAGTTTATTTATGGAAGGTATGGCAGGAGGACTAATCATTACATTCGCTTCCATGCAATACTTAAAA
>C688J18823_10000133_pt1 | contig 38770 bp, 64 predicted proteins | sample HopSoiMetagenom1_FD_18823 | JGI IMG/M metagenome (IMG submission 18823) | reverse complement strand
GATTGAGGCCACCCCGCCGGAGCCGGGAAAGCCGAGCCGCACCCTGCCGCCCGCTGTCTGCTTGACGGTGACCGCAAAGTCGGCGGCGGGGATGAGGAGTTCCCCGGCTGCTTCGACGTCGGGCTGCCAGCCGATGACGTGGCGGGCGATGCGGTAGCCGTCGGAGGCTTCGACGGTGAACACGGCGCCGTCGGTGAAGACATGGACGCCGCCGAAGTGGGCGCGGCTGCCTACGGCTTCCTTGGGGCCCATGGCGATGGTGGCGGCGTGCCCGACTGTTTCGGCGAGCAGGTCACCGTCGATGGTTCCCGAAACGCCGGGCGGCACGGGCAGGGCCGGGTAGTCCGCGCGCTGCATGGTGGGCAGCGTGAACGTGGTGCCGGGTGCGGACACGGTGACCTCGCGCTCGTCGGCGACAAGGTCCACCGGGCCGGCGGGCAGGGCAGCGGTGACGTCGGCCAGCAGCCGGGCCGACACCACCGTGTCCCCCGCGGCGATGACCTCGGCGTCGAGGACGGCGCGGGTGGACGTTTCGAGGTCGAATCCGGACAGCGTCACCTGCTCCGTCGTGGCCTCGATGAGGAGGCCGGCGAGCACGGGCTGGAGCGGATTGTTGGGGAGTCGGCGGTGGGCGCGACGGGATGCCTCGGCCAACTCCTTCTGGTCGATGCGGAGTTTCATGCCGCCTCCGCCTCGGTGTCGGCGTCGACGGTGTCGTCTTCGTCGTTGCGCGGCTCGGGCTGGGCGTACCCCTCGGTCTTCAGATCGGCGAGGGGGAACAGGTGGGGCTGATCCATTTCGGTCTCCCGTGGGATGCTGGTGGTTGACCCCCGCCCGCTAGACCCGGGTGGGGTTCTTACTTGGGCGCCGGCTGGCCGGGAGGGCGCACCAGCCAGCCGGACGTTCAGGGGGCCTTGCTGGTGGTGGAGAAGGTCGTCTGGGTGCGGTGGCGGGCGCCGTCGCGGCACCACGAGCAGGTGTCGCGGTAGTACACGGATGTGCCGCGAACCTTGGTGACGGTGCCGGTGACGGGTGTGCCGCAGCGGCTGTCGACGATGCGGTCCCCGACCTCGAACTCGATTGGTTCGTCCCGGATACTGATCGCCATCTACGCCACCCCCTCGGCATGCACGGCTCCGGGGCTGGTGGCGGGCCCGAGGAGTCCGGCGTCGCGGGCTTCCCAGAGGGCGGTCACGTTGAACGTGCCGGTGTCCTGGTCGCCCAGGTCGGGTGTCTCCTGCGGCAGGCTGCTGACGGAGGTGACGTTCGCTTTGAACTGGCGGAGCGCGACGAGTTCGACCATCTGCTCGTCCAGCTGCCGTTCGGCTTCGTCGGCGCGCCGGTCGGCGTCGTCACAGCGGGCGGCCTTGGCGTACTGGTCCTCGCGGACCTTCTTCGCGGCGGCGAGCTGTTCGCGCAGGCTGCCGATGGTCAGCGCCTGCTGGTCGATGCGGGCCGCCATGGCGGCGGCCTGTTCGGCGCGGGGCCGCAACTGCCGCAGTTCGCGGGCCTGCTCGCCGAGCTGCCGGTGGAGTTCGAGGCAGGACATGCCCCGGTGGGAGATGACACTGCGGGCGGTGTGGATGGTGCTCACTGGTGCTCCTTCGGGGCGGCCGGGGCCTTGTCGAAGTGGCGGACGATGCAGATGACGGCCACCAGCCAGGCGGCGAAGGCGACCGCGGGAATGCCCCAGAGCGCGGCGTCCATCAGGCCTCCTCCTTGCTGATGCGGTCGCAGTAGGCCTCGTAGGACTCGGTGAAGCCGCCGTCGACGCTGGCCGTGAAGTCGGGGTCCGGCTGGCGGCGGGTGATGCCGAGTGCGGCGAGCAGGCCGGGCACGATGACCGGAGCGGCGTCGGCGGGCATCGGCGGCAGGTCGAGGATGGTCATCACGCGGCCACCCATCCGGTGTCGATGCGGGCGGCGTCGAGACGCAGCTCGTACTCGCGGATCTGGCCCGACGTCCAATCGCGCTCGTTCGGCCCGAACTCTCGGTGGGCTTCGGTCCAGACGCGGATCAGCGCTTCCTCGACGACGTCGGCGAGACGGATCGGGGAGGCCATCACGCCACCTCTCGCAGCAGGCGGCCCCGGTTGTCGGCGGCGGCGCGGGCAGCCACGGTGGCGAGCTTGTCGAGGGCGGCCTGGCTGGACGGGCTGAGTGCGAGGGAGACGTTGCCGAGGACGATGAACGCCTGCCCAGTCCGCTCCTCGAAGCGGACGGCGTCCGGATCGTCGGTGAGGGCGAGCAGCTGGTTGAGGAGCCGGGTCGGGTTGTCGGTCACGGCGTCTCCTTGGCGGGGTGGTAGGTGGGGAGGGTGGCCAGCGCGGCGGCCCAGTCGGCGTAGTCGGCGTCGTCGGACACGGGCGCTTCGGGGTGACCGAGCAGCCACTCGTCGAGGGCGTAGGCCAGACGGTCCGACGGGGACGCGGTGTGCGACGCGGCCAGCTGCAGCGTCAGCACCGGCAGGGAGACGTCGACGTGGGCGATCGGGCGGGTCATGACGCCATCTCCGCCAGTGCGCGAACCTCTGCCGCGGACTTGGACCGCGCCACGGCCCCACCCGGGTAGACCAGCTCGATCAGACGCTGAACCTGGGTCTCCTGCCGTGCCGACCATTCGTTAACCGCTTCCACAGACTCAGTCCGTGTGAGGCGAAGCCACTCGGTCTCCCACGCCTCGAAGGAGCCGATGACGGCCAGCCACACCAGCCGGTGCCCGTAGGAGACGGGGATGCCGACCTTGTTGGTGCGGGCGTCGTCCTCATCCATCAGCTCGGCAAGCCGGTGAAGTGCCCGGCTGTCAGAGGCGAGCACCGGAGTGCCGACCGGGTGCAGGGAGTTGAACGTCTCGGCGTTCACGCGGCCACCCCCGCTTCGATGCGGTCCTGGCAATCGGGGCACAGACCCGTGATCTGCCACTCCGCCCGGTAGCGGTTGGCTTCGGCCTCGTCCCAGAACACGCGCGCCGTGCCGTCCTCCGCGATCAGCGGCTGGCCGCAGCCGATCGGCTCACGCAGGCAGCGCTCCCCACGCACCGCATCCGCAGGGAGGTCACCGCCAGACAGGGCGGACAGGAAGTCGGGGATGCTCATGCCGCACCGCCGAGCTGGATGCGGTCCTGCACGTCGTAGTGGCGGGAGATCTCCACCCACGCCGTGTCGAACAGATCGATGTCCCGGTGCGTGTACACGGCCACATCGCGGTGCACACCATGGATCGGCCGCTTGATCTTCTGCGGGTCCTTGCCGCCGTAGCGCGCCCGGTACAGAGCGGCCACCGTCTTGCCGAGCCGAGTCCGCGCCGACGCCACATCCGCCGCGGCAATCCGACCGTCGAGGTACTCGTCGCACGTGATCGTGATGTCAGCGGGGTCGATGTCCGGCTCCTCGCCGTTCATCCGCGCCAGTTCCGTGCGGGCCATCGCCTCGACGTAGGAGGCGTTCACGAGACCGAACTGCTTCGCCACACCCATCGCCGACAAGCGCTCTCGGGCCAACTGGGCCCGCTCTACGCCGTCCAGCTGGGAGCGGAGCGTCTCGACCTGCTCCAGGGACGCGGCCGGGTTAATCGCACCGCCGCGGGTCCAGAAGTCGCGGAGCGCTCGGGCGCTCTTCTTCTGGTAGTCGACGACCAGCGGGCGGGCCTCGTCGGAGACACGGTGCTCGTCGATGTTCGCGAGCAGCATCGACCAGGTGTCCAGGTCGACCGCAGTCATCTCGCGGGCCTTGCCATCGTCCGCAACCACGGTCGTTACGGCCGTGGTTGCCCACGACTTGCGCTTCAGCTTCTTCAGCTGGCTGTCAACGTCGAGGCCCATCGCGTCGAGCGTCGGGCGGATGACGACGTGGGGTTCTTCGTCGATGAGGACGGTCTCGATGAAGCCGTCCATGAACGGCACGCGGACGATCTCCGCAGGCTGCCGGTCCGGTAGATTTGTGGACAAGGTCCACTCCTGTTCTCTCAGGGATCTGCGGGTGGATCGCGCGGCTTTCGGGCCGCGACGCCCCTGCTGCCGGTGTGTGGAAGCCCGGTAGTGGGGGCCTTTGCCGTCTCAGGCGGCGACGCGGGCCGACTGCGGCTTGGAGAACGGCTTGACCGTGTAGCGCTCGACGAGAGCGACGATCTGCGCGCCGGTCATGTAGCTGTCGCGGCCGTTGGAGACGAAGTCGATCTCGCGGCGGGCGATCATGTCGGTGAGAGTGCGGCCCGAGTACGGAGTCCATGGGGCCGCCTCGTAGGGCGTGTAGTGGAAGAGGAGTCCCTCGGCGGTCTGGGGCGCCGGCAGGTTCTCGCGGATCTTGGGGGCGGGGCGCTTACGGGGCGCGGACTTCGTGGCCTGGGGGGCGGTCACGGTGTCTCCTTGTGGGTGATGTCGACGGGGGTGGCATCCAGCGCATCCGCGACCCGGCAAATGTTCTTGTCGCTCAACCCGGCAAGGCCGCGCTCCACGCGGGAGAGGTGACCCTTATTGATCCCGGTCAGGGCGGAGAGCTTTGCAAGGCTCATATGAAGAGCCTCCCGTCTGTAGCGGATAGCGCTGGAGTGCGGTCTCACGCCTCAGAAACTAGCCCGCCAGTGCACGTTAAGCAAGCCCTAGCGCTACGCCAGTGCTCTTTTTTAAAGCGTCCATTGACCGGCGTGCACCCTACCTACCGGTACGCGCCGTGCGCCCCATGCAACCCAAACGCTCCGTTTGAGAGCCCAACCGCAGGTCAAACGGCTCAATCACCGCTAGGTGGTTGCATGGAAGTAGTGCATGATGGAGAGCCATGGAGCGAGATTGGGGACGGCTCGGCAGGGCATTCGCAAAGGCCCGGACCGCGGCAGGCCTCACCCAGGAGCAGGTCGCCGAGCGACTGCACGTCAGCCGCACACCCGTGCAGGCCATCGAGCGTGGACGCCAGCCGAACGGCAAGGCCTTCACGAAAGTCACTGCGACCATGCGCGCCTACGCCCGCCTGGTCGGCTGGACCGAAGAGTCCCCCAACTTGATCCTCGACGGCCAGGAGCCAGAACCGGCCACCCAACCCGTTTCCCCGTCGGCCCAGGGGGCCAAGTCCGATTTGCCGCCGGCCGTCGACCGTGAACTGCGCTCCGGCAAAACCCTCGACCACGCCGTCGTGAACCTCGGCGGCGATACCGACGACGACACCCGGCTGATCGTCGTCCTCAAGGGCGCCGAGGATTTGAGCGAGGAACAGCTGGACGAGCTCTGGCTCAAGTGGCGGCGTGCGCGGCGGCAGTTGCAGGCAATCCCCGGCGAATCAGACAACCCACAGGAGTCATAGGGCGTTTCCGGCCCCACACGGTCGACTGTGACTCAAAAGTGTGCTTCGATCGACAGACCGTCACCGAGGGGGGGCACTGCTCGGATCGGGGTAAAACGCATGTGGGCCATGCACGTTGAGCGTGTTCAGGGTGACTACAAGGAGCCGGAGATCATCGATCTCGAAGACGGCACCGGCTGCCTGTTCCGACTGCACGAGAGCGACGTCAGCGAGGACGGCGCCAAGATGCTTGCCGATCTTCTGACCAGGCAGGCGCAACGCTGGGCCCCCCGCCCGCCCGGCCAGGTCGGCCCCGTCATTCCCGTCCGCTGGGAGCGCGTCCCCGATCTGCCGAATCCTTTCGCCATAGGAGTCGACGACGGCCCGGACGCCATCACCTACACCGTCGCTGAGGACGTCCTCAGCCAGCGCGCGGCGGACTATCTCGGCCGACTCGACACGGAGCGATCTCCGTACTGGCAGCGTGTACCCGAGGGCTACCACGACGACGGCGACGAGTGAGCCGGCCGGTAGCTGAAAGCGAGGGGGCGCCATGGCGCACGCCGAGAAGGTCTTCAAAGTCCGCAACGGGAAGAAGACCACGAAGTACACGTGGCGTTGCCGCTACAAGAGGCCGGACGGGTCGTGGGGCAGTGAGGCCGGCTTCCCCACCCGAAAGCTCGCCGAGGAGTGGGGTGAGCAGCAGGAGGGGGCGATCCGTGAGGGCCGCTGGATCGACCCTGAACTGTCCCGGAAGAAGTTCGGTGCCTTCGTCAAGGAATGGATGAAGGCGCAGAAGCCCCGCGGCCGGACGGAGATGAACCGGTGGGAACGGCTGGAGGCGCACATCCTGCCGCGGTGGCGCGACGCGCCGCTGATCACCATCAACTGGTTCGAGGTTGAGGCGTGGGCGCGCACGCTCACCTGTGCGCGAAGCACCACCAAGGACTGCGTGCAGCTGATGAGCCGCATCATGAACGGGGCGGTCGACGCCCGGCATCTGCTGGTCAACCCGCTCGCCGGCCGCCGCCTGACCGGGCTGCCCGCGGACACGGCGAAGAAGAAGTCGGACGAGGAGACGGTGGCGGAGCCGGAGGTCGTCCTGGAGCTCGCCCGCCGTCTGGGTCCCGTCTACGGCTTGCACGTCGTCACTGCCGCCTGGACGGGGCTGCGCTGGGAGGAGCTGGTCGGGCTGCACCGGCGCAACGCGCTCCTGGAGCGCAGGCAGAAGCATGACGGCGACGTCTTCACCTGTCCGGTCATCCGCGTCGACGCGGAGGTGGGGGCGCTGGCGGAGTATTTCAAGCGGGACGAGGACGGCAAGCGCAAGTCGTTCCGGGGGCTTGAGCCGCCGAAGAACGAGAAGAGTGCGCGGGATGTGGACCTGCCGCCGTTCCTCGCGCAGCTGCTGGAGAAGCATCTGGCTGACTGGCCGCACGAGTTCGTGTTCATGACGGCGTCCGGTAAGTGGTGGTGGCGTTCGGAGTGGTGGCGCATCATCCGTCCGGCGGCCGACGGCCGGGAGGAGCGTAAGCCCGGCCGTGGCCGTCCGGCGTCACCTGCGTGGGAGCCGCTGATGAAGGGGCTGACGATGCGGGATCTGAGGCATACGCACGACACGTGGCAGGAGCAGATCGACGTGCGGCCGGTGTTGGGGTATGAGCAGATGGGGCACAAGTATCCTGGCATCAAGGGCACGTACCGCCACCCGACGCCGCCGATGCGTATGCAGCGGTTGGACGGGTTGCAGGGGTTGTATGAGCGGGCGATGCGGAACCTGGGGTGGGAGACCATCTGGGAGGGCTGATCCCCCGAATATCCCCTAAACGATCAGTTGTGGATCATCGGGGATCAAGCCTATGGGGTTCCTTCGCTGGTCAGGGCCGCATCGGCGATCCGTTCATGGTGCCGAATGACTTCAGCGATGATGAAGTTCAGGAACTTCTCAGCGAAGGCCGGGTCGAGTTCCTGACCTCCCATGCAACCGCTGAAGTCGCAGGTCGGCTGTGGTTCGGTCGCTTCGGACAGCCATCCAGTGCCCGCCAGTGCCACGCCAGTGTCACGGCAGTGCGCGCTAGCGCTACAGAGGGCCGTCCCCTAAAACACCCCTAACGGATCATGCTGTTGTTGCACGTCAGGTACGCAGGCGGCCCCCGCCATCGCACGCCGGCGACGAGGCGGGGGCCGCCCCAAGTGCCGGTCCCCATCGCCGAGGGGGGGCAATCCTTTGGCGACGGTCCGGCACGTCTTTGGTTGTCGACCTTCCGTCTTGCCTAACGGATGCAGGTCGATTCGGTAGTTCACCCTTTCGAGTGAACAAGCGTTCGAATCCTGGACACTACACGGAGCCTTGCGGCATATGCCATGCCGTCGCAAGGCTGTCCGACCAATCTTGATCGACTAGCGACCACTTGGGTACTGACACAAGATCACTAAGGCTCAAGCGTTTAGTGGGTGCCAGCCCGCCGCAATCCCCGACCCGACTGGGTCAACGACCGACGCATCGCCTTAGGTCACCGCATCGCCGACCTCAGAAGACAGGCAGAACTGTCACAGGAACAGCTGGCCCACCTCGCCGGCATGGAGCGTCGCAGCATCCAGCGGTATGAAAACGCCCGGCGGGATCCACAGTTCTCGGACCTTCTCCTCATCGCCCACGCTCTGCGCGTCCACGTCACCGACCTCCTGAGTAGCTAGGGGCCGGTACCGCATGGGGGGTGGGGTGCGGTACCGAATCAAGTCACCTCGCATGTGCCCCACACAGCCGACTCCACCTGCATATATCTGGGTGGGGCCTGTGAGTCTCCTGTGAAGTTGTAACCGCTTGCCTACGCTATGGCCTGGACTTAGGTCGGGCTCGCCCGCCTTTCCGCAGCCGCAGGTCAGGCGCTGGCCAAACGTTCCTGCTGGTAACCCGATAACCCGACCGCCCGGGGCCGGCCCGTCACTCCTCGCGTATGCAGTCGGCGAGTGCGGCTGCGGCCTCGCCGAGGGTCTTCACGTGGACGGCCGCCGATCGGAGGCCGCGGCCGAATCCGCCGAGGAGGGCGCCCTGGGCTTGGAGGAGGGCGCTTTCGAGGCGCGTCCACTCGGCTGTGTCGCGGGCCGTGTAGTCGAGGTGGCGGCGCACGGTGTCGGCGAGGCTGGCGATGCGGGGCCGCAGCTCGTCGCGCATCTCCTGGCAGCGGTCGATGGTGGGGAGGATGCCGGTCGCGGCCTGGGCTTCGGCGATGAGCTCGTCGAGGGGCTGTTGGGTTGCGGCTCTGTCCGTACTCTGTGCCATGGTCGACGGTCCTGTCGTCGGCTGCCCTGGGGCTGCTGGGCTGCGGCCCCGGGGCACTTTGCGTGTCGTGAAATTGCACGCTACCGCTACAGTCCGCTCTATGCCGCCACATGGCGCAGTATGCGGCCCTCTATCGACGCATGGTGGGTTAGGCCGCTCTACGTTGACGGCATGGATGATCAAGCGTCGGTGGTGGACCCCAACTCCCCCGTGTACGTGTATGTGCAGGTCGCCGACGACATCCAGGCCCGCATCAAGGCTGGGCAGTTGCGGCCGGGGGCGCGGCTTCCCGGGGAGCGGGAGCTGGCCGACCAGTACCGGATCGCCTATGGGACGGCGCGGCGTGTCGTCCAGGAGTTGCGGGATCGGGGGGTGGCGATGACGGTGGCGAACAAGGGGACGTTCATCGTCGAGCCTTCCACCGAAGAGGGCTGACCGCTGACAGTGGTCGTCGATAAGATCGGATGCATGCCCTCCACCCCGCCCGATCCGGGCCCGCCGCGGTCGGCTGCGGAGTTGAACGAGGCGATCCGCGCCCTGTGGATGGACGGGCGCGGACACCCAGCCGTAGGGCTGAGCGACGAGCAGCGCGAAGAGTACTGGCGGCTCCTCGCCGAGCTGGACCGGGTCCCGCGCGGGGACGTCACGACCGCGGCTTAGCTTGCCTCGGCGGGCGGCCAGATGAAGTTGAGGACGCTGACGTGGCGCCGCGCGTCCAGGAGCCGGTCGATGTCAGGGTGATCCGGGCGTGCGCGCAGGCTGTCGAGGTTGCCATCGATCGACTCAACTGTGTCGACGTTGTAGATGACCCCGTAGACGCCGTCCATGACGAGCATGCCGTTGAGGAACCTTATGTAGTCGCTGGCCATCCCGCCGCCTCTCTACTCGGTTACGCCTTCACCTTTACTGACGTCACATCGGTGAGATCGTCCGGCTTAAGATCCCGTCGTGGCCACCATCGACTTCCCCGACAACCTGATCGCGCTGGAGACGACCGCCTGGGAGGAGATCCAGGCCGGGCGGCTCACCGTCGACACGGCGCACGCCGTACACGCGGCCGTCGGGGCGTTCGCGGCCGAGGCCGGGGTGGAGCGGCTCGACGTCGAGATGGGGCTCAAGCAGGCCGTCCGGCACGGGGCAAACAACGCCTGACCTGCAGCAGGGGGAAGCATCTCAGACAAGACACCGAATCCGTGTCACGGTCAGCGCATGGACAACGTGCTGCGGGTCTACCGCCGATCCGAGAAGAACCTCATCCCCCACCGACCCTGCCCCGACTGCAAGACGCCGATCCGTGGCCACTGGAGAGAGCACCCCGGCCTGGCCGACGAAGTCGACCCGACGGGCGATGTCGCCTGGAGGTGCTTCGACGACCAGTGCATCAGCGGCAAGGAAAGCTTCTGACAGCCGTCCGCCCCGTCGTGGCGCTGTCCATCGACGGGGCGGATCCGAGTAGCTGACCATGCAATGAGCATGCACGGACAACAGTGGAACCAGTTTACGAGCCGCCAACGACAATGCGGGGGCGCGTCGACAGGCGGTACTCGTCGACGGGCGGGGCGGCGCCATACACGTCCTCCGCGTCGCCCTCTTCATCAACTACAGCGGGGACTTCTTCACCGACAGCCGGTACTTCCTCATGGATCATGCGGGAAGCATCCCAGACGGCTACGGCTCGTCCGGCCAAGTCGTCAACGTCGCGCCGGTCTCCTCGTCGACCAGGGTGATCCGCGCATCCGGCAGGGTGCCCCAGCTGCCCACCCACACCGGCAACTGATCGCGCGCCGTCGCTTCGACCGGCCACCAGCCCTGCATGACCGGGCGGCCGGCGGACGTGAGGGTGAGGTGAAAGCGGTCCGGGGTCACGTCAGCCGGATTCCGCGCCGGCGGCCCGGCTCGCGGACGATCGCGGCCTTCGCTTCGAGCTCGCACAGCTGGTAGTGGACGGAGCTGCGGCTGCGCAGCCCGACTGCGGCGCCGATCTCGACGAGGCTGGGTGCTTCTCCTCGCTCCACGATCGCCTCGCGGATGACCCGCAGGATGCGCTCCTGGGTGGCGGTGAGGTAGTCGACTTTGTGCTGGACCATGCCCCCAATAGAGCACGTGTTCGAATATTGGCGCAAGCTGGGATCGTGACCGACTTGCCGCCCGACCTGCCCAGACTCCGCACCCTGGAGACCTGGCTCGCCCTCACCCTCGACCAGGTACGGCAGGCGATCGCGGCAGCAGAGAAGCGGGAGCAGGAACGGCGGCGCGGCGAACAGGCCCGGCCGCCCGCACCCGACTGGCTGCTCGAGCAAGGCCTCAACCGCGACAGCCCGCCCGTGCAAGTCCACGTCGGCGGATGCTGGAACGCCGGCAAGCGCACCAAGGGCATCGGGCGGGACGAAGCGCTGCGGGCACTCGCCGACGGAGTCGAAGCGTGCGGAGCCTGCCGGCCCGACAGCGAGCTCGGGTTCCTGGAGGGATGACGAAGGCCCCTGCCGACGGGGGGTTGTGGCAGGGGCCTCGATCAGTGTGGCACGGGAGTGGGCTGCTAGCGGCGGAACCGGTTGGTGATCCCCTCGAAGAGCGCTTCGGCGGCGTCGACGTGGGTGGCGTTGCGCTGGCCCTTGTTGCGGCGGTTCCAGTAGCCGACGGTGGTGGCCGGGTTGTCGTGGTCGGCGAACGCCTGGACTTCGGCGAGGTCGACGTGGGCGTCGAGCATGTGGGTGATGCGGGACGCGCGGAGGACGTGCGGGGTGAGCTTTCGGCAGATCTTGCACCTGGCGAAGGCGTGCCCTGGCTTGTCGACGGCCGGGCAGGTGAGGACGCGGGCCTTGCGTCCGAGGCGGGTGAGGAGCCGGGCGACGTCGTGCCGGTCGAGCCGACGGCCGTCAGCGTCGAGGAGGAGCGGCCCGTCGGTGCGGCCCGCGGTGTGGGCGTCGAGCAGCTCGGCGACGGTGACGGGCAGCGGGAGGATGCGCTCCTTGTGTTCCTTGCGGGTGACGTCGAGGTAGGAGCGGCGTCCGCGTTCGATCCGGTCGGTGACGTCGGCGGCGACCATCTCGCTGACACGTCCGGCGAGGGTGTACAGGAGGAGGACGACGAGGGCGTCGAACTCGTTCTCGGCCGCGTTGGCCACGGCTTGTATCTCCTCGACTTCCAGCACGGGCGTGCTGCGGGAGGTGTTGCCCTTGTCGACTTTGGGGCGATCGTCTTGGGTGACGGGGTTCCGTGGGAGGTCGATCTTCTCGGCGGCGTAGGTGTGGAGCGAGGAGAGTGCGTTGAGGTAGCGGCTGATCGTGGTGGGCGGCGCCTCGCGGGCTTCCATGCGCAGGCGCCAGGCGCGGATGTGGTCGGGCGTGAAGCAGCCGAGTGTGAATCGCTCGTGGCCGAGTTCCTGCGCGTAGGCGCCCCAGACGCGGCGGATGTCGTCGACGTAGTTGCGCTTGGTCTGGAGGCTGCCGCGTCGGGTGGAGGACAGCCAGTCCATGACCATGACGAACGTTGCGGGATCGACGGCTTCGGCGAGGAGTTCGGCGCGGGGCCGGTAGATGCGTTCCTGGCCGCGTCGGTCGACTTGGACCATGCCGAGGTCGTCAACGAGCTTGCGGCGGACTTCCTCGAACATGTCCGAGCCGGGCAGCGCGATCGACTGCCCGGCTTGTCGATCGGGGAGGTTCACTGCCTTCCCCTCCATCGGGGACAGCCGGGGTGGCAGTCCTCTGGGTCGTGGTGCTCCGCTGGCCTGCCGGAGATGAGTGCGACGACGTCGTAGTGCCCGCTGTCGAGGATGGCGGTGCCCTCGGGGCTCATCCAGAAGTGACCGCCGCCATGACCCTCCTCGGCTGTCCATCCATCCGGGATGGTCTTGGTGCACGGCAGTCCGTCGGGACTGGGGACGGGGCACGGCATCGTGCCATCAGACATTGTGGAGACTTCCGCTTCAGGGGTCTGATTCACCCTCAAATTCTAGCGCATAAGGGAACGTTATGCGCTAGGGCCGCTCTCCCGGACACAGCAGAACGCCCCCTCCCGAAGGAGGGGGCGTCGTCAGTCGGTCTCGTCTTCCATCGGCGGCATGGGCGGGGGTTCGCGGAACGGGTACGGCGACAGCCAGAACGGGGGCGGGTCGGCGACGTCGGGCTGAATCTGCGGGGTGGCCATCGGTTCTCCTCACTGGTCGCGGATGGTGAGGTAGATCGACCGCTCATCGATCCGCCCTGCGGCAGTCGTGATCTGGCAGACCATCCTGTAGGCCCCGTCAAGGGATCCGCCCTCAATCCACTGGGTGACGGTGGTGTCGTCGACGACGGGTGGCCCGAACTTCGTGAGCCCGTCGGGCACGGTGACCGTGGCAGTACTGATGGTGTCGGCGACCTCGGTGAGCCAGTCGGACCAGCCCCATGTGTAATCGAGCCGCGCTGTGGGGTCCTTGACGTAACTGTTGGACACGCGGACTACCTCCGGACTGTCAGGGTGCGATGCTCGGCAGCCACGGTGAGGCGCCTGTTCTCGGCGGGGATCATGTAGGTGCGTTCCGGGCTGGGCACATTGGTGGACGGCACGGTGAGCGGGTGCGCCGTATCAATCTCCAGTGCGGGTGTCAGGGTCGCCGTCTTGGCGCCGCCGAGTGGGAGCGCCGTCTCCACAGCTCCAGCAGCCAGCAGCGTTGCCGGGAAGGTCGGGGTGAGCGGCTGAGCTGCATCAACAGATCCGGCGATGCCGATCGTGGCCGCCTTCACCCCGCTGATGGCCTGCGCGGTGTCCTGTTCGACAACCGGGGCGAGCACGGCGGTCTTGGCGCCGACCAAGGCCTGCGCGCTTCCAGCCTCCGTGGCGATGCCAAGGGTGGCCGTCTTGCTGCCGACGAGTGTCTGTGCCGCATCGAATGCTGCTGCGGGGTTGAGCGTTGTCGTCTTACCGCCGATGAGTGGTTGTGCGGATTCGATGGCGCCGGCGAAGGCGAGGGTGCCTGCTTTGGTACCGGCGAGAGGCTGCGCGCTGCCGACTTCGGTAGCGGTTGCGAGTGTGGCCGTCTTCGCCCCTGTGAGCGGCTGCGCCGTTTCGGTGCTGCTCGCGATGCCCAGGGTGGCGCCTGCGACCACGTCCGCGCCGGTGAAGTCGTCGTAGCGGAGGCCGGTGTTGGCCTCTGAGCGGATGCCGACGCTGGTGCCGGTCGTCACGGCGGTGTTGGTGACGTTGATCCGTTCGACGCCGTTGATGATGGCCTTGATGGTGCTGCCGACGGCTTGAACCTTGGCGACGTCGCCCACGACTGCCGCGGCGCTGTAGGTGCCGATGCTGGTGAAAGTGCCGCCGACGACCGAGAACAACGACCAGTTGGAGCCGTTGTTGCGCAGCGCGTAGCCGGAGTTGAGGGTGGAGTCGCCGCGGCACCACACACCCTGGCTGACTGCCGTGGTGGCCGTGATGGTGACCTGCGCATAGTTGTCGCTGGTGGCCATCGCTGTGGCGGCACGCAGAACGACCGTTCCGCCGGTCGTGCCCGGGGACAACTGGTTGGAGACGATCACCCAGGTGCCGGACACCTGAACCCAGTTGGCGCCGGGGCTCCCGTCTGCGCGGTTGAAGTCGTCACTGAAGGAGGTCACGGCTACGCAGCGGAGTTGGCCCGGTAGAAGTCCGCGACGGTCACCGTGAAGTTGTTGCCGTCGGGGGTGAGTGCCAGGTCATGCAGGGTTAGCGGCACGATGTTGGCGTCGGTTCCGGTGGTGGTGTCCGCGTCGAAGCAGATCAGCAGCTTCGAGATGGCGTTACCCGTGGGTGCCGTCCACGTCTGGTCGGCGAAGTCCAGGGCGACGCGGTCGTTGGTGTCGTCGACGGTGACGGTGCATGCGGTGACGGTCTTCCGGCCCATGGTCGTCTGTTCGTTGGTGGTGCCGACCAGGACCGCGGCGAGGTCGTCCTTGTCGCGCAGGACGGAGTCTGCTTCCAGGCCGGAGGTTTCGATGGGGACGAGGATGAGTGCGGCGTTTCCGGTGCCGACCTGTTCGGCATACCGCTTCACGTATCCGAGGGCGATGTTGAAGACGATGTTGGCCATACTGGTCTCCTATTCGTACTGGCGGCGCTGTGGGTCGAGCGCCAAGGACTGCGGGGACGGGCTCTCTGGGTCGCTGGGCTGGGGTGCACCGTCTTTGCGGCAGACGAGGGCGTTCGGGTCGTAGTTGGGGGCCTGCAGCGAATAGCCGTCGGGGCATGTCGGTCCCGGGGGGCCCTGTTCGCCGGTGTCGCCCTTGGGTCCCTGCGGCCCGGGTTCGCCCTGGGGGCCGGCCGGGCCGGGCTCGCCCTGAGGTCCTTGGAGGCCGACGGCCCCGACCGGGCCTGTCGCTCCAGCAGATCCTGGGGTTCCGGCCGCGCCCGGTGCTCCGCTGGCTCCGCTTTTGCCGGTAGCTCCGGACGGCCCGGGCGGTCCCGTGGGCCCAGCCGCGCCCGCCGGCCCGGGCGGCCCGGTCACCGACTCGCCGGGTTCGCCGCGGCTCCCTGGCGGACCCGCGACGGGTGTTCCACCCAGGGCCTGCACTTGGCGGGCCAGCGCGTCCCGGGCGGCGTTTGATGCGCGCAGGTCGTCGTTGAGGGTCTGGACGCTCAGGAGGATCCAGGCGAGGGCTGCGCCGAACGCGAGGGCCGCCACGGCGACGAGTACGTCTCCGCGGCGCAGTCTGCGTTCTTCTGCTCGTATCTGGATGCGACTCACAGTCAGTTCCCCCGCGTCAGCAGGATGATGACGGGGAGGAGGATTCCGACGAGGGGCACGATGACGGCGCCGATCAGCCACCTTCTGGTGGCGATGATCTTTTCGGTGTCTTTCTCCCGCAGTGTTTCCAGGGTTCCCACACGGCTGGTGAGTGCTTCGTGCCGTAGGTCGTACAGCTTTTGGTCGACCTTGTCGTCCATGCGGCGGCCGAGCTGCTGGATGTCGTCGCGGACGTCGGCGAATCGCTCGTCGAAGCGTCTGACGACTTCACCCAGCGTCGGCTCGTCCGGCATGTACGGCTCCGATCAGAGGGCCGTCGGCTTCGCGGGCTGCGAAGCGGGCGCGGTCGGGCTGGCCGGGGAGACCTGGCTGCGGGTGAGGAACACGAGGACGGCGACGACGAGCGCGTTCAGCGAACCGACGGTCTCTGGTGCCACGTTGAAGTGGAAGGTGGCGAGGAGTGCGACGACGACGGCGACGAGGCCGGTGAACGCGGACGGGGTGACGGGCCTGGTGATCGCTGCTGTGATCGCGGCGAACACGCCGGAGATGACGGCGACGATCGCTCCGGCCTGTTCGGAGGAGAGGCCGACGTTGAAGGTGACGAGGAGGGAGAGGGCTGCGGAGACGATGCCGAGGACGACGGCGGGTTCTCTGCCGAAGAGCTTCACGGTGGTTCCTTTCGGTTAGGCGACGACGGTGAACAGCCCGGTCTGCTTGCCGAGCTTGGTGAGTGAGGTTTGGCCGGGGATGCCGTTGGCGTCGGCGCCGGTGTAGCCGAGGGACTTCTGCCACCTGCTGTATGCGGCGACGGTGGTGGTGCCGAACGAGCCGTCTCCCGCGTAGGTCCGGGCGAGGTAGCCGAGTTTGACGAGGGCGGCCTCGGTGAGGTTGACGCCGGTCATGTAGGTGATGTGGCCCTGCTTGGCGCCCGGGTCGGTCTTCGCTGCGGAGACCAGTCGGGACAGGTCGACCTTGGGCTTCGACGGGGTCGGTGTGGTCGCCGTCCCGCCCGGCTTGGTGGCGAGCTGCTTCTTCACGTCGGCTCGGAAGGTGTCCATGTCGAAGCTGGGGTCGATCTTCCCGGGCTGGCATTCCTTGTGCCCGGCGACGGACTTCTCGGTCCAGCCGTGGGCGCGGCAGATGGCGGCGGCCCAGAGGACGGCTTGCCGGTATTGGGCGTCCGGGTACGGGTCCTTGCTGTCGCCCCGGTTCTCGATCTCCAGCCCGTACAGGACGTCGTTGCCGTCGGCGTTGGCCTGGTCGTCGTGCGGGAGGGGGGACTTCTCGTCGCGGATGGCGTTGAGGACGTCCAGGTCGGCCAACCCGGCATGGTTCGCACGGCCGTTGCCGATGGCCCACAGTCCGGCGGTCTTGCCGAGCCAGGCGTGGCAGAGCGGGCCGGGGAGGTCGGAGCGGCCGTTGTAGCAGATCTCGCGGTCGTTCTGTCCGGCGGTGTGGTGGATGAGGACGCCGATGACCGGGCCGAAGGTCTTGCCGGTGGCGGTGTCCCGGTTGTGGGTGCGCCACCCGGTGTGCTCGTTGACCGTCAGCCCTTCGGCCTTGAGTGCGGTGAGCATGCGGTCTGCGGTGAGTGGTGTCGCCATGCGGGTCCTCCCCAGCTCGGGCTGTTCCTTCGAATCGTAGCCGTACACACCCATTCCACCTACGATTCATAGGCTACGATCCGAACTGTCCCTGGCTCGGGGATGGCGGCAGGGGCCTTCTTTGCGGGTTGACCCCTGTCGCCTCAACCCGCAACAACCCGCACCGGAGTCGCGCTATGGCCCGCTTGCAGATCCTCGAACTCCCCGCAGGCCCGGATGACGCGCGCCCGCCGTTCGTCCTCGTCGTCGACCAGACCGTGCCGCAACGTGCCGTCCTCAGCAGCGACACTTCGTGGCGCGACCCGTGGCAGGACCTCGCCGACAAGATCGGCGCACGCGGCGTGATCGTCACCCCGGACACCGTCGAGATCCCCGCGAACGACACCACCGCCCACCTCGACACCAGCGGCAGCGCGGCACCTGAGGCGCTCGATCCGGAGCTGGCCGCGCTGGTGCTAGAGACCCTCGGTATCGAGATGGAGCCCGGCGGCACCTCGTGCGCCGAGATGCTGTTCAGGGCGTGCCGCGAACTTCAGACCAGCGAGGCTGCTCGCGCTCGACTCCTGAGTGAGCGCAAAGAGGCCCGCGTGTGGGCGCGTCACGGCTACGAGATCGGGCAACGCCACTGCGGCTGGTCCGAACACGGCGTTGCACCCGCGTGGCTCACCGAAGGCTGGCCGACACACTTCGACTCGTGTGAGCACCTGAAGCGGGCTGGCGAGTACGACACCGCGCTCAGTCGCGTGCTGGAAGTAGCCGCCGAACTCGAAGCCGCCGAGGCCCACGGCGGCGCCTGGGACGCCAATCAGCAGGCAGCGCGCTGCATCCGTGCAGCTGTCGGCCGTCCCCGCGACGATGAGGTGAGCGGATCGTGACGCTCACCTGTCAGGCGCTGGGCCTGCTGTTCGCGTTCGTGGTGCTCGCCCCGTATGCGCCCGCCACCTACGACTACCCGCCGCCCGCCCACACCCGGAGCGCGCCGTGACAGACCTGCACGGCTGGATCACCCAGCAAGTCGACCGAGTCGAGCAACCTCTAGACGAGAACGAGTGGCCGCCCAGCCAGAGCGACGGCGTCCACCTCCGCTGCGAAGCCGACCGCCGCATACTCGCCCGCCACCGCCTCCCCGCCAAGAACCAGTGGGGTGAGGACGAATGGGGCTGGACCCGCGACCCCGCCTGCCACGGCTGCGGTACCCAAGGCGACTGCGACGACCCTGTCACCGACAACCTCACCGACTGCCCGGAGCTGTTGGACCTCGGACACGCGCACGGGCTTACGGATGAGATCCTCGCTGGGCTCGACCAGCCGCAGATGCCCGAACGCCCCCGCCCGAAGCCCAGCGCTATAGGGCAGTTGGCCGCTCAGCTCTGGGACGGTCGGATCCGCACCACCCTCCGCGATGTACCCGCCGCACCGCGCGGAGGCGAAGCGGAGGCGAAGCAGAAGGGGCGCCCGTGAACACTGCCGTCGCCATCACCGCGATCATCGCCGCACTCCTCCTCGCCAACGGCATCGTCACCGCCATCCGCGACGTCGCCAAAACCAAGCACCAGACCTGCCGCCACTGCGGCCGTGACAAGAACAAGGAGAACAGCGCATGAGCGTGTACGGAGTCACCGGAGGGCAGGGCTTCATCGGCTCCTACGTGAGGCGTGAACTCCTCGCGCGCGGCCACCAGGTCGTCGTCTTCGACCGCCACCCCCACACCGACGCGGCGCCCGGTGAGACGTTCTTCCTCGGCGACATCCGCGACGAAACCAGCGTCGTCGAGCTCGCCGCCCACGTCGAAGGCATCATCCACCTTGCCGCCGTACTCGGCACTCAGGAGACGATCGGGAACCCGCGGCCGTCGGCGGACACCAACATCCGGGGCTCGCTGAACGTCTTCGAGGCCGCCAACCAGTACGGGCTCCCCGCCGTCTACGCGGGCGTGGGCAACTCCTGGATGAGGGACCACGGCACCGGCTCCTACACCATCAGCAAGACGGCCGCCGAGGACTACGCCCGCATGTTCAACGCGTACCGCGGCGGCAAGATCTCCATCGTCCGCCCGGTCAACGCCTACGGTCCCGGCCAGTCCGTGGCGGCCCCCTACGGAACGTCCAAGGTCCGTAAGATCGCTCCTTCGTTTGCGTGCCGCGCGCTCGCCGGAGCCGACATCGAGGTGTACGGCGACGGCACCCAGATCAGCGACTGCGTGTACGTCGCCGACGTCGCCCGGGCGTTCGTCACCGCGCTGGAGCACACCGCGGTCAACGGTCCCACCGAACGCCCGGTCGAGGTCGGGCCGCTCACCTCGGTCACCGTCAACGACATCGCCCGCCTCGTCGCCGAATACGCCGCCAACCTGACGGGCCGGGAGCCGGTCGGCATCAAGCACCTCCCGATGCGGCCCGGCGAAGTCCCGAACGCCGTCGTCTCCTCCGACACGTCCACGCTGGCGCAGATCGGGATGACGGCCGCCGACTTCGTACCCCTCGACGAAGGCATCCGACGCACCGTCGACTACTACAACACCGAGTGGCTGCCCGGATACCTGGAGGCCTGACGTGCGATGCCACTTCTGGGCTGCGGACTCAGCAGGGTCGGCCTACTACCGCGCCTACCTCTCCTCGACCAGCCTGCAATGGCTCGGCCACCAGTCCTCGGGCGGCCAACGCCTCCCCCAGGACTGGGAGCAGTTGAACGCTCTCGTCGGCTGCCGCATCGCACAGTCCGGCCCGACCCAGATGTGGCAGCACCTCAAGCAGGAGACGAACACTCGCCTCGTCCTCGACCTCGACGACGACTACTTCCACATCGACCCCTCCAACGTGCGGGCCCGCGAGGTGTGGGACAAGGCGATGCTCGACCGGCTCGCCGCGAACATGGCGGTCGCGGACGTCGTCACCTGCGTCACCGAGTCGTTGGCGGCCGTCCTGCGCGACTACGCCGAGGACGTGCGGGTGATTCCGAACGGTCTGCCGGCGCAGTACCTCGGCCGGCCGCGCGACTACGAGGCGGCGGGTCGGCCGCTGAACGTCGGGTGGGCGGGCACGAGCAGCACGGTGGCGGAGCTTCCCGAGGTGGTGCGGGCGTTGAACCGGATCTCGCAGTATGGGCGCCCGGACGGGGTGATGGTGCGGCTGGTGGGTATCGGCCCGGAGCAGGCGATGGGGCTGGGTCTGCGGGGCCGTCAGATCGGGGCGCTGGGTTGGGTGGAGCGGATTGAGCACTATCTGCACGCGGTGTCGGAGTTCGATGTGTGGTGTGCGCCGTACCGGGATACGGCGTTCAATGCGGCGAAGTTCCCGACGAAGTGGCTGGAGTCCAGCGTGCTCGGCATTCCGTTGATCGCGTCGGACACTCCGGCGTACCGGCGGGTGATCCGGCATGGGGAGAACGGGTTCCTCGTGAAGTACGAGCATGAGTGGGGGCGCCTGTTGAAGCGGCTCGTGGACGATCCGGAGCTGCGGCAGCGGGTCGGGATGACGGCGCGCGGGGAAGCCTCGGGCAGCATCATGCAGGCGTTGCACGTGCAGTGGGAGGCCGTCCTCAAGGCACCTGCGGGGGTGGCCGCGTGAGCGACACAGCGAAGGCCGAACTCAACCAGCAGGCCAGCGCCAACGATTGCCCCTGCGGTCACCCCCTCGGCGGCTACTACATATGCCTCAACGGCCGCATCTACGGCCCCTGCTCGGACGAGAACTGCGGCGGCACCTGCGACGACACCCACGGCCGCTGCACCTCGGACAACTGCGCATGCGAGGAGGCCGCGTGACCGGCCCAGAGCACTACCGCGAAGGCGAACGCCTCCTCAAGCAGTGCGCCGAGTACTCCAGCGGCGAACGACGCGGCAGCATCGCCGCCGAGGCGCAGGCCCACTTCCTCGCCGCGCTCGTCGCCACCACCGCCGCCCACCAGCACCCCGAAAGCGTCGCCTGGGCCAAGGTGATCGACCCGTGAACATCCTCGTCACCGGCGCAGCCGGGTTCATCGGCAGCCACCTCGTCCGCGCCCTCGACGCGCGCGGGCACACCGTCACCGGCGTCGACAAACGCCACGGCCGCTCCACCACCGACCTGCCCACCTTCCAGCGCACCGTCGACGCAGCCGAGCCGGACGTGATCGTGCACCTCGGCGCATCCTGCTCCACGCAGGTCAGCCTCGTCGACCCGGAGCGCGACTTCCGCGACAACGCGGTCGGGACGTTCAACGTTGCGGAGGCGGCCCGGCTGGCGGGCGGCATCCCGGTCGTCTACACGTCCAGCGTCAAGGTGAACCCCGGCGTCGATGGCAAGATCGCCCCGCTCGGCCTGTCGAAGCGTGTCGGTGAGGACTACCTGCGCCTGTACGGCGACCTGTACGGCCTGCCCTCCGTGATCCTCCGCCCGTCCACCGTGTACGGGCCCGGCCAGGACGGCAGCCCGGAAGCAGGATGGGTGACCTGGTTTCTGCGCGCCTTCTGGGGGCGGAAGCAGATCACCATCCACGGTGACGGCACCCAGTCCCGCGACATCCTCCACATCGACGACTTCACCGCCCTGCTCGTCGACATCGTCGAGCACCACGCCGACTACCGGCGCCCCAGGCCCTACGACGTCGGCGGCGGCCCCGACAACGAGGTCAGCCTCCTCGACCTCCTCCACGGGCTGGAGATGTCCATCGGCGTGCGCCCCGACGTCGTCCACGACGCACGTCTCCCCGGCGACCTGCAGCGTGTCGTCACCGACAACACCGCCATCAGCAGCGTCCGCGGCTGGAAGCCCACCACGGGGTGGCTCGACGGCGTCCGCCAGACCCTCGACTGGATCGGAGAGCAGTGGTGAAGGTCGGCGTCATCATCCCCGCCCGCAACGCCCTCCCCTACCTCGGCGAAATGCTCGCCAGCATCCAGGCGCAGACGCATCCCGCGCACGCCTACATCGCCGAGGACCGCTCCGACGACGGCACCCACGAATGGCTCCGCGACCACCCCGACCTGTGGGTCGGCATGCGGCGGAATCGGAGGCGGCTCGGTTGGGCCGGCAGCCTCAACGCTGCGGCGAGCCTCGCGCTCGGCGACGGCTGCGACGCTGTGTTCACTGCGTCGGCGGACGATCGGCTGCACCCGGAGTGTGTTGCCCGCTGCGTGTCGGTGCTCGGTGCGGATGGCGGCCGGGACTTCGTGGTGCCGTATGCGCAGCAGTTCGGCGAGGCCGACACTGTGCAGGCGTCGTTGCCGGATGCCGGTCTGGATGATCTGGTTCGGTGGCCGCCGCTCATCGACAAGGGCCTGTTCCCGCGAGCGACGTGGGAGGCGGTGGGCGGGTATAGCGCGAAGGCCACCCCTTCGGGGACGTTCGGGACGGCGGAGGACTGGGACTTCTGGATTCGCGTCTGGAAGGCCGGGATGACCCGGTACGCGGTGGTGGAGACCCCGCTTTACTTCGTGCGCGTTCACCCCGGGCAGTTGTCCAACGCGCGCGGCGACTCGCATGCGGCGACCGTCGACCTGCTCCGCAAGCTGCACCCTGACCTGCCCTGGACCGCGGACTCCGGCGTGTGGCCGCCGCGGCATCGCACAACGAGGAGAACCGCATGATCGACGGCAAGAAGGTCACGGCCTGGACCCCCTACGGCCGGGTTCGCACGTACAGCATCCTCATCAAGTACCTGCAGCGGGACGTCGAACGCGGCCTCATCGACGAGGTGTGGGCCTACCTCAACACCGACCCCACGGGCCAGGAAGACGACATCGCCTACGCCCACCAGCTCGCCGAACAGTTCCCGTGGTTCCACATCAAGCACCGGCCCGAAGGCGTCAACCTCGGCAACCTGCCCAAGCAGCGCTACACCGGCCTCGCCTACCGGGAGATGACCGACCCGGACACGGTCTACCTCCGCCTCGACGACGACGTGATCTACCTGCACGAGGCCGCCGTTGAGAACCTCGTGCGGGCCCGCCTTCAGATGCCCGCACCCACCGCGATCTTCCCCGTCATCTTCAACAACGCGATCGTGTCGCACTTCCTCCAGCACTGCGGGAAGATCCCCCGCGAGTGGGGCGACGTCAGCCTGTACTGCATGGACCCCAACGGCTGGGCCAACGGGCCGTTCGCGGTCAAGCTCCACGAACTGCTCCTCGACCACATCGAAGCCGGAACGGTCGAAGACCTGTACCTCTATCAGGACTTCCCCATCCAGCCCGGGACGCAGTTCTCCGTGTCCTGCTTCGCCAGTCTCGGCAGCATGTACGCCGGACTCGACGAACCGGGCGTCCTCGTCCCGGACGAGGAGGAGTCCTGGCACACCATCCACCGGCCGCTCGCCACCGGCGCCCCGAACATCCTCCGCGGTGACGCGATCGTCTCGCACTGGAGCTTCTTCACCCAGCACGCGTTCCTCAACCAGACCAACCTCCTGGACCGGTACCGGGACCTCGCAGACAAGGCGGCAACGGCATGACCCAGCACATCAGCATGGAAGACGCCTTCCCCACCTTCCAGAAGAAGACCACCGAACTCTTCGAAGCCAACCTCCTCCTCCAAGCCCAAGTCGACGTCCAGGGCCGGGAACTCGCTGCGCTCCGCGAGGAGAACGAACGCCTCAAGAAGGGCGAACCCGAGATGCCCGCCGGCCCGGACCTTGCCGCCGCGCCCCCGTACCAGCCGGCCGGCGGGCACGACTAGGCGACCCGCTCCGCCGTATACCCCCGGCACGTCAGTGTGTTGGACGCCGACGCCGTTCCCCAGGTTGCCGTGATCACGAGGTCCTCCGACACCGTCGAGTCCACCGTCACCGACGATGTCCCGTCCAAGATCAGGCCCGGAGACGCGAACGGCGGCGAAGCCGACAACGTGACCGCCTCGTAGGTGATATGGCTCGCGAACCACGTCCCCGACGCGCCCGTGGTCAGGCATGTCAGATCCACGGTGACCTGCCAGGAACGGTTTGACACGCCGGACGAAGCCGTGCGGGCGCCGCTCGAACCGAGGGCTGTGCCCGCCACACCGCCGAGCCGGGACCGCAGCGTCAGGGTCGGCGTCCCGGTCACCGACGCCACACCCCACGCCTTGATGCGGTAGACCGCGCCGGCGACTGCATCCCCCGCGGGGATCGTCAGGGCGGCGATGACGGTTTCGGATGCTGTGTTGGCGACCGTTGTGGAGGTGGACAGTTTGTTGCGGTATGTGGTGCCGCCGTTGACGAGTTTCAGGTCGCCGCCGATGACGAACGAATCGTCGGTTTTGAGGGTGTTGGCGGCCGAGCGGTAGAGGTTGGTGTCGGCGCCGATGACGAGTTGTGCGCTGGTGGCGAGTTTCAGGTTGGAGCCGAAGGTGCTGCTGCTGTTGGGGATCTCCACCCAGCTGGCGCTGGCGGGGGCGGTGCCGTTGGAGAAGTATGTCGAGTAGGACGTGTCGGACTGGGCGATCGGCTTGCCCGAATACGGGGACGACGGGCGCGTGGATGAGGTGACGACTTGGAAGCCCGCGGCTGCGTCCAACTTGTCGAGGTTCTGGCCGATGTCCTGGGTGTAGCTGACCAGTTCGGATCCGTCGCTCTTGGACTTGTACAGGGCCAGGCGTGTGGTGGACGGATCAGGCACGAGGAACCTCCAGGGAAGACGGCGACGGGGGGCGGACGGGCAGGTCGCCGTACTGCTTCAGCCAGCGGGCGGTGTCGACGATCTCGCGTTTCACACGCAGCCCGTCAGCTGAGATGCCGGGCTTGGCACGGATGACGTCGAGCGGGTTGTTCTTCCCGTCCAGGACGATCCGGGTCCGCTGCTTCAGTGCGTCGAGACGGTCGCTGTAGGCCTGGCGCGCGGCGGTCGTGCTGCGGGCGGCCGACACTTCCTTCTTCAGTAGGGCGCCTTCCTCGTCGTCCATGAGCTGTTCGTGCAGGATCACGTCGAGGAGCGTGCCGGTGTCCTGCGGGTCGATGCCGTACTCGGCTGCCCGCCATTCGAGGATGGCCTTGGGGAAGACGTGGGTGATGCCGCCGTCGCCGGGGGCGCGGGTGATGACGTACCAGCAGTCGACGGTGCCGTTCGGCTCCTCGAAGGCGGACTCCACGGTTCGTACACGTACTGCCATCAGCTGGTCCTTTCTCAGACGCGGTAGCACCAGAAGCCGACCGAGCCGTTGTTCGTAGCGCTGGGGCCCGCTGATGCCAGTTCGTAGGTGAAGCTGGTGGTTGTGGAGGCGGTGACTTGGCCTTGCCGCATCGCCGTGTTCGGATACCGGAACTGGCAGATCGGGATCATGGTGGAGTCCATGGTGGGCCCGTAGGACAAGACGATGATCGTTGTGCCACCGCTTCCGAAGTTCCAGCCGACACTGCCGGTGAACACGCCGTCTTTGCTGTCTGCGGCGATGTAGTTGTTCCACTTGCCGACGTGTTTGGTGTTGCCGTCCGTGAAGTCGAGGTACTGGCCGGTGGCTGCGCTCGGGTTCCATCCGAAGCGGCCACGGGTGCTGTCCGCATAGGAGTAGCCGCCGTCCACGCCGCTGGTGTTGTGCCCTGTAGCGAGGGAGCCGACGGAGGCGACGACGTAGCCTCCGTGGCGTGCCTCCCCGGTTTGGGTGACGGCTTCCAGTCGGGCTCCGGTGGTGTGGAGGTAGGCCCGTGAGACGGTTTGGGTGCCGCCGCCATCGTCGTAGGGGCTGGAGTTCATGCCGAGGTTGACGTCGGTGCCGCTGGTGGTCGCGTTGATGTAGCCGTAGTCGGTGCCGGTGTTGGGGTACCAGCGGATTTCTGGGAGGAAGGTGCTGGTCGGGTTGATCTCGATGCGCTTGCCCGAGGTGCCGGACTTCAGCTGGCCGATGATGGATACGGAGCCGTCGGAGGCGGCGATCGCGACGGTCTGGGTTCCTGCGTCGTTCCAGGCGCCGATGCCGCCGGAGTTGAGTTCGACGCGGGACCCGGTGTCTGCGGTTTTGATGCGGGCGCCGACGACCCAGTCTGCGACGATGTTTCCTGCGGTGACCTTAGAGACGGTCAGGTCGGAGATGTGTGCGTCGTCGATGAGGAGCGCGGTCGCGGACGCTGCGTCGGACGGGCCCGACTTGTTGCCCGTCTTGTCGACCGCCACCACCCGCACGTAGCGGGCCGACAGCTCCTCGATCTGCGCGGTGAACACGACGGGAATCTGCGCCTGGATCATCCCCGCGTTCGCGACCGCCTTCCCCTTCAGCGTGCTCGTGTCCGGGGTGAAACCGGGCTCGTAGGAGACGTGAATCTCCAGATGATCCAGATCGGATTCCAGGTTGAACGTCCCGCCCGAGCTCTTGCCGAGCTGGTGCGTGATCTGCACGGCGATCCGGGACCCGGCCACCGACGGTGCGGCAGGCGTGCTCGGCGGGATGTTGTCCGTGGATGCGGTGAACGTGGTCGTCGACGACCAGGCGCCCGTGTTTCCGGTCTTGTCGACGGCGCGGATCTGGATGTCGTAGCCGATGCCTGGGCTGAGGTCCTGCAGTTGCGCGGTGATCGAATCCCAGGGGACGACCATGGTCGACCACTTGCCGGTGGGCGCGGCGAAGGGCTGCGCCCAGATCTGCAGGTCCTGCCAGCGGACTTGGGACACGGATGCCCACGTGGCGGGGTAGATCATGTCGGTGTCGACGGCGTAGCGGATCTCGTAGTGGTCGCCGTCCAGCACGGTCGAGCCGTCGACGTTGTTGGGGGCGTTCCACGAGATGACGACGCGGGCCCGGGTGAAGCCCCGGTTGTCGAGGTAGGCGACTCCGGTGAACGGGGTGACGAAGACGGGCTGGCCCGGGACCGACGTGTCGGCGTTGGGGCGCGACCCGAGGGGCTCCGTCGACGAGTTCGTGAGCTGCCGGGAGAAGTCCCCCACCGTCACCGTGGACGTGCCGTCCGTCTCCCACTCGACGAACTGCGTCAAGTCGATCCACGTGCCCGTCGCGGTCCGGTAGGCGACCGTGTACCCCTTGGTGATCGCCCACTGCGTCTCGGTGACCTGGAGTTTTATGGGGTTGATGCGCTGCCCGCGGAACGTGATCTCCGTGCTGGTGTCGATCAGCCCAGAGTCCGGGTCGTACACCCACACCCGGTCCCCCACCACGAACGACCCGTGGACGTCGTAGTCGCTGGTGGACAGCTGGAGTGCGTTCCGCGTCGACGTGAACTGCGACAACGCCAACTGCGCACGCGTCGCCGCATTCGAAGTCGCCGTATCCGACTCGCTGACAAGACGGGTCAGCTTCACCGCGTTGCCGTGAATGTCCTTGTAGCTGGTGGCCGGAGAGATGTCCGCCGCGCCGGTGGCGATGCTCGTGCCCTCGCCCTCAGCGAGGAGAACCACCCGGGTGCTGTAGTCCTCGACGTCCCGGGTGACGTCCACTGATCCGGGCAGGGCCCGCATCGCCATGTCCTCGCCGGCGTCCTTGGTGGTGATGACACACGTCGGGTTGGTGACGAACAGGTTGGAGTCGGGGCCGGCGTCGAGGGTGCCGTTGCCGTTGACCCGCCACGACACGGGCACGGACGTGGTGGACATGGTGTCGCACACGTAGCCGATGGCGGTGCGCGGGGATTCGTACTGGTGGTGGCCCGTGTACTGGCCGGACACCGAGTAGATGGTGCCCGCGGTGACGGCTCCGGACGCGGGGAGGAGCATGTTGATGGCGGTCGCGAAGCTGGTGGAGGCGGGTGCGACGGCGTTCTCGTAGACGTCGCCCTTGCCGTCCTCGTCGCCGAGCCAGAACGCCATCGAGACGCCGCCGACGGACAGGTCGTCCTGGGGGGCGCTGGTGCGGCCGTCGTCGCCGATCGTCTTGGTGCGCAGCACGCCGACGTAGCGGGCGGTGGTGAGGAGGTTGTCGCCGTACTGGAGTGGGTCCAGCCGTCCGGGGATGATCGCGACATGCCCAAAGTAGTCAAGGGCGTCGAGGACGTCGCGGGGCGTCTGCGGGAGCAGCTTGATCTCCCACGAGCCGAGAGCTTTGAGGACTTCTGAAACGGCCATGCGCGCCTACCTCCGGACTCCGTAGACGCTCTCCGGCATGGAGGCGATGTACTGGTTCCGCAGATCGGTGGCAGCGTCCCCTGAAGCCGCTGAGCCGCCGCCCGCGACGACACCGAGGAAGAAGTCCAGCGAGGTCGTGCTGGACTTCTGGACGCCGCCGTTTGCGTTCGCCGTGAACGTGCGCGCGCTGCCGCAGACGAACCTGTTTCCGTCGGCGTCGTTGTTCGTGGCGGTCAGGTAGCCCTGTGCGGAGGTGTCAGCGTTGGTCTCCGCCGTGTTGAGGCGGATGGTCAGCTGGTTGGCGGCAGTGTTGCGCTGCATGTAGCCCTCGATGAAGCGGGAGCCGCGGCGCAGGGTCAGGTCGATAGTGAACCGGCCTGGGCTGAGTCCCTTGGTGAGGCGGAGGATGACCATCTCGGGGTCGTTGCGGAGGAGGGTCGCGCCGTCCCAGGTGGCGACGAGGGAGCCGGACGCGTAGAAGGGGTTCCAGACCTTGGAGTGGTAGGCGCCGCCGGTGTAGGCCTGCACGTCGAAGCCTCCGCCGCCAGTGGCTATCCACGTCACGTTGACGAAGCCGTTCGACAACGCCCAGCCGGTCGCGGCAAGCGGCACGTCGACGCCGTACACCTCCTGCGAGCCGGTGGTGGTCACCTTGACCCGGCCGGTCAGGTACGAGGTCGGCAAGCAGCCCCACCGTGGGGAGACGTTCGCCGGCACGCCGCGGTAGACGGTCATCGTGCCGTCGGCGCCGGTGCGGGTCATCGTCGTCGGGTTGGAGCTGCCGGTGTAGTAGCCGTAGTGGCCGATGGGTGGCGCGTGCCAGCGTTCCCCGGTCAGGGAGAAGTCGTTGAGGCGGACGGCGCCGGTGAGCCTGCTCTGGAGGTCGGTTTCGGCGTCGGACCCGATGCGGTCGAGGGAGACTTTCCAGTCGGTGGTGACGCGCTCGTTGAGGTTCTCCGTGTACGTCGCGCCCGCGGACTTGACGGCGTAGTAGCCGTTGCGCTCCGGCTTGTCGGTGAAGGTGACGGGGATAACCTGCCCGGCGATGAGCGCGTTGATGCCGTCATGCCGGGCGATGACCTGCGCGCGGGTCAGGGGCGGGTAGGACTCCTGCCCTTCGAGGTCGAGGCCGCGGCCGTCACCGCCCGACTCCGACACCGCGAACGTTTCCCGCAGCGGGATCCGGCCGAGGGTGACGTCACCCCAGTTGTAGGCGGCCATCAGGCACGGCTCCTGTCGAACTGTCGGAGGGCTTCCTTCATCTCGGACACCAGCTCCTGGGCGGCCCGCTTACGGGCGGCCGGAGTCGTGAAGTCGAACGAGCCACTGATGTTGACGGTCTCGATGGTGACGCCGCCGCCACCAGCGACCAGGCTGCGGAACATCGCGTGTTCCTCGCTGGTGAGGACCGCCTCCGGTCGGCCGGTCTTGTTGACGGCCATCGTCGCGCCGGGCTGGAGCAGGCCGCCCTCGTCGTACTTCGCCGCGGGCGCGAAGCCCCACCGGCTGGTGAACATCGAGTTGTTGTAGCCGCGCGCGCTCTTGCCCATGTGGACGCCAGCACCGCCGCTGCTCTCGACATTCATCCCGGCGAGGGTGCCGGCGGTGTGGCCGACACCCGCGTTCGTGACCCCGATCATGAAGGGACTGTTGAGGTTGCGGACCCAGCCGGACGGGCCGTTGTTCCCGGCGAAGCTGCCGGTAGCCCACCGGCGGTGTGGCTTCTCCCCGCGGATCACGGATTCGATCGCGGACATCAACCCGCTGCAGTCCCAGCTGGGGTTTCCGTTGCCGGCCCACTGGTAGGGCAGCCCGTTCTGGGTTTTCACCCACGACAGGGCCTTCTGTACGGCGGGCCCGCCGACGGCTTTCTTGTCCTCGCTGGTGAACCAGCCCATCATCCCGTCGACGGCCTTATTGGAGAGGCCCTTCAGGAGGCCGCCGATGCCTGCGTTGCCGCCGGGGATCTGCGCGATGAGCGGCCGTACCAGCGCGGACAGGGCCTTCTGCGCGGCTGCCTTCAGCCCGCCGACGACGACGTCCTTCGCCCACGAGGCGACCGATCCGACTGCCCCGCCGATCGCGCCCGTCACCTTGCCGACGATGCCGCCGGACGCGAAGTGTGGGGTGGCCTGGTAGCGCTCCCTTTCTTGCTGCCTGCTCGGGTTGCCGCCGGTCTTGGTCGGGTGGTCCTTGCCGAGCATGGCGTCGATGCCGCGGTGCCCGCCGAGAGCGGTGACCTGCTCGTTGGAGAGGATGCGTTCGCCGGGGGTGAGCATCGCGGGGACGGTGTCGCTGTTGCCGGTGCCGGGGACGACGCCGCCCTTGTTGAAGCCCAGCGAGATCGTCGGGAGGGTGATCTTCGAGTTGATTTTTCCCGCGATGCTGTTCCACATCTTGCGGAGGCCGTTGTTGTAGACGTGCGAGATGACCCACTTCACGGGCGTCGCGAACTTCGACTGGATGCCCGCCCACAAGCTGCCGATGCCGTCCCGCATAGCCTTCACCGAGTTGAGCATCGACGTCTTGAAGTCGCTGATCTTCGAGCGGAGGGTGGTGAAGATGCTCGTGGTCTTCGACACCGCGGTGTTCCACAGGCTGTTCCACGTGTTCGTGAACGACGTCTTCAGCCCGGACACCCAGTTCAGGACCGACGTCTTGGCGTTGCCGAGCGCGGTCCGGAGCCCGTTCCAGAACGACGACCACCGGTCGGAGGCGGCCTTCCACAGGGCGTTCCAGCGGTCGATGATGCCCTGCTTCAGCTGGGTGAAGATCTCCTTCGTCTTCGTCCACAGCGACGTGAACCAGCTGATGATCGCCTTCACTAGGTCGGGGATGATGCTGTGCCCGACGAGGACGTCGTACAGGTGCTGGAACTGATCGACGATCCACTTCACGACGCTGGTCACAGCATCGGTGAACTTCGTCAGCCACCCGATCACCATCGTGATCACCGGGACGAGGATGCCGACCGCCCCCGCCAGGGTTCCCGCCATCAACTGGGCCAGCCCGACGATCAGCGGCAGCAGCGGGGCGATCACCTGCAACGCCAGATTCAGCAGCGCCACCGCCAACTCGGCAACCGGCGGCAGCAACGGCAACATGGCCAGCGTCACCGAAGCGAGGACCGGCGCCAGCTGGGCGATGAACTGGCCCAGCACCTGCACGACCGGCACCAGCGCTGCAACGACCGGGGCGAGGCCCTGCGCGAGCGTTGCGACCAACGGCACCAGCGTCGCGCCGAGCGCCGAGAACACCGGCGCCAAAGCGGTGACGATTGCGGCCAGAAGGGTGCCGATCGGCTGGAGCAGGGGCATGACCGCGCGGACGAGGCCGACGAGGATGTCACCGATGTCCGAGACGATCGGCAGGAGAGCGTCGATGATCGGCATCAACGCGTCGCCGAGCGCGCTCGCGAGGTCGGCGAGGACGGGCCCGAACTTGGTTGCCAGTTCGGTGACGACGGGGGCCAGCTTGGCGAGCAGCGGCAACACCGCCTGAATGACCGCGCCGAGGGTTCCGGCGAGCAGCTTCGCGATCGAGTTGACCGCCGTGAAAATCGACGTCAGTGCGGCCTGCACCTCGGGCATCGCCGTGATCCGCCGCAGCTCCGCGAACACGCTGCCGAGCGCACCGAGCGCATCCCCGCCCCCGGCTGCCGCGGCCTTCATGATGTTGCCGAGCGTCCCGAAAGCGTCCGCGAGCAACTGCCCGAACTGGCGGGCCACGTCAACCGCGCCCTCGATCGACTCCTGCAGCGCACCCGACTTGAAAGCCTCGCCGAGCTTCTGCGAGATCCGATCTGCCGCGTCAGCCGCAGCCGCCGTCAGCCGGGCGAACGCAGGCGACGCGGCGATGCTGATCTGGGCGAGGCCGGTGATGATCTGCCCGGGGATCCGGTTGAGGTTTCCCACGCCTGCGTTGAGCCCGTCGAACATCTGCCGCAGCTGGCCGGTCTTCGCCAGTTCGATGACCGCGTTCGCGGCGTTCTTGGCGACCCGGTTGAGGTTGTCGGCCATGCCGCCGAGCCCGGCCCGCAGCGGCGGAATCACTGCGGTCGACAACTCCGTGAACTTGGCGCCGAGTCCGGCCATCAGCCGGTCCTGCACGTCCAGCTTCAGCGACCGCCACGCGGCGGCCTGCGCGAGGACCGCGGACACGAACTCGCGGGCGTTCGGCGACAGACGGGCCATCGCATCAGCCGTCTTGTTCACCGCCGCCGCGCCCGCGGTCTGGGCGTCGGCGAGCGCCCGGGCGGCGTCAGCGACGGCGTCCTGGGCGTCCTTGATGTCCCGCGCCCCGTCGACGGCGGCTTTGCGTGCGGCTTCGCGGGCGTCGGCGACGTCCCGTTCGGCGAGCATGACCCGCTGCAGGCCGTCGGTGGTCGCCCGGGTCTGCTCCAGCTCCGCATCCTTGAGGGCCTGCACCTTGTCCACGGCCGCCTGGTTGGCGTCGACGACGCCCTGCTTCGCGTCGACGACCGTCTTCGAGCCCTCAACCCCGGCCTTGTTCGCATCCGTGGTCTGCTGCTCCAGGCGGGCCGTCTCGGTCTGCTGCTCCTCGAGGGCCTGCACGGCGCGGTCGTACTGGAGTTGCGCCTTGTCGAAGGCCTCCTCCCCCGCCTTGCCGCCCTTCGCCTTGACCGCGGCGAGTTCCTGCTCCGCGTCCTGGAGGTCGAGGACTTTCTGCCGCTGGTCGAGCTGGGCATCCTCGAGCCGGTTGTTCAAATCCTGGAGTTCTTCGGCGGCTTCCTTGCGGGCGTCGGTCAGGTCGCGCTGCGCCTGCCGTGCGGCGCGTTGCGCGTCGGCGAGGTCCCGTTCGGCGGACGCGACTTGCTCGGCGGCCCTGCGGTTGGCGTCGGCGACGTCCTGCACGGTGTTCTTCAGGTCCCGCTGCGCGTCCTCAATCTGCCGGGCCGCCGCGACGCGGGCCTCCGCCGCCCGGACCTCGGCGTCCTTCACGCCCTGCTGCGCTTTCGCCAGTGACCGCTGAGCGTTCTCCAGCGTGCGAGTGGACTTCGTGGCCGCGCCCGCAGACGAGGTGGCTGGCGCGAACGCGGCCTTGAAAGCATCGCCAATCCCCGAGGTGCCGACCTTGACGGCGGCGAAGGCCGTCGCCAGCGACAGGACTGCCGGGGCGGCTATCGCGGCTGCGGGGCCCATCTGGATGAGTGCTTGACCGAGGGACGCCATCGTCGGCAGTGCTCCGACGGCGAGCGCGGCGAGGCTGGACAGGCTGGAGGTGAGGCGGCTGACGCCTCCGGCTGAACTACCTGCGCTGCCGCCCAAGCCGGCGAGTCCACCGAGGCCGCCGATCGTGCGGGTTCGGATGTTGACGGTCCGGTCGCGGGTGAGGTGGCGGAGCGAAGCGTCAGCGGCCGTCGTGTCGGCGCGGGCCTGGACGGTCATCATGCGGCGGCGGGTCAGGTTCGCCAGCGAGTCGGCGGCAACGCGGGTGTCGACGTCGATGCCGATGCGGACTTGGCGGCGCTGGACCAAGTTGCGGATCTCGGCCGCAGCAACCCGGGTGTCCACGCTGGCGCGGATGTTGACGACACGGTCCGCGGTGAGCCGGTCGAGCTTGGCGGTGACGCGGCGCACCGTGGCGTCGTTGAGGTCGGCGTCGATGACCGCCTTGAGGACCGTCCGGGAGTGCTCGTCGGCGAAGCGGCGCAGCTTGGCAAGGGCGGCGGTGTCGTCGATGTCGAGGGTGACCGTGGCCCGGTTCTTCGACTGCCGCAGCCGCTGCATGGCGCGGTCGTAGCCGCTCTCATCAGCGGTTACTTCCACGTACCCCTCGGCGATGCGAAACGCTCCGGCCACGTCCTACCCTCCCTGTGCCACGCTCACGAGCCCCGGGAACTGCGCCCGGAACTGGGTCAGCGAGACCTCGGCCGTCTCGCCGCTGCCGCCCTGTGCGGGCGCGGCAGTGGTGCTGGTGCGGGTTGGGGTGGTGCTGGCCTGGCGGGGTTCGCGTTCCTCCTCGGCGACCGCGGCCATCACGCCCGTGTAGGCGGTCAGCCGGTACGCCAACGCGAAGTACCGTCGTGCGCTGATCTCGACTTGCTCAAGGTCGATGCCGTAGATGGCGAGGAAGTCGGCGTCCAGATCGTCGAGGTGGTCGAGGACCCACAGGAGTTCCTCGGCCCGGTCGGCGACCGCCTCCGTGCACTCAGGCTCCTTGATGTCGTCGAGGAGCTTCAGCCACGGCTTACGGTCGTCTACCTCCCTTTTCCCTCCTTCTTCTTCCTGCCGAGGGCGAGGTCGAGGACCTTGTCGACGATCCACTCCATCTGGTCTTCGGTGAGCGCCTTGGACTGTTCCAGCGCCGTGTACGCGTCCTCGCCGAGAACGCGGCTGAGGAGGGGGGCGGTGGCAAGGTCACGGCCGTGGGTGCGGGCTTCGCGCAGGAACTCCAGGGCGACGCCCGGGGGGATCGCCTTGGGGATCGTGTACTCGTCGTCGCCGATGAAGAACAGCGGGACGCGTTCCTCGACGACGTCCTCGTTGGCCGCGATGTGGATGGGCTCGAAGTCGTCCGCGTCGGTGGTGCCGTTGACGGCCTTGGCGGCCTGCGCGCGGGCGGCGGTCGTCTGGCGGGTGCGGGACTTGGTGGTGGATGCCATGGGTGGTGCTCCTCGCTACGGACAGGGGTGGGCGACCGACCGACTAGCTGGTCTGGTCAACGATGTGGAAGGGGGCGATCGACGCGGAGACGTAGTGTCCGGCCAGCTTGATCGGGATCAGCGTCTGCTTGTCCTTGGTGTAGGCCAGCTCGCTGCTGTCGGTGTTGAGCATGCGGCGGCCGATGACCCGGCGGCGGAACTGGTTGGGCGCATACCCGTCCATGATCGTTGCGAAGTAGGACGGCTGCGTCGCCGAGCTGCTGACGTTGGGGTCGTAGGACTTCCAGCCCGCGCCGCTGGCGGCCGTACCGCCGTTGAGGCTCATGGACAGGTTCTCCAGCGTGGCCTCGGCGAGCGACGTCTCAATGGTGAAGTCCACCTTCGTCAGCCGGGAGCCGACGCGGACGGTGATCTGGTCGACCTCCAGCTCCGCGTAGGTCTGGTCGACGCTGAGCTTGACGCCATCCTGCGTGCCGCCCAGGTCCGTCCACGAAGAGGCGGGCGGGATCGCGTTGACGACGGTGTCGGCGGGCTCCGTCGCCCCGAACAGGCCCTGGTACAGGGTTGCCGGGCCTTGAATCAGGTTGGTGGTGACTACGGCGATCGGACTCACATCCTTCAGACGGCGGCCGTTGCGGGCCGGTAATCGATGGTCTTGGTGCCCTTGGAGGAGTTACACGGGCCGCACAGGGGCTGCACATTCGCTGCCGTGTTCGCCCCGCCCTTGGAGACGGGGACAACGTGGTCGATGGTGAGCGGACCATCGGAGCCGCAGGCGAGGCACCGGTGTCCGTACTGCGCCTGGATCTGGCGCCATTCATCGGCTGTGAGTACGCCTGCGGCGCGGCGGCGTTGCTTCTTCAGTCGTGATGTGAGAGCGGCGCGCTCGGGGTTGTCCTTGGCCCACTGCACGCTGTTCGCGACGAGCTTCTCGCGGTTGCGCTGGTAGTACTCGCGCTGCTCGCTGACCCGCTTCTCCTTGTGCCGCTCGAACGACTCCATGACGAGCTTCCTGCGGCACGTCTTGCACTGGCGTCCCCCCTTGGCGACGTGGGTGTTGGTCTCGTCGTAGGGGTGGCCGTTCGGGCAGCTCTCCTTGCGCGAGTTCGCGTTCCCCCTCAGGCCGCCTCGGTGCTTCCGCATCCGTCCCTTGACCGCCTCACGGGACTCCTCCAGGTTGGCGGCGTAGCGCTCGCGGCTCCGGGCGTTCTTGCATGTCCGGCACGTGCCGTTCGCCCCGTTGGGGGCGATGTTCTCGGGCGACTTGGGGTGTCCACAGCGGAAGATGTCCACGCGAGGGCTCCTATTCATAGTGACTATGAATAGAGTATCGCCCTTATCGTGGTGACTATGAACATCGAGGGGTTCCTGAGCACTGCCGAAGCCGCCGAGCGCTTGGGTGTGAAGGTTGAGTCGGTCTACACCTTCGCGCGCCGCGTCGACGGCTTCCCGCAGCCCGCCAAGGTAGGTCGCACGCTGCTGTGGCCGGAGGCTGAGATCGACGCGTGGCGCGCCAAGCACCCGGCGCGGAAGCGGCGCGCAGCAGGCGACTGAGCGCACCCCCCTGCCGGGCGTCGGGTGCGGCATGACGTCGATCATCTGGTCAGCTCTCCTTGGTGGTGCCGGGCTTCTTCGGCGCGACGGCGGCGGGCTGCGGCGCGGGCTCCGGAGCGGCCGGGGTGGCGGTCGCGGGCGGGACGTCCTGGCCGGCGGTCTCCTCAACGAGGAGGCCCTGCCGCTGCAGGTCGAGGTATTCGGCGTCGTCGACGTCGATCTCCCGATCGGGTTGCATGGTGGTACGGACGATCGGCATCAGTGGTAGTCCTCTCGGCGAAGCGGGAAGCGGTGGTGGGAGAACTGCGGCAGGTGGGGCAGCTCGATGGTCTGTTCGGGCGGAATGGACCGCGGACAGTCGACGATGCGGATGTCGCCGGTGAGGAGGAACTCCATCTCCCCGCGCGAGTTGTGGACGATGACCCGCCCGTTCCAGGTGAGGAGGTCCCCGCCGAGCCCGGCGTCCTTGATGGCGTAACGGCTCACGAGGGGACCTCCGTCCACGCGATGACCAGGCCGGGAATGCTGTAGCGGGCGTATGAGGAGGCGTCGTCGAAGACCCTGCGGTGTTCGCCCGTCGTGTACGCCGACAGGACCCGAGCGGCCGGGTAGCCGGTCGGCAGGGTGAGGAGCTGCGGGATCGCCAGGTGGTTGTAGCAGGCCGCCTGAATCGCCTCCGCCAACGACGCAGCCTTGTTCCATGGCGGCTTCTGCGACTGCGGGTTGACGGCCCAACAGTCCAAGGACATGACGGGCTCACGCAGCGGCACGTACAGGTTCGGGGTGCCGCCGGAGGAGACGAGAGTGACGAATCCGTCGTCGACCCAGCCCGCAGTGTCCTTCGGGAGGGTGGTGGAGACGCGGTCGCCGACAACAGTCTTCAGCCACGCGATCGCGACCAGCTCGGGTGTCGCGCGCAGGACGGGGGTGCTCATGCCGTCCTCCGCTGGAACAGTGCCGGCCGAAGGTACGGGTTCGGTGCGGTGCCGGGGTGGTTGACGCGCGCCACGGGGTGGTCGGCGCCGGGCCAGAAGAGGGCCTTTTTGTTCCGCGGCGTGATGACGTGCGGGGCGGTGCCCATCTCCACGTCGGTGGCGTAGTTGCAGTCGAGGGAGCCGACCCGCAGCACCTTGTCGTGGCATTCGGCGCGGAGGGAGTCGTGGAGGCGGCTGGTGCGCTTGTGGACGTAGTTCTTCGCGTCGCCGAGGATGGCGCCGCCGATGACGTCCTGCATCCAGCCGTTGATCGCCGCATCAACGTGCGCCCGCCCAGCGGGGTCGATCCGCACACCGGATCGCGCCATGGCCGCCTCCTCTCCGAAGCCGGTCTCGTACTCGTGGCCTGCTCGGTCTCCCCGAGCGGTGTGGCCCTGTTCGGTTGTTGGTCAGGTGGTGCGCCGCAGGTCGAGGCGGCGGTCCACCTCGATAGCGGGGTTCGCCATGCCGGACACGGCGTCGACGATGTAGACGGCGCCGGTCCGCTCGTCGCGGATCCGGTCCTGGTCGGTGACGTCGGTGCGGGCGGGGAGCCGGGCGACGGCGTAGCGGACGATGCGCGGCGTCGGGTCATCTCGGGTGGTGACCCGGCGGGACTGCTCGGTCAGCGAGGCCGGAATGCCGGTCGCGACTGCCGTGTCGGTGTCCTGCTCGTCGCCGTACCCGTCAGTGGTCGTGCCGCGCAGGATGGACACCGTGGTCGTCGCGATCGCCTGCATCACGCACCCCCGCGGTACGGCGCCCACACCAGGTGGTCATCTGAGCCGTCTGAGAGGGTGTTGCCGACGATCGGTCCCGCACCTTCCACAGCGGACCGGATGTGTACGGTCCGGGACCGCATCCACGAGACTTTCCGCAGAGCGCGAGCGGCCATGGGTGCGAGGACCAGGCCGTCGCCCGTCAACGTGGAAGACACCTGGTCCTGCTGGATCTGCGTGGCATCCAGCCGCGTCTCCAACCCGAACTGGCCTGCGATCCACGCTGCTTGGTAGGCGACGGCCTGGCCCAGCCAGTGGAGGTCCCGCGTGCGCATCCGGTCCGTGTCGGCGTAGATGCGGTTACTGAAGACCTCGATCGCGGCCTGGGCCTGGGCAAGCTGCTGGTCCGTCACCGTGACGCCCGCGGCGTTGATGACGTCCTGCGTGGTCGCCCAGGCGTTGACCATGTCAGCCCTCGGCCTTGCTGCTGCTGGTGTCCTGGCCGTCGGCTTCGATGACGTCGCGCGGCGTGGTGGTGTCTTCCGGCTTGTCGTCGATCGACGACGGAACGGTCTCCACCGAGTACGTCAGGACCAGCGAGACGCCGTCCTCGTGGTCCTCGGCCCCGTCGAACGAGGCTTCGCCGCGCGGGTGGAGGCCCCGCTGGATCGCCTCGTTCGCCACAGCCGCCTTGTTCGCCTCGTGCTGGTACTCCTCGCCCGTCCAGTTGTCGCCGAGGACGACGAACTCCTTCACGTGGCGGGTGCCTTCGGCGCCGTCCGGGGAGCGTTCGTCGACCTCGACGTCCGGGGCGCCTGCCTTCGCGGGGAACTGCCGCTGCCGCAGCTGCTCCTCGGTCTCGTTCGGCTTGTCGGCCGTGGTCTTGCTGCTGGTGGTCTTGCGTGCTGCCATGGCTCACCTCCCTGCTGGCCGCCGTACCGCCCGGAGCCTCGGGCGGTACGGGGTTGGTGGGGTGGTCAGCCGACGAGGATGGCGGCGCCGCCCGGGTGGCCGTAGGCCCAGCCGCGGCGGGCGCGCATCTTCAGGATCGACTCGTCGGTGAGCGCGGACAGGCCGTCG
>C688J18823_10000130_pt1 | contig 39076 bp, 35 predicted proteins | sample HopSoiMetagenom1_FD_18823 | JGI IMG/M metagenome (IMG submission 18823) | reverse complement strand
CGAAATAGGGGTCGCGCCCGGTGGCCTTGGTGATCATGGCGGCGACCGAGCCCGTGGCAGGCAGTGGACCTTCGGCGGACGGGCCGCTGACGTCCGGNTTGGTGGCGATGAACCGCGCACCGNCGAGGATCAGCCGGATCGCCTTGGTGATCGCCGTGAACGAGTACGTCCTGGTCTCGCCGAGCACCACGAAGTCGGGTTCATGATCAGTGAGCGTGTAGCCGACCTCGTGCAGCGCGGTCGTGAGGCCGGCCTCGCCGATGACGTACGCCGACCCGCCCGGCAGCTGATCCGACAGGAAGGCCGCAGTGGCCAGCGCGGACGTCCAGATCGAGCCTTCCGGCACGGAGAGACCCGAGCGCAACAACCGGGCGGATAGATCCCGCGGGGTGAAGATCGAATTGTTCGTCAGCACGAGGAACGGTCGCCTCTCGTCGACCAGGCGCTGCAGGAATTCCGCCGCGCCCGGCAGTGCATGTTCTTCGCGGACGAGCACGCCGTCCATATCGGTGAGCCAGGATTTCGGTGGGGTACGCACGGCGTCAGTCTGTCAGTTCGACGCGGGTCGCAGGCGCCTGTTCCACCATGTGGGGTTTCGACGCGCTTGAGTCCGCAGCCGTTTGAACTCCCACCGTTGCGCCCCAATCAGTATCGGTGCCAACGCGATTGACATCGTGGCATTCGCGAAATCGCGATTCTCGCTGAGGCCACCCAGGGCCGCGACTCCCGATATGTGCAGGATCACGTTGTACGGCGTCATCACCCGGCCCCGTTGAGTGCGGCAAACGTGCCGTCATCGGAGCGCGGGCGCACCAGGGCTGCGCGAAACAGCCACGCCGAGGCGGCGGCCCACCCGATGGCCGCGGGCGCTCTGCCGATGAAGGACGCGAGCGGCATCCCCACACCGCTGACGAGTTCATAGAACACATGCGCGGCGATCGCCACCGTGCCCAGACCAGTCCAGCGTCGCACTTGCTCCTGGTACCCGAACAGACCAATGGGAAACGGTTAACCGCGTTCCCAGCGGGTATCGGCACTGGATATGTCGACGCGGATCGTGATCACCGGAGCCAGCGGCAACGTCGGCACGGCGCTGCTGCGGCGGCTCATCGCCGCCGGCGGTGACTATGACTTACACGGGATCGCGCGACGGCCGCCGCCGCCGTCCGGGGTCTACCGCGGCGCGCAGTGGCACCAACTCGACCTGGCCGATCCGCATGCGGTGACGCCGCTTCAGCGGATCTTCAAAGCCGCAGCCTGCGTTGTGCACTTGGCGTGGGGATTCCAGCCCACCCGCAACACCAGCTATCTCGACGCGGTCGGAGTCGGCGGTACCTCATCCGTACTGACGGCGGCGCACGCTTCTGGTGTGGGCCAACTGGTCCACATGTCCTCGGTCGGCGTCTACGCCGCGGGACGCTACGGGCAGCACGTCGACGAGTCCTGGTCGACGGCAGGCATTCCGACATCCGCATACAGTCGCGCGAAGTCGCAAGCGGAATCCCTGCTCGACGACTACGAGCGGAGAAATCCCGGCGGTGTCGTCATCACGCGGATGCGGCCGGGGTTCATCGTGCAGCGCGAGGCCGCCGCGGGGATACGACGCTATACGCTGCCCGCCTACGTCGATCCCCGGCTGCTGCGTCTGCTCCCCATCCTGCCGCTGGACCGGTCGCTGACCATTCCGATGGTGCATGCCGACGATGTCGCGGATGCGTTCGCGAGAGTGATCGAGCGCCGCGCCGGTGGGCCGTTCAACCTCAGCGCCGAACCGCCTGTGCGCCGCGATGACATCGCGGATGCCTTGGGCGCCAGAGCGATTCATATTCCTTCGGCCGTCCTGCGACCCCTTGTGCAGGCGGGCTGGCTGGCCCGACTGCAACCAATCGATCAAGGGTGGCTCGACATGGCGTTCTCCGTGCCGCTGCTCGATACCCAACGCGCCCGCACGGTGCTCGACTGGTCCCCGCAGTGCGGCGCGTTGGAGGCGCTGACCGAATTCGTCGACGGTTTCATCCACCACACCGACGCGCACAGCCCCGTGCTCGAGTCGCGGTCGTTCGTCGACAGCGTTCGGCGCGATATTTCCCGAGGGCCGCTGACCACCCGGCACGTGCCGTAGGGCCGCCCGTCGGGCCACTGCCTAGGCTGACGACCGTGAACGAGTTGTCTGCGCGGCGCGCCACCACCGCCGATCTGCCTGGAATCCAACAACTGATGGTCGACGCGTACACGAAGTACATCGCCCGCATCGGGCGGCCGCCGGCCCCGATGACGGCCGACTACGCCACGGTCCCAGACAGTTCACGCATATGGGTGCTGCGCCGTCGCGGTGCAATCATCGGAGCGTTGGTGACTGAGCACCGCGGGGACCACCTGCTGCTGGAGACGGTTGCCGTCGCGCCAAGCTCTCAGGGACACGGTTATGGACGGCTGCTTCTTGACCGCGCGGAACGCGATGCCGCCGAACTCGGGCTAACCGAGGTGCGGTTGTACACCAACGAGGCGATGACAGAGAACCTCACGTTCTACCCTCGGCACGGTTACCGCGAAACCGGCCGCGCAGTGCAGGACGGCTTCCGGCGCGTCTACTTCTCAAAGACGGTGCGCAACGACGACGTCGGCGACCTGCTCGACGGGCATCGTGGTGACCACCTCAAGGGTGGCGGCCTCCCGACATCCCGGTGACCAACGCCCGCACCACAATTCGCCAGGCTAGTTACCGTGCGCTACGGCAGCGCCGGCAGCGCGACCGTGTCCGGCTCGTCGCTTGGGCGACGTGGAGGTTGCCGTTTCAGGAAGTGATTGTCGCCGCGGGGGTAGACGACCTGCGGCCACCAGAACCACCGGCCGAGCAACGTTGCGATCGAGGGCATCAGCAGGGAACGCACGATAAAGGTATCGATCAACAGCCCGATGGCGATCGTGGAGCCCATCTGAGCCAGCACGATCAGCTTGCTGCCCATCATCCCCGCCATGGTGGCCGCGAACACCAGTCCGGCCGAGGTCACCACGCCACCCGTGCCGGCCATGGAGCGGATGATGCCGGTCTTCAAACCGGCGTGGATCTCGTCCTTGAACCGCGAGACGAGCAGCAGGTTGTAGTCCGAGCCGACTGCCAACAGAATGATCACGGACATCAGCATGACGAGCCACTGCACCTGAATCCCGAACAGGTCCTGCCAGATCAGCACCGAGATGCCGAAGGATGCCGCAATCGAGCTGCCCGCCGTGCCGACGATCACGAGCGCCGCAACGGCGCTTCGGGTCAGGATCAGCATGATCATGAAGATCAGCGTCAGCGACGACACCACCGCGATCAGCAGGTCATATTTCGCGCCGTCCGACATGTCCTTGTAGGTCGCCGCGACTCCACCGAGATAGATCTTGGCGTTCGACAGGGAGGACATCTTCAAGGCCTCCTGCGCGGCCTTGCGCTCCGAGTCGACCCGAGCGATGCCGTCGACCGTCGCCGGGTCGCTCTCATGGGTGATGAACATGCGGGCGGACTTGCCGTCCGGCGACAGGAACATCTTCAGCCCGCGTTCGAAGTCGGGGTTGCCGAAGGCCTCCGGTGGCAAGAAGAACAAGTCGTCGTTCTTGGCCTGGTCGAAGCTCGCACCCATTGCCAGGGCGGTGTCGTTGGAGGCCTCCATCTGGTCGAGCAGCGCCTTCTGAGAGTTGTACGACGCCAGCGACAGGTCCCTGCTGGTCTTCATCGACGCGATCGTTTGTGGAAGTAGTGCGGTCAGCTTCGGAGCGAGGTCCGCCAGCTTGTCCGTGTTGCCCTGCACCGCACCCGTCTGGTCGGTCACTTCGTCGATCCCATCGAGGGCATCAAACAGGGACCGTGCTGCGGCGCACAGGGGGATGTCAAAGCAATGCGGTTCCCAGTAGAAGTAGTTGCGCAAGGGCCGGAACTGGTCATCGAAGTTCGCGATGTTGTCTCGCAATTTTTCGGTGGTTTCGAGTAGCTCCTGCGACTTGGCCGCCGAGTCCTGTGTGAGCTTGGTTTGCTCGAGGGAGAGTTGGTACTGCTTCTCCAAGATGTCGATCGAGACGTTCGTCGCATCGATGGTCTTGAGCTGATTTGCCAATTGATCCCGCTGAAACGGCAGGTTCATGTTGCTGGTCTGCCCCTGGACACTCGTCTGGAACGGAATCGAGCTGTGCTGGATCGGAATGCCCAACGGCCGGGTGATGTTCTGCACCATCGCAATGCCCTCGGTGTGCATGACGTTTCGCGCCACCGCGTTCAGCACCAGCATGTCGGCGGGGTTTCGCATGTCGTGGTCGGCGTTGACCATCAGGATGTCGGGGTTCATCCGGGCCTGCGAGAAGTGCCGGTCGGCGGCCGCGAAGCCGACGTTCACCGGGGCGTCCTTGGGCAGGTAGTAGCGGTCATTGTAGGCCGGCTTGTACCCGGGGATGGCCACGATGCCGATCAGCACCACAAACAGGCTCGCCACGAAAATCGGTGCGGGCCAACGGACTACCGCCGTACCAATACGCCGCCAGAACCTGCTCTGCGGAGGCCGCTTGGACTCGTACAGCCCAACGCGGCTCCCGAGGAAGAGCACGGCCGGACCGAGCGTGACCGCAATCGCCACGACGACGATCATGCCGATCGCGACTGGGGCGCCCATGGTGGAGAAGTAGGGCAGTCGCGCGAAGCTGAGGCAGTACGTCGCTCCCGCGATCGTCAGTCCGGAACCCACGATGACGGGCGCGACGGACTTGAAGGTGGCGTAGTAGGAGTCGTTTCTTTCCAGGCCCTTGCCGCGGTCTTCGCGATATCGGCCGAAGATGAAGATGCCGTAGTCGGTAGCCGCGGCGATCGCCAACATCGTCAGGATGTTCCCCGCGAACGTCGTCAACCCGAACACGCCATTGGTGGCCAGTACCGACACCACCCCGCGCGCGGTCAGCAGTGAGAGAAACGTCAGGAACAACTGGATCAGCGTGGTCCGTATCGAGCGATAGACCACCAGCAGCATGCCCGCGATCGCGACGAGGGTTATCAACGTGATCTGGCCGAGGCTGGCGTTGCCGATGACGTGCAGATCGTCGGTGAGCGCGGCCGGACCAGCAACGTAGGCCTGAACCCCGGGCGGCGCCTTGGTCTCTTCGATGACCTTGCGCACGGCCTGAACGCCTTCGTTGGCCAGGGTTTGGCCTTGTTCGCCGGCCAGGTTCAGCATCACGTAGGACGCCTTGCCATCGGCGCTCTGTGCTCCGGCCGCCGTCAGCGTGTCGCCCCAGAAGTCCTGGATGTGCTGGATGTGCTCGGGATCTTGCTGCAGCTTGTGGATGATCTCGTCGTAGTACTTGTGTGCGTCCGGGCCGAGCGGCCGCTGGCCCTCGACGACGATCATGATCGTGCTGTTGGAGTCGAACTCCTTGAAGTTGGCGCCCATCAACTTCATCGCCTGCATCGACGGGGCGTCTTCGGGCGCCATCGGCGCCGAGTGCAGCTCGCCGACGACCTCGAGTTGCGGGGCGATCACGTTGACCAGTACGGCGACGACGATCCAGAACAGGATGATCGGCAGCGCGAGGATGCGGATCAGGTGCGGGACGACGGGCCGCTTCGGCTTGCTGGTGGATTCGGGCTCGGTGATCGCGTGGGTCATGCCGACTTCACCAGGCAGTAGGTCTGGGCGTTGACCCCGTTGGCGGATTTCTCCTCACGGACGGTTCCATTCACTGTGACGCGGCATCCAATCTGGTCGGTGTCGCCCTGCGCCATGAGATTGGCGCTGACGGTGGGCAACGTCGTCGACAGGGTGATCGACCACGGCAGGGGCGCGGTGATCAGATGGACGTTGGCGTCTGCGTCGAAATAGCTGATCTGAGCGGTAGTTCCGGGCGGCCCGTACACGTCGTAGACCATGACCTTCGGGTTGAACTGGACGATCTCAATACCGGCGCCGGCATTGGCATTGAGGTCTGCCGACGCGAACATCTTGTGCAGACGCGAAACGACCAGTCCCGAGACCGACAAAACCACGACCAGAACCAACGGGATCCACACCTTCTTCAGCGCGGGACCCACCGGAATGGCCTTCACCCGAACACCTTCCGCTGATCGACTGATCGCGTCGCTGCATCATCAGGACAGTCTGCGTTCTCGACGAGCCGACGGAGGACCGGAAGAGCGACCCGCGCGGAGAGCCACAACGCGGATTCCTCTTCGGGCGTCAGCGTTCCCATCAACGCCGTCAGGCGTTCCCGACGGATTCGCTTGCGGTCGTCGAGCAGCGTCTGACCGTGCGCGGTGATGTCAATGAGGGCGGCGCGGCCATCGTCAGGGTCAGCGATCCTTGTCACCAGGCCCAGCCGCTCCAATCTCTGGATCAGCTGCGTCATCGACGGCTGGCTGACCCCTTCCTTGGCGGCCAGTGCCGTAAGCCGAATGGGCCCTTCACGGCACACCCTGTTCATCGCAAACGCGGCAGAGGCGCTCAAATCGGCTCGGTCAGACAGATACCGGGCGGTCAGGTCCATCGCCTGGTCAAGGAGGTCGCCGACGCAGTCGCCGGCGTCATGAGCCAGCTGTTTTCCCACCCGGTATCTATATCATGTGCCTTATATAGCGGCAATCTCAACTAGGGTTTGGCCATTTCGCGGCGATCTCACAGCGACGTCCTGTTTCACTCAGTCCCGAGGACGGCATGCACGCGTCGTGTGGACCACACTGCGGTCAGGCCCACGACGCCGCTCAATCTGATTACCCGACCGCGCATTGTGCGGGCATGGATATGGTTGCTAACCAACCACTTCCGTTGCTATATGCGCACCATTCAGCGTCTCGAAAGCGGTTGGAGAGAGTCTCCTCAGCTGAGCCGGCAGTTGAGACGGTCGAATGGAGTCGAGAACTACATACGCTTGGCTATGCATCGTTCGCCGCCGCCGGAGGACCAGACGACGCTGCGAACCGCGTCCATTCCACCGTCGCTCGGCCTAGTGTCGGGACCATCCGACGAGAGCGAGGTGCGCACGATGAGTGATCGCCCGGTTCGAGCGAGAACGCCTTCGAAGGCCGCCAAGAAAGCCACCACCGCGAAGCCCACCACCGGCAGATCAACTCCGGCCAAACGCACCGCCAAAGCCTCTGCTGCGAAAACCGCCCGCCGTGCCAGGCCCACGCCCAAGCCGCGCGAAATCAGCGTCGGGACAGATGCGGCCTTCGCCTCCGGTTCCGGGCAGCACGGGCGGCGGCTGAAGAACATCTCCGAAGTGCGGCACTTCTTCCGCACCAACGACGTGCCGATCCTGTTCTTCGGCGCGACCCCATTCAACCTGCTTGGCCTCGACCGCTGGGTCCGAAACTTCTCGTACATCACCTATTACGACGCTTGGGACGGCGCGCATCCGCGCGTGTTCACGCCGGTCCACAAGCCCTACCGCGAATTCGACAGCGGCGAAGAGATAAACAACTGGTTGCTGACCAACGCCGAGGTGCGGGCGTACATCGACGCCGCCACACCACGCGGCGTGCGACCCAAGGTCGCGATGGTGTTCTTCAACAGCGAGACCGAAGACATCTGCAGAGAGTTGGGTTACGACCTGATCCTGCCGGCCGCCAGCCTGCGTCAGCACCTGGACTCCAAGATCGTCACCACCCGGCTGGGCAACGAAGCCGGCGCGCCCAGCGTGCCGAATGTGCTGACCCGCGTTGACGACTGGGCGGGCCTGCAGGCCGTCGCCCAGAAGGCCGGTCTCGGTGACGAACTCGTCGTCCAGACGCCCTACGGCGATTCCGGCAAGACCACGTTCTTCATCTCCTCGGAGGCCGACTGGCGCAAGCACAGCGCCGACATCGTCGGCGAGGAGATCAAGGTGATGCGCCGCATCAACAACCGCCCGGTCGCAGTGGAGGCGGTGCTCACTCGGTGCGGCACGATCGTCGGCCCGTTCATGTCCGAGTTGATCGGTTACAAGCGGCTGACCCCGGCCCGCGGCGGCTGGTGCGGCAACGAGATGTTCCCGGAAGTCCTGACCGGTGAGAGCCGCCAAACAGCAACGCAATTGGTGCGCCGACTCGGAGACCGCCTGGCCAAGGAGGGCTACCGGGGATTCTTCGAGGTCGACGTCCTCGTCGACACCGACACCGGCGACGTGTACCTCGGCGAGCTCAACCCGCGGATCAGCGGGGCCTCGTCGATCACCAACGTCACGGCCGGCGCCTACGCGGACGTGCCGCTGTTCCTGTTCCACATCCTCGAATACATGAACGTCGACTTCGACCTCGACGTCGACGAGATCAACGAGCGCTGGGAGGAGCTGGCGTCGGCCGACGTGTGGAGCCAGATGGTGATCAAGGAGACCGACGACATCGTGCAGCGGCTCACGGCCACGCCGCGCACCGGGCAATATTCGCTCGATGCCAGCGGCGGGCTGGTGTTCCGCAGGGCTGCGCTGGACTGGCACCAGCTGCAGAACGAACGGGAAGCCTTCTTCCTGCGCATCTACGGACCCGGCGACTACCGATGGAAGGGCGCCGACCTCGGGGTGGTGGTCACCAAGGGCCGGCTGCAGGTCGACAATGGCCAAGGCAAATCGTCCCTGGCGATCCGGGCGCGCCACCTCATTGACTCGATTCGCGCCGAATACGCAGGTACAGCCATCACCGAGCCCGTGACACCGCGGACAAATGTGGGGGTGAAGTCGGGCTGAGCACCGGGGTGGCGGGCGGGGGCCACTACAGTCGTCGCCATGGTTCTCGGCGCTGATCCCGGACGTGTGCCGTCCGACGTGACGCTGGAGAACTGGCAATCGGCGGCCCAGTTGCACTGGACGTTCCAGCACATCGCCGACTTCCTGCCGACCGCGGTGATCTCGCGTGGCACGGGTCCGGTGGCCGACCTACTGCCGACGCCCACCGAACTGTCGGACATCCCGCTGTTCGACGGCGTCAACGGCAAGCGGACCACTGTCGGCGACGTGATGGCAGCCACGGCGACTGACGGGTGGATCATCACACAGCACGGCAAGGTGCTCGAGGAGCACTACTACGGTGGCATGACCGCCGACACCTCGCACTTGCTGATGTCGGTGAGCAAGTCGTTGATCGCGACGGTGCTCGGCGCGTTGGTCAGCGACGGCGCGCTGAACGTCGACGCGGAACTGACGACGTATGTTCCGGTCCTTGCCGGCTCGGGCTACGTCGGCGCGACGGTGCGCCATCTGCTCGACATGCGTTCGGGCATCGCGTTTTCCGAGGACTATCTCAACCCGTTGGCCGAGGTGCGGCTGCTCGAGCAGGCCATCGGCTGGGCACCGCGAACAGTGCCGGGCCTGCCGGCCACCATGTATGACTTCCTGCTCACGCTGAAACAGCAGTCGCCCCATGGCGGCCCGTTCCAGTACCGGTCCTGCGAGACGGACGTGTTGGGCTGGATATGTGAAGCGACCAGCGGAATTCGAATGCCCGAGTTGATGTCGCAGCTTCTGTGGAGCAAGCTCGGCGCGGGCAACGACGCCACCATCGGCGTCGACTCGGTCGGCACCGGCATGTTCGACGGCGGCATCAACGCCTGCCTGCGCGACCTGGCCCGATTCGGGTCGCTGTTCCTCAACGACGGGGTGTCGTTGACGGGCGAGCGGGTGGTCGCGCCGTCGTGGATCGCCGACACCCTCTCCGGTGGCCCGGATTCCCGTGAGGCGTTCGCGGCCAGTCCCGACGACAACCGCATGCCCGGCGGCATGTACCGCAACCAGTTCTGGTTCCCCTACCCCGGCGACAATGTGTTGCTGTGCTTGGGGATTCACGGACAGATGATCTACATCAACCGGGCCGCCCACCTCGTCGCGGCCAAGCTGTCGAGTTGGCCACTGCCCCAGGATGCCGCCAAGCTCTTCCCGACCATCGCCGCGTTCGACGAGATCGCGGCGAACCTGTACTGAGGGCGTAAGGTCCGGCTCATGCCTGACCGCACCGCAGGCCTCCGTACTGCCGCTGAGCACGCAGAGGCGTTTCTCGCGACGCTCGATGACCGGCCTGTCGCCGCGCGCGCCGATGCGGAGGCGGTGCGTTACGCACTCGGCGGGGCGCTGCCTGACCGCGGCGAGGATCCCGCCGCGGTGATCGACGGGCTGGCCGCGGGCGCGGAACCGGGTCTCGTCGCGACCCCCGGACCACGCCACTTCGGTTTCGTCATCGGCGGAGCGCTACCCGCCGCGCTTGCCGCCGACTGGCTGGTGTCGGCGTGGGATCAGTGCGCCGCCTTCCACTCCCTGTCCCCCGCTGCGGCCGCCATCGAGCAGATCGCGTCGGCCTGGACGCTCGAGTTGCTCGGATTACCGGACGCCGCGAGCGTCGGCTTCGTCACCGGCGGCCAGGGCGCCAACACCACATGCCTGGCCGCCGCGCGGCACTCCGTCCTCGCGGATGCGGGCTGGGATGTGGAGCGCGACGGGCTGATTGGTGCGCCGCCTGTTCGCATCCTGTGCGGCGAGCAGGCCCACGCCACGATCTACACGTCGCTGCGGTTACTGGGCCTAGGCGCGGAGACGGCGATCCGGATACGGGCCGACGACCAAGGCCGCATGGATCCCGATGCGCTCGCAAAAGCGTTGGCCGCCAACGACGGACCGACGATCGTGTGCGCGCAGGCCGGCAACGTGGCCACCGGCGCGTTCGACGCGTTCGGACCGATCGCCGACGTCTGCGCGCAGCATGGCGCCTGGTTGCACATCGACGGGGCGTTCGGGCTGTGGGCCGCCGCCGCACCCTCCACCCGCCACCTCACGGCCGGAGTCGAGCGAGCGAACTCCTGGGCCGTCGACGCGCACAAGTGGCTCAATGTGCCCTATGACGGCGCGATGGCGATCGTGGCTGACCCCGAAGCTCACCTCGCCGCGATGCGCTTGGCCGGCCCTTATCTGGTCGCAGACCCGGGCCAGCGCGACAACACGAACTATGTGCCGGAGAGTTCGCGGCGGGCCCGCGCGGTCCCCGTTTATGCGGCGATTCGTTCGCTGGGCCGCGTTGGAGTCGCCGACATGATCGAACGCAACTGCGCGCAGGCGCGTCGAATGGCCAAGCAGCTGAACGATATTCCCGGTGCTGAGGTCCTCAACGACGTCGTCCTCAATCAGGTGCTGGTCCGCCTGCCCGGCGGCGACGACGCCAACCGCGCCGCCGTTGCCGCGATCCAGCGTGACGGAACCTGTTGGCTCGGCGGGACCACCTGGAACGGTGAGTACGTTCTGCGGGTGTCGTTCTCGAATTGGGCGACGTCGGATGAGGACGTCGACCGCTCAGCCGCCGCGATCGCCGCTGCCGTCACGGGATAGAACTGGCAGCCCTGCGACCACTAAACGGCCCTTGGTTGATCTCAGTACCAAACATTTGTCCTATTCTCGCGCCAGCGAGCAGGCCGTTCCCGGGATTTCTGGGGGATTAAATCAATCAGCGGCCGGGTGTTGAACCAAATATCTGCTCCGCGCTAGGATGTAGCTGCAACTGCTTGAAAGGACGGTGCTACCGCTCTGTGGGCGGCGAGGCGCGTGCGGCGTCAACAGGCGCTACCGCGGCCGCTCCGCTACGCGGCCGCGCGATCTTGTGTTCACGGGGCCCGACGGTCGTGGGGCGCCGGTTGCCGAATGGATAGCCCGCTGCATGGGGGACGACGATGCAGGACAGCCAAACAGGGACTTCCGCTCCGGTCGACGCCGAGCGTGAGGTTACCCAAGACATCTCGATCCCGCAGAGTGCGGGTGATGGGTCACCGGCCCGGGCGGGCTATGACCGCGCTCATCGCCGACGGAAACGTGGCATATATGTGCTCGCCGGCGTATGCGTCGCCTTCTTCGTGGTCGTCATCTCCGCCTGCTACATCGCGGCGGCAGTGCATGGCTACGGCACCGGATTCGGCGACGGCAAGGAACTCCCCGCGCGCCTACCGGCGCTGGGAGGCACCGGTTTCTGGGGCGACCTCGGATTACTCGCCGGCGCCGTAGCCGTCGACCTGGTTATTCTGCTCGTCTGGTATTTCGCGGCGAGCCGGATGGATAACCCGAGCGTGGACGATCCGGTGGCGCCGGATGAAGGCGATGTCGACCTGAAAGACGGCGCGTCTTGGTACGTCGTGCAGGTGCCCACTTTAACCAAGTTTTTGATAGTCGTTGCCATTTCCTGCGTGGTGGGCATTGTTGTCGGTGCCTCAGCGGTCCTCCCGGTGGTCGCGATCCGCTACGGATGGGTGCTATGAGCAGCGTCGAAAAGACCAGTGCAGAAGGGCCAGTGACTGCGCAGACCCCACACCGTGTTGTTCCAGACAGGGATGGCCCGGTGGTCACGGCCGCCGATCGCTGGCTGATCACAGGCGCGGTGCTCGCCGGAAGTCTCATTCTCAGCCCGATCGGGCTGGTCGTCATCGCCATCGGATTCCTCAGGACGGCAAGGGCGAAGAGCTCCGGCGAGTTCGTCCGGCCGGCCGCGGTCACGCTGTTCGGGATGTTCGCGATGGTCGACGCTGCGGCCAACTTCGTTGGGTGGTCGTTGGACCTCTGGGCCCACGACTCCCGCCTCGTGGAATGGGGGTTAACTGGTTGGGGCCGGCTGTTCGACGGCGCCTATTATCTCGACTACAACAGCCTATGGGTGGGCGGCGCCGCCGCTCCAGGCGAAAAGAGCTGGGAGTTCTTCTGCATCCTCGGCCTTTTCCCGGCCCGGTTGGTGGCGGCGTACGGCTTCATCAAGCTGAAGCGGTGGGGATACCGGTGGATGATCATCACCAGCTGGGCCTATATCATGTGCTGGCTGGGCTACGCCGTGAATATGGTGGTGAACTTCCCGGAGCGCTTCGGGTCGACTGCCTTCGGCGTCACCGGCTGGTGGGTGTTTGACATCTGGTACATGACACCGTTCCTGACATTGCCCTGGCTTTACGCGCTGGACAAGCGGCGCTGGAGCCGGTTCTGAGCGCGACAGCCTTTTGATTGCGCCGACTTGGAAGAAAGTCGGCCGCTCGCGACCCTCGGTGCCGAGTACCCAAACGTCCCCGCAAGGTGACGACCACGAGCACGACGAAGCACACGACGTGCCGCCTGAACTGTTAGGTGAAAGCACAACGATGCACGGCTTTCGCCGCACTGACGGCACGCCGATGGCCGATAGCTCGGACTAACACTGTTTGCATCGACAATCAGAGCCCGGCGGTTCGCTGAAGCCGCCAATCCAACCAAATGTCTGTTCGAGATTGTGATAATGGTTGGCGCGCTGTCCAGGGGGTGTGGTGTGAAGCGGCTCAATGGCATGGATGCCCTGCTCCTGTACAGCGAAGCGCCCAACTTGCATACGCACACGCTGAAAATCGCCATCGTCGACGGCAAGCAGTACGACGGTGATTTCACCTTCGAAGTGTTCAGGAGAACACTGCGGCGCAGACTGCATCTGCTAGAACCGCTGCGGTACAAGCTCGTCGGCATCCCGTGGCGACTGCATCATCCGATGTGGCTGGAGAACTGCGAAGTCGACCTGGACTACCACGTGCGACGACTGTCCGTGCCGAGCCCCGGTGGCCGACGCGAACTCGACTCGGTGATCGGCGAAATCGCCAGCCTGCAATTGGATCGGAGCCGCCCCTTATGGGAGTTCCACTTCGCGGAAGGGATGGCTGATCAGCGGGTCGCGCTCATCGGAAAGATTCACCACGCCCTCGCCGACGGGGTAGCGTCAGCCAATCTGCTGGCCCTTGCGATGGACGTGGACGGGCCGGTGCAAAACGAACGCGACGACTATGACACGTGCGCACCCCCGTCGACGACCGAACTGTTGTGGGACGCTGGCCGCGATCACGTACAGCAGCTCACCGAACTGCCATCGGTAATCAAGGACTCGGTCTCGGGTTTTCGGCGGCTGCGGCGACGCTCACGCGAACGTGGCAAGCAACCGAACCTGGCCCGCCCACTTCACGCGCCGCCGACATTCCTCAACCACGTCGTCTCCCCTGTCAGGACATTCGCCAGCGCCACATTGTCGCTCGCCCAGGTCAAGGAGACCGCTAAGCATCTGCACGTCACGATCAACGACATGGTCCTGGCGATAGCCGCAGGCGCGTTGCGCGAATTGTTGTTGCGCTATGACGGCGCCGCCGCCGAGCCGATCGTCGCCTCGGTCCCTGCGAGTACTGACAGGTCACCGGACAGAATCACTGGCAACGAGCTGAGCGGCATGGCGGTGTCGCTGCCGGTGCATGTCGACGATCCGCTCGAGCGGGTGCATCTGACGAGGTCGGCCACCACGATCGCCAAGGAGAACTACGAGCTCATCGGCCCGGAGATTTTCGGCCGACTAGTGGCCTACCTGCCGGCCATCGCGGCTCCTCCAGCGTTCCGCTGGGTCGCAAGACGACATGCTCACAACAGGCTCTGGAACCTGCCGATCTCCAACGTCGCCGGACCCCGAGAACGAGGCAACTTCGGCGGTGCTCCCGTCAGCGAAATCTATTCTGTCGGCCCTCTTTCCCCGGCCTGCGGCATCAACATCACCGTGTGGAGCTACGTCGACCAGCTCAACATTTCGGTGATCGCCGACAACTCTACGTTCCGCGACACCCACGAGTCGACCGACGCGATGGTCCATGCCTTCCGTGAAATTTGCTGCGCCGCAGGTCTTTCTGACGAATTAGCGGAGGTACCCACGGCGATGCCGCACGCGCCAGCGATTGGATAGTCCGCTCAGCCCAAGACCGGAAAGCGGCGCTCGCGAGCCAACCCATCAAGCGCCGACTGCATCATTGAGCGAACATGGCCGTCGACCTCATCGATATCCGGGTCCTCGCCGAACCCGGCGTTGATGTCGATTGCCCCCAACGCTTGCACGACGATCTTGGTCGGCAACGGCACATTCGGTGGAACGACCACACTGAGCCCGAACGGGAAGCCGACACTGACCGGCAGGATATCGGAGCGAAAACGCTTGAGGCCGAGACGTTTCGCCAGCCATGATCCGCGGGTCAAGAACAATTGACTCTCCTGGCCACCGATGGACACGGCCGGCACGATCGGGACGCCGGCTTCGATCGCCGTCCTGACGTATCCGGTATGGCCGTTGAAATCAATCACATTCTCCGTCAGCGTCGGCCGGTACGCGTCGTAGACGCCGCCCGGAAACACCAACACGACCCCTCCCGACCGCAGTGCCTGCGCGGCGGTGTCTCGGTTGGCGGGGATGACGCCGATGCGAGTAAGCCAATCCGTCAACGGTCCGGTGAACAGCAAGTCATGGCCAAGGGTGTAGAGCGGCCGATCGTAGCCGAGCTCGTGATAGAAAGCGGCGGCGAAGATCAACACGTCGGGAGTCATCATGCCGCCCGAGTGATTCGAGACCACAAGCACGCCACCGGACTGCGGAAATTCCGCCAGTCCGCGCACTTCTGACCGGAACCACCGCCGAGCTATCGGCGCCAGCGCTTCAACGAATTGTCGCGCCGCCGCGGGATCCCAGCTGTCGATAGGCCGATGCATGTCCCTACGACACGGGCTTGAAGTCGATATGCAGTTCGCTCAGCCCGCGCATGATGAATGTCGGTTCGTAGGCGTAGCGACGGTCACCGGCTGGGCCGTGATGCTCATCCGAGATCCTGATTCCGGTCATCCGATCGAGGATCCTGTTCAGCGAGATTCGGCCCTCCGCCCGGGCCAGCGGTGCACCAGGGCAGGAGTGGACCCCTCGGATGAACGCGATCTGCTCGCGCACATTGTGTCGGTCAGGATGGAACGTGTTCGGATCTTCAAACTTTCGCTCATCTCGATTGCATGCGCCCGGAAGAAGCATGACCGTGGTGCCGGCGGGGACCTTCACCTCTCCGATGTTCGTCGTTGTTCGCGCCATCCGGAAGTGGGCCTTGACCGGGCTCTCCATCCGCAGTGTCTCCTCGAGGAACGGCGGGATCTTACTGCGGTCATCGCGCAGCGCGGCTTCGAACTCTGGGTTCTCGCCGATGATTCGCACCGCAGAACTGACCAGCTTCGTCGTCGTCTCGGTTCCCGCCGCGAACAGGAACGTCGACACATTCATGACGTCGACGATCTCCGGGGTCGAGCCGTCGGGATACTTGGCTTGCGCCAGCTCGGTCAGGACATCGTCGCGGGGCTCCCGTCGGCGATCTTCGATGTAGCTGTAAAACTTGTCGTTCAGCCATTCCAGCGGATTGTGCGAGGTGGGCGTCTCCTTACCCAACTCACCGACCGTTTCGAGCGCGAAGGCTGCCTTGAACTCTTCGTGGTCCTCGGGCGGCACGCCTAGCAGATCTGCGATGACGAGCAGCGAGAAGGGCTTGGCGTAATCCGCCAGAAACTCGGCCTTGCCGCGGTCGATGAACGTGTCGAGTTGCTGATCGGCCAACCGCCACATGAAGTCTTCGTTTTCCTTGAGGCGCTTGGGGGTAATGAGCTTGTTCAACAGGCCACGAGTGCGGGTATGCAGCGGCGGATCCTGGGAAGTGATGTGCTCGGCCATCGGGACCGATGCGCGGTGCTCCTCGATCAGCTCGGTGACGTCGTCGCCACCTGGGCCGAACGGCATGCCCGAGAACGGTCCCGCGACCGAGACACACGACGAGAATGCGGGGTCTTTGTAAACCGCCAGCGCCTCCTCGTAACCAGTGACGGCGAGCACTCCGTACGGCGATGCCGGCGCCACGGGGCATTTCGAACGCAAGTAGTCGAAGTAGGGATAGGGGTCGGGTACTAGCGATTCGTCGGTGAAGAAGTCAACTGTTTCGAAATCGGTCACAAAGCGCTCCTGGTGGAATCGAACAGGATTGGCACCGCCGTGGGCGACCGGAAGGCCTGCCCGCGGATGTAGGGGTCGTCGGCTGAGGGATCCATCCGCAGGTTCGGCAGGCGGTCGAACAGAAGGTTGAGCGCGACGCGCATTTCCAGCCGTGCCAGGTGCATGCCGAGACAGACGTGAACGCCATGTCCCCATCCGATATTCGGTTTGACATCGCGGAAGATATTGAAGCGGTCCGGATCGGCGAATCGTTCGTCCTGGCGGTTGGCCGCGCCCAGCACCGGCATGACCGACGACCCTGCGGGAATATGTACTCCTCCGAGTTCGGTGTCCCGGCTCGCCACACGCGTGATCATGATCAGCGGCGGCTCCCAGCGCACGGCTTCTTCGATCGCCTGCGGAAGCAACGATCGGTCGGCACGAACCGCGTCGAGCTGATCGGGATTGGACAGCAAGCCGAACAGCAGGTTGCCCATCGCCCTGTAGGTCGTTTCGACGCCCGCCGGGAGCAGCAGCCTCAGGAACGAGAAGATCTCCTCGTCCGACAGCTTCTCACCGTCGATCTCGGCCCCCGCCAGGCCACTGATCAGATCATCACGCGGTTCTTCCCGGCGCGCAGCGAGAATCGGCGTGAAGTACTTGGCCAGTGCCTCGGATGCTTCCCGTCCTCTCTCGGGATTGACCGTGAACGACAGCAGCGAGATCGACCATTTTTGAAACTGCGCATAGTCTTCCTGCGGAAGACCCAACAGGCCGGCGATGATCAGTGTCGGGTACGGAAAGTTGAACTCCTTGACCAGATCTGCGCTGCCCCGATCGACGAAGCGGTCGATCAGCGCGTTGCCCACCCTTCCCAAAAGGTTGTCCTCCCAGCGCGCCAACGCCTTCTGCGAGAACGCCTTTGACACCAGGGCCCTGTGCCGCCCGTGCTCCGGCTCATCCATGCCGAGCATTACATGCTTGCCGAAGACATCGCCGAATGCCTGGATGATGATCGAGGACGAGAAGGTTTCGTTGTCACGCAGCATTTGCTGGGCTTCTTCATAGCGATACACCATGAAGATGGGTTTGCCTTCTTGCCCAGGGATTCCCGGAATTTCGATGCGCTGAATGGGTTCCTCGCGTCGTAGCCGGGCCAGCTCGGTGTACGGGTCGCGCACATCGCCCGAGACGAAGTCGTCGAACTCCCCAAAGTCCTCGAGATCATCGAAAAGCTGCATGAAAGTGCTCCTTAAGCGGGATAGGCGATCGACTTGATCTCGGTGTATTGGTCGAATCCGGCGATGCCGTTCTGGCGCCCGACGCCGCTGGCCTTGTAGCCGCCGAACGGGGTGTCGGCGCCGTAGCCCGCCGCGCCGTTGATACCGAGGAAGCCGGCCCGCAGACGCTTGGCCACGGCAAGGGCGTGGTCGACAGTGCCTGACATCACGTTGCCAGCAAGGCCGTACGGACTGTCGTTGGCGATACGTACCGCATCGTCCTCGTCGTCGTACGGGATGACGGTGAGCACGGGCCCGAAGATCTCCTCTTGTGCGATGGTCATCGAGTTGTCGACATCCGCGAACAGAGTCGGCTTGACGAAGTAGCCCTTGTCGAGTCCAGCGGGCGCCTCGGCTCCACCGACGACCAAGCGCGCGCCCTCCTCGACGCCCTTGTGGATGTATCCACGAATTCGGCTGCGCTGCTTGTCTGAAATCACCGGACCGCAGAACGTACCTGGATCCTGCGGGTCGCCCGGGGCGACGCCTTCGTAGATCCCCTTGAGGATCTCGATGCCCTCGTCGTACCGCGAGCGCGGCAAAAGCAGCCGGGTGGGATTGGCACAGCCTTGGCCGGCGTGCATGCACGGCGCGATGCCCATCATGCAACCCAGCGCGAAATCGGCGTCCTCCAAGACAATCGTCGCGGACTTGCCGCCGAGTTCGAGGAAGAGGCGCTTCATCGTGGCCGCGCCCTTCTCCATGATCCGCTGACCGACGACCGTGGAACCGGTAAAGGAGATCAGGTCGACCTTCGGCGATAGAGTCAGCTCCTCGCCGACGAAATGATCTGATGCGGTGACGACGTTCACCACGCCCGGTGGGATGTCGGTGTTCTCGGCGATCAGCCTGCCAAGCCGTGTCGCGTTGAATGGCGTGTTCGGTGCCGGCTTCAAGACGACGGTGTTGCCGGTCCCCAGCGCCTGACCGATCTTCTGGATGGTGACCTCGAACGGAAAGTTCCACGGCACGATCGCGCCGACCACGCCGACCGGCTCACGCCACACCTTGCGGGTGGTGTTGACGCCGGTAACCGAAACGAGGGCGTCGCCGAGTGAGGTCTCCCACGGGTACTCGTCAATGAGCTTGGCCGGATACCGCAGCGCATCGGCAAGCGGCGCGTCGAGCTGTGGTCCGTGCGTGATGGCCCGTGGGCAACCAACTTCGAGAATGAGTTCTTCTCGCAGCTCTTCCTGCTCGGACTCCAATGCCTCCTGCAACTGCAGTAGACACCGTTGCCGGAACGAGTGATTGGTCGACCAGTCTGTTTCGTCGAACGCGCGCCTGGCCGCGTCGATCGCGCGGTGCATATCGGCCTTCGACGCGTCGGCGACCTCTCCAAGCACCTCTTCGGTGGCCGGATTGATNTTGGCGAAGGTGCCGGCCTCGCCGTCGACGAGCTTGCCGTCGATCATCATCTTCGGCTCGAAACGAACCCGTGCGGTGTCAGCCATGGTGCTCGCTTTCGTTGGGCGCAGAGTGGTGTTGTGAACGTGAAAACTTCATCGCCAGAACGGCTACACGCTGAAGAACCGGCGCAGGCAAGACGCGGGCGGCCAATACCATTGCCCGCTGACCGGCGCTCAGCGATACTGTGCCGGGACGCAGCGACCCCGAGCGCGGAATGCCCAGCATCAGGCGCGTCGTGTGGTGCAGTGCGGCTGCTGGTAGAACGCGATTGGCGATCAACAGCATTCGCGCATCGGGTCCTACCGACCGTCGGTCGAACGGAGCCTTGCTGTCGAGCGCCTTCGAGAGGCCTGCGGCGAACTTCTTCGGTGAGCGGGCGGCCACACGCATCGCGAACCGACCACGCTTGTCCATCGTGCGGTGGTGAGGCGCGTAGGGCCCATCGATGTCACGGCAGTCGGTCGTGCCCGCATCGGTGATGATTGCAGTGTCATACGTGCCGGTCACCAGGACGGTCACGCCCAGCCCGAAAGGCGCGACCTCGCCGGCCATCGATTCACCCCAGCGTTCGAGCGCGCCCTTCACCGCGGAATACGGTGCGGTCGCAGGCATTCCACGCACCCCACCTTGACTGGACACCAAGACGATTCGGCCCCGCCCGGCTGCACGCATGGGCGGCAGAAGCGCCTGCGTCAGAGCGACCGGACCGAACAGGTTGGTCGTGAACATCCGCTCCCACAAACTCAACGGCGTCTCTTCCACCATTCCGGCAGCAGAGATACCGGCGTTGTGCACCAGTGCATACGGCGCGCCAACGGCCTCCTCGATGAGCTTCGCCGCAGCCGTGATCGATGCGGCGTCGGTGAGGTCGAGCGGGACGCCGATCAGGCGCGGATCGTCGTCTCGCGCTCCGGTTTCGTCACGCAGACCCTCCATTCCCGCGTCCACCGACCGCATGGCCGCTACGACGCGCCAGCCTTGGCGGTATAGGTGCGAAGCGGACGCGAACCCGAGTCCCCTTGAGGCACCGGTGATGACGACGCTGCGCGGCTCAGCCATTCTGCACTTCTGGTGCACATCGGTCGCTGTCCGCGCCCAGCTGCACGTCCGGCCGCCCGTGCGGCTGTGCGCTCATCCAAGTCGACCAAATGCCCACCGAGTAGGGGCCAGGTTGCCCGTTCTCCTCGTAGAAGCCCTGCGGGTCATACACTTTGGCCTCCGGATACGGCCACGGGCATGCGACCGACGTGGCGGTCCTGGTCCACTTGATGATCGCGAACCCGGTGCCGTACGCGAAGTAGGCGAGGTTGATGAGCGCGAACATGACGATGAACATGCCCAGGGCGGGGCGACTGGCGAAGATGCGCGCGCGCTGGGCCAGCTTCTCGGCCACCGTCCGGCCGGTGTCGTCGCGGTAGAGCAGCACGCCGGCCGGGATCATCACGAAGGTCACCATCAGTGATTCCCAGATCAGCGGAAACTGGTAGGGCTCTCCGACGAAGATCGACCCGAACGGAATCACCTGCGCGTAGATGTAAAAGCCGGTGCGCACCAAGGTGACCTCGAGCATCATGTCGAAGACGAACCCGATCGGCAAGATGATCGCCGCCAGGCTGATCAGGGGGTGTCGCCACACGAATGAGTCGACGGGCCTGCGCGCCTGCAGCTTTCGCAGAATCCAGATGGCCGGAAAGTACGGTCCCAGGTAGAACATGATGTACCCGATGACGAGGAACGGTTCGACCGTCGGCGACAGCGACACCAGCGGCCAGTCCTCGGGCCAGTGCCACAGTTGCGGGTTGTACACCGCGAACGGTGACCAGTTCATGATCGGGTCCTGCCAGACGATCAACGTCGTGACGATGCCCATCAGCAGTACCGGGTGAGCACCGTGTCTGCGCCACGCCACCACGTAGACGGTGATGATGATGCACATCGTGATGATCGTGAAGATCTGGAACAGGCCGAGCCAGTGGTCATAGCCGAACAGTGGCTCGACCGGCCGGGGTGCACCCGTGACTTCGGGATTGCGGATGCGTGGGGACACAGCGCCCATGCGCGCGTTGACTGCAATCAGCGCAAGCAGCACCACCGCGACAACAATCCACGCCGCGGCCTTCCATGATCCCTTCTTCGGTCCTCCCGCAGGGCTTTCGGTGGATGGGCTTGTCTGCTCGGTGGTCATCATTCCTCACCAAATCGGTCGACAAGATGCGAGTTGACGCCATCCGCATCGAGCCTGCGGGCCACGAGATAGCCGGCTCCCATCCAGGCGCGTCGAGTCCAGTTGCCGAACGACACCCTGGTACCGGGCGCACCCGCGGCGGCGGGCATCATCTTCACCCGCTCGAGTGCCTCCTTGACGCCGCGGGGGCTCAGCGGATGAGCGTCGGTGAAGGCACGCAACAGCGAATTCGCGACGTCGTGGTTGACGACCGGCACGCAATATTCCGGGCGGCGGCCGTACTTCGCTTCGTACATATCGAGAAAGCCCTGGCCGACGGCGTTGCCTTCGTCGTACTGGTCGACGCCGGTCCATCCCATGAAGGCGTTCCACATGATCGGGTTGATCCATGCGTTCTGGAATGCGGTGCTGGTGAACCGGGGTGGGTCCCAGTCCAGCGACTCCAGCGCGGTATTGAGGAAGACGATCCCGAACCCGAAACCACAGTGCACCAGCGCGCTGGGCTTGGCTTCGTGCATTGTGCGGACCGCTTCGGTGACGTCCTGTGCTGTCTGCGCCAGTGACGCCTCCGCGACGATGCGAATGCCTTTGCGCCGACAGGCATTCCGGAAATGCTTGACGTAGGTGTCGCCCACCAGCGACTGCTCGATGAGCACACCGACTTCGGTGTGGCCGCCCTTGGCGAGTAGGTCTGCCCAGAAGATCGGCTCGTCGGTGAGTGACCCCTGCGGGAACGCGAACGTCCACTCCCCCAGCCAGTCGTCGCTGCCGGTCACGCTGAGCGCCGGCACCTTGAACCGCTCCTCGATGGCCTCCCTGGTCGGAACACAGTTGTCGGTGATGTGCGGACCGAATACCGCGAGACACCCCTCATCGACGAGCTCACCGAATGCGTCGATCACGGCCTTGACCGATCCCTTGGGTAGCCCCTCGACCTCCTTGTAGATGATCTGAATCGGCCGGTCGATCAGGCCTTCCTCCAGGGCCTCGCCGAACACCAGATCGAAGGGATTGGAGAGGTCCTCCTTCATCTCCTGCGGATAGAGGTCCGGCAGCTTGAAATCCATCAGGTAGCCGATCTTGATCGGCTCTGCGGTGCTCTCGTACGACATGCAACCTCCGTTGGCGTGCACTATTCCGATGCCGGAATGAAACCTAATATTTGTTCTGACCCTAGCGAGGCTGCTCGGCGAGGTCAATCATTTGGTCCCGCAGACTGCTCAGCCAGGTAGACGTCGATCATCTCGACCAGCCCGCGCGTGACCGTCGAATCGTCGGTCAGTGGTCCCGCGATGGCGGCACGCGCAGCGTCGCGCGGACTCAGGCCCTCGGCGATGAGCCTGCCTGCAGCGATCAGTACGCGTGTCGATGCGACTTCCCGCAATCCCCCGGTTTCCAGCCGGCGGATCGCCTGGCCCAACCGGACGAGTTCGACGGCTCGGTCGTGGTCGATGACGGCCTCGGTGGCGACGATCTTCTCCTCCACGTCGGGCAACGGGAACCCGAAGTCGATCGCGACCATCCGCTGCCGCGTCGAATCCTTGAGGTCCTTGAGCACGCTTTGGTAGCCCGGGTTATAGGACACGACCAGGCAGAACCCCGGCGCCGCCTCTAGCGTGACGCCCAGCCGCTCGATGGGCAGCTGACGACGGTGATCGGCCAGCGGATGGAGTACCACGGTGGTGTCCTGTCGGGCCTCCACGACCTCGTCGAGATAGCAGATCGCGCCGTCGCGCACTGCACGTGTCAGTGGCCCGTCCACCCACTCGGTCTCGCCGCCATGCAGCAGGTACCGACCGACGAGGTCGGCGGTGGTCAGGTCGTCGTGGCACGACACCGTGATGAGCGCACAGTCGAGGTCGTGCGCCATCGCCTCGACGAAACGAGTCTTGCCGCATCCCGTCGGGCCCTTCAGCACGACGGACAACCCCTGGCGGTATGCCGCCTTGAACACCTGCTCCTCGTTCGCGACGGGCACGTAGTACGGGCGCGGCGGCTTCACCGGCATCGTTTCCCTTCCCTCCGAACCGCTGTTACCAGAGCCTATCGCGGAACAGATGTTTGGTTCAAGTTCGCGGCCAATTTACGACACCCGCCGGCGCGTGTCGGCGGTTCGTATCGCCGCGCGGAAAAGCGGACCGATGTAGTCGGCGAGCTGCGTCGGTTTGGGAATCGAGGCGTGCGCTGCGCTGCCAAAGACCCGGCTGAGCTCGCCGGTGTCCGTTGCCGCCCCGATGGTCAGGCACAGGCACCCGATCCCCTGCCTGCGGGCCTCACTCAACGCCCGGCGCGCATCTGCCGCGCCGTACACACGTTCATAGCCGTGGTCGTAGGCCAGCCCGTCCGACAGTACGACGAGCAATCGCCGCGCCGTGCCTGCCTTCTCCGCGATGATCGCCGTACCATGCCGAATCGCCGCGCCGAGACGCGAGTAAGCGCCCGGAGTGAGGCCGCCGAGTCGTCGCATCACCATCGCGTCCAGGCTGTCGTCGAATCGCTTGATAGGCAACACGTTCACCGAGGCGCGGCCCTGAGACTGAAAGGCGTACAGCGCCACCCGATCTCCGAGTTCGTGCAGGGCAATGGTCAGGGCCGAGGCGGCCGCGCGCTGTTGTTCGTGCACCGTCTGCCCGAAGGTGCCCGCCTCGGCGACGGAACCGGACACATCAAGCAGTATCAGCACCGCCAGATCGCGGCGTCTCCGCAGGTTGTCCATGTAGACGGCTTCGTCCGGCGCTGACCCAGCCAGTAGCTCGACCCTGGCCTCGACCGCAGCGTCGACGTCGATGTCGTCGCCCTGCGCCTGCCGGTGGCTGCGATCCAGCCCGATGCCGAGCCGAGTAAGGGGACGTCGCAACGAATGAACATCCGGTCGCGCCAACGGCGACCCATCGGCATGGGGCGCTTCGATCTCGTGCACAGTGCACCAGTCAGGTCGGTAACGACGCCTGTGGACATCCCACTCCGGATACTTCCTGCCTTCGCCATTGCCCTCGTCGAGTTCTTCCATATCGGAAAGCGCCCTCGCCGTCGACGTAACCGCGCCTGCGCCGCGAATTCCTTTGTGCGACCGATGAGTCGGCGCATCTGCGCCCGGCTGGCCGCCGCCGCTGAGCTGGCGGACCCTACTCATCAGGCGCTGCAACAGTTTCCCCGCGACGCCGCCACCGCCAATGGGGCTGGAGAACGGATCCATCACGTCTTCGGCCGCGTCGTCCTCGAGTTCGGCCAGGGCGACGCGTGATTCACGCTGAGGGTTGTGGTTCACCTGCGCGTCCGACTGCTGCGTGCTGGCATGAGCGTTCAGCAGGTGTCGGGCCCTGATCATCCCGAAGCTGATCGGCGGATCGGCGATCGCGTCCCGACCGGAGGCGATCTTCAGCGATACCGCCGGTGAATCCGACCGCATCGCCAGATCCAGGTCGACGATCGACCGAACGGGAAACGGCAGCAGATCGTCGTTCGCCGCCAGCGCGCGCTGCCCTTCGACCGCCAGGTATCTCCTGGCCAGTGCGGGGCGGCGGACCAGTTTGCGCACCACGTCGGGTTCCAGACCACCGCCTGCAAGCAACGACGCCTGCACCGTCACCGACTCGACCTGATGACCCGCGCTTGCAGCGGCGTCGATGAAGACCGTGACGCCGTCCGTCCACGCGGGTTCACCGGGATCGGCGGGCGCGACCGCGAGGTTGCGTCCAGCCAGGGCAGACGCCAACAGGCGCAGCCTCTGCGGGCCGTCACCCGTGTCGCTTGTCGTGTCTTCGTTCACCACGCCTCGCTCGTTGACCAAATATCTGTTCCAACGTAGAGTCCCACCCGTCGCCAGTCAATTGGCAAGGAGCATCACATGATCGACTTCACGGGGCAGGTGGCGGTCGTCACCGGCGCCGGCCGCGGACTGGGCCGCCTGTACGCGACCGATCTCGCGCGCCGCGGCGCATCGGTGGTGGTCAACGATCTCGGCGGCTCGATGGGCGGCGAGGGCTCCGACGCGACCGTCGCCGACGAAGTAGTCGCGGCGATCACCGACGCGGGTGGCGTGGCGGTGGCCTCGCACGATTCGGTGGACAGTCCCGAGGGCGGTCAGGCGATCGTGCAGACCGCACTCGATCAGTTCGGGCGCTTGGACGCGGTGATCAGCAATGCGGGAATCTTCAACAGCATCCCGTTCGAAGAGCTGACGGCCGACGACTGGCGGCGCATGCTGCGCGTGCACCTGGACGGCGGGTTCTATCTGGCGCAACCCGCTTACCGGGTGATGAAGTCACAGGGCTACGGCCGCTTCGTGTTCATCGCCTCCTCGGCGGGGATGTTCGGCCAGCACCTGGAAGCGCATTACGCGGCGGCGAAGGCGGGCCTCGTCGGCTTGACCAACGTCATCGCGCTGGAAGGCGCACCGCACGGAATACTCGCTAATACCGTTCTGCCGTTTGGGCTTTCACGGATGGTCACCGAGACACTCGGTGATCCGAAACCCCTCGAGGAGAGCGGGTTCTTCAAGGCGATACAGCCCGAGCTGGTCGTCCCTATGGTGGTCTACCTGGCCAGTCGGGCGTGCGAGTTCAGCCACCAGAACTACTCGGCATGCGGCGGCCGATTCGCCAGGGTCTTCATCGGCCTCGGTAACGGGTGGATGGCGGAGCCGAACAGCAGCCCCACCGCCGATGATGTTGCCGCCCACCTCGCGGAAGTAACCGCCACGGAGCCGTTCACTGTCCCCGCATCGATTTACGACGAGGTCTTCGAAGTCGGCGAGAGGCTGGGCATCACTGGATGACGCTCAGTCCCACACCACTTTGAGGTGTGGCGGGGACCGGAAATGCTTGCCTGCGATGTACGGCGACGGAGCATCGGCGTCGAGACGGAGTCCCGGGAGTCGGTCGAACAGGGTGTTGAAAAACAGGGTGCTCTCGAGCCGGGCGAGGTGCATACCAATGCACACATGGGCGCCGTGCCCGAACCCGATGTGCGGCTTGCGTTCCCGGAATATGTCGAAACGTCCGGGGTCGTCCCACCTGGCCTCGTCGTGGTTGGCGCTTCCCAGATTGACCGACACCATCGAGCCCTCGGGTATCGCGACTCCGTGGAACTCGACGTCGCGAGTTGTCTGGCGCACGAAGTTCAGCAGCGGAGTCTCCCAGCGGATGCCTTCCTCGATCGCCTGCGGCAGAAGACTCCGGTCGGCGACCACCGCCGCGAGCTGATCGGGGTTTGTCAACAATCCGAAGGCCAGGTTGGCGGTGGACCTCGATGTCGTCTCGGCGCCTGCCGGCAAGAGATTGCGCATGAACCCGTAGATCTGCTCGTCAGACATCCTGACGCCGTCGATGTCGGCCTCGGCCAGCACCGTGACCATGTCGTCACGAGGCTCGCGTCTGCGGTCGGCGAGGATTCCCACGAAGTACTCACGCAACTGTGCGGACGCCTTGAGCGCCGTGTCCATGTCCGCCTGGAATCCGAGCAGTTGTATGCCCAAACGGTGGAATTCCGGAACGTCGGACTCCGGCAGGCCGATCAGTGCCGCGATGACGCGGACTGGGATCGGCATGAAGACTTCCTCGACCAGATCCGCGCGCTCGGCGTCGCGCAGCCGCTCGACGGTGCGTTCCACGAGCGGACGAACGAGCTCGGCCTCCCACCGCTGCATCGATGAACGCGCGAAGGCGAATTCGTGCAGTCTGCGATAGACCTGGTGCTCCGGCTCCTGCATTTCCAGGATGGTCGGCCCCTGAAGCGGCCTGACGATCGCCTCATAGCACTTCGTGCTGAAGGTTTTGTTGTCGGTGAAGACGGCCTTGACGGCATCGAAGGTGTAGGTCGAGAAGATCTGTTGGCCCTCTTCGGGATTCTCGAAGACGCCCATCTCCGGCCAACCGGGATGCACCGGCGCCTTCGCCCGCAACTCTTTGAGCATCGGATACGGTGACGCGTCTCCATCGGCCCCCATGCCGGCATCGAACTTGGCCTGCGCATCCTTGACGCCCTGTGTCAGTTCGTCGGTGACGCTCGGCTCTGCCATGCGATGCCTTCTCCGGTCTGGTTCACACCCGGTCATTGTCATTGAAACCTAATTTTTGTTCAGAACAGTAGGCGGTGAAACAAAGACACGTCAACGGATGGCAACCACCGGCAACTCCACGGTCTAGAAGGCCCAGGTGGAAGCTGACTCTGGTAGCGTTTACCAAACATTGGGTCAGTTCGCCATATCCATGACGGGAGTCAGGAGCCGTGGAGGTGTCGTGGGGCGTCCGCAGATGACGCCGAAGCACGTCGGCCACGCATACGACGACGGCACCAGGCGGACAGAGATTCTTCAGACCGCGGCGTTGCTGATCGCTACTTCGGGTCTGCGCACCTCGTTGCAGGAAATCGCCGATGCGGCGGGCATCCTCCCGGGCAGCCTCTACCACCACTTCGAGTCGAAGGAAGCGATTCTCGTCGAGTTGCTTCGGCGCTATCACGACGATCTGGATCGCATCGCCGAGCATGCCCAAAGCACGTTGGACGACCCGACCCCGCTCTCCGCGTTCGACCGGATCGTGGATCTGGGCTCGGCGATCGCGCAATGTGCGGTGACACATCGCGCCGCGCTGCAGATGACGTTCTACGAGGGCCCGACGTCAAACCCAGAGCTGGTCGCTCTGGCACAGCAGCGACCGACCGCGGTCCTGCAAGCGATGCTGCAGACCTTGCGGGCCGCCAGGTGGAGCGGCTATCTGCGGCCGGACGTCGACCTGCCGGTGCTGGCCGACCGCATTGTCCAAACGATGTTGCAGGTGGGCCTCGATGTCATCCGACACAACGCCGGCGCAGACAAATCCGCCGCGCTGTTGTGTCGCATCCTGCTGGAGGGTCTGGCCGCGCATCCACCGACCGACGCCGAACTCGACCGGTCTGTGGCGTTCAAGGCCGCCGACGACGTCGTTCAATCCTGGCTCGAAGACGCCGAGGACGATCCCAACGACAAAGGCGCTCACGTCCGGGCGGTGGCGCGAGCCGAGTTCGGCCGGAAAGGCTATGAAGTCACGACCATTCGAGATATCGCGTCGGCGGCGGGACTCGGCACCGGGACGGTGTATCGCCTGATCGGCTCGAAGGACGAACTGCTGGCGTCCATCATGCAGTCCTTCGGGAAGAAGGTTGCGGTCGGCTGGACGAACGTGCTGCGCTCCGACGCGTCACCGGTCGAGAAATTGGACGCACTGAGCTGGATCAACACCAACGCGCTGGACCGCTTCGGCGATGAATTCCGGATACAGCTCGCCTGGATGCGCCAATCCCCTCCCGATACACCGAACCCTGGCTGGTTGTTCGCCACGCGCGTGCGACAGATGAAAGCGCTACTCGCGGAGGGCATTCGGTCGGGCCAGATCAAGATAGACAGCCCGTCGAATGAAGTGCTGGCGCGTAGTGTCATCGGTGTCGGCTGGATCCCGGAGAACATCCTGCACGACTTGGGTACGCGGGCCTCACTCATCCACGTCCGCGACACGATGCTGCGCGGAGTCATCGACCGTAAGAAGTGACGGCTACCCGATGGTGACGGGCAGCTTCCCCCATCCCCGCACACTCGAGGTGTGCGCCATCGCAGCGTTGGCATAGTCGACTTCCCAGTCCGGCCATCGAGTGAGAACTTCCTCGAGCACGACACGCGCCTGCATCCGTGCCAGCGCCGATCCCAGACAGAAATGCAATCCTTGCCCGAATGATAGATGTCCACCGCTGCGGTGGATATCGAAACGTTCTCCGTCGTGGAAGTGACGCTCGTCGCGGTTGGCAGAGCCGTTGAGTAACAACATCACCGAGCCCTCCGGAATCTTTTCGCCACGGCATTCAGTGTCGTGGGCGACATACCGTGCCTGCACCGGCGACGGCGCCTCGTACCGCAGCACCTCTTCGATCGCCCTTGGTATCAACGAGAAGTCGTCGGCAAGCTGCCGGCGTTGCTCCGGGTGCTCGGCCAGCAGTTGGCCGATGAACCCGATCAGCCGCGTGGTGGTCTCGTTGCCTGCGCCGGCGATCATGCTGGTGTACGTGAGAACCTCGGTGCGCGTGAGCCGTCGAGAAACTCCACCCTCCTCGAGTTCGGAGTTGAGCAACTGCGTCATCAGGTCATCGGACGGGTGCTCGGCACGCCAGTCGATGTATTCGGCGAAAAGTTGGTAGCTGTTCTCGAACATGTCAGCCGAAACCGTCTTGAATGAGCCATCCTTCAGCCCCAAGGCCCGGTCTGTCTTGTCGCGAATCCCCTGCTGCTCCTGCTCGGGGATGCCTAGGAGGTATCCGATCGTCCTCATCGGGATCATCGCCCCAAGATCTTCGATGAAGTCGAAGCGGCCCGAGCCAACCAACGGATCGAGCGCACGGACGCAGAACTGGCGTGTCAGCGGCTCGATCTCTTCCATGCGCCGTGGAGTGAAGACTCTTGAGAGCAAACGGCGATGCAAATCATGGAGCGGCGGATCCTCGAACAAGATGACACCGGGCGGCACTTCGATGCCGCTCATGATGATGTCTATCGTCGTGCCGCGCCCCGACCGGTAAATCTCCCAGTTCGGAAGCTCTCGGGCCACGTCTTCGTAACGACTGAGCGCGTATAAGTTGTACTTCTCGTTGTAATAGAGCGGCGCCTCATCCCTCAGTCGCTTCCAGATCGGATACGGGTTGTCATCGATCTCGAAATCAAAAGGGTCGTAATACACATCAACCGCGCTCGCTTCGGTCACCTTTACATCCTTTTGGTCAACATCGGCTGGGGAGCTGCACCCGGGCCGCGATCGCCGAGGCCAAGTTCAGCGGCGCCGGGAGGTAACCGTCACCGCTGCACCCCGCACCGGTGCCCGCATGTCGAATCGGATCGAGACAACACGACCTCCGCAACCTAATTTTTGTGCCGATGACGCTACGGTCTCGCGAGCAACAGTGTCAACGGCAGAAAACGCCGCCTCGCCTTGTACCAAATATCTGTTCCGATTACTGTGTGGCTGGTTGTCTTCACCACTGTTGCGAAGGGGAGAAATGAGTGGCATCGATCAGTTCCGGTACGACGGCAGGCGCGCACTGGTAGTCGGCGGCGCCACCGGCATGGGCGCCGCCGCGGCCAACGTGGTGCGAGACCTCGGGGCGACGGTGACCGTCATGGACCTTGCACCGGTGGAATATGAAACCGAACAGGTGATCGAGATGGACCTGCGCGACAAGGGTTCGATCGATCACGCGATCGATCAGCTGGGTGGTCCGGTCAACGCCGTTTTCTCAGCAGCGGGCATCGCCGACGGACCAGATCTCATGCGAACCAACTTCATCGGCCATCGTCACCTCATCGAGCGATTACTGGCCGATGACCTGCTCCCTCGCGGGTCGGCGATTTGCTTCATCTCGTCGGTGGCCGGGATGGGTTGGGAGAACGACCTTGAGCGGATCAAGGAATTCCTGAGCACGCCCGATTACGCCTCCGCAGACCAGTGGGTGAAGTCTCACGACGCGGACGGGCTGATCCACTATGGCTTCAGCAAGCAGGCCGTCGGCGCGTATGTTGCGTTGCAGGCATTCGAGTTCCTGAAACGCGGTGTCCGTATCAACGCCATCTGCCCCGGACCCACCGACACACCGTTGGCACGCGCCAACGCCGATCTGTGGTTGTCCTTCGGTGAGGACTACCGGGAAGCAACAGGCATACAGGTTCATCAACCCGAGCAGATGGGCAACGCGATGGCCTTTATAAATAGCCCGGCCGCCAGAGGTGTCAACGGCATCACCCTGATCGTCGACAGCGGACACGCGATGGCGTCGCTCACCAATGCCTTCCCGCCCGGCAAGGCAATCATGGACCTGATCACCGGCCGCGTGAAGCTCGACGCCTGACCGCCGCGTATGGATCGAAGTCTCATCTTTGAGGCAGTAGCCGATGAGCGGCGAGAAATCGCCAATCTGATTGAAAGCCTGGATCACTCGCAACTGACAACGCCGAGCCTGTGCGCCGGCTGGGACGTCAAGACGGTTGCCGCGCATCTCGTCAGCGTCTACGCGGACAGTTTCTGGGTGTTCCAGCGCACGGCCTTGCGCCGTGCGAGTCTCGCGCGGGCGATCGATGAGCTGGCGCGACGCCGGGCCGCGTTGCCGGCCACCGAGATCGCTTATGACCTCCGGCAGAATGCGGACCACCCGCTCAGCCCGCCGTTGTTCGGACCGCTTGACCCGCTCGCTGACATCTTGGTGCACGGAGGCGACATCATGATCCCCCTCGGCCTGCCGTTCACGCCAATGCCGGAGCGTTCGGTGTGGGCGCTGGATTTCTTGACCCGGCCGTGGCGGTTCGGATTTGTCCCGCTCGGTCGACTCCGCGGGATCTGCCTGCGCGCAATCGACATCGATCGAACCTGGGGTAGGGGCACCGAGATCCGCGGACCTGCGGCCGCGTTAATGATGAGCGTAACCGGACGCACGGCGCTCCTCCACATGCTAGACGGTCCGGGGTTGCCCCTGCTATGTCGAAGACTGGGTCGCCGCTAGTCGAATGCGTACCGCGGCAACGTATTTGGCATGTCGAGGGAGCTGAGTAGGCCAGCGGGCGCGTCCACCACGAACGGAATCGCGTTGACGACGCGCATTGCGGTGGCTGCCATCGCGGCGTGGCCTGCGCCGTGCCCTTCCGCGTCGCCGAGGTTCATCGCGCAGTGGATGTCGGGGTCCCCCTCGATGTCCACCCGATAGGTCGCGTCGAACTCCGACGTCAACCAATCGGGTGCCACGTCGCGCGCCATCCGGATGATGTGCTCGATGACGATGGCTTCCCGGCCGTTCACCACGCCGGCGGCGCGGGTGCACACCGCGCCGCATGTTCCGGCCGGGATGGTTCCGAACGCGACCTCGATGTCCCTGTTGGTCACCCGCCGATCGAGCGAACCGCGCACCTCTTCGACCTCCGCCCCGAGGCCGTCCGCCATGAGATAGATCGGCGCCTTCCATGCCATTTCGATGAATCCTGGTGTCTTGAGCATCGGTTCGAAGTCAAGCGGCCGACCGAAGCCCATGCCGTCCATCATCACGTCGGCAACCGGATAGTGATCGTTCAGCGCGACCTCTGTGACCTTGATGCACCGGATTTTCTTGGACTGCGTGGTCAGCAGGAGCGCGAGTTGATCCGAACCGAAACCGGGAAAGATACCCGACGCGTAGAACGACGCGTTTCCAGACTTGGCCGCCGCCTCCAATTGGTCACGCCATTCGGTCGAGTAGTACGCAGGCGGGTACACCAGGCTGGTTGAAGTCGTTGACACGACGTTGATTCCGGCCTCGAGCAACCGTAGATAGTCGGGCACTGCGCCAGCGTCGCGTTCGAGTCCGCTGGCCGCATAGACGACACAATCCGGATGCAACGCGGTCAGCGCGTCAGCGTCGTTGGTTGCAATCACGCCCATCGGCCCGCCGCCGGCCAGTTCGCCGGCGTCCTTGCCGACCTTGTCGTCGGAATGGACCCAGACGCCGACGAGTTCGAGGTCGGGCCGACGGCGGATTGCGTCGACGGCAATGGAGCCGACGCCGCCAGTCGACCAAACGACCGTGCGCAGCGGTGTAGTCACGGAAACCTCCTCATTGTGGATGTCGGTCATACCCGCTCTGCCGCCATGACTGCTCGTTCGAGGTAGGGCCATGCCACGTCGGGCGGGACACCACCACACAACGGAAGCAGGGGTAGCGGCTTCCCGTTACGGATATAGGAAGCCGCCTCGTCTACAGCGAGGATCCGATATGGGCCGTCCGCCACGCGTAGCGCTGCCACGCTGTCGGCACGGGAAATGCTGGCGACCGTGTCGTCACCGTGCCGGTAGGACGCCGCTGTGACGGCATCGTGGAGCAGGTAGGGACCGAGTTCATCCCACGCGACGTCTACATCGTCGGCGACGAAAACCGTTGTGGGCGCACCCGGAACGGGAAACTGAGTCATACCAGGCTCATGTCCTTCTGCACGGCACTGTGATTCGTAGAACTCCTTCAACTCAGGTGGGTCGGTCTGTGAGATGAACCCGAGCCCATACCTCGCCGCACGCCGAGCGGCGGCCTTGCTGCCCCCCGCGATCAACATGTACGGACCCCCGGGTGTGAAGGGCGGGGGCGTCACGTGGATACGCCGACCGTCGTGGTCGACCGGCACGTCCTGTAGCAGCCGCCGCAGCAGCGCCAGCGACGAGTCGGCCAGCTTGCCCCGTTGGTGCATGTCGATTCCGAAGTGCTCGTATTCCTCGGCGCGGTGGCCGATACCGAAGGCATACGAGACGCGGCCCTTGCTGATGATGTCGAGGACGCTGATTTCTTCCGCGAGGCGCACGGGGTCCCAGAAATGGGATGGGCACGGCCGCCAACAAGATCGCCAATTGCTTCGTGCGCGCTGCGATGGCCGCGGCCAGTATGTGCGGCGCAGGCAGATGACCATCGTCGGTTCCGTGGTGCTCTGACAGCACTGCGATCACCGCGCCGCGAGTTTCGGCCCACGCACACATCTCGATGGCGGCGGCGTAGAGGTCGGTCGCAGCGCCCAGGGATAGCCGCATGTCAAACCGCAGCGTGAACATCAATGCCGACTCTAACCTAAGTTTTGTTCAGCTCTCATCGAAAGCTATGAGTCACCGTTGCAAGACACAGCTCATCACCGCCCGGATGCTCTTGACCGTTCGACTAAAGACTGTTGGATTGCGGAGCAAAGCTTAGGTTTTCTATGCCGGGTCGACTCGTCAGATTCCAGTCGGGACCGTTTCGCTGGTAGCCCGCTGCGCGCTGGCTGTGCTGGGCATGTGGTCAGCAGACGATCTGCACAGGTTGTCCACCAAAGTCGGTGAGCTTGCGCTGGGACTACTCCGGAAGCCGCAGCTCGGGCTTTTCCACCTCTTCGATGTTCACGTCCTTGAACGTGATCACGCGGACCTGCTTGACGAACCGGGCAGGCCGGTACATGTCCCATACCCAGGCGTCGGCCAGCCGCAGCTCGAAGTAGACCTCGCCCTCGGAGTTGCGGGGTACCAACTCCACGCTGTTGGCCAGGTAGAATCGCCGCTCGGTCTCCACGACATAGCTGAACTGCCCGACGATGTCCTTGTATTCGCGGTAGAGCGAGAGCTCCATCTCGGTTTCATACTTCTCGAGATCTTCGGCACTCATCAGCTCAGCTGTCCTTCATATATTGATCTGTTCTCATTCTCCCCTACCCGAGTTGGCTCTGCTGCTCGGGTTCGGCGTCCAAAGCGTCCTCCGGCACGAGCTCGCCCGCCACCGCGACGAGCCGCCGGACGTTGATGAACGAGTAGCGGTGCTGGCTGCACGGTCCCAGCTCGGCCAGCGCCGCGCTGTGTGCCGGGGTGCTGTAGCCCTTGTGCTCGGCGAATCCGTATCCCGGATGCTCGGTTTCCATCTTGACCATCAGCCGATCACGGCTCACCTTGGCCAGCACGCTGGCCGCCGCGATGCAGGCCGCGGCCGCGTCGCCACCCACCACCGGTAGCGACGGCATTGGCAAGCCTGGAACCCGGAACCCGTCCGACAGCACATAACCAGGCCGCACCGACAGGCCAGCCACCGCCCGGCGCATGCCCTCGATATTGGCCACGTGCACACCCCGCCGATCCACGTCGACCGACGGAATGAACACCACGTGATAGGCCAGCGCGTAGCGGCGAATCAACGGAAACAGCCGTTCGCGCTCCTTTTCGTTGAGTTTCTTGGAATCGTCGAGCGCGGCCAGGCTGTCCAGCCTGTTCGGCCCGAGCACACACGCCGCCACCACCAGCGGGCCCGCACACGCGCCGCGACCCACCTCGTCGACGCCTGCCACTGGGCCCAGTCCGCCGCGATACAGCGCGGACTCCAGGGTGCGCAGGCCCGAGGACTTCCGGATCACAGTTCGCGGAGGCCATGTCGCCGGCAAGTACAAACACTCCCTATTGAGTCTGTGGGTTCACGCTGCCCACTCCACCCCATCGCGACGGCGGCCAGGCGATGAACCGTGCCTTTCCAATGACATTGTCTATCGGCACCGTCCCGGGCGTCGGGTCTCCCGTGCATAACAGGCCGCGCTGAGCGTCGGCCGGCGTATTTCCGCAATGCGCGCGCGAATCGGCCGAATGAGTGCGATTGTCGCCCATCACCCACAGCCGCCCGTCGGGCACCTTCACCGGCCCGAACTCATTGCCCAGGCAGGGGTAGACCGCGGGGTCGGCCATCATCGTCGCCGGGTCGAGAAACGGCTCCTTGAGCGGCTTGCCGTCCACCGTGATACCGGTGTCGGCGCGGCACTCGACGGTCTGCCCGCCCACCGCGATCACGCGTTTGACCAGGTCGTTCTCGTCGGGCGGGACGAAGCCGACGAACGACAGCGCATTCTGCACCCAGCGCACGGCGGTGTTCTTCGATCGGATCGACTTGTAGCCGATGTTCCAGTTGGGCGGCCCCTTGAACACGATCACGTCGCCGGGCTGTGGCGAACCGAACCGGTAACTGACCTTGTCCACCATGATCCGGTCACCGGTGCATCCATTGCAGCCGTGCAGCGTGGGCTCCATCGACTCGGATGGGATCAGATACGGCCGCGCGACAAACGTCAGCATCACGTAGTACAGGACCACAGCGATGGTGATCAGAATCGCCGCTTCCCGCAGCGCGCCGCGCTTCTTCGGTTCGTCGGTCTGCGCATCGACGACCGATGTAGCCGTGGGCTCGGGCGTCTGGTCGCTGGACAAGTCGTCGGGGTCCGTGGGTCCGGTCACCGCATCAGAGTAGCCAGCGTGATGTTTACCGCCGCGGTGCTCGCTTTCCAAGGATCAGACCTGGATCGAGTCGGCAGCCGGAAACGAAGTCAGCGCTTTTCCTTGATCTTCGCCTTCTTGCCACGCAGCTCGCGCAGGTAGTAGAGCTTCGCGCGGCGCACGTCACCGCGGGTGACGACGTCGATATGGTCGATGGTCGGCGAATGCACCGGGAAGGTCCGCTCGACACCGACGCCGTAGCTTTCCTTGCGAACGGTGAAGGTCTCGCGGATCCCGCCGCCCTGCCGGCGAAGGACCACACCCTTGAAGACCTGGATGCGCTCCTTGGCGCCCTCGATGACCTTGACGTGCACGTTGATGGTATCGCCGGGGCCGAAGTCCGGGATGTCGTCGCGCAGCGACGTCTGGTCGACGAAGTCCAGCGTGTTCATCGGTGACACTTCCTTGCTGTTGGCGGCTGCGGGCGTCAGCGTCGCGGTGACGCGTCGCCGAGCCGATCTAACGGGCGTATCTGGGTGTCTCGCAGCGGGCGGGACCCGGGCCGCGCGGACAACTGCTCAATTGTGCCAGATGGGGCTTCAATCTCTGAAATCCCGGGAAATCGATGGTCGATGACACCCCTATACGCAATGAGGCCTAAGCGCGCGTTGGGAGCACTCTACGATTAGGCTGAAGCCACCGGCAGGGGCGGTGCGGCAAACCCTGATTCCGGTTGTGGAAACACCTGAGGGAGGGCCATGCGACGGCGGCCGCCGAAACTGGTCACGGCAACCGCAGCCGTCATCATTGCGGTCCCCCTAGTCGCCGGTTGTGAAGCCAAGGTGTACGGCACGCCACCAGAGCCCCAAGCCCCCCAGCTCACCGTCGTCGCCCCTTTGGGCACCAAGGCCCCGCTGCCGGAAGCCCCGCCGGACGAGCTGACGGCCACTTTCGCTGGCCTGGATTTGCGCGCGCGTCGGGCCACCTATGAGGCGGCCAAGGCAGGCGCCGACATTACGACCGTTGTGTTGGACCGCAGCACCGGCCAAATCATCTCGAACGGCAACAACACGCCGCTTCCCATCGCCTCGGTGGTCAAACTGTTCATCGCCGATGACCTGCTCCTACAGGAGTCAAAGGGACAGACCGAACTCTCCCCCGCCGACCGCGCGGCGCTCGATGTGATGTTGCGGGCCTCTGACGACAGCGCCGCCGAGGTGTTCTGGAACCGCAGCGGCGGCAGCGCCATCATCACGCGGGTCACCGCGCGGTATGGATTGAGCGGGACGACGACGCCCTACAACGGCCGCTGGTTCAACACCTTGAGCACGACCGCGGATCTCGTCCGCTACTACGACATGCTGCTCGAAGGCAGCGGCGGATTGCCGCCGGAGAAGGCCAGCATCATCCTGTCCAATCTGGCGGCGTCGACGCCGACGGCGATCGACGGTACCCAGCCCGGGGGCATATACCCACAGCGGTTCGGCATCCCCGAGGGGCTCTACGGCGAGCCGGTGGCGGTCAAACAGGGCTGGATGTGCTGCTGGAACGGCGGCAACTGGATGCACATGTCCACCGGTGTGATCGGCGCCGACCGTCGCTTCGTGATGGCGATCGGCTCGATGCAGCCCACCGACGGCGCCACTGCCCGCAACACCATCACCCAGGCCGTCAAGACGATGTTCCCGGGCGGCCGCGTTTAGTCGAGCAGGTCGGGGCGGCGCTCCCGGGTGCGCTGCAGCCCCTGTTCATGTCGCCACGCCGCGACCTTGGCGTGGTCACCGGACAACAGCACCTCGGGCACGTCGAGCCCTCGCCAGCTTGGCGGCCGGGTGTAGCTTGGTCCCTCCAACAAGCCGTTGGAGTGCGAATCATTTTGGTGTGACGCGGGATTGCCGAGCACATCGGGCAGCAGGCGGACGATCGCCTCGATCATCACCAGCGCGGCCGATTCGCCTCCCGGCAACACGTAGTCCCCGATCGAGACTTCCTCGACCCGCATCCGGCGGGCCGCGTCGTCGATGACGCGTTGATCGATGCCCTCGTATCGCCCACACGCGAACACCAGGTGGTTCTGGCTGCTCCAGCTTTGGGCGTCGGCCTGGTTGAACAGGCGACCCGCCGGGGTTGGGATGATCAGAAGCGTTTCGTCCGAACAGATTTCGTCGAGCGCTTCCCCCCACACCGGTGCCTTCATCACCATGCCGGGGCCACCGCCGTAGGGCGAGTCGTCGACTGACCGGTGTACGTCGTGGGTCCACCGGCGCAGGTCGTGCACCGCGAGTTCCACGATCCCGGCGTCAATCGCCTTGCCCGGCAATGATTGTCGCAACGGGTCTAGATAGTTGGGGAAGATCGTGACAACGTCTATTCGCATGATCAGCCACGGCCCAGTTCGAGCAGGCCTTCCGGCGGGTCGATCTCGATCGTCTGGTCGGCAAGGGACACCGAGGTCACGATGGCGCTGACGAACGGCACCAACACCTCGCCTTCCTCGGTACGCACCGAAAGCAATTCGCCTGCCGCGGTGTGCAATACCTCGGCGACAGAGCCAACGGCCGTGCCCGTGGTCGTCACCACGTGCAGACCTTCGAGCTGATGGTCGTAGAACTCGTCGGGGTCCTCGATCGGCGGTAGATCCTCGGAGTCGACGACAAACAGGGTGCCCTTCAACGATTCGGCGGCGTTGCGGTCGACCACTCCGCCGAGCCGCACAAGCAGCCGGCCGCCGTGGTCGCGG